>Ga0310124_10001745_pt1 | contig 15094 bp, 7 predicted proteins | sample CB11b_AW_Bot5_MG_FD_203507 | JGI IMG/M metagenome (GOLD analysis project Ga0310124, IMG submission 203507) | Marine microbial communities from Western Arctic Ocean, Canada - CB11b_AW_Bot5 | ecosystem: Environmental > Aquatic > Marine > Oceanic | place: Canada: Western Arctic Ocean | collected...
ATCCTCATCGGTTTCACGTCAGCCGCGTTGGCCAAACCGCCAGAGCTCGATACACTGACGCGCGATTTCGAACGAACGGTGCGCCCGTTTGTGGAGACCTACTGTTTTGGCTGTCATGGAAAGGTCAAGCAGGAGGCGAAATTCGATTTAAGTCCATTTACGAATATTTCCAGCGTACAAGCGGATCTCGGGCATTGGGAACTGGTCCTCATGCGACTCAAGGCGGGGGAAATGCCGCCCGCGGATGCGCCACAACTTCCTTCTCAAGAACAGCGACTAGGGATTGTCCAGTGGATTCAGGATCTGAGGACCTACCTGGCCATTAAGAATGCGGGCGACCCCGGTCCGGTTCTGGCTCGACGGTTGAATAACCCCGAATACGATTACACGATTCGCGATTTGACGGGCGTGGATATTCGTCCCACGCGTGAGTTTCCAGTGGATCCGGCAAACGTGGCCGGCTTTGCGAACTCGGGTGAATCGTTGAACATGTCACCAGCACGGTTTAACAAGTACCTGGCCGCCGCACGACATGTGGCCAATCACCTGGTTCTGATGCCGAAGGGATTTAACTTTGCTCCCCATGTGGCGCTCACCTATTCGGATCGGGACAAGTTTGCAGTTCAACGCGTGGTCGATTTCTACCTGGCACAGAACACGGACTATGCCGAATTTCTTCTGGCAGCCTGGCAAATCCAACATCGCCAGACGCTGGGAGTTTCCCAGTTGACACTTGCCGATGCGGCCGACTCGCGTGGGGTCAGTCGAAAATACCTGGCCACGCTCTGGGAGATTCTCAACGACGGCAAGAATCACCATGGGCCGATTGCCCAATTGCGAGAACAGTGGAACGCGTTGCCTGTGCCCGCGGACAAGTCTGCTACGTTACCGATGGCCCCCTGTCGGGAGCTGCGGGATTGGATTGTCGCGGAACGAAAAAAACGCCAGTTTACCTTTCCGCCGGTGATGATTCCACAACTGAACTCAACGACACAACCTGGAGTTCTCTGGAAGAACCGGTTGATCAAGGACCATCGCCGCAAAGGGACGCTGACCGACGAGGAAAAGCAAAACGAAGATCTCAAGCAGGCCATCGAACGCTTTTGCGACGTGTTTCCAGACCACTTCATGCTGACTGAACGTGGCAGAATGAACCTGCCGTTTGAGGAGCAGAATAAGGGACGCTTGCTAGGTGCTGGTTTTCACCTGCAAGTCGGATATTACCGGGACGATGCGCCACTGTACGACATGCTGCTGGATGGTGAGCAGCAGGCGCGTTTTGATGAAATGTGGCGAGACTTGTATTTTGTGACAGACGTGCTTGTCAGGCAGTTCCAGGATTATGTCTACTTCGAGCGGGCTGAAGGTAGAGACATCATTACCGAGGCGGAGTTTGATTTCGCCAGGGGCGAGGATCGCTCTGTTACATCACAGGAATCGATGGAAAAATTTGCTCGGCTGTACGTGGACGCGGTGAAAGCACGCGGAGTCGAAGAGAATGCCGTAGCAGAAATTGCGCATTATTTTGTCGACCTGTCGCAACGGATTCGCATCCATGAGCAGACATTGCTGGATGCACAACCGATGCACCTGCAAGCGCTGCTGGAGTTCGCCGCCAAAGCATGGCGTCGACCCTTGACTCAGAAGGAAAGTTCGCGGTTGCTGGAATTCTACCGGGAGTTGTGTGAGCAAAGTGGGATTGGGCATGAAGAGGCGATCCGTGATGTCGTCGTCAGCGTCCTGGTGTCACCGTTTTTCTGTTACCGGGTGGATTTGGCGGAGTCGTCGGACAGCAGCGACCCACGGTTGACGAATTTTGCTCTGGCAAACCGGCTCAGTTATTTCCTCTGGTCCAGCATGCCGGATGAGGAACTGAGCGCGCTCGCCCAGGCGGGAATCCTGCAGCGTACCGATGTGTTGCTGGGGCAGGTACGACGGATGCTGAAACATGATCGCGCTCGAGCTCTGGCAATTGAATTTGCAGGGAATTGGTTGGGTTTTCGTCAGTTCCGCAACCACGTTGGAGTCGATCGTTCGAAGTTCACGCAGTTCACCGATGAATTGCGTGAATCCATGTTTCAGGAACCGGTCTATTTCATTAGCGATTGGATTCGACGAGATGGTTCGGTCCAAGAACTTCTGGAAGCCAGTCATACGTACGTCGACAAAAATCTTGCCGAGCACTACCAGATTCCTTACACGGTCGACACTGACGGCTGGTTACGGATCGATAATGCGCAGGACTATGGCCGTGGAGGTCTGCTGGGGATGTCTGTTTTTCTGACGAAGCATTCACCCGGGCTGCGGACCAGTCCAGTGAAACGCGGTTACTGGATCGTCAAGCAGGTACTGGGAGAGCAAATCTCTGCTCCACCGACGGATGTTCCTGAATTGCCTGAAAACGAAACCGACTTGGGGGATCTTACGTTGCGGGAAGTGCTGGAGAAACATCGGGAGATCAGCAGCTGTGCGGTCTGTCATGACAAATTCGATTTTGCCGGGTTGGTATTTGAGGGTTACGACCCGATCGGCCAGCGCCGTTCGCACGATCTGGGAGGCAAGCTGGTGGACGACAGTACGGTGTTTCCTGATGGCACGACTGGCAAGGGACTTGTCGGGCTGCAGCAATATTTGTTGAATCGGCGGCGGGAGCAGTTCGATGACAACTACTGCCGTAAGCTGCTGGCTTACGGATTGGGGCGCAGCCTGTTGCTGTCGGACGAGTCCGCGATCCAGCAGATGAAGCAAGCCCTGGTGGAAAAAGAGGGTCGTTTCAGCAGTCTCATTGATGTGATCGTGACAAGTTCGCAATTCCTCAACAAACGGCCGCGCGAAGCGATTGAAAAAACGACGGATTGAGGCAGCCTAGATCGCCCTCATCGGGTATCATTGAATTACTGGGTAGTATCAAATGAAAGTGGAAATCGCCACATCGCAATCCACTTAAAGAACGTAGCATGACGAATTCAAAATCCACGGAAAGTCGTCGTATTTTTCTGAAGGGTACTGGCGTTGCCATGTGCCTGCCCTGGTTGGAATCGCTGCCCGTCTGGGGGCGTGAAGCCGTGGCCGAACCACCTCAGCGGTTCGCGGCCTTGTTCATGGGCAACGGTGTGCATCAAAAGGAATGGTATGCTGAGGGTACCGGTAAGGAGATGCAATTCGGCACCTGTCTGAAGTCCCTAGAACCGTTGAAGGAAAAGGTTAATGTGATTTCCGGATTGTTCAACAAGAACGCCACCGATGTTGGTATCCACCCTGGGCAAACGGGCAATATCCTCTCGGGTGTGTCGCTGCAGAAGGGCGCCGTGCTGCAGGGTGGCATCTCCATCGACCAGATGCTGGCAAAGCACCTCGAAAAGGAAACCGTGCAGTCGAGTATCGTCTTGGGGTGTGAACAACCTGTAACAGGTTATCACGAGACGAATTTTTCGATGGCCTACAGTTCGCACATTTCCTGGCGAAATGTGACGGCGCCGGTACCGATGGAGGTGTATCCATCGTTGGCGTTCGACAGTCTTTTCGACAATCAGGGAAGTCAGCGGACACAGAGTATTCTGGACCGTGTCAAGGAACATGCGAACTATCTCAATCGCCAGGTGAGTGACGCCGACCGCTTAAAGATCGAGGAATATCTCAGCAGTGTTCGTGACGTGGAAAAGCGTGTCGAGCGGATGCGCGCCTTGCAGGGGCGTGGCGAGGAACGTGCCCGATCCAAAGGACAGCTTCTGTTTACCATGGACCGGCCGGGAAATGGTATGCCGGAAGACATCCGCGAGCACGTGAAGTTAATGTGCGACATCATCGCGATGGCATTTCAGACCGATAAAACCCGAATCGCCACCTTGTTGATGTGCCGCGATATATCGGGGTTGGTGTATCCATTTTTGAACGTGCGAATTTCTCATCATCATGCGTCGCATAACGACACCGGAGTGGATTACGAGCGGATTTCAGCGTACTACTGTCAGCAACTGGCCTACCTTGCGGAGAAGTTGCAGTCCATGCCGGAGGGTGAGAGTACGGTTCTGGACAATTCCTTGTTGTATTTCGTCAATAACATGTGGTCGGGTAAGGGACACGACAGCACCAAGGTACCGGTGGTCACGGTCGGCAGTCTTGGCGGGACCGTGCAGACCGGGCGGGTGTTGGATTATCTGGACCGGGGTGACGATAATCGCCGCTTGTGCAGCCTGTACCTATCGATCATGGACCGCATGGGCGTGCAGCTGGACTCCTTTGGTGATGCGGAGAACCGCTTGGCGGATTTCTAAACGCATTCTATCTTGCTATCTTTCCGAACGACTTCGACTGCACCAACAAGGATGGGACCAGGTGGAACTCGATGTGATCAAGTGGGGGCCACAGAAAGAGTGAGTATCAGCACGCCGTATCGATGATCTGCTGGAATCGCTCCATCGTCATATCGAATGCGACGTTGATGCCCACGAGTCGGAAAGGGTCCGTTTCCCTGGTGGCGACCGGAAAGGGATCCGTCTCCTCAGTTTGCCAGTGGCGGGCCGTCTTGAACAGCGTCTTGGCGATGGCTTCGACTTCCTCATCCCAGCAGCCCTCCGGATATGCGAAATAGGGCGTGTCCATGCAGGTGACTTCGCGTATCCGCTCAAGCGAACCGGCCATCTCCTCCCGTGCTTCCTCCAGATCCTTGATTTTTCGATTCGGACCGGCCAGTGTGAGATGACGCATCGTGTGTGGTGCGACACACCAGCCTGCATCGCGAAGTTGGATCAGATCTGGCCAACCCATCGCGGGATATCCCTCCATGTGGGGTGGCGGCTTTCCGTCGGCCAGGTACGTCACGGTGAACACCGTCCCGCGAAAGCCACGCTCGCGCATGACGGGAAAAGCGTTCTCGAGAACATTGAGCCGGTTGTCATCGAAGTCCAGCGCGACTGAGCGATCAGGAAGCGTTTCGCCGTCGCAAATCCAAGCCGCAATATTTTGATGGGTCACGACGTGGACACCCGATGCCGCGAGGTAATCCATCTGCCGTTGGAATTGAGAGAGATTCACCCGTCCGCGGTCATCGGGCAGCGTGATATCATGATCCAAATGGACTCGATGATAAGTGAGGATGGGGATCTTGGTGGCCATGCTTGATCTCAGTTTGTTATTTTATAGTGTTGGCGTTGAATCTGTCGATGAGAGGTCCTTCGATTCTGGCAAAGATCACCGTTGGCGATCGATCATCTTGACAAGGATCTAAACTCAGTAACAAAATGAACCGGAAAGCCGCACAAGTATGGTACCGTGGCAACTGCCTGCATACAAACGGGAAGACGCATGGTGAATTTTGGGTTCGAAAATCTTTAAGCTTCTGATCCTTGGCAGCAAGGCGCTTCCGCTTACTAACAGATCTCGAGAGCAAGAAAGCAGTGTGGACAGGTGTACGGCCAACAGATTATGGCAGTTGGAGGAGTGTGTTTGATCTCGTTTTGCGCACGTGTTAATGCCAACGATACGACCACTCTGGTCCGCAACGGTGAGCCCCTTGTCGCGCTTGTCCTTCCCATGCAAGCGGACCCTGACGAGGAACTAGCCGCCCAGGAATTTCAAGCTCACATCAGAAGGATGTCCGGTGCACAACTTGCTACTTTTCGCGGCAGGGCGCCCGAAGGGCTGAAACCGATTCGGATTGGGTTGTCGCTATCACCTGAGGCGGAAACGAGAATTCAAGAGTCCGGGGACGATCCAGCCGCATTTCAGGTCTCCGTGGAGTACGATCAAATCAGTTTGGCTGGACTGTCGCCCCAGGGCACGCTTCATGCCGTGTATGAGCTACTCGAACAGCTGGGCGTACGGTGGTTCAACCCGGGCGAAATAGGAACTGTGATTCCAAGCCTACGGACCGTGGCCGTTGGTCACCAGCAGACGATCCAACACCCAGGATTTGCCGGCCGGTATCTCACCGACCTCTCGGATTCCAAGATGCCGACCGATGCGCAAAGAGAAAGCGGCAGGATGTGGTTTCGACGAATGCGCATGGGTGGGTTCAATGCTGGCGGACACGGTCTCGGCATCAAAGCCGATTCCGAGACCGATCCCAAATTGTTCGTAGACAAGGCGATCGAATGGACAGGCAAGATCAAAATCAAAGTCAGTCACCCGGAAGTGTTACGGCGTGCCATTGAGGCGAGTCGTGCGAGGTTGAAGAAGAGACCTGATCTCGAATACTTGTCGATGGGACCGGCCGATGGTCACGGTTTTGGCAAAGATCCCTGGGATGCCGGTGACATGGATCCGCTACACGGCAAAGTGTCCGTCTCCGATCGCTATGTCAAGTTCTTCAATCTTGTACTCGAAGAGCTACAGAGAACCCATTCTGATGTCGGCATCGCATTTTATTGCTATTCTCAGCATATGCGACCGCCAGTCAGGGAGCAGCCGAATCCGAAAATCCTTCCTGTGCTGGCTCCCATCGACGTTTGCAGTTTTCACTCAATCGATAATCCGATCTGCCCCGAGCGCGCCTACATCAAAAAAATTGTCGATGGATGGAAGGCGTTGGGGGTCCGCATGATGTACCGTGGTTACCTATTCAATCTCGGGGATCAGGGTATGCCTTTTTCCATGATTCGGCAGATCCGCAGCGAATATCCCTACTATCACGAACAGGGAATGCTTGCCTGCCGCGTGGAGTGCAAGCCGGCCTGGTCTTATCATGGGCCGTCCCTCTATCTGGCCGCGAAGATCATGTGGAATCCTGGTCTGGATGTGGATGTGTTACTGGAAGATTACTTCAGCAGATTCTACGGACCTGCGGCGGAGCCGATGCAAAAGCACTTCCAACTCCTCGAGGATGCCTACGCGAGTGGCGATTACCATACGGGCAACGTGTTTGATATCCCGAAGTTTCTCACGCCAGGGGTGATGGGGCAGCTGGATGCCACGTTGCGTAAAGCTGAACGAGCGGCCCACGGTGATCCTGTCATCAAGCGCCGGGTGAATATGGTCCGTATCGGCTATGCCTTTGGTGCGGCGAATTTACGCATGATGGCTGCCGTTAATGATTTCGAATTTATTGAAGCCAAGAGTCAACTGGATGGCATACGAAACGACATTATCCCGCGCGCGATGAACCACGATCCGCCTCTCCTGAACGTGCGTTATGCAGCAGGATTTGTGAATCGTTTCTGGGCAACCACGGTTGAGGAGGGATACGAACGAGGGACGGGAGGTAACGAAATCGTTGCTCGCTTGCCCGATCAATGGCTGTTCCAACTCGACCCGTTGAATGCCGGAGAGGATTTGGGCTTTTACCGACCCCGCATGGGAGTGAACAACTGGACGCCTATCAAGACCAAGAGTACCTCATGGAGCAACCAGGGGCTGAGGTATTACAGAGGCGAAAGCTGGTATCGCACAAACGTCGAAGTGCATACTCGCTTCGCGTGTCGAGTTATCCGACTCTGGATTGGCGGCGTGGACGAACGGGCGCAGGCGTGGATCAATGGACAAGAACTCCCACTGCTGGCCGAAGGATTACCACCCATCGGTAAAGCCTGGGAATTTGACGCCAGTGACGCCGTTGTGGTGGGTGGTTCCAACATCATCGTCGTCAAGGTCGTCAATCAGGCCCACAACGGATTGGGATGTGGTGGCATCACGGGCCCGGCCATGCTTTGGGCACCGCAGCAGATGGATACGTTGAGTGGGAACCCTGGCTCATAGGTCCGGTGGGAATGGGCTTTCCCCAGTACTGTTGAACGGTCGGTTGTCATCCTGGTGATCTGCACTTGGATCTTCACCAAAGTCATGACCACCAGATTGAATTTGTTCACGAATTGCTCATCGCCCAATCACTGATCTACCAACTCGACTCACCTTCCATCTCGGAAATCTTCACGACGGATATCAACCTGCATATTCAGATACAATTGAGCATGAAAGCGATCGTTCTTCAGCAGGGTGACTTCGGTTCCACCGTCATTGCACGATGCATTTGTATATCAACCTTTCTGATCTCGGTAGCTTGCTGGATGCGAGGACCTTGGTCACAATGACATGAGAGTTCGTGTGACCGGCACATTGAAATGGATGGATTGGAATTGACCATGAGAGTGTTGATTGGGCTTGTCGTGTGTGGCTTCACTTTTGTTAGCGCAAATCCGTCGTCGTGCGCAGAGGTTGGCGGCGAGTACGAACTGTTTCTGCGCCACGTTGATTCGACGGTTCAAGAGGCGATGTGGAAGCCAAGCGAACCTCGTGTGGTCTACGTGGGACAACCGGCGACCCACGAAGAGAGATATCGCGTGATCCCCTGTATCGTGCGCATGCGAGATGGAACTCTTGTTGCCTTGGTGGAACCGGGAAAGAACCCGGTTTTTATCCGGTCCACCGACGGCGGGACAAGCTGGTCTGAGCCCTACACAGGTGTGTCACCAGACAAGGTGGGCGGAGTCAATGCCCTGGGAGTGCGTCGCGATGGTCGGTTGATGGGGGTCTTTAGCAAGGCCCATGAGAATCTCGGGACGTCCGCGGTCAAGAAACAGATGGTGAATCTGGCAGATGGCCGGCAGTGTCTTGCCTTCGAGGGCTATCGCTACGGTGGCGATTTGCATCTGGGCTACAGCAGCGATCAGGGGAAGACGTGGACGGTCGAGACAAATATTGATATCTCTCCCATGGTTGCGGCCTGGACTTGGACCGGCGGGCGGATATTGGAGCTGCATGACGGCACACTCCTGGTCCCGGTGGCCGGCTACCTCTCTGATCAGGAGATGGACGGCATCTGGCTGAGTGCGGGTGTGCTGCAGAGTCATGATGATGGGGTCACCTGGCGTTTCTCGATTGTCGGACGAGGCAATCCTGACGACTGGATCATTTTTAGCGAACCGGCGGTCGCTGAACTGGATGATGGGACACTGGTGACGCTGATGCGCACCGAAGATCGCGTAAAAAAAAGTTCTCCCGGTGATCGCCGGGGTGGCCGGGGCGGTCTCCACCGATCCAGCAGCGTGGATGGTGGCCAGAGGTGGTCACGACCGGTAAAGACCCTGGATGGATCACACTGTTCGCTGACCCGGCTTCCCGGTGGGGTCCTGCTCTGTGGATATCACCGGCCTCCGCGACTTGCCTTGAGCTCAAATGAGGGCAAGGCTTGGTATGCGAACATGCTTTGGAATACGGAAAACCCGCGAGCGAACTGGGGGTGGTACATTTCGGTTGAAATGGTGGACCCAACCACTGCGGTCGTGCTGGTGAAGGAAACGCCGGCTCCGAATATCATTCGAGCCTGCCTGCTTCACCGGCAACCTTAATGTGTGAAGAAGATTCAACAGCCGAACTCATGGCGAATTGGATTGGCCGCTGACACCCGCCCTAGGTCTATTGAGAGGTTGGCTGTTGTACCAAATGTAATCGACAAGCCCAGATTCTCTTTCTATTGGATTCATCTTGAACCATTACCATGACAGTTTCACCATCGACTTTCTCGACATTTGTGTAGACACCCCGATGGCTGTCCTTTCCGAGAAACCACAGCTCCGGTTGGGACCAGCTCTTGCCCGCATCTGAACTGAGAGCGAATTGTGCCGGCCGGTGCCAGCCACAAAGGAGCTGTCCGTCGTCGAGTTGCACAATCGAACCGTGCGTTCCTGGCAACACCTTGGCTGGTGGAGACCATGTCATTCCACCGTCGCTACTGATGGTGTGATAGATTCCGGCTCCCTTGCGGTAACCCGATTTGACAGTTTCGTTAAGTATTCTGCTCTTGGTTCGGATCATCATCACGAGGCGACCATCCTGAAGTCGAGCCATTGCCGGTTCCGAAAACATAAGCCCCTTCTCTTTGTCGGCTTGCGCGGCATTGTGATATTTCCATGTTTTTCCCAAATCACGGCTGCGGAGCACACCACTCGACAACCAAATGCCATCCATATCCTCCATCGATAGATAGCCGCTCACTGGAACAACGATTGTTCCGTCCTTCAATTGGACGGGTCTGCCACCGGTCCAGTTCCATGCGCCAAGTAGAGGCACATAACCGATCTGCTGACGAGTTGACCATTTCCTGCCCCTATCCGAACTGTACGTGATCCACAGAGCGGTACGGATACGATAATTCTCGTAGACTTGGAGCTCGCGGCCGTCGGGTAGCTTTCGTGTGAATTTCTTCAGCTTGGGAAGAGGCTGCTCTTTGTCCTGCAAGTTGCTTCCCAGATTTTCACCGCGGCTCTCGGTTCCAACTATAAAAATCCGTCCATCGTTCATCCGGCCCATGGCCACGTCATTCGGGGATAGTTTTGGGATGGGCACCTTTGACGCAAACGGTTCAGTCCAGGTTGCACCGCCGTTGGATGACTCGATGAAAAGAACTGTGGTCGCATTTTCCACCGCTTTGCATTCTACGGATGCCAGCAGGGTACCGTCACGGAGGCGAATGATACTGGGAACGGCTCCTTCGCCCTGAGCGACGTGGACAAGTTTTGGTTGGGTTGCCCGCCAGTGTAACAGTGGTTCGTTGGATGGTTGCGTGCCCGTTGGGTGTTCCTCAGCCCCACACCTGTGGGACGTTGAAATCATAAGAAACGCCAGCGCAACCATCCTGAGAGTTGAAAGTTGTCTTGATCTCTCAAACAGGAAAGTGTCATGGTTCATGTCTATTGCTCCAACCGAGATTTCTCAGTGGGCTTTCGCCCAGCGTAGTTATCGATGGTTCGGTTCATTTTCATCATCCCGGTAACCCACCAGGGAAGTGACCTCGAACGTGTTCATGCGGGTCACTGCGCGTATCTTTTTGCAGGAACCAACCATCCCTTCTGTACTTTCGCCAGATCCGGACGACGCCATGCTACGTATCCTGCAGCCTCTATTCACAGACCGGCAAGTCGTGTGTTGGCGTCACCGAAGTGATCAAGCTTAACACCCATGCGGTCCATGAGGGAGAGGTACATGCTACAGAGCTTGCGATTATCGTCGCCTTGCTCAGTGTAGTCCAGGACACGGCCCGTTTCCAGCGTGCCTCCCAAGCCACCAACCAGCAGCACGGGTACTTTGCTGGAGTCGTGTTGGCTCCCTGACCACATGCTCGAAATGAAGAGCAAGCAAGAATTGTCAAGCACGGTGCCCTCGCCCTCAGGCGTTGCGTTGAGACGGGCGGCAAGATAGGCGAGCTGACTACAGTAGTAGCGTGTTACTCGCTCATAGGTATCGGACTCGTCGTCGTGCGAGGCAGGGTGATGCGCCGTACGAACGTCCAAAAATGGATAGAAAAGGCCGGACAGGTCTCGGCAGAGCAGCAGGGTGGCAACGCGCGTCTTATCCGTCTGAAAGGCGATTGCGATCATGTCGCACATGAGCCGCATGTGGTCGCGGATGTCCTCCGGTAGTCCGTTTTCGGGACGATCCATGGTGATCGTTGGTCGGCCCCGGTCCCGGGCGTGCTCTCCCGCCCGGTCTTTTATGGTTCGCATCCGCTCGATCCGTTTCTCTATCTCACGGACACTGGTCAAAAATTCGTCAAGTTTACCCCGATCGCTGTGACTGACCTGGCGATTCAGGTGCGCGGCATGTTCTTTGACACGGTCAAGAATACTCTGGGTTCGCCGACTGCCCTGGTTATCAAAGAGACTGTCGAAGGCCAGTGAGGGATAGACCTCCATTGGCACCGGTGTGGTTGGGTATTGCCAGGAAATGTGTGAGCTGTAGGCCATTGAGAAATTCGATTCGTGGTAGCCGGTGAGGGGTTGCTCGCAACCGAGCACCATGCTGGGGTGGATCGTTTGGTTGCCCAGGTGCCTGGCGAGCATCTGGTCCATACTCACTCCACCGCCCAGCACAGCACCTCTTTGCAGCGATGACCCGGAAAGAATGTTTCCGGTCTGGCCTGGATGGATATGGACGCCGGTGGCGTTTTTGTTGAATAAACCAGTAATGAAATTCATCTTGGTCTTCAGTGGGGCCAGGGGATTGAGGCACTTACCCAGTTGCATCTCAGTTCCAGCTCCTTTTGCCCACCAGTGCTTCGGATTGATACCGTTGCCCATAAACAGGGCGGCGAAGCGCTTGGGAAAAGTGTCCGACGTTGTGTCCGTTTTGGGCTCGCTGCCCCAGACCGGGAAAGACTCGAGCCAGGGGAGGGACATGGTCACGCCGACGCCTCGGAGGAATGTTCGTCGACGGGGTAGAGAATGATTGACTGCCATGAATTTTTCTCGGAGTCCTCAAGGACTGTCTTAGGCTAGGCCCGGCAATTCCAGCCTAGAGTTTCTTTTAATCACCAGAGATTCAAAGTATCACAACTTTCAAAAGACTTGGGAAATGTCGCGGACCACAGACGCCCAGTCATTGTAACAAACGTCTTGCAGGTATCGATGACAATTTTGGTTTCAACGGTTCTCGCTGTGATCGCGCCCTCGTTTGTTGAGGAACTGAGGGCTGGTGACGATCGTTTCCACCAGGCTGCCGAAGCGATGGTTATCATCAGCGAGTTGGTCACGCATGTATTGAATCGTCGTCTCATCTGAGAGTTGCAGGCTACGTCCGAGGGCGTAGACGAGCAACTTGCGGCAGAGATTGTCGACAAACTCCTCTTGACGGTGTTCCCGCAGGTAGTTGCGCAAGCCGTCGAGTCCAGTCCCCTCGTGGCCGTTGGGAAATGTTGCCTGAGTGTCGACCGGTCGGCCACCAAGGTCTTTGTCTCGCCGTTGTCCGATTGGGTCGTAGCCTTCAAAGACGAGACCGATGGAGTCGAAACGCTCGTGGCAGCCGGCACAACTTTTGATTTCGCGGTGCCTGGCCATCAGCTGTCGCAGCGTGAGATCACCCAACTTTGCCTCGTCTTCGGGAAGCTCTGGGACTTCCGGCGGTGGTGGCGGGATGTGTTCGCCGAGTACCCGGCGGACAACCCAGTAGCCGCGCTTTACCGGGCTGGTGCGCCGGCCTGGAGAGTTTTGGGTCAAAAAGACCGACATCGCCAGGAGTCCGCCGCGTCCGAGCTGGTGGGCATCATCAACCCGCACCCAATCGTCTGGTCCGACGTTGCGAATGGGCATGCCGTAGTGTTTGGCCAAGACTGGGTTGACGAAAGTGTGCTCGGCATCGAGGAAGTCAATCACCGAGCCATCGCGGTGAACGAGGTCGACGAAGAAGCGGATAGGTTCCTCGTACATCGACTGTCGAAGTCGGTTGGTGAAGCTTTTGAAAAGTTCTCGGTCAACGCTGTTGTGTTGTTCGAAGTGGCGGAAATCCAGCCAGTTGCCGCCGAATTCGACGGCCAGGCCTTGGCTGCGGCGATCCCGGAGCATGCGCTTGGTTTGAGATAGAAGTATCTCACTCCTGTGCAGATTGCCGGCGGCGGCGTGGTCCAACAGTTCTGCGTCCGGCATGCTGGACCAGAGGAAGTAACTCAGGCGGCTGGCCAAAGCGTAGTCCGACAGGGGGCCAGCGGCCTCTCCGGCCTGGGGGAGATCAACCCGATAGCAGAAGTAGGGAGATATCAATACACTGACCACGGTATCTCGGATGGCGTCTTCGTGGCCCAGACCTGCCTTTCGCAGGGAGCGATAGAAGGCGAGCAGCTCGCCACGCTCTGTCTCAAGCAGTGGACGGCGGTAGGCTCGCTGGGCGAAGTTCTCGAGTGTTTCGAGGTGACTGGGCCGGGCTGTCAGGCGGGTTTGCTCAACCCAGCGGATTGCGGCAGAAATGTTCGTAAAGTAGGCCTCGATAGCCTGGAGGGCCAGGTGCCGGCTGCCTTGTTTGCCGGAATCCAAACTGTGTGGTTGGCTGGAGACCTGCGAGTCGGGTGTCTCGTGTGCCTTGGCCAGGTAGACCTCGGCGAGTCGTTGGATCATTGCCTCGGTGGTGACGTCCTTGTCTTCCGCTCGTGCGAAGTCAAACTTGGCCTCCTGCATAAACCAGATGGGTTCGGCGCGCTCAAAGAAGATGAAGTCTTTGTATTGCCGGTTGGGGGCAAAAGTTATGAAATCGAGTTCCTGCCAGAGAGTGTCCAGCTGGTGTTGTCCCTGTTCGTCGAGGATCAGCTTGTAAAGAGGCTCGTCGTCACGGAAGTAGCCCACCATCAGGTGGAAGCCGGCACTCAGCAGTCGTCCCTCCTTTCGATTCGAGGGGTTGATGACACCGTCACGTTGCGAGACGAAAAAAGAGTCGGGAAAAATTTCGCAAAACCGTGAGCAGGCCTCCTCGCGGCGTGCAGCTGCCGGATCGTCGTTTGGAGTTGTGCTGGGTTTGTTGTAACGCATGCGATTTTCAGCAAGCTGACGATTCTTCCAAAGGACCAGGGGCTGAGATCCCATGGAGATCCCGTACACTCCCACACCGCGCTCGGGGACTGCAAATTGTTCCCGCTTGCGAATAACGACATTGCGCATCTCCTCACAACCGAGACGGACCGTGTCGTGGTGGTGCTTCACGTCGAGTGTCGGAAGTTCTCGCCACATCGTCTGCAGGGTGGCGAGGGGCCTCAACTCGTACTGAGTCTGGGTCAGGATCGACCAAATGGTGGTGAGATACTTGGAGCTGATCCCTGCCTCGGCTGCGAAGTCAGCCAGCGTGGCCACCGGTTTGCCAAGGCCATCGCGGTGCCTAAAGCGCCAGGCGGCGAGGAAATAGTCGGCGTAGTCGATCCGCTGACGATGGTAAAAGTCAACGATGCGACGGACACAGTACTTATCGCGATCCGTTTCTGTGACGACCGGATGTGGGGCGAAGACGAAGCCCTTCGGTTTCAGCACAATGTGGTCGGCAACGTACCGCGCCGCGGCCAGGTACTTCGTCAGTAAAGCTGGCGACATCGCCAAGGACTCGCCCGAATTGTCGAAGCCAGCCGTGTTGGTGGGATCAAGGGGGAATTCCCGTGTCGGCCGGATATCGACGCCTGTCAAATCGCGAATCGTGTAATCGTACTCGGCATTGCTCAGCCGGCGCGCGGGAACCGGTCCGGGATCACCGGCCTGTCGCCGTGCTTGGTGCTCACGGAGCGCTCGAATCGAGTTGATCACTGCCTGGCGCTCATCAGGCGTTGGCTGCCGACTCGCTTCCTCAGGCGGCATCTCTTCCGACTCGAGTTTTTCGAGCACGAGTTCCCAGAGGTGATGGTCCTTGGCAACTGCCG
>Ga0310124_10001748_pt1 | contig 15088 bp, 11 predicted proteins | sample CB11b_AW_Bot5_MG_FD_203507 | JGI IMG/M metagenome (GOLD analysis project Ga0310124, IMG submission 203507) | Marine microbial communities from Western Arctic Ocean, Canada - CB11b_AW_Bot5 | ecosystem: Environmental > Aquatic > Marine > Oceanic | place: Canada: Western Arctic Ocean | collected...
GGTGTGCTCATGATCTCAACTCTCGAATACTAGGCCGTTTCCCCTCAAGGTCAATCGTAAGTCAGGCCCAGGTAATCAGGGGCCAGGATCCTGGCCTCGGCCGGAATGCCTTCCTTTGAGAACTCGGCGATTCCCAGCTCGCCGAGCTTCTGCCCGTCACCCGCGGTGAAGGCAGCAACCGCCGGACCGGCCCCGCTGATAAAAGCGCCGAGGCAGCCTCGATGGTCGTTCAGGGCCTTGACCACCGCGCCCATGGACGGCAGAAGGTGAATCCGGCGCCCCTGGTGAATCCTGTCTTTGACCCCGTGGTAGAGATAGGTCCGGTTGTTCTGAAAGAGCCCGGCCAGCAGCAGCCCCAGCCGCTGGAGGTTGAATACCGCCTCCGACCGGGGAATGCTGAGCGGCAGGACCTCCCGCGCCTTCTTCGTCTCAATCTCCCGGTCGGGAATCAAGACGACCACCTCGATACCATAGGGCAACCTGAGGCTGGTCGCCTCGACCTGTCCGTCGATAACCGCGCTCACCGTCAGACCTCCCAGCACGGCCGCCGAGGCGTTGTCCGGATGCCCCTCCGTGGCGGAGGCGGCCTCCAGGATCACCTGGCGCTCGGCCGGCGTCCCACGCTTGATCCATAGGCCCAACGCGATACCAGCGACGATAGCGGCCGCGCTCGACCCGAAGCCTCGGGTCAGCGGGATATCGTTGCGAATCTTCAGGTGCAATCCCGCGGGAACCGCGTCCCCCGCGTGCTCACGGATCATGCGGTAGATCAGGTTGTTCTCATCGTCGGGAAGCTGGCTTGCCCCCAGTCCTTCGGCCTCGATAACCAACCCATCTCCCTCGGCCACCGCCGCGACCTCGAGATACATCTGGAGGGCCAGGCCAACAACGTCAAAGCCGGAGCCCAGGTTAGAGGTCGAGGCCGGAACGCGAACCTTCATTTCTGTCTTCTCTGCGCACATATCCCTGCTCCTCAGTCCTCGGAGGCCTGCTCGACCATCTTCGAAAGCTCAGCGAGCCCGTTCTCGAGACGGATTGGAGCGCCCGAGCTGGCAACCGCGCGGTCAGGATCCTTGAGTCCATGGCCGGTGAGCGTGCAGACGACACGGCCGGCGAGAGGCGTATCACCTGCCCTCGACACCTTGAGCAGCCCCGCGAAAGAGGCCGCGGATGCGGGCTCCACGAAGACTCCCTCGAGAGAAGCGAGCAGCCTGTAGGCCTCGATGATTTCATCGTCGGTGACCAGGTCAATACGCCCGCCGGACTCATCTCGGGCGGCGATGGCCTTGTCCCAGCTGGCTGGATTACCGATGCGAATCGCAGTAGCAAGCGTCTCGGGTTTCTCCACCGGCTTCCCGAGCACGAGGGGCGCGGCGCCAGCGGCCTGGTATCCCATCATGACCGGCAGGCTCGAGGAGACCCCCCTGTCGAGATAGTCCCTGTAGCCCGCCCAGTGGGCGGTGATATTCCCTGCGTTGCCCACCGGGAGAAAATGGAAATCGGGCGCGTCCCCGAAGGCGTCCACCACCTCCCAGGCAACGCTCTTCTGGCCCTCAATCCGGTAAGGATTCACGGAGTTTACAAGCGTCAGGCCAAGCTCGCTCGCGGCTGCCCGGACCAGCTTGAACGCCTCGTCAAAATTTCCGGGGATCTCGATGACCCGGGCTCCCTGCATGACCGCCTGGGCAAGCTTCCCAAGGGCGATCTTTCCTTCGGGGATAACCACCCAGCAGGAGATTCCGGCGCGAGCCGCGTAGGCGGCCGCTGAAGCGGAGGTGTTGCCGGTCGAGGCGCAGATCACTCCGCTGGAGCCTTCCTGGGCCGCCTTGGACATCGCCATGGTCATTCCGCGATCCTTGAAGGAGCCGGTGGGGTTGGCCCCATCGTATTTAAGCCAGATCTCGATACCAGGAGCGCTCCCGGTCAGTTTTTCAAAATGAGCCTCGAGATTCCCAGCCCGCAGCAACGGAGTATCGCCCTCCTGCAGCGAGATGACGGGAGTCTCTTCATCTACCGACAGCAACTCCCTGTAGCGCTCGATAATCGAGAGGCGGCCGGAACAATTGCGTTCTTGTGCTGACATGGCTTTTCAGTCCTCGATTCGAATCCTGGTGGTCGGCCCGTTGAGCAGGTCCGTCCGTTCACGCAATTCCGCAAGAGCGGAGGAAACCACCGCGTCCTTGACCTTGTGGGTGACGAAGACAACCGGAACCGGCTGCCCGTGCTTTGCCTCCGGTTGCCTCATGCTCTGGATGCTGATTCCTTTCATTCCGAGAAACGAGGTCACGCGCCCCAGCACCCCGGGAAGATCTAGAACCGTAACGCGAATGTAATTCCTGACAGCCACCTCGCCGATCGAGACGATCCTGGGCGCCTGCCCATTCGCCGAGTTCATGATAGGCTTGTCCCCCTTCGCCGCCCTGACGATATCGGCGACGACGCTCGATGCCGTCGGCAGGGAACCCGCCCCGTTGCCGTAGACCAGCATGGAGCCAACCGCATCGCCCTTAATCTGGACGGCATTGACCTCCCGCTGAACACGGGCGAGAACCTCATCCTTGTGGACAAGGGCAGGATGAACCCGCAGCTCCCAGGAGCCATCTTCATTCCGGCTGCCGATCGAGAGCAGCTTGATTCGATAACCGAGGCTTGATGAGAAGGAGATGTCCTCAGCCGTGACCTGCTCGATCCCCTCAGTAAAGATCTGCTCCAGGGGAACATGAGAACGGGTGATGATCCTCGCAAGCAAGGCGAGCTTGTGCGCGGCGTCCTGGCCGTTAACGTCCAGGGTCGGGTCGGCCTCGGCAAACCCCTTCTGCTGCGCCTCCTCAACTGCCTCGTCATAGCCAAGCCCGCCCTCCTCCATCCTCGTCAAAACGTAATTGCAGGTCCCGTTAAGAATGCCGCTGAGGTGGGTCACCTGGTTGGCAGCCAGCCCGTTCTGCAATATTTCGATGATGGGGATCGCTGCCGCGACGCTGGCCTCGTAATACACACAGCGATCATTGTCGTTGGCAACCTGGAAAATTTCATCCCCATGGAATGCCAGGGCGGCCTTATTCGCGGTGACGACATCCTTGCTATTGGAAAGAGCATCCACCATCCACTGTCTTGGCAGATCGACACCTCCGGCGACCTCGACCACCAGCTCGATCTCCGGGTCTTCCGTAACCTCCTCCACATTGTCCGTAAAGGAATCCGGCGCTGCGAAACCGTAAGCGGCATGGCGGGTCTTTTCGATGTCTCGAACCACCACCTTCGCCACCTCGATGGAACGGCCAAGCAGGCCGCAAAAAACGTCCCTGCGGCGATGCAGAAGATCGAGAACGCCGGTACCGACAGTCCCGCAACCGATCAAGCCAATTTGATAAGGCTTCTGTTCCATGACTATCCAACGGGTAAAAAGAGCGCGGCTGCTAACAAAATACATTTACATGACTTATGCCCCTGAAACCGTTCCAGGGAGGTCAAAAGAATCGCCAATTCTATCGCTTTGATTGATTAGAAATACAGGGGGTTTTTATTGATGTGAGGTCTTTTCCACCTCAAGATAATGTTCTCTCGGGCCGGCCTTCTTATCTCACCCAACTCCAACCTACCCTTTCGACCCAAACAACCTGGCCGGCCCGTTTTTTTTACTTCGGCTTAAACACGCCTTTTCGTGCTGTAAATAGTGCTGCGAAGCTCCTCCCGTAGCGCTTTACGAAAAACCGGGTAAAAACGCGCAAAACCGGCATTTCCTCACCTCTCCACCCCTCGGGATCTGCGCAACCAGCCATAGGGTCCATCTCCGCTCCCATTGAAAAGCCGGGGGGGCCTATGATCTATGCCTAAATAGTTTCTATTATTCGTCTTATAGATAGCATCCAGGGGCGCAAAGAGCTGGATACGCTACCAGGGCATCTGGGCTTTGAGCCGGAGGCAGGCTCAGGGAGGGAAGACAAAATGCAGCTAAAAAAAGTGCCCAAGATGATAAAGAATGTAGCAGAGCAATAAACACTTGGCGAGAATGCTTAGGGGTAGGTCATCTTGGACACTGTAATATTTTTAGTACCCCCCTTTGGGGCCTGCAACTTTATTTCGGCTCCAGACCGTAATCATTTAATACGGCCTCGGCTTGATTGGTCACAAGATTAATATTCATCGCCACTTAAGGGTTGAGAGGATACTGTCCCATTCACTCTCAACGAGCTCTGTCAGGGTGTTACAACAATAAACTCCCTCTGGAGGCTGCCCTCTTGCCCCAGGCGGCTTCACCCAGATGGCCGTTAAACCATGCTCAACAGCCGGTAAAATATCAGCCTCCAGCGAGTCCCCGACATGAAGAATGTTATCGGGCTCGCAGCCGCTTTTTTCAATCGCTTCATCGAAGATGGCCGGATGAGGTTTCTCAAACCCCACCTCGTTGGAAACAACCAGTTGATCGAAAAGGCCAAGCAATTCGAGCTTCGCAAGGGTCCCCTTCAAGCGACGATCCCAATTGGAGAGGATTCCGAGACCGATCCCTTTGCCGCGCAGGCTCTCGAGCATCGGACGAATCCCAGGATCCAGCGTCCAGGCTGAGGGAGCGACGAAATATTCATAGAGCTCCTCAAAAACCTGCCCGATGTCCTGCCGGGGAATCGTCTCGCCAAAGGTATGCGAGACGATCTGGAGCCATTCATCGCGCAGGATCTCATCGGAACAGGAGAATTGTCGCTCCCTGGAACGCCTCCGGGAAGCTTCCCAGGCCTCGAGAAACCTCTCATTGAGCAGATCCGCATCGACACAGAAGCCCAGCGCCGCGGCCCGCTCAGAATAAACAGCCCCCACCGAGGGGCGAACCCGCAGCAGGGTTCCGCCGCAGTCAAAATAAGCAAACCTGATTTCGCTCTCGCTCCGCCCCTGCATGCCCGGAAGTATAACAGATCACCCACCTCAGGGTAGCGACGGACACGACAAGACGCATCGTTGCACTGGCTTCGAGCCTCGGCTATCCTCCTACCTCTCAATTGGGTCCCCGTAGCTCATCTGGATAGAGCGGCGGTTTCCTAAACCGCAGGTAGCAGGTTCGAGTCCTGCCGGGGATACCATTTCTACATCCGGGCGTTTTCCGCCAATCATTCCCCCCCCCGGGGCGAAGCTCACTCAGGAGTCCCCACCGCTGGAAGCGCATCTGCCAGCGCCGCTCCCGTGCGCTTCAGCTCGGCCACGGTAGCCGCCCGCAGCTCGCGAAGCCTCTTGCGATACGAAGGCCGCAGCGCCAGGTTCCGCAGCTCCTCGGGATCGCTCTCGAGATCATAGAGCTCCTCGAGCTCTCCCTCGACGAGGGTACGAATGTATTTATACTTCCCCGTTGCCAGCGACACCCACCAGGGCACCTTAGCCGTGGCGTAGAGCTTCTCTCGCTCAATGGGAACCCTGGCCGTGTCGGAGCCGAAGGACTGCCCGGTCAGGATCGTCAAGGCCGGATGCTTCCAGGCGCCAGCGGGGCGCTTGAGCAACGGCGTCAGGTCATGCCCGTGCATCGTCCACGGCAACTCGATACCGGCGATGGCGAAGAAGGTCGGCGGCAGATCGGTTCCGCCGACCGGCGACGGGCAGACACCTCCCCGGGGGATGACCCCTGGAAAGCTCATGATCAGCGGCCCGCGGATATTAGCATCGTAGGGCGCGACCTTCTGCTGAAAACCATGCTGCCCCCAGGCGATCCCCTGGTCAGCAGCAAAAACAACCAGGGTGTTTCGATCCTGCCCTGTATCGCGAAGCGTTTTCAACAATCGGCCCACCGCCTCGTCAATCGCCAGGACTCCCTGGTGGTATTGCCGGACCCAGCCGGCAAGGCTGTTGCCAAACAGCGGCATATTCTTCACTGTTCTCAGCTTCCGGGACGGATTCAGCTCGGGAAGGCCTCCCTTGCCGCGAACCCAGGTGTCTCTCTTGCGAACATATTCGGGCTTGCCGCTGCGCCCGGGAAAAACATCGTCCGGCACCGGCACCCTGGCGCCCGCGTAAGCTCCCCGATGACGCTCGGCAGGCGTGTAGGGCCCGTGCACCGCGCCGTAACAGAGCCAGAGGTACCAGGGCTTCCGCTTGTCCCTGTGCTTCCCCCGGATGTACTCATCGGCCCGGTCCGTATACCAGTCGGTTGTATAACCGGAGACCTTCGCCGCCGGCTTGCCGTTGATCTCAATCAGCTGGTCTTCGTAATAGCTGCCCGCGTTGGCTGGATGGCGCGGGCGATTCCAGACGACCTGGTAGTCCCAGTCGCGCCCGAAGCCCGTGTCGACACCGGTATGCCATTTTCCGATCTGTGCCGTTTGGTAGCCCTCCCGCCGAAAGACGCTCGGCCAGAAGCGACATTTCTTCGGATCATAGGTGCTGCCGGGATACTCCCCCTCCATGCGCATGGACTCGATCCCGTATTGGTGACGCCCGGTGAGCATGGTCGCCCGGGAGGGCATGCACCAGGTGCCCATATAGGCGTGGGTAAAGCGAACCCCCTGCCTCGCAAGGCGGTCGATGTTGGGCGTCTTTACCCAATCATAGGCCTCCGGGTAGCAGCTGACCGTTCGATGTGACTGGTCGTCGGTAAAGATAAACAGGATGTTGGGCCTGTCGACTGCAAAAACCCAAGCGGGCAACAGCATCAGCACGACAACTCGAATTAGGTTCATAGATAGCGCCTCCGGAAGCGTCGACTTGGTTGTACCTGAGAAACAGGCTCCTGGCGAAACGAATAATGAGGTGAACCCCTGATCCACTGGAGCTAAAATAGCGGCTCGCCACAGCCGGAGCAGATAGAAGTCCCGATGACACACATCAAATCTCTATTGACCCTCAGCTTCGTTCTTCTATTCAACCCACGCCAGGCGCGACTATCGCCTGACGGACATACACGAAGAGGTCATCCACGAACTGCTGGCATGAAAATATTCCGTTCCATCATCGTAACCTGTCTGCTTTTTACCTCCTGCGCCGCGCAGGCCAATGATTTCCCACAATGGCGTGGACACAATCGGGCAGGTGTTATCAAGAACTCTGTGCCCATCGCCGAGACCTGGACAAGCAAGGGTCCCGGCCTGTCCTGGGAGAGCGAAACCTTTCCCCAGAAATGCGGCTATGGAAGCCCCGTGATCGCCGGCGGCCAGGCCTTTCTCTACATCAACTGGCGCTCACAGACCGAGGTCCCCTATCGACGTCTCAGCAAAGAGATCCTCAGGAGACTGCGCTGGTTTGACCAGGGTGAAATGCCCGCTGCCCTGCTCGCCGCAATGGAGAAGGCCAGGGCGGAACTCCCTCCGGATCTCCTTGGCCGGGCTCTCGAAGACCGCATCGATAACTGGACAGAGAAGAACCTGGGGGAAAACGACAAGCGCTGGAAAAGTGTCGTATCCCGACGGCTGAAGGCGGGGCCGGATGCGACCCCGCTTGAGGTTCTCAAGAAATTTGATGTTGTTCAAGATCGTGAATTTCCCAGCCAGGAAAGCCTCGATGACTGGTTCGAAAAAAACGACATCCCCGCAAAGCTCCGGGAGCGCACCCTGAGGGCTATCCCAACGACACTCAATGCCGCGCGAGATGTCCTCCTATGCGTCAACCTCAAGGATGGCAAGACCGCATGGAAATACAGCGCGACTGGAAAACTCGAAGAGAGAACCGGATCGAGCACCCCCTGTGTACACCAGGGCAGGGTCTATTTCCTGGGGACAACCCACGCCCATTGCGTCGACCAGGAAAACGGCAAGTCCCTCTGGACAGCGGAGCTCCCGAATGGAGGCGGTCCCTCGTCATTCCTCGTAGCCGGAAACAAAGCGATGGTCGTGGCCAGGCACCTGATGGCCTTCGACAAAGAAACCGGAGAGATCCTCTGGCAGCAACCCGGAGTGCGCGGCAGGGATTCATCCCCGGCCAGCTGGAACCATGGAAAAAAATCCTACTCTCTCGTCAACGGAGATGGGAAACGCTTCAGATGTGTCGATACAGAAACCGGAGAGATCGCCTGGACAGCCAGGGGCGGAGGGGCGTCGAGCCCGGTCGTCTCAGGAGATATAGCCGTCCTGCACACCAACGATGACGAGCTGGGGCTCGTCGCCTACAAGCTCAGCCCCACAGGGGCCCGGCCCCTGTGGAATATCGCCCGCAAGAGCCGAGGCGCCGCCTCCCCGATCGTGACCGGGGATACCATCTACCTGTTCGGAGGAGACGAGGCGCTCTGCGTCGCGCTGCATGATGGCTCGATTCACTGGCGACACTCGAAAAAAGTCGAGATCACCTCCCCCATTCTCGCAGATGGGAAGATCATCAGCATAGCCAGCGGAGGCAGGCAGCTGTGGATCACCCGGGCTGACAGCGGAAGCTTCCAGGAGCTCTCCAGCTCCCGGCTCGCAGGCACAAGATGTTCTTCTCCTGCCCTGGCCAAGGGGCACCTGGTGCTCCGGCTGGCCGATCGACTGGCAAGCTATGACCTGCGGCAATCAAACGGAAACTGATCTCCGCCCGGTCTGATGTACCGCCTTCGCTCCTCTGAACCTGGCCTGCCCCCTCCCCTGGAAATTGACCAGGATTTCCTCCGGGAGCACCCCCCTCCCGCAAGCGCACGGCTTAACTCCTTCTAAAATGGCGCTTTAAAGCGTTACATGCCCAATAAGACCTCAGAATGCTATATTACTGTTAATTTTAACTTGCCATTTAAACATGTTGCATTAGAATACACTCCATGTCGACTAGGAAATACACCCTCAAAGAGCTCGAGAGCCGGACCGGTTTCGGCTCCCGTACCATTCGCAATTACATAGACAAAGGGCTCCTGCCCGGCGCCTATTCGCGGGGACGGTACGCGAGCTACGGACAGGAACACCTGGATCGACTTCTGTTCCTGGGCAAGCTCAAGAACAGGGGCAAGCTGCCCCTCGATGAGGTTCGCCGCCTCCTGCTTCAGCTGACACCGGAAAAGGTCAAGGCGATCGCCCATGGACAGGAGGACATTGCCTCCATCGCCTCAAAGCCGCATTGGGAGCCGCCTGGCCGCCAGTATCCCGAAGATGAATATGCGCCATCGGATGAAGCGCCCATGGACTTCTGCTCCATGGACTCTGACAGCAAGCCAGGCGTTCCTGACTACCCCGCCCCCCCTCCTGCGGACTCGGCGCTCGATTACATTCGGCGCCTCCGCAGTCCTGGCAGCCCGGCTGGACCCGGACGCAGCGACTCCCGCCTGCGCCAGGCCGTGCGCCAGCTGCGACAAATCACCCCGGGTCACCATCCCCCCACCCGCCGCGCCAAGGGCGAGTGGTGGGTGGCCATCGAGGTCACCCCCGACATCGAGCTCCGCGCCCGCGGCCTCGGTGGAGACGACCTCGCCGCGCTCGAGAGCATTGCCGATGCTTTCCGCGCACTCATCTCCCGCGACTTTTAAATCCCGTCGGAACTTCGGCTCCCGGCAGAAACATGGAGAACATCCCATGAAACATACAGCTATTCGTTTTGACCGTTCTTTGATCAACCCCAAGGGGGACTCTGTCCGCTACCTCGAGGTGAGCATGGACGCTCCGGAGCCGGACCGCAGGTCGAAGATGAAGCGAGCCCCCATGGACCTCGCCCTGGTTATCGACCGCTCGGGTTCCATGCAGGGCGAGCCGCTGGCCGCGGCCAGGGAGGCCGCCCGCGGAGTCGCGGAGCAGCTGCGACCGAAGGACACCCTCTCGGTGGTGGTCTTCGATGATTGCGTCGATATCCTCTTCGAGGGTCTCTCGATGACCAAGGCTGGAAAGACCCGTGCCGATGCCATGCTGGCCGGGATCCACTCCGGAGGAATGACCTGCCTCTCCGACGGATGGCTCCGGGGAGCCGAGACGGTCGCCCGCCCGGGTGAAGACGGACGCCGCAGCCAGGTCATCCTGCTCTCCGATGGCCATGCCAACCAGGGGATTCTCGACCCCCGCGAGCTGGCCCATCACTCAGCGGAGCTGAGAGAGCGCGGGGTCTACACAACCTGCGTCGGAATCGGGGATGACTACTCCCCTGAGCAGCTCTCTGTCCTCAGTGAAAATGGCGGTGGACTCCTCCACCGCGCGGAAAGGCCGCAAGAGATCATCGAGGTTCTCATGGGAGAGCTGAATGAACTCATGAACACCTACGCGGAAGATATCAAGGTCGACGTTTTCCTGCCTGCCCACGGCATCCTGGCCGAATGCGTAGGAGAGCTTCCGACAAGCCGAACAGAGGCTGGAGTTCGCTGCCACCTCGGCTCGATCATCGAAGGCCGTCAGCGTCATCTCATCCTGCGGTTGACCTGCCCACGCGGGGAGCCTCAGAGCTCGCTCAATTTCAAGGCGCGCATCACCTTCAGACGGCCCGGTGGAGACGAAGAATTCATCGAGCTCGACTCGGCCAGCCTGGAGTTTGCCGGCAGCCGCGATTCCCTCAAAAAACAGAAACGCGACAAGAAGCTCTGCCTGAGAGTCGCCGAGCTCTGGCAGTCAGACGTGGTGCGAAAGGCGTCCGGAATGAACCGCGACGGTGAGTATCGCGAGGCATCCCGAATGGTCCGGACCCAGCTGGCCTTCTTCAGCCGCTACTGCTACGGAATCCCCGGAACCAGCAAGCTCATCAGCGAGCTGGAGCTGCTCCAGGACCGCGTTCTGCACGAACTCTCTGAGCGCGGACGAAAGGAGATGCACAACTACGCGGAGCTGCGCCGTTACTCCAAACCCGAGCACAGGGCGAGCTACCATGAAGACCTCGACGCCTTCATGAATTAATCCTGACCCCATCCGGGGGTCCTCCCGACAGCCTACTGCCGCAGGTAGCCGCGCACCCAGCCGCGCGAGCCCTGCGGCGGTACGCCATCGGCGATATCGGTTCCATCGGCCAGGGTGAAGGAGGCTGCCAGCGGAAACCTGCCCTTGGGAGCTCCACGGGTATAGGTCCCCTCTCCCCAGAACTCTCCCCGGGCGACGAGATCGAAGCGGGTGACTCTCCCGTTCTTCTTCTCGACATGCCCCAGCAGGCTCACCTTGTAGCCGCGCTCACCGGAGGCTGTCTCCAGGTGAACACTCCCGCTCAGGCGACCGTCCTTCAGGGAGAACTCGATGGAACGAATCTCATCGGCCTTCCACATCGGCGGCTCGCCGCGGGTATTGTCGACGAGGTGGTAACGCGCGATGCGCTTCTGGAGTGCCGGCGGGACCCTGCCGGCTGCCAGGGCATCCTGCTCATCCCTTGTTACCCAGAGATTATCGCGTGAGAGCGATTCCTGGAATATCTTCTTCCAGCGGTCTTCGGTCTCTTCGTAACCACCGAGGATCTTCGCCTGCACCCGTACGACCAGCCCGCCCTCGGGTGGGCTCGGATTGTAGCGGGCATCCGCCTTTCCGCGCTCGATAACGTCCGCAGCGGGCGCCTTGAAAACAGCGAGCGCCTTTTTCATCAGTCGCTTGACACGATCCCCGCCCCTGTTGTTGTTGTAGCCAAGGAACTTTCCGGAGGCCGTGGCAAGATAAAGCCCCTGGGTGGTGCCCTTGAAGTTGTTGCGAGGCCCCTGCCCCGCGATCTTGCGGTAAAAATCTCCCTCAGCGTCTTTCTGGCGCCGCTGATAGGCCTGGTCGATCGCGACGGGAATAAAACGGGACTTCAGCAGGTCGACAATTTCCGGATCGTTGAATGTTGACTCACGGTCAAGCACTCCGTTGTTTCAGGTGCAGCCGAGCGGATGACCGTCCATGGCCCAGATGAAGATCGGCTTCTTTTCAGTCACCGCGACACGCTGGGCATCGAGGAGGGAGGTCTTCCAGGGAATGGTCCGCCAGGGAGCTTTATTGGACACCTGGAGCTGCTTGTGCAGCCGATTAAAAACGGCCTCTGACAACTCTCCGGCGTAGAGTCCGGATCCGGCGAAAACAACAAGGCAGGAAATAAAGAAAGACGAATAGCGGCTCATGAAATGACCTCCTTGACGACTCTTCCTGAAACATCCGTCAACCTGAAATCTCTGCCCGCATGCCGATAGGTTAACTTTTCGTGATCAAAGCCGAGCAGGTGCAATATCGTAGCATGCAGGTCATGGACATGAACCCTGTTCTCCACCGCCTTGTATCCAAACTCATCGGTGGCGCCGTAGACCTGCCCACCCTTGATCCCCCCTCCTGCCAGCCAGACACTGAAGCCCCAGTGGTTGTGGTCCCGGCCGAGACGATTGTTTCCTGTACCGGGCTGGGGAACCTCAACCGCCGGGGTCCGGCCGAACTCGCCTCCGCAGACCACCAGCGTGTCTTCAAGCAATCCTCTCTGCTTCAGGTCTGTCAGCAGCGCAGCGATGCCCTGGTCGCATTCACCTGCGAGCTTGCGGTGATTCTTGCCGATCTCTGAGTGGCTGTCCCATGGCTGCACATTGCCGTGATAGAGCTGAACAAACCGGACCCCTCTCTCCACCAGCCGGCGGGCCATCAGGAGCTGCCGGCTCTGCAGGCTCGAGCCATAGAGCTCGCGAATCGATTTCGGCTCACGGCTGATATCGAAAGCATCGGTCGCCTCGAGCTGCATGCGAAAGGCAAGCTCAAACGACTGGATCCGCGCCTCAAGAGCGGCGCCTCCACCGCGAGCATCCTGGTGACGGCGATTCAGTGCTGAGAGCAGGTCGATCTGCCTGCGTTGTGCCGCAGGGGAAACATGGCGCGCCTCGATATTCTCAACCATGTCCTTCACCCTCGCCTTACGGGTATCTATATGGGTCCCCTGGTAGATTCCCGGGAGGAAAGCCGACCTCCAGTTCGACACGTTCGCAACCGGGTAGCCGGGGCACATGACCACATAACCCGGCAGGTTCTGGTTCGCGGTTCCCATGCCGTAAAGCAGCCAGGCACCAAGGCTCGGGCGGCTCAGCCTCTCATCGCCGCAATTCATCAATCGCATCGACTGTTCGTGGTTCGGCGTATTCGCATGCATACTCCGGATAATCGTCAGCTCGTCGGCATGGGCCGCCGTGCGGCTGAAGATCTCGCTGATCTCGAGTCCGCTTTCCCCATAGCGCCTGAACTTGAACGGGGAAGGAAGCAAGCCGCCGGTCGGCCGCTCGGTCGTCAGGTTGCCGCCGGGCAGTGGCTTACCTGAATACTTCTTCAGGGCGGGTTTTGGATCGAAGGTGTCCACCTGGGATGGACCTCCGTTGAGATAGATATGGATAACGTTCTTCGCCCTGGGAAGAAAATGAGGTGGACGGGCCAGGAGAGGATTGCCCGGATCGGGGGAACCAATGGCGCTCTCGCCAAGAATCCGGGAATCCGAGAGGAGACCGAACAATCCGAGCCAGCCCATTCCGACTCCCGTCTTCTGAAGCATCTCGCGCCGACCGAGACCGGGCACCAGCTCGTTAGGATTCGGCCTGTTCATCCTGTCAATCCACAAAAAAGAATTCATTGGTCAGAAGAAGCACCTGGGCATATTGCTCCCAGGCCCCGAAATTCTGCCGGCTGTCCCCGGAACTGGCGGCCTCGATGAAGACAAGCCCCTCACTCCTCTCACGGTCCCCCGGCCGGCGCTGGTAGAGCCTGCTGTAGAGCGCTTCAAGACGATCACGCGCCGCGGGTCCACCCGTGGCTCTTGCCAGCTCCCGGGCCTGGACGACCAGGAAGGAAGAGTTCATGGCGAAGAGGGCCTGCTGGGGAACTGTCGTATTCGAGCGTCTGCCGATCGACTGATCCGGGCTGGGAAAATCAAACGACCTGAAGAGGCCCGGTAGCTCCTGGCGGTCTACCAGGCCGTAGACCGTCCTGCGGCGGTTGGCCATATCCTTTGCTATATCCACCGAGGGCCCGCCCATCCGGGTATCCAGCCGGCCAGCGACAGCCAGCAACGAATCACGCATCGCCTCGAAATCCAGGCGCTTGCGCCGAGCTCGCCAGAAGAGGCGGTTGACCGGATCCACCGCGACGGCTTCGGCACGACCCAGGCTTGACTGGCTGTAGACGCTGGAGAGCACGATGGCCCGCTGAAGCCGTTTCAGGGACCAGCCTTCATCCAGCAGGGTGCGAGCAAGCCAGTCGAGTAATCGAGGATGGGTGGGCAGGTCGCTGCGCACGCCGAAATCATTCGGTGTGCTGACCAGGGGAGCGCCTAACAGGTGCATCCAGATACGGTTGGCCATCACACGTGCCGCCAGGGGATTGTCCGGATGGGTTATCGCCCCGGCAAGTTCAGCGCGGCCGCTGCCCTCGTCGAAAACCGGCCGCTCACCCCTTGAAAGCACCTTGAGGAAGCGCCTCGGGACACTGGATCCCGGCCGCCTTGGATTACCCCGGACAAAGACCTTCGGATCACGCTGATCTTCACCGTCCACCAGCACCATGGCGCGCGGTGGAGCACCCGAATTTCCCACCGCAATTCCGTCGAGCTGCTTGAGAAAACCGCCGTACTGGTCCCTCGGCACCCTGGACATGTGCAGGTAGGTCAGGCGCCTGGGGATAAAAAGCGGCCCCTCCCTGGAAACCAATGGAACCAGCAGCTGCCTTTCCGCCTCAGCGAGCTCCGCCTTGCCAGCCGCCTTGACCCAATCCTGGTAGACTCGCTTGAAAACCGAACCATAGAGCGCTGCGAGCGCCCGCCGCGAACGGGGCACATCTTCAGCCAGGGCCTTCCTGAGCAGAGGATTGAGCTGTCCCTCCGCCGTTCCCGTGGCGCGGCTCAACCACTTTTTCACAACCAGGGAGGCCTTGCCGGCGAAGTCGTCGCCCTGGATGGCCAGCAGCTCCGACCAGGGACCGAAGACCGGGTCCGCAGGACTGCTCCTCCCCTCGAGATAACGCCGCCAGCGCGCCACCAGGAGGGGCCGGAGATCTTCCGGGGAGAGAGAGAGAAAAAAGACGCCTGTCTCCGCCACGTCTGGTTTCGTCGTCGCCGCACGAACGAGGTAGTCTGCCGTTCTCTCACGGGCCGTCCGGGTGATCAGTTCATGCCGGGAGTCGATGTGATGACGCAGCTTGCCGCTGATTTCGTCGTGCTTGTTTTTAAACCCGGCAAAGGCGCCCGGGTTCAGCGGCTGGCCAATCACGGGAAGTGATATCGGCGCTTCGCTGGCGGAAAAAATCCCGTAGAGAGAATAATAATCCTCGGT
>Ga0310124_10001749_pt1 | contig 15086 bp, 12 predicted proteins | sample CB11b_AW_Bot5_MG_FD_203507 | JGI IMG/M metagenome (GOLD analysis project Ga0310124, IMG submission 203507) | Marine microbial communities from Western Arctic Ocean, Canada - CB11b_AW_Bot5 | ecosystem: Environmental > Aquatic > Marine > Oceanic | place: Canada: Western Arctic Ocean | collected...
GGAAGTCCGGCACCGGCCTGACTTACTGCGGATATGATATTGCGGACCTGGCAGCCAATGCCCGGTTCGAAGAGATTTCCTGGCTGCTGACCCACGGCGAGCTACCGACGCAGACGGAGCTCGACGACTACGTCGCCCGCCTCAAGTCGCTACGTGGTTTGCCGGCGGCAATGAAAGACACACTCGAGCGGATTCCCGCCAGCGCCCATCCCATGGATGTCATGCGCACCGGCTGCTCGATGCTGGGCAATCTGGAACCGGAATCGAATTTCAACGAGCAACAGGACAAGATCGAACGCATGCTCGCAGTCTTCCCCTCGATTATCTGCTACTGGTACCGTTACAGCCACGATGGGGTCCGCATCGACGCGGATGATTCCGATGTCGATTCGATCGGTGGACAGTTCCTGCATATGCTGCACGATGACCAGCCGACGGCGTTGCATGAGCAGGTCATGAACAGTTCGCTCATTCTCTATGCCGAGCATGAGTTTAATGCCTCCACGTTCACCGCCCGCGTCTGTGCCTCAACCTTGTCCGATATCTTTTCCTGCGTCACCGGCGCCATCGGCACGCTGCGCGGTCCGTTGCATGGGGGTGCCAACGAAGCCGCCATGGCCATGCTCGAGCAGTGGCAGACAGCGGACGAGGCGGAGCAGGCCATCCTCGGCATGCTGACGCGCAAAGAAAAAATCATGGGCTTCGGTCATGCCGTTTACCGGGAGTCAGACCCACGCAATGGGATCATCAAGGAATGGGCAAGAAAGCTCGCGGCCGATGTTGGCGATGCTGTGCTCATGCCTGTTTCCGAACGTGTCGACGAAGTGCTCAAGCGCGAGAAAGGCCTGTTTCCGAACGCCGATTTTTATCATGCTGCTGCCTACCATTTCATGGGGATCCCGACAAAGCTGTTCACGCCGATCTTCGTCATGTCGCGCGTGGCCGGCTGGACCGCCCATATCATGGAGCAGCGTGCCAACAACCGGATCATCCGGCCCAACGCCGATTATACCGGACCCGAGCCGCGCACCCTGGGCCCGATCGGCGAACGGTGACCGCCAACGTCGATATCAATGAGCGCCCGCCGCCGGACCGCGTGCTGGCCGACATCGCGGGTTATGTCGTTGATCACAGGCTCGACAGCGACGAGGCGTTCAACACGGCGAGATACTGCCTGCTCGATACCCTTGGCTGTGGGCTACTGGCACTGACCTTTCCCGCCTGTGCACGGCATCTCGGCCCGACCGTTGCCGGTACGATCGTGCCTGGCGGCGCCCGTGTCCCCGGCACCGGCTACGTCCTGGATCCAGTGAAAGCCGCTTGGGATATCGGCTGCATGATCCGCTGGCTGGACTACAACGACACCTGGCTCGCTGCCGAATGGGGCCACCCCTCCGACAACCTCGGTGGCATTTTGGCCGTTGCCGATTTCGTTTCGCAGCAACGTGCTGCTAACGGCGAATCGCCGCTCACAATGAGCGAGGTGTTGACCGCCATGATCAAGGCGCATGAGATCCAAGGTGTTATTGCGTTGGAAAACAGCTTCAACCGTGTCGGACTCGACCATGTCGTGCTGGTCAAAGTCGCATCGACCGCAGTGGTGACGCATCTGCTTGGCGGCAGTCGGGAGGAGATTATCGACGCGCTGTCACAGGCCTGGGTCGACGGGCAGGCGCTGCGCACCTACCGGCACGCTCCGAACGCCGGCTCTCGCAAGTCCTGGGCGGCAGGCGACGCCACTGCCCGCGCCGTGCACCTGGCGCTGATGACGCTGCGCGGCGAAATGGGATTGCCATCGGTGTTGACGGCTCCGCATTGGGGGTTTTATGACGTGCTGTTTAAGGGCAAATCATTTTCGTTCAGCCGCGGTTTCGGCAGTTACGTTATGGAGAACATACTCTTCAAGGTTTCCTTCCCGGCCGAGTTTCACGCTCAGACTGCAGTTGAAGCGGCGGTCACGCTGCACCCGCGGGTCAAGGATCTCCTGGACGAGATCGAGCGAATCGATGTCACAACACACGAGTCGGCCATTCGCATCATTTCGAAGGTCGGGCCGCTGGCAAACCCTGCCGACCGTGACCACTGCCTGCAATACATGATCGCTGTACCGTTGCTCCTGGGCAAACTTGAGGCGGAACATTACGAAGACGATTTCCACGCTGCGAATGGCGCAATCGACATGCTGCGGGACAAAATGAGGATCACCGAGTCGCCGCAGTACACAGCGGATTATCTCGATCCGGGGAAGCGCTCGATCACCAATGCTCTGCAGGTTCATTTCACTGACGGCACCAGTACCGAAGTCGTCGAAGTCGAGTACCCTGTCGGCCATCGGCGTCGGCGCGCGGAAGCGATGCCGTTGTTGGAAGAAAAATTCATCGCGAACGCCAACCGAATTTTTCCGGCCGACCGGGTCCGTGCGTTGCTGGACCTCTGCCTTGATGGGGAACGCTTGTCGTCGATGCCGTGCCATGAATTCGCCCGGCAGTGGGAAAGCTTAGATAATTTACAATAATCCATAGGCCAACCAGCAACACCAGAAAGAAAATAATGGCGAATCCGTATGGCCCGCCACCGGCCGAAGACGTCATGGAGCCGGGCAGCTTTGTCGAGCTCGTGTTGTATCCGCGCTTTGCCCGGCTCATTGCGGAACACCGCCAAGAAGCCTCCACATGAACCGGCATTCCATCTACACACTTTGTCTTCTGCTCGTCACTTGCCAAGCCCCGGCCAAATCTCTGATAATCTCTGCCGCCGGCACATCGATCTGGGCGGCGGAGGTCAGAAAAGACGGGGACACGCTGATCTATAAGACCACCAACGGTGCCGAGGCGAGCATGCCCGTCAAAGGCGCCAAGGTTGTGCCCGGCGTCGTCCGCGGCAAGCGTTACAGGCCGGAGTTTATCGAGCGGGTCATCACGTTGATCGACGGTCTGTTGGGTAGCCACCCGCACCTAAAGAAACAGTTGCGGCCGCTGCATGACGAATGGCAGGTGTTGAAAACGGGCACAGACGAAACCGCCGGGGCCGCGGTTCGGGAAGCGCTCGACACCTTCAACGCCGGTTCCAGAGATTATGCGGCCTACAACACCGCAATGACCGACCTCGGAATGATCGACTACAAGGACGTTCAAGGGCGTTTTGCCGATCAGACCCAGGCGGCCATCGCCAAGGTGAAAACCGGCTACCACACCGTCGGTCTTGCGAAATTGCGAAAACTCGCGGCACAGGGGAGTGCGTCGATTGACACTTACCGACAGCTAAAACCGCTGGCGGACGAGCTGCTGTTGACAAAGCCGTCGGAAGCAACGGCACAGGAGGCCCGGACACTGCGCACTACCGCAAAGAAACAGGCGATCAAAGGAACCATGCAGACGATCAAGGCGGCGCGCCGGGGCGACATGACGATTGAGATATACCTGCAATGCCGCGGGCTGCTCACCGATCTTCGCACCTATGTGATCAACAGCGGCAAAGCAACAACCGCAATCGATGAAAAACTGGCAGACCTGGTGGCTGAGGCAGATCGAAGCCTGCCGGAGTACGGCTTCAAAAACAATGGTTTTCCGTTGCATCGCGACGACCACAAACTGATCAAGCGGATGGCGCCGTTCTATTCGCAGTTTGCCCCGGCATCACTGCAGATCGACAAGCAGGCGTTCTTGATCGGCGAGACCATGCCGCCGAGGGTGCGCCGCGGGCGCGATGCGGAGCTGACCTTCCGCGTTGTTTTCAATCGCCTGCCGCAGGAGGGCGGGCAGTTCGGCATTTTGATTTATGGCCGTGGCGGCCACAAGGGGAGCAAATATGTGGTGCCGCTTCGGGAATTTAAGATCCAGAACGGCCATGGCCGTGCCGTCATCCGCGACGATTTCACGCGGCTCGATGAACGCATCGTCAAACGTCTGGCACCCGGTAAGTTCAACGTTTTCGCCTTTCTGGCGCACACCGACGAGCACGATTCCTCACCTTCCGACTGGCACGTCCTCAGCACCGGCTGCCCTCTGCCGGTCGGCCCCTGAATCATTCTGCCCGGCGCTCGCGTCGTGCCCAGCCCCTGGATCGGCAACGGCCTACTGGCCGACGGGGAACTTCTCTGGACGGTCGCGTACGCAACGCCATAGCTGCCAGCCCGACGACCAGGCGTATTCGAGCATCAGCCAGCGTGCCCCGTGCTCGTGCAGCTCGACAAAGACCGGGTCTGCAGGCGCGTAGAACCTGCCGTTGTTCGGGGGTATCAGCAGGTGTACCTGCTCGTCTTGCCGTTGGGCGTGCACTTCGTCCGTGTAGTAGTCGAGCCTCGCCAGAAATCGGTTGTCGAGCTGGTTGCAATAGATCGCGGCTGACCGCAGATCAAACAACAGGATCCGCGAATCCTTCCAGTCGTCATCGACAATCGCCGCGATTTCTGCGCCGGTCGGAGGCGTGCCGATAAACTGGTCACGCTCTTTGCCTTCCAGCCGCAACGGCCACAGCACAACCAGCACAGCCATCAGCAGGCCGCTGGTGAGGACCATGCAAAACCGGGCGCCAGCGCGACACTCCGTGAAGTTAGGGCGGTACAGCCAACTATAGAGCATGGGTACCCAACAGAACCCGGCCATCAGAAATTCGCCGCCGAAATAAAGTTGCGAGGCACGACCACCAGCCAGCACTACTACCAGCGCCGCTGTCAGCCAGAACCCCAGCCGCAGATCGAGTGGCATCGACTTGATGAAATGCGTCACCAGCAACAGCACGGCGACAGCGATGCCGGCGACTGCCAGCCGCGGTTCCTCGGCAAACGCCGTGCACAGGGAGGAGTTCTCGAAAAAGGGCAGCAGCCGACGGATACAGAACCATGGGTCGTGCATGATCAGCCAGTTGCACAGCGGATACAGCAGCGCGATATATATGAGCGGCACAAACAGCAGAGTCGTCAATCCCTGGTACTGTTCGACCTGTTTTCTGCCGTAGACCTGCATCAGGATCAGCGTTGCGATGGCGAAAGCGATGCCGACACCGCCGCCCAGCACCAGGATGGCGCAGTTGATGGCCACGACGATGAGTTCCCGCAACACCGGCTCACGTTGCCAGCGGCTGACATGGTAAAGGGTGCTGGTCATTACCAAAAGGAAAATCCAGAACGGATTTTGCTCCCACAGGTAGTTGCGCAGCGCCGGCACCGCGAAAAGGACAGGGACGAAAATAAAGAGCAGCTTGCTGCGCCCGGTGAAATGCACCAGCCGGCACAGGTAGAAAAAAACCCAAACCTGGCAGATTGCTACCAACCAGGCCTGCGGGTCGCATCCCCCTGGCAGGACGCCCCGCAACAGCAGCAGCAGCAACGCCGGCAGCGGCGGATAATCGAGGACCCCGACGAGCGCCTGTTTGGCCCAGTTCTGCTGGTCCACCAGCGCGATGCAAATGTTCTCGTACACGGCCATCGATTCTGAGCTGGTGAACGGCAGGTGCAGCCGCACTGCCAGCAGTCCGAAGGCGGCACCGACGATCAGCATCGGCCGGCGCCAGGCCAGTGGTTCGCGGTGCACCTGATGCGAGGTGCCATACCAAATACGTTCCGCCAGATTACCCATAAGTCAGGATCATTTGAACAGTGCGTGTTACTGCGGCGTCTAAGGCTTTGATACATGTCGCAGTTCAAAGCCTTCCGTGACCGCCCGATTCCGGCCAGCGCGTCGGATCGTTGTCCCTGGTCTGCAACTGGTGCAAACCGTTAATTGAGCACCCGTTGCCGGTTCTGCAACGCCGCTTGACCGCGTCGTTGTATCAGTTACGTTGACAAACACTCAAGCCGCAGGCGCATTCTCGATCAGTTCAACGCCGACGCCGGGCGGATTGAATAAAAAAGCGATTGCTTACGTCGAATGGAAACAGGTGAGTTTCAGACACGTATTCGAGCGGCCAAGTCCGGCGATGTCGACGCCTTTGCCGAGTTGTTCGAGGTGTTGCGTCCAGCAACCACCGCGGTGGCTTATCGGCTGGTTGGCCCGAACGATGCGGACGATGTGGTGATGGACACTTATCTTAAAGCCTGGAAAGCCTTGCCGCGGTTTAACGAGCGCTCGTCGCTCAAAACCTGGCTGTACCGGATCGCGCACAATTGCGCGATGGATTACCTGCGGGCCCGGGGCCGGCGTTTGGAACGGATCATGCCGCAAGACGAGGTGGACGACCGCGACATCGGCGAACTCGAGGACCAAAAGGCGTCGTTGCCATCGGCGTCCATCGAAAAAGCCGAGATGGTGACGGCGGTGCGCGGTGCCCTGGCAGAGATGGACGAGATGCATAGACTTGTGCTCGAACTGAGATTCATGGACGACTTGAGCTATGCTGACATCGCCGCGGCGATGGACGTCTCCATTGGTACAGTTATGTCGCGCTTGTTCAACGCAAAGCGAAAACTGCAGCGCATCATGCGGGAGCAGAAACAATGAAAAACATGCCCTGGCGGAAAATCGAAGAGACGCTCCGGGAAGCCGGCAGCGACGATGTGCCCGTGCGCGACAGCGACGCTTTCTGGGAGGCCTTCAAGGCCCGCGCCGCAGGCGAGACGCGTAACGAGCCGTCGCCGGCACCCGTTGTCCGCTTCCCCGCCTGGCTCAAGGCTGCCGCGTGCTTCGCGGTAATTGTGACGGGCGCTGCCTTGCTTATCCCTACTCCATCGAATAATAGTATTGTCGATGCTGAACTCAGTGAGATCACGGCGATCGAGGTTGCCGCTGCCCACGGCGAAATCACAACAGATGAATCGGCCGAGGGCACCATCGTGTGGGTCCACGGATTGGAGCTGGAGGATGCCGGACCAAACCAAATCAAAGCGTTTGATGTCGCTGCCGACCACAGCGCCGTCACAATCATGAACGACGAATCCACCAACAGCACGATCTTGTGGATTCACGGGATGGAATTGAAATAATGCGACGCACAATCAAACTGATGTCGCTGGCACTGGTGTTCGGCGCCAGCTTGGCGAACGCCGGCATCATGTCAGTCCGTCTGGTGCATGCGACCGATGCCGAAGTCGGCATAGATCCCGGACTGTCCGACATCGCCGCTATTTTGAGCAGTCTCCGGTTCGAGAGCTTTTCACTGCTTGGCTCTGATACGGTCCAGTTGCCGGCCGAAGACGCCAGGATCAGGATGGCGCAGGGTTACACCCTGACCTGCAACGGTACCCAGGACGACCTCGCCATCGAAATGAACCACAACGGTCGGGCGCTGCTGAAAACAACAGCAACGCTCAGACGCGGCAAACCGCTGATCCTCGGCGGCTTCCCGACCCGGGAAGGCAAGATCATCCTGGTGCTCAAGGTCGAATAACAAAGTTCTTTTCGAAGTCGCTGTCTGGCATTAGCCACGCGACGAAGCGAATTCCGCGTTTGGTACAACGGATCTCCACGTCCCTGCATGTGCCGTTGCCGAAACGGCATTTGTACTGAAGGGTGCGCGAGAACAAACGCAGACATCGGTTGTGTTAGGGGCATTCACTGTCCGGCCAGGAAGTGTCATGCAGGCTTACTTCTGGCGCGGCCGGGCCTCTGAAATCACCGGTGTTTCCGGCGCCCGGTCGGCGTTGTACTGGATATAGCTCTGCCACTTCTCCGGTACGTTGTCCGCATCGAAGATGGCGTCGACCGGGCACTCGGGGATGCACAGCGCACAGTCGATACATTCGTATGGATCGATGACCAGGATCTTTTCGTCTTCGTGGAAACAATCGACCGGACAGACTTCAACACAGTCGGTGTATTTACAGTCTATACATGGTTCTGTAACGATGTGGGGCATCTGCTCGATTGGCTCCTTTCTGCAGTCTGAAGAAGGTCGCTGTACACGTTAAGTATGATGCGGATTTCGAGAAAACCCAGTGCCGCACGGCTGGTTGCCGGAATTTGAATACCGGCGTAGATTACATCTGCTAGAAATAGACGCGCCCGTCTCACGCTTCCCACACCGCATGCCATATACCGGCAGGCATCCCCCCCGGGGGCTGCGTCCAGCCCATGAGCGATCCCAAATACATCCGAAACTTTTCCATTATCGCCCACATCGACCATGGCAAGTCGACGCTGGCGGACCGGTTGATGGTGCATACCAACACCATCGACGAACGCAATTTCCAGGATCAATTGCTCGACGACATGGAACTCGAGCGCGAACGCGGTATCACGATCAAATCCCATCCGGTAATCATCAAATACGAAGCCCTCGACGGCCATACGTACACGTTGAACCTGATCGATACTCCCGGGCACGTCGACTTCAGCTACGAAGTAAGCCGCAGTCTTGCCGCCTGCGAAGGCGCGCTGATGCTCCTGGACGCAACCCAGGGCGTACAGGCACAAACCGTTGCCAACGTCAACCTGGCGATGCGGCAGAACCTGACGATCGTCCCGATCATCAACAAGATCGACCTGCCTGCCGCTGATATCGAGATGTGCTATGAGCAGCTCGAGGAAATCCTGACGATCCCCCACGAGGAAGCGATCCTGGCCAGCGCCAAGGACGGCAGAGGCATCGAGGAGGTCCTCGAAGCAATCATCCAGCGTATACCGCCGCCTGAGATCGTTGACGACATCGTGCGCGCCCTGATTTTTGATTCCGCTTACGACGCCTTTCGCGGCGTCGTGAATCTCGTGCGCGTCGTCTCCGGCAGCCTGAAACGCGGTGCCCGTATCCAGTTCTTTGCTACCGGTCAGATGTCCGACATCAAGGAAGTCGGGGTTTTCACACCGGAAATGAAGGCAACCGACGAACTGTTCGCCGGCGCCGTCGGCTACGTCATCGCCAACATCAAGACACCGGACGACTCGAAGATTGGCGACACCATCACGTCGCACGCCAACCCTTGCGAGGAAGCACTGCCGGGTTTTCAGGAAATGCAGCCCATGGTGTACAGTGGCATTTACCCGATCGAGACGGCGGACTACGAGAGCCTCAAGTACAGCCTGTCGAAACTGCGACTAAACGACTCCGCCTTCGTCTATCAGGCGGAAACTTCTGCAGCCCTGGGTTTCGGTTTCCGCTGCGGCTTCCTCGGGCTCCTGCATATGGAGATCGTCCAGGAACGGCTGCGGCGTGAGTATGACATGGATATTATTGCCACGTACCCCAGTGTCATCTATCATGTCCACTTGAAGAACGGCGAAATGAAGCCCGTCGACAACCCGGTTTTTCTGCCGGACCCGAACGAAATCGAGCGTATCGAGGAGCCGATGGTGAACGCCAGCATCATATCCCCATCGGACTACATCGGGGTCATCATGAATCTTATACTCGAGCGGCGCGGTCGCTGCCTGAACACTACCACCGTCGACCAGCAACACGTCATGCTGCAGGCGGAACTGCCGTTGCACGAGATCGTCATCGATTTCCACGACAGGTTGAAGTCGATTACCCGCGGCTATGGCAGTATGGATTATGAGTCTGGCATGTACCGCACTGGTCCGATGGTCAAGCTTGAAATGCTGGTCAACAAGGAGCCGGTCGATGCCTTCGCCACCATCGTGCATCGCGACCGCGCCGAGAGCCGTGGCCGGCAGATGGCGGAACGACTGAAGGAAGTCGTTCCGCGGCACCTGTTCCAGATAGCGATCCAGGCTGTTGTCGGCAGCAAAGTTGTGGCACGTGAGACGGTGCGTGCCCTGCGCAAAGACGTCACGGCAAAATGCTACGGCGGGGATATCACGCGCAAACGCAAGTTGTTGGAGAAACAGAAAGAAGGTAAGAAGCGCATGAAGCAAGTCGGTAAGGTCAACATTCCCCAGGACGCCTTCATCAAAATTCTAAAAACCAATACCGACTGATGTATTCATTGCCGGCCATCATATTCGATATCCTGCTTTTCGTCGTCTGGCCGGGACACTATATCTACCAGGAATTTCTGTCGAGCCGCCGGCACCGGCAGCGCCGCAGCCTCAAGATGGTCGTTTCGCAGACCCTCTACAGAATCCGTTGGGACCGGGACCGCTTGACTGCGAAACAACAGGAGACCCTCACAGCGCTCAACGAAGAAGCCCGGCAGCAGCTCGACAAACCGTTGGATGTGAAGAAAGCAAACGCGTTTCTGGAAACCGCGGTGAAACGTATCAAACAGACGGTCCCGAAGCACAAGTACCGGCGCAGCAAGGAAATTCTTGAATTACTGGTCGTTGTCATCGGGGTTGTCATGGGTATCCGGGCGCTGTTCCTGCAACCGTTCAAGATTCCGACCGGCAGTATGCAACCGACTCTCAGCGGCATCCATTTTACGGCGCTCGATGAGGTCGACGTGCCATGGTGGGAAAAAATTCTGCACTACACCAACGGCTCCCGCCGCTATGTCGACGCGACCGTCTCAGAGCCGGCGCGCGTCTGGCACGATCCCAAAAGAGGCATGGTGAATGACCGCGCTGTCCAGAAGAACATGCTGATTTTCTTCCCGTACACCGTGTGGCGTCATTCCAATACAAGCTATACGCTGCCGGGCACTCGGGACATTGTCGGCAAATACCTGGCTACCTACCGCATCGAGCATTACCCGGAGGACTATTTGAATTTCAAATCGGGCGAGATCCTGGCCCGTGGCTATCTCGAGCTCGGAGATCACCTGTTCGTTAACCGTATCGTCTACAATTTCACCGAGCCGAAACGTGGTGACATCATGGTTTTTACCACCGACGACCTCTCGTATGAAGGGAGAGCGTTGCGCGGACGCTTCTACATCAAACGACTGGTCGGTGTACCCGGCGACACCCTGCGCATTCGCGACCGCCGATTGTACGTCACCGAAGCCGGCAGCGACAAGGAGGTTGTCGCCGATAGCAGCTTTGATCCTGCCTTCGACCGCATCTACTCATTCAAAGGTGACTACCGCGGCTACTCCTATGCCGGATTCCTGTCGTCAGAATCGAATGAAGTCACGCTGGATGCCGACGAGTACTGGCTGATGGGTGACAATAGCGAGAATAGTCTCGACAGCAGGTTCTGGGGACCCGTGCCGCGACGCAACATCGTCGGCCGCGCGGACTTCGTGTACTGGCCATTCACCCGACGCTGGGGCTTTACCGACTTGGCGGAACCGCTCGACTTCGAGTCCCCGCCCACCCCGATGCCGGGCCTCAAGGAGTAACCTGGACCGGCCTACGCCGCGACTGCGATGATATCTTCCGGCGCTGCCGAAAGCCGCTGCGGTCCCGAGTCGGTGACGACGTAGGTGTTCTCCAGCCCGACGACGCCGTATTGCGGATGCGTCACTTTGGGCTCGACCGCAAGGACATTACCGGCTACCAGGGGCTGGCGCATGCGCGACGCCAGAATCGGATACTCATTCACCTCCAGCCCGACGCCGTGACCGACGAAGCCGACGTCGTAGCCGGGCGGCCCCATGAACCCTTCGGCGATACCGGCATCGGCCGCCGCCGCGACGGCCGACTCATAAACCGCCTCCGGTACGGCCCCGGGCTTCAGCAGCGACTCAATGTGACGCAGCACCTGCGCGGTACCGTCGAGTATGCGCAATGCCTCTTGCGGCATCTCCCCGAGCACGGCCATGCGAGTCTGATCGCAGAAATACCCTGTCGTGTTGCTCAGGTAATCGCAAATGATCGGTGTGTCTGCGACGATTGGATCGCGGTCACCGCCCTGTGGATAAGCCGGGTGCGGTCCTTTGCCGCCAATCGGAAACTGAGAATGTCCCGGGATCGCGCCGTTCGGGCCGGAGACAATGACGCCGGGACCGCATTCCAGATTGAGTCCGCGGAAGCGTGTCAGGCCCAGGCCGCCGGCGCGGTACATGAAGGCGTCCAGAGTGGCCTGCAGATCGATGGTTGACATGCCCGGCTTCAGAACCTGCGGCAGCTCCTTGTAGACCGCGTCATTCAGCACCGCGGCGTCGCGAATCTGATCGAGCTCCCAATCGCTCTTCACCGACCGCAAATCCATAATTGCCGGCGATGCGTCTGTGAAACTTGCGGATCCCAGCAGCTTCTCGTAGAACATCAGCGAGGCGGCCGGCAGCACATCGAGCTCCATTCCGAGCCGCCACGGCGCCGGTCCGCACAATTCTTCGACATGCTCCTGTAGCTGGCGCATGCTGCTCAGGCCTTGGATATCCGCCAGCGGCGAGTCGGCTTGTGCGCGTTCGAGTACTTTTCGAACCAGCAGCCGCGGCTCGCCGCTCGCCGGGACCAGCAAATGCGCGGTCTGCACAGTACCGGCGAAGTAGTACAGGTCTGTATATTGCACGATGATGACACCATCCAGCGGCGTCTCGCCGTTCGTCATGCGCGATTGCAACGCGGCGATGCGTCCTTGAATTTCATTTTTCGGAATGGTTGCCATATTGCCCAGTCATCCCATAACCATGATTTGCGAACCTCAGGCCTTGTAATATGAGAGCGGGAGCCGCAGTAAAAATATGTGCAAGCCAGAATTGTAGGGGTCGCCCACCATACCACAGCACTGATAGAATGCTTGTAATTGCCACAAGATGCTTCAGAATCAGTTCACATACCTGCTGAAACGCTGTAGGTTTGCAGCGAGTGGGCTGTCCGGACATGGCAGCCTCCTTTTCCTTCCGCCATCAATCCCTGTAACCGGTCCAGGATATTCCTGATGACAAATGAAGGGCTCGAAAACAAACGCGTCCTCGTCGTCGACGACGAAGCCAGTATTCGCAGGTTGGTGTCACGGCTGCTGACGAAGAACAGCTACGATGTCATCGATACCGACGACGGCAATGAAGCCCTCAAAATTCTGGATGCCGAGAACATAGATCTGGTAATCTCCGACATTGCCATGCCGAACAAGTCCGGCCTGGAGCTGCTGGCAGAGATCAAAGCGCGCAGCGACGTCCCCGTGATCATGCTTACTGGCCGGGGCTCGGTGAAGAGCGCCGTCGACTGCATGAAGCACGGCGCCTTCGAGTACGTCATGAAACCGTTCGTCATCAATGACTTGCTCGAGAAAATCGAAAACGCCCTGCTCAGCGCCACCGTGGTCGACCGTACGGCGTGCATGAGTCATGCCGACAACCGCCAGATTGCCGGCTACGAAATCATCCGCGTCCTCGGCGAAGGCAACATGGGCACGGTCTACCTCGTGCACGGTAACGAAAAACAGCACCCCGGTGAAAAGCTCGCAGTCAAGATCCTCAAAACCGGTACCATGGTTGAAAAGGACCGGGATCTTTGCCTCAAGCGCTTCATGAACGAAGCGAAGGCGGTGTCGGCGGTAATGCACCCGAATATCGTCTCAATCGTCGAATACGGGGTCTGTGAGAGCGAAAAAATCCCGTTTATATCCATGGAGTATGCCCGCGGCAAGTCCCTCAAGGAATACATTATCGACAAAGACGAATTCACCACCGTGCAGAAAGCCCTCATCCTGCGGCAGATCGCAGATGCACTCAGCGCCATTCATGAGCGCAAAATCTGTCATCGCGACATCAAGCCGGCCAATATCATGGTCGACCGGGCGCTGACCGTGAAGCTCACCGACTTTGGCATTGCCCATCTGCCTGATTCAGACCTGACCATGACCGCCAACATCATCGGCACACCAACGTATATGTCGCCCGAAGCATTTATCTCCGCCAAAGTCGATGAGCGCTCCGACATCTTCTCGCTCGGCATCGTTGCCTATGAATTCCTGCTCGGCCAAAAACCCTTCCAGGGCGACAACATCCGCGCTCTGGCCAAGGATATTCAGTTCGGGAAACCGAAAGACCCCTGCCAGCTCGACGCGAATTTCCCTCGGAAACTCCAGCAGCTTTTGGCTAAGATGCTGAAGAAAAACCCGGTAAACCGTTACAGCTCCACCACCGAAATCGTCACCGATATCGACGAATACCTCCTTGCCGCCACCGACGGCGCCAGGTCGATGTTCCAGCGACTAATGGGCCGCTTCGGCGTCGCCGACTGGTGCTGAATTCCCACGACCCGGTCCTTTTACTATTGCCAAACCGGGCGCCTCTCACGGAACAATCCGGAAGGATCAATTTCTGGTGGCCGGGCGTTTGCGTTAAATTTTCTTTTCGTTCACTAAGAAATACCTCCTGCTGTCGTCTTACCTGATGTTGAAGGTCGCCATTCATTCACACTCATTGGCCATTTTTCGGAGGAAAATCATGAAACGCCTGCTGCTGATCATTTTCGTCGCCGCTATTTTCCCGGCAACTACTCGTGCCACCGGTATCCTGCTGCCCAAGGACAAATCGCTCCCGGCACTGGCGATCCAGCATCAGCGCGTCAGTATCGACGTTAAGGACGGCGTCGCCACCGCGAAAATCGAGCAGGTCTTCAAGAATAGTGTCAATCGCCAGCTCGAGGCGACGTATGTCTTTCCATTGCCGGCCGACGCCAGTATCGGCGAATTCGCCATGTACATCAACGGCAAGAAGCAGGCCGGCGAGCTCGTCGAAGCCGGCAAGGCCCGCAAAATCTACGAAGACATCGTTCGCCGGATGCGCGATCCCGGACTGCTCGAGTACATGGACGGGCAACTCCTGAAAATGCGCGTCTTCCCAATACCCGCCAATGGTGAACAGCGTATCGAAATGTCTTACACCCAGCAACTTAAGTACGAAGGTGGCACCTATCAGTATGTCTATCCGCTGCGTACCACGAAAGCTGCCTCGCGCACGCTCGAAGACTTCACGATCGGTGTCAATATCGATTCGAAAGTGCCGATCAAAACGATCTACTCGCCGACCCACGAGATCGGCATTTCCCGCAAAGGCGAAAACCGAGCGGTCATCGGTTTCGAGGAGTACCAGAGCCTGCTCGATCGCGATTTCGTGCTCTACTACGGCGTTTCGGAGAAGCGCTTTGGCCTCAACCTCCTGACCCATGCCGAGGTCGACAAGGACGGCTACTTCATGATGATGCTCGCGCCGCAGTACGACAAGAAAGACATGGAAATAATCGCGCGCGATGTCGTTTTTGTCGTTGACACTTCCGGGAGTATGGCAGGTGAAAAAATCCGCCAGGCCCGGGAAGCTCTCGACTATTGCGTCAAGAAGCTCAATGCGGGAGACCGCTTCAACGTCCTGCGCTTCAGTACCGATGTCGATGCCTTCAAGCCCGGTCTGGTCAAGGTGTCGG
>Ga0310124_10001750_pt1 | contig 15081 bp, 10 predicted proteins | sample CB11b_AW_Bot5_MG_FD_203507 | JGI IMG/M metagenome (GOLD analysis project Ga0310124, IMG submission 203507) | Marine microbial communities from Western Arctic Ocean, Canada - CB11b_AW_Bot5 | ecosystem: Environmental > Aquatic > Marine > Oceanic | place: Canada: Western Arctic Ocean | collected...
ACAGCCTGACCGATACCTATGCAAGGTTCGTCGTTGAGGAGCTCGTTCCATTCGCCGAGCAAGAGATGGATGCGAGAATCAACGATGACCCCTCTCGTCGAGCGATGGTCGGCATCTCAAGTGGCGGTATATGCGCCTGGACAACAGCGTGGCATCGCCCAGAATCTTTCGGCTTAGTGCTCAGCCACTGCGGATCGTTCGTAAACATCCGAGGCGGCCACACTTGGCCGTACTTAGTGCGCTCCACCGAAGCGAAACCGATTAAGGCTTTCCTTCAATCAGGTGAGCTGGATGGAGACATCATTTACGGGAATTGGCCCCTAGCAAACAAGCAGATGGCTGCGGCTCTGCAGTTCGCGGGCTACGACGTTAGGTTCGAGTTCGGGACCGGTGGCCACAACCTCCGCCATGCAGGCGCTCTTTTTACTGAATCCCTCCAGTGGTTATTCACGGACCAAAAGTGATTACGTTTCAGACCCCGGCCCCCACAGCACTTTTCGTTCCACTGTCCCCTCAGGCAGGTCCAATCAAATCTCAGGTGCCCCAGATGTGCCCCTAGGGACAGGTCACATTCTTGGTTTAGGCCTCTGACCTACGGTTTTGTGTGTGGGCGCTACAGGACTCGCACCTTGACCTACTTCAAGGCGAGGGCTGGCGAAGGGCCATCGAAAGAGCTTCGGCGACGACATTAAACCCTGGTGCTATCTCAGGGGCAGCACGACACCACAACACCCCATAGTGGGCCATTTGGGGTTGACGAAATGACACGACTGGTACGCCAGCCTCAAGGAGACGTCTGCCATACATTTCGCCGTCGTCACGCAATGGGTCCAACTCGGCGCTAATAATCACAGCAGGCGCTAACCCCTCAAGTGACGTCGCTCGGGCCGGCGAAACCAGTGGATCTGCACGATCAATCCCACTACCGATATACAAGTCGGCCATCTGCCTCATGACCGCTGTGGTGAAACCATCACCTTCGGCATACGCAAGGTGAGACGGAAGGTCGAAGTCGGCAAGTTCCAAGGCAGGACAGACAAGAGCTTGCATCACCGGATTATCGGGCCGATCACGCCACCGCTGAGCGACTACGGCAGCCAAAGTACCGCCAGCACTGTCGCCTATCACCGCCCAACAGTTACGGTCGACACCGAGTTCGTCAGCGTGGTCGAGTATCCATTCCACTGCCGAGAAGGCGTCCTCTACTGCGGCTGGAAATGGGTGTTCGGGAGCCAACCGGTAGTCGACGGCCACCACAACCGCACCAACCCGAGAAGCCAACAACCGACAGACCTGGTCGTGAGAGTCCAGGTCCCCTGCGACGAATCCAGCTCCGTGTAAATAACACAGCAGTGACACCGTCTCACTGGTTGGCCGGTAGACACGTATTGGCACGGACCCCGCCATGTCGTCTACAACCGAATCTATTTGATCTGCCCACATCCCAGGCTCGGATGAACCTAGGCGCACCCGTTCTCGCAAGGCGGCCACGAAATCAGTCACACCGCTAAGTGTAAAGCGATACCTCAGACCCCTCCCTTATCCGTTCGGACCGGGGCCCTCCAAACGGAGCCTTGCTGATGGCTTTAGGTCACCAGAAGCAAAGCGCTGACTGCGACAACCGCTTTGATCAACACCGCAAAGAGCACACTGAAACGGTGACCTAACAGACCTCTACCAGTCACAAACGTGTGATCCCGGCGAGTACCCGAGCGGAACGATCACCAACGTGCTCAGCGTGCACTGTGCCCGACGACACCTGGCACGTCTCACCGGCTGTGAACGTGTGCTTACCGTCCTCAAGTTCGAGGATGAAATCACCTTCGACGACCAGGATGTGAGCATCGAACCCATGAGTATGGAGTAACTCAAAGTCGTTGCTGTCATCAACACTCCAACCACCAGCCGAATAGCTCACTTCATAAATGTCGTCGCAGCCTTGACTTGCCAGCAGTTCGCGAAAAGCGTCTTCTGTCATGAGGAGATCTTAGAACCACGAGAGATGACATTAGGAGGTATCGGTATTTGCTGTGTCGTGATGTCCGGTTTGTACCAATCAGCGCGGGCGCTACAGGACTCGAACCTGTGACCCCCTCCTTGTAAGAAATAAACGGGGCCTTGAATACTTAGGCTTTGCGGGACCTATCCCAGTGTTTATGCGGTTTTGAGTACTGGTTGGTGTTGGTTGTTTTGTGTTGTTACGCAGTGGCTGGTGCCCCAGAGGTGCCCCTGGAGCGTCTTCAGTTAAGCAACGCATCACACGCTGACCCGGTGGTGTACCGACACTCCCCCACATACATGTACTGATTATGGGTGTGGGTTCGTGTTTGGTTCAGAGGCGTGTCGTTGTGTGTGAGACCGGAAACCCCGGCTAGCTCAGTCTGTGCCTACGAGTTGTTGCTGTGTCTGCCAATACGTGCCAAGTCGTTTAGCTCGATCAGGTGACAATGCTGGCAGCACAGTGGCAACACAGTTAGCGGCTGACGCCTTGATATGGGATTCCAAGAAAACGTCACCGACTTTGGACTCCATACATGCAGCCAACAACAACGGTTTCATCGAATCCGGGTTGACAACCGCGAGGAATGAGGCGTCATCAGGCAGAAGATCATTCCCCTGCAAATCCTGACAGTTATAACCAGTGGAATCGAACTCTACCGACGAGGCCGGATTCTTTGAGACGTTGGACTTATCTTCGACGTAAATGGACACCAAGACATTCTTTAACGAGTTCGCCGTAGCAATCTCGTCATTACCGGCGGAGGTGACGTAACCACATTTCTCTATCCGATCCGCAACCCCATCCACACCGTTGCCCGCCCGGAAGCTGGCTTTGCGGCCACTCACCACCCCAACCTGCCGTGAATCCATCATGAGGCTGGATGTGCCGCCTTTACCGTCCACACCTCTGCCTTCTAAGACACTGGCCTTCCCCGTACTCAACGCATCGGTGCCACCGCTCTGAAGCCAGATGCCTGCACTACCGGCACCGGTGCTTTGGATGCTGGCTTTCGCACCTTTAAATATTGGGCCGACTTCGCTGTTGATTTTGTTTATAGGACCGGTGTCTAAGGATTTGGGTGCTGCTTGTTCCAGAAACGCGGGAGCCAACCTGGCCTGCTCAGCCTCAGGTAACTCCCGGAAACCATCGAATTTTATAAAGGCGGCGTTGCGAGTGAAGTCATCGTCGCCACTCGACACAACAACACCAACCACCACCAGAACAGCCATCACGACTACACCGACCAGTTTCTGAAGATTTTCAGACACCCCAACACCCCTCACATACGGACCTCAGAGACTGTAGGCGGGTCTACCCCTGGGGGGGGTGCCCCTAGTGCAGCTTTCACACGTATAGATACAGACCCACAGATCGCCGTCATCGTGTGCGGGCTATACGACCCACAATCTCACACGCGCAACATCTAGAAGAGGTCTTGGCGGACGGGTGCCACCCCTGTCGGCGGTGGGCGACGTTAGGAGCCCTAGCTGTATAGCTGGGGCTGTGATAATCGTAGGGGCGTGGTTCGTTTCGATTCGCTAGGCAAAGCACTGTTAGCTGCAGTGCTGCTGTGCGCTAGTTGTGGTGGGGGTTCCTCTGCTCCGCCGTTAGAGGCAGCAGATTCAGTTGTAGCTGCCGAGGAAGCTACCGACTCTTTGGGGTTCGATGTTGACCGTCATGGTTGGACCTTTGGGAACTATGCGGCTTCGGGTTCGGGGCTTTTCGGAGTCGCTGATGCTGTAGCGCTTTTTGGCGACGCTGCGGTGTGTGTTGAGGATGATGGCGTGTGCACTCCAACGCCTGCGGCTGCGGAGTGGATCGACATGGTCGCCTCTTCGATGCAGTACGGGGTGTGTGAGGGGATGACCGTTGCCAGTGTGGATCGTTTCTTAGTTGGCGCTAACCCCGAAACGGGGTTGGTGGCGCTGACCAACGAGCTTGAGCATCAGTTGGCTCGCTTGTTTGCAACCCAGTTCCTTGACGATGTAATCAAAGCCACCGAGCGGTGGCGGACACGTTCTGTGGCCGAAATAGTGACCGAGTTACAGGCATCGTTAGCTGATCCATCTGCGGAGCAGTACACGTTGGGGGTGTACTCCAAAGTGGGTGGACACAGTGTGCTGCCATATGCGGTTGACCTTGATGCCGCTGGTCGTGGTGTGGTCTATGTGTATGACCCGAATTGGCCTGGCGAGGAACGCTATATAGAGGTTGACACTCAAGCGAATAGGTGGCGATTTTCGTATTTCTCGTCTGATCAGGTTGATGATCCTGAAGCGTGGACGGGTGGAAATGGGTTAATGGATCTAACACCATTGTCGGTTCGCGAGGCACCGTTTCCTGAACCATTCAAAGGATCAGGAACGGGAGTCAAACAGCTATTAGCTATCTCTAGCAGCACGAGGAATTGGACGTTAACGAACGCTGATGGTGGGGTACTTGATGGCCAGTCAGTGGTTCCTGGTCGTGACGGAGTGGTGGCGATAACTCGGGGCGCCCCACTCGATCGAGGGTCCCAGCGCACTGATGTGGTGTTGGTGGAGTGGGTCGATAACGCTGAGTTAAAGGTGCTGGATGGCGCTGCGACACTGTCGTTGTTTACTGATGCTGGTGCTGGTTCAGTTGTTGTGTCTGATGAGGCAACAATCAAAGTCGAAGTTCCCGCAGACCCAGGTCCTGGTGAGCAACCGAGCGGTTTAGAAATACAGGTCGCCGTCGCAAAAAACACTGAGGCCACTGTGACTGTGGCATCAGCTACAGAACGAGTTCGTGTAACCGCAGAAGCTGAACTTACGACATCAGTTCAGCTGACTGAGACCAGCACAAAGATTGGGGTCACAGATGCCAAAGGGGCAGAAGTTGTCACCGTGGAGGTGCCTCGCAGCGCTGAACGAGTCGACATTGTCGTCGACCGTGACGGCGAAGTTGAGACCTTTACACCCGAATCGATTGACGTTGAGGAGCGGATCGAGGCAGTCGAAAAATCGGCTGAGTTGCTAGTCGCAAACGACATCAAATCACGAACGGTCGAAGTAACCAGTGTCACCGTAGAAAAGGTCGAAGCCGCAAACCTACGAGTAGACACGGTCGACAAAGTGGACATAACCACGACAACGCTGGTCACCAGATTAGCTGTAACGACTGATTCTGAGGAGAAAGAAGCGCAAATAGATTCTCGAGAGATCACTGAAAACGAAATCGCAGATATTCACGTAGATGAAGCGGGCGAATCAGCGACACTGCTGCTCGCTGACGGCTCAAAGGTCGAAGTTCGAATCAGCTCGAACGGTGATGTGGTGACCTCCGACGGTCGAACCGTCGACATCACCATCAAACTCGACCCAGACAACTCAAAAAAAGAAGCAGAACCAAAAAAAGAACCTGACAAATCAGACGAGTCGCTCGACAAGAAAGCCACCACTGGCGGCAAAGACGCTGGAAGTAAACAAGAAGCCACTAAATCCGACAGAGAAGACACCACAACCGACAAAGACGCTGGAAGTAAACAAGAAGCCACTAAATCCGACAGAGAAGACACCACAACCGACAAAGACGCTGGAAGTAAACAAGAAGCCACTAAATCCGACAGAGAAGACACCACAACCGACAAAGAAATAGAGCGAAAAGAACAAGCCACTAAATCAGAGGACTCAGCCAAATCTGAATCCAAAACAGACGACAGAGCTTCTGATTCCAAACTGGACGATCGCAAACGTTAAACAAACCACACGTGTAGATACAGACCCACATGCGTTAATTGCTAGGCACCAGCCCAGCACGCTTTGGCATTCTCCACATTGCTACCAACAGTAAAACAGGTATCAAAACATAGGGATCTGCAAGGTGCCACCAAGAGCCAGGGCTCAACACATCTAGCAGCCTCAAATTGCGAACTCTGGGCGCTGGATCACCAGCTACTGAACCCAAAATAAATGGCAAAATCTGAAGTACCGCCAACCCCAGGAACGACAACCCAAAGTAACGCTTCAGCGATACAGGAGTGCTCTTCGCGCTGACCTTCCTCATGCCCGATAGTGCGCCACTTCGCATCACCGCAACTAACGCAGACAGAACAATCGCAGTTGCTATTGCGTTTACCGTGAAGTGCCACCAGACACGATGTGAAGAGAGTTCACTTCCACTCCATCGCCCGAACATCGTTGACGCTCCCCAGGCAGTACCCGTGACGAAGACCGTTGCGGTAAGCAAAATGTGTTCCAGAAAATGAAGACCCTGAAACAGCACGGCACCCTGGATCGAACGGTTTCGGGTTCTTGTTTCGCGAGCGAGCACAAAAAGCGCCAGAACACCGACAAAGAAAATGGTGTTCCCTACAAGGTGCAACAGCTCCGCGCCTCGTTGTCCCGCTCTACCGCTACCTGGCCAGATCTGACACCAGAATGCGAGGCCGTCGACCCCCGTCTGAGCCCACGGCGTAAGCCAGGGCTTCTGTTTTGTGTTGAAAAACCAATACCCGAGTTGCAATCCGTGTTCCAAAAAATGAAACACCTGAAAACCAACTGCTCCAACGACAACCTTGGATAACGCCGACTGGCGACGCGACCCTCCACATGCAAGACCGTAAATAAAGACCGCTATCACGCCCAAAGACAACGAAATGAGAGCGAGGCCTGACAAGGCGCTGGGGTCAAACCATCTCATTAGCGTCCTTCCCTATCTTGTGGCTCCACCAACGTCGCTAAAAAGAACAGGCTTTTCTTCACTAATTCGCTTCTCATCCAATCAGGCACTCAACACAGATGCTGACACCCACAGAAGTTTCTCATGCCTTTCCTTGGGTTCTTCTAACGGTCGAATCCCAGTTCATCTTGCTGGGTGCGGATATAGATTATTACTCGTTCGATCTGTTCGTCGGTGATATCGGGTACTGCGGGCATGTCGCCGAAGGTCCAGTGATGTTGGCCGACACCGTTGCGAATCGCGGACCGATAAGAATCATCTCCGTGATGACCGGGCTCATACACGATCGACAGCTGTGAGGGGCCATTGTCACTTCCGCGGAGGTCGGAACCGTGACACGACGCGCATCGTGCCTGATAGATCGTAACTCCATCAGCGTTGACAGCAAGCAGACCCGATGCCTCGGTCATCTGATTATTCTGAGCACACCCGGCCATTAGTACAGCGAGCGAAATAGTCGCTACGAGGCGGCGTGTGATGCTCATATAGCGGTTGCTCCGATCGGGGCCTTCTCGTATTTCTTTGGCTCTTTTCCAGATCTCTCGACGCACGTCCATACGGACACCTATTCCTTGGTTGCTACCGCATTTGGGGTGACGTTCATCTTCGGTTCGTACTTCTCAGCAGGGGCAGCGACGCCTTCACGAACGAACTTGGCTCGCAGCTCAGTGCGGCACGCTTCACACGGCCCATAAAACCGTTCTTGGCATTGTTTGGAGCACCTGGGACACACAAACTCGTCGTTGTCGTAGTCAGATATGTCGAAGGGCACGTTTCCCAGTGTCTCATCCCAGGTTCCCATAATGGTGATTATGGGCGTATGGGTAGCGCATAACGGGCATCATGCACTCTCCTGAAAGAGTTAGAACCATCTGCGGATAGCCATCGTCAGTCAATGATTCAGAAGCGCCAACTACATCCCTAATCCATCGAAAAAGATGAAGTTGCCGCCTTCAAGCATTTTCTCTGGTGCCCCTGGAGTGCCCCGGCCTCAAATCGCATTCTGGGTTTAGGTCTCTGACCTGGGGGTTTGTGTGTGGGCGCTACAGGACTCGAACCTGTGACCCCCTCCTTGTAAGAAATAAGCGGGGCCTTGAATACTTAGGCTTTGCGGCACCTATCCCAGTGTTTATGCGGTTTTGGTTACTGGTTGTTGTTGGTTGTTTTGTGTTGTTACGCAGTGGCTGGTGCCCCAGAGGTGCCCCTAGGAGTCGTTTCACTTAGGAAACGCTTCGAGCGCTGACCGGGTGTTGTGCCGACACTCCCCCACATACTTTTACTGTCTATCGACATGGGTTCGTGTTTGGTTCAGATTTGGTGGAGACAATCAGTCAGGTATTGGTGGCCAAGGCCCGGGGGTTTGCGGTTTGAAGGGGATCAGATCTGGGTCCGGATAGGCGAATTCTCCGAAATCTGATTGGGGTTGGAAGTCCGCCGGGTCGAGTCCCTTGGGGACCTCCCTCCAACCTTTGGGGACAGTCTTGGTTCCTGGAATTACGTTAAGTTCGCGCAACTGTCCGTGGTACACGTTCAATGCTGCGTATACCCATCCCAAGCAATCCAGCTTTTGTGTGTCCTTAGCGTCGGCATGGGAGATGACTGCTAGTCCGGGTTTGCCGGACAACCCCGAGTTGGTGAGGTTGAACGTGGTGTCATCCCAGTTGGGGCCGTCGGTTCCTGAGAACATCGACGGTGGAGTGACCACGGTGCCCAAGAAGTTGTTGGAACTGCGGAACAAGATCCCCGACTCGTAGGCGTTTTGTCCGTCGCCTATACCTACGTGAAGCCGGATGCTGCGGTTGTCCATCGTGATGTCAGCGGGGAGCGCGGCGGTTGCCACATTGTTGGCGTCTAGGACCGACGCCCCATGAGCTAGCACGACTCCACCCACCGACGACCGTCGAAGCTGTTTACCGATCAGGAGAATGGATGCCCCGTCCACAACCCCATCGGGGGAAGCCACCTGGATCTTGACGCTGTTGTTTCCCTTCACCAATCCAGCCTGGTTGGCTGACATGTCGATGCGGTAGGAACGCAAAGGTCCAAGGTCACGACACGGTGCTGTCGACGCGCTCAGCGGTTGAAATTCGTCTTGACCCGGCCAATACCAAGTGCCATTCACCTCCACAGCGCTAGCTGGAGCACCCCGAGTCGAGAAATACAGATAAGCGAATTCTCTTGAACCCGCTGATGCCGTCTTGACCGGGGAGTCTTTCAAGTTGATGGTGCCTTCCCATTCGCTGACTATCGCCCCTGGTCCGGTGGGTTTTTTCGCCAGACCAGTTCCTTCTGAGTACGTCGGACGCGACCCGGAATAAAACTCCACGTGGGACGGCAACGCTCCCAGCCCCCGAGATCGAGGGAAGGCCTCAAAGAGATCGAGTCGGGGCGCCGCGCCACCCAGTCCTGCTATGCGCAACACGGTGCCTGCAGGCGAGGGGCTATTCTGGCCGCACGGCGGCTGGCCTGCTATGCAGGCAGGGCGGTTGTCAGCTACCAAAACGCCAGTGTTTCGCAAAAGGTTTCTAATGGTGGCAACGTTGGCGTTCGGTAACAACTCGCGGGCCAAAGCCCAGGCGCCCGCGACGTGAGGGGCAGCCATCGAAGTCCCAGATTTGGCTTCATACTCAAAAGAACCCTGAGCCGGGCTTCCCACCGCGCCCGCACCCGCTTGGCCTGGAATCCCGGCAACACCCGACGAGGCAACGATATTTGAGCCCGGCGCGAGTAGATCGATCATCGCAGGCAGGAAGTTGGAACTCAGGTTAATGGTGTCCGTTTTAGTGGTATTTCCCACCACCACCGCGTTAGTGACACATGAGACACCGGTGCCGACCTGATTTCTCCACCAACCGTTCCCAGCTGAGTTTGTTACCGCAACATTGAGCGACACCAAGTTGTCAATTGCCGCAGTCAGCAACCCCATGGATCCATTTCCTGTGGCATCACAGAATGTTGTCGACGTACCACCTCCGAAACTGAGATTGACCGAAACTACGTTTAAGTTGTTCGCGACCGCTGCCACTCGGTTAAACGCCTGTGTGTAAAGACCAAAACTTGATCTTCCGTTATTGTTAGCGATTCTGATAGCCATCAGATTCGCGCCCGGCGCTACTCCCGCATGCCATTTCGCACCAGGAGCGTTCACACCGTTACCCGCCACCAACCCAGCAGACACTGCCTTACCAACCGCAGTTCCGGCGACGTGCGTCCCATGATCACAATCCCAGCTGGTAACTCCATTAGATATTCGCGACCCCGTGCAAGGTGCCGCAGATCCCGCTGCGGTTGAGGAGGCGGTTCCTCCGGGACATGTATTGTCATTTGTGTAACAGGCTTGTGAGACGATCTTTGCCACGAACGCCGGATGACCGAGATAAACACCCGTGTCCATCACAGCGACCGTGGTACCACTTCCGTCGACCCCCCACAGTTCACTCATTGGTTCGGAACCCGTTAAAGCCGAGTCGGTCGATTCAGCCAAGGCAGGTTCGGTGACACCGTCTATCCCCACTCCGACAACCAACCCTTTCTCAAAGAGGGTTTGCAACTCATCGACGGTCACTAGGGCCAAAACCCCAGGCACCGGACTCAACGAGGTGAAGTAATCACCCGCGACTAGCCGCACTGAGCTGTCCCGGTCAGATGGCCTATAGGAACGCAACGAGGGACTCCTAAACAACTCCCGTCCCCTACCTGTGGACAATCTCGAGGAACTCGTTGGTTTCATCGAGTCCGGGTTGAGGACTGCCGCGCTTTCACTGCCCTGCCATTTCAGATGAAGCCGTTCAAATTCGCTGTAATCAATCCAAGATTCGGCGTAGTCCCGATCAGCGAACAACAACCGCTGCACTGCCTTGGATGCAACATCGATTCGGGCCCGCTGCTGTCGAACCTCTTTGGATTTCGACACGTCACGGCCACCGGCTAAAACCCCTTCGGGGGTCCATGCGACGGGTAGTTGCATCATGACTGGAATCCGGCCCACACCTTTTTCCAGCCACGCCAAAATCTCTAATAGTTCTTTAGATGGATACAGAGGTTTGGGGGCGTCACGTATCTCCATCACCACGTCGGGTGCTACATGCTCTGAGAGCTTGAATTCGACCTTGTATTTCGCTTCGATCACTCCGCCGGGTTCTCCGAGGGTGGCCTGACGCACAAACGAGTCGTCTTCACCGCTGCCGCATCCAGCAGCAAACAACGCCACCACCAATACAGCCCAAAACCCTCGCGAAAACTGCATCAAAACCCCTCAGTATCGAACCAAACCTATACCTATTTGAGTAACTCAGTTTCGCAGATATTCAAACGGGTCAACCAAACTCAAGGATTCTTCGCCTAGTCGCATTTGTTCTTCCAGGGCTTCCACCATTGGTCATCTTCTTCTTCTTCGCGAACCTTTCTGACCTTGTCGACGTCAAGGATTGCATCGACCAGAATGATGACGCGAGGCGAGAGTCTGGTCCCCCAGTTCCATGGCTCACAGACTTCGCCAGAGGCGGTCCAGGCGTCCCCTGTAATGTAGTCGGGGTGTGTTTTGGGAAGAGTCGTCCCAATAAAAACAAAGCCGTGACCAATTGTCAGCACGATCTCTCGAGCGAACTCGATAGGGAGACCCAGGATTCGTTCTCCGACGCATTCAGCGTGGTCCTCTTCATCCCAGTGCGCGTCGTTCGCGGCTTCCAAGGCACAAGCCGCAAGGATCTGGTCGACTACGAGCTGTGTGCTACCTGGGGGCGATACGAGGGTGTTTAAGCTTTTCTCGACCTCCACTAACGAAGCCTTCACTCCGGAGATTTGGTTTTGGAGCGAGCCGAGTAACGCCAGAGTCTGGTCGCAACAGTCGGCTTCTTTTACACGGTCTGCGCCTGCGAACGTTCCAGCGGTCTCGCGAAACGACCTATTGCGGCTGTAGTCGGTGTCGTCGTCATTGGTTAACACAACACCCAGGACGACGAGGACTGCCATTGCTACGAGTCCTACGAGTTTTTGCAGGTTGTCTGACATTTGTTTCCTTACTCGCTATTTCCAGGGTTGTTGATAGGTGCTGGCGAAGTTCATGGAGACTGCGCAAGTCCTATTGCTGGGTGGACCGTCAAATTCGACGTACATCGTTGTTTGCACCGCACCTTCGAATTCGGCTGTGTCTTCATCCCTGACGACGTGAAGGAACACTGTCTTTGTTTTACCGGTGGAGTACATGATGTCGAGCGTTAGCTGATCTGCTGTGCTGTCTGCTTGTTGTGCAGTGGTTTTTGTACCCCCTTTTTGTGCCGACGCGAAATAGCCCTCGATGGTGACGTTGTAGTCGGGGAACAGTTCGTTCCATTCGACACCGATGGAGCTTCCAACCACAATTGGTAACTGGCCTTTGAGGAGCACTAGGCCGTTGGCATGGTCGGCCCCGGTACCGATATCGGTAGTGACTCGGCCATCATCATCGAATTGGCTGTCCGGGGAACCATTGGAGCGGTATCGGGCGACTGCGAAAACTGCGTCGCTGTCTTTACCCGTAGTTCCTGACACCACGATGCGTTGATTGGCGTCGACCTTGATGTCTGTTGCTTGCTCAACGGGTGAACCAAAATCGGTGGTCACAAGTCCATCGCTGTCGAAGGACTCGTCAAGTTTTCCATCGGATGTGTACCGCAAGGTCGCAAAGTCGCTGTCTGAACCACCCCTGACACCGGTGACGAGGATTCTTCCTCGACGATCTAGAGCCACAGCATGCGCTCGGTCAGTGTTGGTACCCAAGTCTTCAATGATCTTTCCTTTGTTGCCGAAACTCGGGTCGAGGACACCATTTGGTTTAAAGCGCATTACCAAAACGTCGGTACCGGTGGGCGTTTCCACGTGTCCCACAGCAACGATGCTTTGGTTTGGTTGGATAACAAGATCATTTATCTCTGCGGACTTGCCTACTTTCGTGATCGATGTACCTGAGTAACCGAAGCCCGTATCGAGACTGCCTGCCGTTGTGTATCGCTGCAGAGCTGGATATCGACGATTTCCCAGTTCAACGTACCCAGCTACGACAGGTTGTTGGTCTTTGCCTGTTGCGACGCTGTTTGCGGCGGAGGGTCGACCTGCAATAGCGGCTTTTACTATTCCTTCTTGACCGAATTCGGAATCGAGAGCGCCGTTGGTTTGGTAGCGCACCAAAGCAAGTTTGTTGTCATCTGAACCTGCCACATAAATGAGTCCATCACTGTCAATAGCCAGAGCGCGGGCCGAACTGGTATCCGACATTATTTTTGTCGCCACACCGAGCTCACCAAAACCTTGGTCAAGGTCTCCGTTGATCTTGTAGGAAGCGACCCCCCAGAGTCGCTTCGGGGAGCCACCGATCTCAACCTGAGAGTTTCCAACAACGAAGACGCGGCCACCGTTTATCGTTACGTCAGCAATTCGGTCGGGGGTGCGGTATGCATCTTTAAAGCCAAGAGATGGGTCGACATTTCCTTCTGAGTCGATCTTGACCAGTGCCACAGTATCTGTCTCTGAGATCTCACCGCGACCCACGACGCCACCGTCAGGGAGGGACTCCATGTTTTGGAAGCGAATGAATTCAAGATCGTCGCTGAACGTACCGGTGTATGAAGAATCAACTTCGCCAGTCGAGGTGACTCGAATGATGGTGGTGTCTTCATGTTCCCCGTAAAGAACAAAATGGCCACCAAGATGCGGCAAACCCACCCCGAGTGGCTCACCCTCGGGCCCCACAACGAAGCTTTGTTGGTCGATTGCAGATCCATTTGCGTCGAATCGAGTGATGGTCACAGGAGGCGTTCCTTGGACATTACTTAGATAGTTTTCGTTGGCATGGTTGGTGACGTAGACATCAACTCCTCCTAACGGTGACGGGAAGATTGTGAAACGCCCCCTAGGCGAGCTCGAAGTCGTTGCCGCCACCCCTCCGTCACCCCAATTGAGGTCAAGCTGGCCGTCGCTCAAAAGTCGGTAAACCTTCACATGCCCCGGAGCAGCCCTCACCAGGTAGATGAATTCCCCAGCTACGAGCAAGTGGGCGTCACTAAGGTCTAACCCAAAGTCAGCAAACGCGTCCGTGAAGGTGTCGTCCTTCGAACCATCCGAGTTATACCTGTACAACCCAAAGCTAAAGCCAGAGGCAAGCGAAGCATTCTCAGTCCGGGCCGCAACGACGATCTTTTCTTTCTGCAGTGCCACATCGAATATCGCATCGTGCTCGAGCTCTATACCCTCGCCCAACGAGCCGTCTGGGTCACCGTTGGCGTCAAGCCGCATCAGCCATGCTGGCCCTTCACCATAAGTGGCGTAATTAGTGACGAAGACACTCGTTCCCCCCACCATCACAATTCTTCCTTGCTCATCGACTGCCAGAGCGATCAGCGCCTCCCTGCCAGACAGCAATGTGAAGATGCCGCCAGCCGCAAAACTCGTGTCCAATAGTCCAGAGCTCGTGTACCGCAAAACTTTGGCTTGAGCATTGTTTCTCCCCCATACGTAAATGTGTGATTCCGTTAGGAGCAACCCACTCGTGTTTTTGAATACATCTACGCTTCCAAGACCGGGCTTAACTTGGTCAACAATCTTGAATCCGGGCAACCACGGCCCATCGGGGAACCCGAAAGATTGAAGTCCAACATCGGTAACAACGACCCCGTCGTCGCCGAAATACGATTCAGGTTTCCCGTTGTACTTGTACCTCGCTAGCGCGAAATCAGAAAACGTTTCATCAAGTTCAATATCCAGCAACGCCAACTGTTCTTCGGTGACCGGCACATCAGTTTTGGCGTTCATTGACACCGTCAGTCGATCTGATTTGCATTCAAAACTGGGGCTCAAATATTTCTCACCCAGCCACTTGTCACCCGGGCTGGGGTACTCGTCTGGGGCCGCGAGTTTGAAGTCGTGGTCCATATAGTCGACTTCACCGTTGTATTGACCGAAATCAGTGAACGAGCCCGGCTCATCAAAATCTGGTGCAGCCACATTTCGCACAAAGCTGTCCGAACCTGATCCGCATGCCGAAACAACCAACATCGCCGTCAGGACTGCTGCCCACCCAAACATATTTTTCCCCATCGGTTAAGACTTTAGGGCAGGAAAAAATAGATAGCCGAACGGCCGCCACATCATCAAAACGGTCGGGTGGGGTCTTGTTCCGGATGTTCCGGATGTTCCACTTGTGGGGGAACAACGGGCGTGCACCAAATTCGAGGGAAAACTGGCCTGCAAAAAATCTGCGGTGCTCCTGGAGTGCCCCTAGAACCTATTCAGATTCTTGGTTTAGGCCTCTGACCTGCGGTTTTGTGTGTGGGCGCTACAGGACTCGCAGGGAAACCTACATAGACAAAAAACCGGGGCTCCATGAAACGAATCAGGGAGTCCCG
>Ga0310124_10001751_pt1 | contig 15068 bp, 20 predicted proteins | sample CB11b_AW_Bot5_MG_FD_203507 | JGI IMG/M metagenome (GOLD analysis project Ga0310124, IMG submission 203507) | Marine microbial communities from Western Arctic Ocean, Canada - CB11b_AW_Bot5 | ecosystem: Environmental > Aquatic > Marine > Oceanic | place: Canada: Western Arctic Ocean | collected...
AATCATCGGATCACTCCACTCCTCGAAGTAGATCCGGGGCCGACCTGGGAATCCGCTGGCCCGTTCCTGAACCCTGTCGAGATTGGCGGTGAGCCGGACGGCGAGTTGCTCTCCCTTCTCCGCGCACCCCACCATGGCGGCCAACGTCCGGATCATGCGCAGGATGCCTTCGACGCTCCGGTGATTGAACACGTGGACCTCAATCCCATGGCCGATCAACTCCGCCGCGATGTCGGCTTGGATGTCCGAGAACCCCAGGACAAGGTCGGGCCGGAGGTCCAGAATCTCGTCGATCTTGGCGGTCGTGAAGGCGGAGACTTTCGGCTTTTCCCGGCGGGCGCGAGGGGGACGAACGGTGAACCCTGAGATCCCGACGATCCGCCAGTCTTCGCGGATCGTGTACAGCGTCTCGGTGGTTTCTTCCGTCAGGCAGACGATCCGCTCATACATTGGACGCTTCAGGATTCAGAATTGCGGTTGGTTCCAGAACGGATATCGTAGAGACATCAACATCGTACGACGATCCGCGGTAGGGACATGGTACGGTCATGTGCGCCGGATACCAATGATCCCGCGACCGACACCCAGGGGAGTGAGCACGTGTCTCGTAAAAACATCAACGAAATTCCCGCCGAGCCCGTTCGCGCCGGCTCAGGCACCGTGCGGCAAGTCCTGATCGGCCCGGAAGAGGGGCCGAACTTCGCGATGCGGCGTTTTGTCATGGAGCCCGGCGGAGGGATGCCGAATCACACGAACGAGGTGGAGCACGAACAGTACGTCCTGGGTGGCGCCGCGCGAATCGGCATCGGAGACGAAGTCATCGAGGTCACTCAGGGTGACGTCGTCTTCATCCCAGCCGGCGTACCGCACTGGTACGAATCTCTCGGCCCGGATGAATTCGCGTTCCTGTGCGTGGTCCCCAATGCGCCCGATGAAATACGCATCGTGGAGAGCGAATAGTCGGCATGGAGACCATCGGATGGCTTTCGATTCTCCCGCCAATGGTGGCCATCGCCTTGGCCATCAAGACTCGGGAGGTCTACATCTCGCTGGCCCTCTTCGTCTGGTTGGGCTGGACCATCATGAACTCGTGGAATCCAGTCGTGGGATTGGTAGACGGCGTAAACACCTTCTTGGCCGCGATCACCAGCCCCGGCAACGCCAGAACGCTCGTTTTCTCGGCGCTGATCGGTGGGATCATCACACTGACGCAAGCGTCGGGCGGCATGGAGGGATTCACCAACTGGGTCGAGCGAAAGCGGTTGGGCCAGAGTCGCCGCACCGTGCGACTGTTCGCCATCGGCACCAGCATGTGTCTGTTCCTGGAATCGAATTTCGGACTGCTGGTGGCGGGCTCCGTGTCGCGTCCACTCTTCGATCGGGCCAAGATTTCACGTGAAAAGCTGAGCTATATCCTCGACGCGACGTGCGCGCCAAAGCAGCTTCTCATCCCGATCAACGCTTGGGGAGCCTACATCGTGACGCTCCTGGCCGCGCAGAACGTCGCTGAGCCGAACCGAGTACTCATCTCCGCGCTCACGCTGAATTTCTACGCGATCCTCGCGATCATCCTGGTCGTGTTCGTGGCTCTGACCGACTGGAACATCGGGCCCATGCGTGAAGCCGAGCGTCGTATCCAGGAAGAGGGGAAGCTCCTCCGCGATGGCGCCGAGCCCATGATGTCCTCGGACGTTTCCATGTTGGTAGGCAAGGAGGGCGTACCGCAACGGGCGCTCAACATGCTCCTTCCGGTCATCGCCATGGTCGCCACGGTACCGCTGGTCCTTTGGATCACCGGAGACGGGGAGATGCTGCAAGGCAGCGGCTCGGACGCCGTGCTCTGGGGCGTGATCGTGGGGATTCTGCTCGCGGCGGTCATGTATCGGGCGCAAGGGATCATGACGTTCCGGGAGGTGACCGACTATACGATCAAGGGAATTCAGGGTCTGACACCCGTCGTGATCGTGCTCGCGTTGGCGTTTTCGATCGCGGGAACGCAGCAGGCGTTGGGGACGGGCGTGTGGCTGGCTCAGGTGGCGGAAGCGAACGTGAACCCTGGCTTCGTGCCGGCCATCGTCTTTCTACTCGCGTGTATCATGGCCTTCTCGACGGGAACGTCGTGGGGCACGTTCGCGATCATGATTCCGATCGTGGTCCCGATGGCGGAGCTGCTGGATCTACACCTCGGGCTCACGCTGGCGGCCTCCTTGGGCGGGGGGATCTTCGGTGATCATTGTTCACCGATCTCCGACAGCACGATCGTGGCGTCGATGGCTTCTGCATCGGACCATATCGACCACGTCCGAACGCAGCTTCCCTACGCGCTCCTGGCCGCGGCAGGTGCCCTGGTATTGTTCTTGGGCGTGGGCTTCGTGCTGTAGCCGTGCTGGCCCTGTAGGCGTGCTGGTGGCTCGCGGTATAGCCAGGGCCTTGCTCTATCGCCGTGCTGGCTCCGCCCAGGGGGCTTCTAGCGGCCCTCGAATAAGATCAACCCACCACCCAGCCCACCCGAGAAGACGTCCAGGTCGCCGTCTCCATCGATGTCTACGAGAGCCGGTGTAGAGTAGTTGGGGAGGGGCAGCGTGAACGTCGAATCCAGGACGAAAAGCGGATCGATGTCCGTGGCGGAACCCTCCCTCCGGTAGAGAAGCACACCACCCTCTTCCCTCCCGAGTAGTAAGTCGTCGTCACCATCACCGTCGACATCCGCGAAAGCCGGAAAGCTCCTCCGGCCCGCATCGATCTCTCCAAAGCGATCGGTCACGAGGTCGAACGACGGAGCCTGCGGTGTGCCGACGTTGCGGTAGAAGTTGAGTTCGCCCGACGACTCCCCGATAAAGAGATCGAGATCTCCGTCGGCGTCGATATCGGTCAGAGCGGGTGTGCTGTTGCTCCCTCGTGTGAGCCGAACGAGCGTCGTGTCTTCGAGGACGAACTCCGGCTGCGCACGCGTACCCTGATTCATGTAGAGCCCGACGCCCCGATTCCACGTGCCGACAAGCATGTCCAAGTCACCGTCCCCATCCAGGTCACCCAACGCCGGCGCATAGTGATACCTGGTGAAAAGCGGCAAATGAGCCTGTTGCAGGAACGAAGGATTTCGCTCGGAACCCACGTTCTCAAAATGAACCAAATGGGAAGTCCCCGTGTCGTCCGGGTCCAACTTGTTCGCGAGGAGCAGGTCCAGATCGCCGTCCCCGTCCAGGTCGGCGAACGACGGAATACTCTCGCTTCCGACATCGACTGTGTAGACGAAGCGCTCGCTGCGGTGGATGAAGTCGCCGTCCACCTGCTCGTAGAAATGGAAGTTCCGCGTGGTCGTCAGATTCGGATTGAAGGCACCGCCGAGCACACCCACGAACAGGTCGAGATCGCCATCGGAATCCACATCTACGAGAACCGGAACGTTGTATCCGCTCGTCGCGATGGTATCGTCCACAATGAAAGCCTGAGGATCAGTGCCAAGGATCGGCTCGCCACACGAACCCGTGTTTTCCACGAAGAGCACACCGGCCTCGAAGAAGTCTCCCCAAAAGAAGTCCAGGTCTCCGTCCTGGTCGATATCCGCGAACGCCATCGAATTGGCGCCGTGCATGCTTCCCAGCTGAGCCACGATCTCGATGCCCTGAAAGCGATCCTCCAAGAACCGGAACACGGGGACTCCGTCATCGGTCAACTCGGCGACGTCGTAGCGGCTGAGTGTGCCAGTGACACGGCCGAGGAAAAGATCCCAGTCACCATCACAGTCGATGTCGTTGACGCTGGGAATATTCTGGCGATCCGCGAACACCGGCTCAGCCGCAACGTCGCGGACGGAATCGCCGACGGGCGTGAACGCCGCAGCCTGAGCTGTGCCGTCATTGCGGAAGTACCGCACGTAACTGAACAACTGCTCGCTCAGAAGGTCGAGGTCACCATCGCGGTCGAAGTCGACGAAGCGGGTCCACTCCCCCACCGGAAGGTCTTGATATCGGTCCGTGCGCCACACGAACTCAGGCCGGTTCGGCTCGCCCACGTTCTCGAACAGCATCAACTCGCCGGAGCGTTCCTGGAGAAAGAGGTCGACGTCCCCATCGCCGTCGATGTCGGCGAACTGAGGGCGTGGCACATTGAAGCCACCAAGAAACGGAGGATCGTACGCCCTGCCGTTTTCGTCATATACCGGAAACGCATCGACGGAGCGGACCAGTGTAATCACTCCGGCCAGAGGCGCTTCTCCGGCGGCGGACCCCCCGTAGGATCCCCCACCACAACCCGTTGTGATCGCCGCGATCGCCCACATCCCTGCGACCGCACACCCACGCACGCATCCTATCACGCCTACCCGCTCAGCGATCTCTCGGAACCGCATCTCAACTGTAGCAATCACGTGTATGGGCTATTTCTTCTTCAAAATGAAAAGAGTGCTAAAAAGCGCCCCGGACGATGCCGGCGCCAACCTCGCCCGGAAACTTGGATCGCAGCATGAATGAGGCAATGGGTCAGGGCATTTTCACTCGGAACGACCTTCTGTGGAACCTTCGTCCATGCTTCGCCCGTATGTAATATGGGGACGGATGGAGCTGAGAGGGGTTCATAAGGCATCTGGGGGTTCGATGAAACGGTGGGGGCGCTGGTCCAAGCTCACATTCCTGGGGGCGTTGCTCGCTCAGCTATTCCTGCCATCCCCCTCAGCGATCGGTGCACGCCTGAGGGCTCGATTGGGCCTTGGTTCGACGTACACAGCCCTTTCCGCCGCGATCGCCACCCAGGATCTGTACACGCCGGATCTGTTCGGAATCGACGGCGTCGTGGGCACTGCAGTGGGTTTGGGCGCAGACGGCGCTCTTGCCGTGCTCGTCTACACCGCCCGGCCCGGTGTCCTGGGCCTGCCCGCGATGCTCGACGACACGCCTGTACGCATCGAGGTCACGGGTGAATTCTGGGCGCTGGGGGATGGACCGCGCGCCGACGAGGCGGAGAACGCCGTCGACCGGAGGGGCCGTTTCCCCCGTCCGGTGCCCATCGGAGTGTCCGGCGGCCAGCCGGACGTGACGGCGGGCACCATCGGGGCGCGCGTCAGTGACGGTGAACGGACATTCGCTCTGAGCAATAACCATGTCTTCGCGAACCGGAATGACGCGAGTCCGGGAGACGATATCCTGCAGCCGGGGCGAGTGGACGGAGGAACGGATCCCTCGAACTCCATCGGTACACTGCACGACTTCGAGCGCTTGCAGTTCTGCGCTGTTCTGACGTGCTCGAACAACCGAATCGACGCAGCCATTGCGCTCACTTCCTCCGACAATCTGGGGACGAGCACACCCGCAGACGGCTACGGTGAGCCGCGGACTGGGACGACCAGCGCTTCGCTCGGGCAAGCGGTTCAGAAGTATGGCCGCACCACGGGTCTGACCACCGGCCTGGTAAGCGGTATCAACGCTACGATCAACGTGAACTACAACACGGGAACAGCACGCTTCGTCGACCAGATCCTCATCAGTGATGGGCGCTTCAGCCAAGGCGGCGACTCGGGATCCCTAGTGGTCACGCAGTCGAGCGTCCGGAACGACCGGCGGCCGGTAGGACTGCTGTTCGCGGGAAGCAATACTCATACCATCGCGAATCCGATCGACCTTGTGTTGGAGCGCTTCGAAGTGCAGATCGACGGAAGCTGAGGTCAGACGTCATCGTGGACACAGGAGAGGGCGGAGATATGAAGACTGCGCTCGGCAAGCTCACCAAGGCAGTGATCGATCGGCCGGGCGTGACCGGAACCGCCATCGGGCTATCCAGAGGCAAGCCCTGCCTCAAGGTCTACGTGGAGGACCGCCGTGCGGCCGGGCGGATCCCCTCGAGGGTGGACGGACACCGGGTCGAGGTGGAGGAGACAGGAACGTTCAACCGGCGCTGATACACGTGCAACAAAGAACAAATTGAACGGGTGGTGCTAGGCGCCGGGCAACCGTGAGAGACGGTTCCCCGTCTCATCTGCAGGGGGTTGCGGCGGGACGGCGGGGGGCGGCAGGTTCGGGGGGATTCCCCGGGTCGGGATGGAGTTCAGACACAGGAGCCTCAAATGGGTAAACGGACCTCGGATTTCATGGCGCTCGCGACAATCGTGGCCGGCGCGGGCCTCGGGTTGGGACTGACGAACCTCTTCCCCCAGAGTGGGGCCGACGCTGCGCCCCGCGCGGAGGACTCGTCCGTGAGGGTCCGGGTCCTACGCCGCAACATTGTCGTGGAACCGGGGCGGCGTTTGGACGCGTCCGCGTGGTCCAACGTGGTGCGTGAGGCGCTGATCGTTGAGCCGGAGCGGCTCCGGTTCGGGTTCTTCGGCACACCGAAGATGGAGGGACTCGATCGGGAGCAGTTGGAAAGACTCAGGGCCCAGGCGGAAGAGCTCCGGCGTGAGAAACGGGAGATGGGTGATCTCAAGGGGCGTTACGAGGTTCTTGAGTGGGAGGCCTTCAAGGCTCTGGAATTGGGAGAGAACCTGACGATCGACGTCCTTCAGCTGAAAGATGACGAACGGCGCAAGCGGCGGAGGCGCCGTCCCCGCCGGGCGGTCGAAGGGCCACAAGCCGACCCGCTAGGGAACTAGCGCCCTGAGACGGAGGCCGGTCCGCGCCGCCCTTTTCGTTCTCGCCGCAGGCCTGCTGTCCGCCTGCGGCGGGGAGAGTGAGCAGCCCGGGGACCCACGGCTCCAGAGTCCGCTTCTCCGCGCCAGCGAGTTCAACGAGACCGCTCCGGATGTCTTCCGTGCTCGCTTAGAGACCACGGCGGGCATCTTCGTCATCGAGGTGCACCGTGATTGGGCTCCCCTCGGGGCCGACCGCTTCTACAACCTCGTGAAGCGCGGTTGGTACGACGGAGTCCGATTCCACCGGGTGCTGGAAGACTTCACGGCCGGATGGGGCATCCACGACAATCCCTACGTGAACGTCATCTGGCAAAAGGAGCTACTCCTCGACGATCCCGTCACCCAGTCGAACACGCGGGCGCGCGTGTCCTTCGCCCGGTCCGGAGCCAACAGCCGGACGACGCAGGTGTTCGTCAACCACAAGGCCAACCCCGGCCTGGACGACCGGTTCGCCCCTTTCGGTGAGGTCGTCGAGGGGATGGACGTGGTGGATGGACTTTACGCGGGCTACGGAGACGGCCCGCCCCGCGGCGAGGGTGTGTATCAAGCGAGGGCGCTCGCCCGGGGCGCCGAGTACTTCGATGCTGAGTTTCCCGAGTTGGATAGGATCGAGCGGGCGACGATCCTCTAGCTTGCGGCAGCCCTCGGGCAGCCACTGGTCGACCTCTCCGGCAGCCAACTCTCCGGCCGGTTCAATCCACGGCGCATGTCGTCGGTCCCACTTAACGTTGTCATCCCCCTTGGAGGTCTAAGCTAGTTGGAAGGGATGATCGGACCGTTTGGTTCGACATTCGAGCAGCATTGAGGAGTGCAGGAAATGAAACATCGTATGAAATCAGGAGCCGTGACCCTCAGCATCATCGCACTGGCGGCATGTAGCGACACCGTCGGGCTCGACTCCCTTGAGGACAGCTTGACGCTCGACGCCGCCATCGATGACCTGGGCGACATGGGTCTGCTGTTCGGTGCCGGCCCCCTTGCGGCGCCCAGCGCGGTGGACACACGAACCGTGACGCACACCGCCACCTAGTTTGACGCGGACTGGATTGAGCAACCGTCTCAGGATCCGCTTACGACGGCGTCGATTCACCTCGTCATCGAATCGACCCACGAGTTCTCCCGCAACTCCTGGACTGCGACGGGCACGCGCATGCGTGACCTCATGATTGCCGGGCTGGAGGGCGAGGAGGCGAATCGGACCGTGAACGGAACGGGAAGTGGCAGTGTGGCTCAGAGCCAGCACACGGACGCGGACGGCAGCAGGACCTACGACATGTCGAGCAAGGACGTCGTCCACCCCGTGCCGCACACAGACGACTCGTGGCCCCTGTGGGCACCATCACTCAGCATGTGAGGATCAATGTCGTCAACGGACCCGATGGAGACGTCACGAAAAGCCGCACCGTCGTGATCACTTTCAACGGTACAAACCTGGCCACGATGACCGTGGACGATGAGACCTTCGAAATCGATTTGTCGACTCGAAGTGGCCGTCATCCCTTCCGAAAACGCGGTTAATACGGTCCGGGCGAGTACCGGCGAACGGGGGAGGGCGAGCCCTCCCCCGTTTTTCACGCCTACCCGCCTGTTGCGCAGGCCGGATCCACGAACGAGATGAGCATTCCTTCCACCGCGACGAGCTCGGGAGGGCCATCCCCGGCCGCCGCAGAATCCCGGTCGTACAGGAACTCGCGGACCATGACGCCGTCCGCACCCGACCCGGCCGCCTCCTGACCGACTTCGAACCGAACACCTTCCATGACGACCTCTCGCGGCGTTCTATCACCGTCGGTTGGGCCGCGGAAGGGCCCCTGCACCGTCACCTCGCCCACCACCTCGAAGAGGCAATCCACTTGCTCTCCAGGGAGGAAGACGGGCACCAGCGTGGCACCAGCACATGCAAAAGCCAATGGCGTGCTCAGCACGGTCAGGATTTTCGCCGGCCTGCGGATCGCACTGGGAGGCCGGAACCTCACCTCACGGCCGCCGGCCTGTACCTGGCACGGATACTATGCCACGACCCGGCACGGACCATGGCTTCCAACGTCATCCGCGGACACACGTTCTGTCGGATATAACCCAGAAGGTTTTCAGCCAACCCCTGAAGGCGGCCCTCGACGTTGACGTCGAGGCACTCCGCGTCATCGTTGAACGCGTCTCTCACATGGGCTACGGACACGGAGCCGGGAAGAACGATCGCTCCGACGTGGGAGCATACGCCGCGCAGCTGCTCCAGGGACTTGCCTGCAAGAACCGAAGGGAAGCCTAGATTTTCTATCATGAGCTTCATCACGCTGGAAAAGCTGCCGTGGTATTCAAGTGTCGCGAGGAGCACCCCGGTGGAGCGACGTATCACCTCTTGAAGCTCTGAGACGGAATCGGACGCCGCTTTCCAGTCCCCCCCGGGGGGGGTCGAGCTGAGGGGTCCACTACATCGACCGAAACGTCCGGATCAGCCGACAGCGACGCCACGACGACGTCGGCGGCCATGCGCGTATAGTTACCCGGACGCACGCTTCCACAGAGTACGGCGATTCGTATACGGCCGTCGTTCGAAGTCATGTGAGCCTCATGCCGGCCAAAGCCAGCTGAAGAATCCAGCGGTAAGTAGCCCGTATGCGAGTGCGTCCAGCAGACCTTTCACGACTCCGGACCATGGCCGCCCGAACCAGATCGCATCCGGCACGATCGCGGTGCCGTGCGCGAGCCACGCCACTGTACCGGCGACCCTGAACACGGCGAGGTAATCCGCGCCCGGATCGACCGTACGACTCACCATGTAGGCGACCACCGTGGTGATCAAGAAACAGAAGACGAAGGACTGAGCGACCTTGCTTCCCATGGCCGGTAAACCCGAAGGCGCGACGGTGAAGATTCCCACCGGGCCCTCCTCGAACTTACTGACCATCTCTGGGTCCTCGAGATCTTTCGGAGAGACGGAGTATGGGATGCTGTACTGGCCGGGAGCGAGCCTCTGGGAGGCCAGAGCCCGACGGAGCCCTTCCTCATCGGGGAACTTTACGAAGTCCGACTTATGGTGTGGCGATACCATCCAGAAGAGGGCACTCGCCATCCACACCGCGATGGTGGAGAGCAGGATGGGGAGCCAAAGCACACCGATGGTAACCATGGGTCCTCCCGGGTCGGGGTCAGAAGTGAAGCGAAAGTTGCACGATCTGAAACCGTGGCGCCACTCAGCGATGGGGGAAAGCGAAGGGCCGCTCCGATGAATCGGAGCGGCCCTCGCTTGATGCTTTTGGCTATCTGGACTGGCTAAAGTCGAACAACGTTCTCCGCAGCCGGACCCTTCTGCCCTTCCACAATATCGAACTCCACCGCGTCACCCTCGTTAAGAGTCTTGAACCCCTCTGCTTGGATGGCTGAGTGGTGGACAAAGCAATCCTTGCTGTTGTCCTCCGGCGTAATGAATCCGAAGCCCTTTTGATCGTTGAACCACTTCACAGTGCCCTTCGTACGCATCTTCCAACTCCTTTGGTGGCCATTGTCGGAGTCCGGATGATCCGTACCGCCTGACCACATGACACGCGCGGAACGTCCACCGCGCTGGGTGCCACGACAACCGAGTCGTGGGAAGTTTCCTCAGCATGCGCCGGGAAACACCGAAAGGGTTGCGACGGAGGACGCCCCGGTCAAGGGCCTACCACCAAGTGCTTTATCACTTTTACACCGCACCATCTGGAATCGTAGTCCAGGAACCGATTGTGGCGACTCTCACCATTGTCTTGACAATTTATCTTTTCTATCTTTTCGGGTGTAGTCTTAGTTTCCGGAATACGGGTTGGCCCATGTCCAAAGCCGTGTATGTCATCGACGAGGGAGCAGTGGCGACGGCCGCGCTTCATCCCCTTCGATTGGAGATCCTGAGCCAGCTTTCGGAGCCTGAGTCGGCCGCGGGTCTGGCGCGCCGGATCGGGATGCCTCGGCAGCAAGTGAACTACCACATCCGCCAACTCGAGGACCAAGGCCTAGTCAAGCTCGTAGGAGAACGAAGGGTCAGAAATTGCCTAGAGCGACTGGTCCAGGCCGTGGGCCGTTCCTACGTGATCAGCCCGGCCGCCCTCGGCTCGATCGCGGCCGACCCGGAGCGAATCGAAGATGTGGGCTCCGCCGACTACCTGGTGGCGCTCGTGTCACAGATGGTTCAGGATGTCGCGATACTTCAGCGCGAGCCTGCCCAGCGGGGCAAGGATGTCCGCACGCTGGCACTTCGGGCCGACATAGGCTTCCGGTCTCAAAAAGCACAAAACGAGTTCGCGAACGAACTGGCCGAAGACGTGGCTCGACTCGTGGAAAAATACCACGCTCCACGAGCGTCCAAGGAACGGCGCCTCCGTGTCTTCGCCGGCGCGTTTTCCACTCCGCACGACAAATAGGCAAAGGGCGCTTTCGCCCACGGAGCTCCCTGGCAAACCCGCCATGCCTTCACGGGTTCGCCTTATCGCGTCCGCTTCCGAATCGCGTGGATCATTTGATCCAGGGCTTGAAGAAACTGTGAGCTGTCGCGTTTCTCGAAGGGAGGCGGTCCTCCGGACACCTCTCCCATTTCCCGCAGTTGCGACATCAGTTCCCGCGTGGCGAGTGCACCGCCGATCGAATCCTCAGTAAAGGGCCGCCCGCGCGGTCCGAGGACACCCGCACCCTTCTCCAGGCACAGAGCCGCCAAGGGGATGTCGGCCGAGACTACGATGTCCTCCTCCGTAACGTGCTCGACGATCCATGCGTCGGCGGCGTCGAGTTCCGCTCCGACCACGACGAGCTCGAGCCACTCCTCGTTGGGAGCTCGAAGCCAGGAGTTGGACACCAACACGACCTTGAGCCCGTAGCGCTGGGCAACCCGATAGATCTCGTCCTTGACCGGACAGGCGTCCGCATCGATGTAGATGTCCGTCATGGCTGACGTGCTGGTGGGTTCAAAGGAAAGGGCCACCCCCTGCACAGGAGGTGGCCCAGCTTTCCGTGACGGCTCTTCGGCCGTGAGCTACGAAAGCTTCACAACGTTCTCAGCGGCGGGACCCTTGGCTCCCTCCACCACGTCGAATTCCACGCTCTCCCCTTCGGCGAGGGACTTGAAGCCCTCAGCCTGGATCGCGCTATGGTGGACGAACAAATCCTTGGTCCCGTCTTCAGGCGTGATGAATCCAAATCCCTTCTGATCGTTGAACCACTTCACGGTTCCTCTGCTACGCATCTTCTACTCCATCGTTTTGTCGTGGTCGGAACTGCGGACGATCCGCAACTCGCGACCTCTTGGCACTCGCGGCTGTAAAGTGATGCTGGGATCGTGGTTCTCACCACGAAAGAAGCGGGCAGCCGTGATTATTCTGAGAATAGGCGGTAAAGGTTGTCCACGCCAACGCCCCCGTCAAGTCGTTTTTCCACCAAGACGCGGGGCTTTCCACCCAAGCGGTATCTTGACACGGTCGCGCGCGCCCGGCTAAGTATCGGTCCATGCCCCGTACTTTCCGGAAAATGTGGCGATGACCAGGGTGGCCATACAGGGCGAAGCCGGGGCGTTCAGCCACGAAGCGGCTCACCAATTACTGGGGCCTGATGTCCAGCTGGTACCCTGCAGGACGTTCCCTGAGGCCTTCCAAGCAGTCTTGAGCGGTGATGCGGACCGGGCCGTCATGCCGGTCGAAAACGCCCTGGCAGGACCGGTTGTCGAGAGCCTCGATCTCCTGTGGTCATCCGGTTTGACGGTTCGCGGAGAGACCCGTGTTCGCATCCGCCTCTGCGTCTCCGCCCCACCGGGCGTGGCGCTTGAGGACGTCCGATCCGTCGCGTCCCATCCCGTAGCCCTCAGACAGTGCCGTAACTTGTTTGAGCAGAACCCGCAGATGGAATCCGTCGTGGTCTACGATACGGCTGGAAGCGTGAGGGACCTGATGGCAGGCTCCGTAGAATACGATGCGGCCATCAGCTCGCGGCTCGCGGCTGAGCTTTACGGAGCGCAGGTGCTCCTGGAGGACGTCGAGGACGACCACCGTAACTACACGCGCTTTTTCGAGCTGGCCGCGCCAGGCACGCTTCCCGAGTCCAGAGGATTATGCGGCGCCGTAGCCGTGGGGATCCCCAATGAGGCCGGAGCCCTGTACGACCTCCTCGGTGTCTTCAGTCACTATGGTGTCGACATGAGCCAAATCGTTGCGCGTCCCATCCGTGGGAAGCCGTGGAAATACCGGTTCTACATGGAGATCGTGGCCCCCGAAGTAGGGGCTCTGCAAGAGTGTCTCAAAGCGCTCGACGAAGCATCCGACGAGATGCGTTTGTTCGGGACTTACGCGCCATACGAGGGGCCTGAAGTCGTCGAGGGAACGGATTTGGGCTGAGTAGTCAGCTGGTGTCCTGGCCCAGGACACCGGGACGCCTGGCATCTCCTCCCTTCAACGAGACGATCACCACAGCGGACAGAATGATGAGCACGGCCAGCGCCGCCCTCACGTCGAGTCGCTCATCGGCCAGCAACCAGCCGAGGAGGACCGCCACCGCAGGATTGACATAGGCGTAAGTCGACACGCGAGCCGGTGTGCTCACGCTGAGGAGCCAGATGTACGCCGTGAAAGCGATGAGCGCACCGAACACGATCAGATAGGCGAGAGCCAAGATAGACTTTATCGAGAATGCGGAGGGATCGAGCTGCGCACCCTCTCCGGCCATCGCCGCGATGAGCGACAAAACGAGGCCACCCACGATCATCTCCATGGCTGTCGCCAGGAACGGCGACCTCGGAAGTGGCGCCCTCCTCGCGTAGATCGAGCCCGCCGCCCAGGAAACCGACGCACCCAAGACCGCGAGACCGCCCAGCAGTCCCTCTCGGCTTTGGGCCCCCACCTCCGTCGAGCTCATCAGCAACCCCACCCCGCACAGGCCCCAGACGAGCCCGCCCATCAAGAGTTTGCTCGGGCGGAGCGCGCCGGCGAACAGCCAATCGAAGAGGACCATCCAGAGCCCGACAGTGGCGACGATCAGCGCGGCGATCCCGGACGGGACCCATTGTTCGGCCCATACGACGCCACCGTTACCTCCCGCGAGCAAGAGCGTACCCACGATCCCAGCTGAAACCCAGTTGAGCCTTGTCGGTCGATCTGTCCGTGGTCGAGCGAACGCATAGAGAATGCCGCCGGCCACGGTGAAGCGCACCGCGGCCATGGAGAACGGGGGGAGCGTTTCGATGGCGAATCGAATCGCCAAGTACGTGGATCCCCAGATGAGATAGATCGCCGCAAACGCGAGTACGATCTTCCAAGGGGCGGGATAGGTGGGCGGATAGGCCGTTCGCATCGTACTCATACCCGTGACGGTCATTGAAAGAGTAAAGTGGGTCGCTCCCCCCCGGCCGGCCAACCTGCTGAGGACGCGCCTCGATCGCAACACCGGATGCTTGCGCGCTCGTACGGCCCTACCTTGGAACCCTCACCCGGTCGAACGGGTTCGAACGAAGGATATTCCCAGCGACACCGGATTGGAGACGCCGACAATGCGACGAGTCCTCATCATCCCCACGATAGTCACGTTAGCGACGACGGTGAGCGCCATCCCGGGTTCCTCACAGCAGGCCAGCCAACACGCCGTTGTCGCCCAAACCGTCTACACGACGGTCATCACGATGGAGTACGATCGTCCCGTGGCCCGGGGGCGTGAGCTCTTCGGGGCCTTGGTCGAGTGGGACGCGATCTGGACGCCGGGCGCGAACCGGGCGACTTGGATCGACTTTTCCAAACCCGTGACCCTTGAGGGTCACGCTCTCCAAGCGGGACGTTACGCGATCTGGATGGTGCCGAAGGAGAACGAGCCTTGGGAGATCGTCGTCGTCAGCGAGTGGGACACAGATCACGGCCTGTTCCCGTTCGGGGAAGAGGTCTTTCGGGCCACGGTCGCCCCGGAGACAGGAGCCCACATAGAGGTTCTGGCTTACTATTTTCCGGTGGTCGGGCCCCAGGACGCGACGCTGCGCTTCCACTGGGGCACCACAATCATCCCACTCCGGATCGAGGTTGGAACGTAGAGCCGGGGCACCAGCCCATAAATAGTTGTATTCCACCCACAATCTCCGTAACATAAGCACTTGATCCTCAGCAGGGAGCGGTGTCCATGTCAGAGACGAAAACCGTCGATGTCGGTCTCGCGGGACCGAGCGTAAGCACTTCCCCACCCCACCCCGCGGAGTCAGCGACGCTCACAAGTGCTGACCGCTCCGTCACTGGCCCATCGTTCGGGTGGCTTGAGCACCACGCCGGTTGGGGCCGGAGGGACTTCATCAAGGGCATCATCGCCTCTGGGGTTGCAGTATCGGGAGTGCCATACCTGGCCTCCGCGGCTTCCAGGCCGGCTGTTCAGGCCGGTGCAGTAGAGCGCTTGATTTCGTTGAACATCAACGGGCAGACTCGCCGCGTCGATGTGCTCCCCAACGAGACGCTGGCGATGA
>Ga0310124_10001752_pt1 | contig 15068 bp, 10 predicted proteins | sample CB11b_AW_Bot5_MG_FD_203507 | JGI IMG/M metagenome (GOLD analysis project Ga0310124, IMG submission 203507) | Marine microbial communities from Western Arctic Ocean, Canada - CB11b_AW_Bot5 | ecosystem: Environmental > Aquatic > Marine > Oceanic | place: Canada: Western Arctic Ocean | collected...
CTAGCGCCAACAGAACCATGCTCGATGGCTCGGGGACACCGCTAAAAAAGTCGGCCGGTCCCAAAACCGCGTCCGAAATCCTCAGGAAATCCATCACACCATCCAAAGAACCGCCCGCACCTGGGGCCGAGAAGTTACCAATGTAGGCCGGCTTCCAGTTACCGCTGCCATCACCAGTGAAACCCGGATTGGTCACCGAGTGAACTTCTGCCCCATCGACATAGACTGTCATGGTGTCACTACCAGCGTCGACGGAAACGGCGACATGGTGCCACTCGTCGTCAGCGACCGAGGGGCTGCCATTCCAACTTTCCAGTCTTCCACCGGGGTTATTTGGCGCTTGCCATTTGAAGCCCAACTTGCCGCCAGTGTACTGATTAACACGGAATTCCATCTGTGCCGAAGCATGCGAATCCCTGGCTATGATGTAGCCACCATGGGGATGGTCCATGTCAGTTTTGATCTGCGTCTCCAAGGTCCAACTGCCATCAAGATCCAATCCGGCCAGAAGATGTTGGCCACCGCGGAAATCCACCGCCGAACCTCCCAGACGGCCAGCAACAACCGTAGGTCCACCGTGTGCTGTTGCGTTATTACTGTTCCCGCTGGTATCAGCCACCGACGAACCGTCAGCCAACGTACTGCCAATGGCCAGTTCATCGAACGTGTAAAAGACCGAATTAGCCGCGTTGGCCAGCGAGCCACATAGTAAAACGGCCATGAAACTTCCAATCAGACATGTTGCGGATCGGGACATTAGACTCTCCTTTCTGATTCGATTAGAAACAAATTGTGATCAGGTTACTTCTAAACACGTAATAAAATAAATAATCGTACAAAACGTGTATCATGCTCCGGACACATCGAAAAAACGATGGCCGTCAGGTGTACAGGACGATCCCAGCGAATCACCTCGGTCTTGTCTACAGTGAAAAAGTAGGAATCTTCGTTTTTGTTGACACATCGGCTGCAATTCAAAACAAGGAATTTAAAACAACAATAGAAAAAGCCGCTTAGATAACTCGTAACTGCGGCCTGAAGATGTGACCAACTTCAAACAGTCAAAAGTTATCTGAACGGCTTTAAATAAGGCTCAGTGGCTTAACTCGCTAAGTTTTAACGGAGGGTATCAATGCAGTTGCGACTCTTGAGGTTTAAAAGAGCAATAGAAAAAGCCGCTTAGATAACTCGCAACTGCGGCCTGAAGATGTGACCAACTTCAAACAGTCAAAAGTTATCTGAACGGCTTTAAATAAGGCTCAGTGGCTTAACTCGCTAAGTTTTAACAGAGGGTATCAGTACAGTTGCGATCCTTCTTTACTAAACCGACGGTGTGTCCTCAGTCTACACAATCCGAAAATAGTGTCAATACTCTAAGCGAAAGATTTTCCCCGCAGCCAAATCATACACACCCGAAAGGGGGGGGCAGGCACCGCCCTGGAAAGCCATCGATCAACAAACTTTACTGCACTGTTGACAGTGGTTCATTGGAATTGGCAGGGACCGGTTCGCAATCTAGCGCAGAAGACGGACCACGTTGGAAAAGACAAAGCAGGTATTCAACTGTCGCTCCCTCATAGAAGGAAAACCAACCGTACACAGCACGGGGTTCGCCGGGCGGCTTTTGGCACGATCCAGGCCGTGACTTCTTTGGGACCGCTCCGAACAGTTGAGCATCGCCCTCGCAAACGAGAATCGGGGAGTTTTCACGAGAATAGGCCCCTTCTTTTGGCAATCCGGGAGTTGCTACCACCTGATCGGTGCGCAGGCCAGGCGCCCATGAGCCCCACGCCTGTTGGCGGGCGTTGAACCAAATCAGTGCCTGACCCGGCGACGAGGGTCGGTAGACACCTGCGTGAACACGGACGGTCTTGCACTGATCGTCGATCGCCGCAGCATCTAGTTTCGGCTGGATTTCCTGACCAGGATAAACTTGGTAAACGCCGTCCCGACGGAGGTCTGTCGACTGTTGGCGCGTCGGTTCATCAGAACACCCGGTGGAAAGCACGATCAGGAGCAACCAATGCCAGCGGCGAGAATGATGTATCACACTCATGGTAACGACCGTTTTATCGATCACGGTCAGCAACGCTTGTACTGGAACGTTGATAGTCGAACCAACGTTGTGTGGCACTGCCGGCTCTGCCAGCGAATGTGAGGGTTGTGCTTCGTTGTGTCACGGTCCAACCCAATGGTGAGTCGCATCCAACACTGGCAGAGCCAGACGCTGGCCCAGTTCAACCTCGCCTGGTTGACCGACGGCAAAGACCGGCTGGAGTGAGTACCCAGTATTCAGGATTCATTGGGTCGACTCCAACGGATCTTGGCGCAGAAAATCCGGTTGTCGCTTCCGTATTTCGCAAATCCGCCAGGTGGGGGTTGCTGCATCCACTCGGTCGTAATCACCCAGGTTTCCTGCGGACTGACCTTCACGACACCAAAATTCCCCATGCGGGTGCCGGTTTGAGGCACCAAAACCTGTTCGGTTTCGCGCAAGACGACAAGTCGCTCGGGATCCACCCGAGCGATGAACAACGGCGCACGATGACGAAAGATGTGGTCGTTGTCCGCTCCTCGCCGAGTGTACACCAGATAGAGTCCAGCGGAGTGTGTAACCCAGTGTTGCTGCGTCTGGTAATTGCCCAACTCCTGGCCATCGTCGTAGCGCCACGCTCGGATCGGGGCAAAAGTCAATCCGTCATCGCTGGTGGTTACGTATCCGCGGACAATGGATCGGATGGTGAGGAAGTAATGGTCACCAAATTTCGTCAAGGATGGCTCGGCAAGTCCATCATGATGTTCAGGCTTATCGGGCAATTCCATTTCGGTGCCATGTTTGACGTAGCTCAGCGTCCTGCCATCGAACGTGCAGAGTGCAACCGCTGCGCGCAGATCCCAATCGCCAGGTTTTGGCTGAAAGTAAATCGGCAGCAGCACATCGCCATGGGGCAGATCGTAGCGTTGCGTGCACCCGGCGCAGGCGTAATGAAACTTGGGATCGTCGGGAAACTCCAACCGCTTCCAATCGGACCAGTTACGAAGTCGAGCATCGTAGACCGAGTAAATGGCGTCAGCGGGCGAGCCCTCATACTGGTTGTTATTCTTGTACCAAAACGTCTTTCCGGTCCCCAGAAGTTTGCCACTGGCCGCGTGCCACTTGGGCGTGAAGTCGCACGGCGCCGCCACGATGTTCGTGCCCATGTCGCGACGATCCAGCGAGGCGTGCGGTTTAGGACCCTGCCAGGATTGACCACGACCGTCTGTACGAAACTCGTGTAGACCGTCGAAGATGTCGTTGGCACCCGAGAGGTGTTTTTGGGTCGTCATCACCACGACCGGTCTGTCGCTCGGGTTGCCCGGTGCGCGAGGTGGAATCGCACCGGCCCGTGAGTGGACGTAATACTTATGCCCATCCCATCCGCGACGGATCACGGAGAGCTCAACCGTGAAATCAAGGTCGGTGCCGAGCGCCGGTTCGTACAGAAAAACTGCAATGACGAAGCTCAGCAATTCAAGCACGACGCGCCAGCGAGTTGGAACGCGGGACGCGACGCTGCGCGGTATCCGCTTTCCAATCGCAGAGCCGCTTCTTGCGGACTGCGCGACATCGACTTGCGCGGCACTGGACGGGCATTTGACGGACGATAGATTATCACTTTTGTTCTTTGGGGTTGAAGGTGCTTCGCGGTAAGAATCAGAGAAATAGCGTAACATCAAACTTGCGCGTCGGGTTCGTGCAAGCCGGCCGTGAATTCTTCAGCTGTGCGGGTTTGCCGTGCCGAATCGGCTCTACATCAATCAGGAAAATGGTCGTTTCGTCGAGCGAGGCCGCCAGGCCGGGCTATGTCGGCCAGCGAAATAATTAACTTCGACTCTCCCGTCTCAAGGTCGACGTGGAAAATTCCGGATGTCTTTGGTGCCAGGTCATCGGCATGCGGATCTGGCAAACCAGCATAGCCATAGCCGGGTCGCACATCACCGATCCTGCTGAAAATCGGAGCCACGGCCGACTTCCCATCGGAACTGACCGAGTAGATGGCGTGGGGAATCGTGCGACGCTGTTTCGTCTTGATGTCATAAATGTGACAAACAAATCGATCTCCCTGGCGATCGTTCCAGAGAACTTGCGTCTTCGATCCAGGCAACCACTGTAACAGGCATCCTTGTTGCTAGTTCCAGGCTTTACTTTGCCCCAAGGGAATCCAACGGTCACCATCTTCCAGATCAACCATGCCGACGGTGATCGTGTCTTTGCCAGTTGGAGACCTGTGTTGAAAATCGACTTCCATGCCCAGCACGTAGCGGCTTGTCGGATCAAATTGCAGCTTGTCGTAATAACCAAACCAGTGATGCTTGGGGCCACGGGTAATCACGCGCGTGGGCGGAAACTCAGGTTTAAACATTCCCCGAGCCGTTGACTGGGTCAGCAAAGTCGCCGTTGCGAGCAGTCTACTTCGCATAAAGTTTCGCCGCGTCTTTGGTACCGTCATTCTGTCCTTGCCCTTTAGAGGAATTTCCACTGCTATTTGAAACCATTCGATACCCGGTAACAATAGTGCCCAAAGAAGCCAAACTATGTAAAATAGAGTATTCGATGTAGACCCGTAGCCCTCGCCTGAGATCCCCATGAAACATTTCGGCCTGTTACTCTCGATTGGCCTGCTGCACGGATTCACGTCAACTGGGATCAGTGCAGAAGCGTTGTACTTTGAGCAACCCGTTCGCGCCATCTTCAAAGCCCACTGTTTCCAGTGCCATGGCGAAGAAGGTTCTCCCAAGGGGAAATTGGATCTTCGCCTGCGCCGGTTCATGGTCCGTGGCGGTGAATCAGGGCCAGCCTTAGTTGCCGGGAAGGCCACCGAATCGTTGTTACTGCAGCGCATCAAGAGTGGAGAGATGCCACCCGGCGACAAGAAACCTTCCGCGGCCGAGATTGGACTGATCGAAACATGGATTAACCAGGGAGCCCGCACGCAACGTAACGAACCCGAATCCCTGAAGGCTGATATTCTTTCTCTGGAAGAGAAAAACTTTTGGGCATTTCAACCGGTTTCTCGCTCTCCGCTGCCAACCGTTACCAGGCCAGAACTGGTAAACTCGCCGATCGACCGTTTTCTCCTTTACCGTCTGGAACAGGAGAATCTTTCTTATTCAGCACCAACCACCAAGCTCGTGTTGATTCGACGACTCTGTTTCAACCTGCTTGGCTTACCACCGACACCGGAGCAAGTTCAAACCTTTCTGAACGATTCGTCTCCTGACGCTTATGAACGCCTCGTGGATCGCCTGCTCGCCTCACCGCATTACGGTGAGCGATGGGGTCGCCACTGGCTCGACACTGCTGGTTACGCTGACTCCGAAGGCTACACCGAAAAGGATCCGGTACGCGAGTTCGCCTACTTCTACCGGGATTACGTTATTGGCAGTATGAATCAGGACAAACCGTTTGATGAATTCATCGTGGAGCAGTTAGCCGGTGACGAGTTGATCGCTTCTAAGTTTCAAAACATGACTGCTGAGCAGCGGGAAAAGATTACTGCGACCGGTTTCCTGCGGATGGCTGCGGACGGAACCGCCTCGGGAGGCGTTGATCGAGCCGTTGCCAGCAATGAGGTGATGGCCGATACCATCAAGATTGTCTCCTCTTCCCTGCTTGGACTCACGGTTGGCTGTGCACGCTGTCACAATCATCGCTATGACCCTATTAGCCAAACGGACTATCACCGTTTGCGTGCTATTTTCGAACCCGCCTTGGACTGGAAGCAATGGAAAACACCCAATCAGCGCCGGATTTCCCTCTACACCGAGAAAAATCGCCAGCAGGCGGCCAGCATCGAGCAGCTGGCCCAACAAGTCGACAAAGAGCGGGCAAAGGTCGTCCAGGGGCACCTGGACCGCACCTTGCTGGAAGAATTGCTAATGGTCCCCGAGAATCTGCGTGAACCACTCCAGGCTGCTTTTAAAACTGTCGCTAAGGAGCGGACGAAGGAACAGGTCCAGCTACTGGATGAATATCCCAACGTGGGAAAAATCAGCTCTGGTTCCCTGTACCTCTACAATCGCAAGCGTTCCCAACGAGCCGCCGGTATCGAAAAGCTCGCCCAACAAAAAGAAGAAGGCCACCTGCAACGAGTTCGCCAGGCCCAGTTGGCCCTCGTGCCAGCGCCGGAGCAAGCGGCCATCGTCACGGCCCTGGCAGTGACGGCCAAGGATCGCAACGAGGATCAAAAGAAGTTACTCGAGAAATTTCCAGGTTCTGCCGTGACCCCAGAAACTCTCAAGACCTTTGACCCTCAGGCTGCCGCTGAAATTGATCATTACCGCCAGGTGGCCAAGACCGTCAGCACAACCGATTCTGCAAAAGAACTGGAAACGTTCAGCAACAAGGCGAAGGAGATTCGCGGAACAATTCCCAAGGAACACTTTATCCGTGCCTTGACCGAACCGAACGATCACGCGCCACCAACGTTTCTTTTCAGCCGCGGCAATCACCAACAGCCGGCCTCCCAGGTCGATCCTGGAGAATTGTCAGTACTGAATCTTCATCCGCCGGTCGCGATACCTGCGAACAACCCCGAGCTGACATCGACCGGACGGCGACTGGCTTACGCAAAACACCTGACCAGCGGAAAACATCCACTGGTCGCGCGGGTCATTGTGAATCGACTCTGGTTGCACCATTTCGGTCGCGGCATTGTCAGTTCGGCAGGTGACTTTGGAGAGCTTGGAGAACGCCCCTCGCACCCACAGCTACTCGACTGGCTGGCTGCTGAACTGGTTAGCAATGGCTGGCAATTGAAACCGTTACACCGAATGATCCTGACCTCCCAGGCCTTTCGACAATCCTCACAACGAACTGCCCGGCTCGACGAAATTGATCCGGAAAATCGGCTCTACGCCCGTACTTCGGTGCGTCGTATCGAGTCCGAGGCAGTCCGCGACGCGATCCTGTTTGTCAGTGGCAATTTGAGCCAGAAAATGTATGGACCACCGGTGCCGGTAATGGAAGATGCCGTCGGGCAGATCGTCGTGGGCATCGAATTTCTTGACGGCGAGCGGAAACCGACCAAGGTCATTCCTCTCAACGGTGAACAGTTTCGCCGCAGTCTCTACATCCAGATTCGCCGTTCGCGACCACTGGCCGTGCTGGAAACATTTGACCTGGCGACCATTTCACCTAATTGCACACAGCGTAATTTTTCCAACGTCGCACCGCAGGCACTGTTACTGATGAACAGCCAGTTCATCCTCAACTACGCCCGCCAGTTCGCCGACCGCATTACCCGGGAAGCGGGCCAGGACCTGGCCGCCCAACTTAACCATGCCTGGAAACTGGCATATGGAACGGAACCGACTGAAGAAAACAGCAAGCTGTTACAGGCCTATGTCTTGAACCAGGAAGCTGTCTTCCAAAAACAGGATGCCAAGATGGACCAAGCGAAGGCGCGCCAGCAGGCACTGGCAAGCGCCTGCCAGGCGATCCTGAGTGCCAATGCATTTATTTATATTGACTAACGAACCTTACTGAGAACTTCCGCATGCAAGCCAATATCCAAAACCGTTCAAGCCGTCGCCACTTCATGGCGCAAGGGGCCATGAGTCTTGCGCCACTGGCCGCGGCCTGGCTTAGTCAGCAGCAGCGAGCAACCGCCAACCCAGTCAAGCCAGACCTGGGGCTGCAAAGCTTTAACTTGCAGGCCAGGCAACCTCACAAGCCACCAGTGGCAACGGCCATGATCTCGATGTTCATGCAAGGGGGTCCCAGCCAGGTTGACCTGCTCGATCCCAAGCCCGTGCTCAACAAGCTTCACCTGAAGAAATTCCCGGGTAAGATCAAATACGATAACGCGGCCGAGGCCAGCGCCCGAATCCTGGGAACTCCCTGGAAATTTCAACAACATGGTCAAAGTGGAACCGACGTCTCGGAGTTGCTTCCCCACCTCAGCGAGATTGTTGATGACATCCTCGTCATCCGCTCCATGCACACCGGCGTCAATAATCATGGTCAGTCGATTCACGCCATGAATTCTGGACGAACCCAGCGAGGTCGACCGGCCCTGGGAAGCTGGCTCACTTATGCCCTCGGGGCAACCACCACATCCCTGCCTCCCTACGTAGCCATGACCGACCCCAAGGGGTTACCGGTCGAAGGTGTTCTGAACTGGTCCAACGGCTGGTTACCATCGCTCTTCCAGGGGACGGTCATTCGTCCCATCGAGCCACGCATCCTCAACTTACAACCTCCTCGCGAACTCCAGGGACCCGTGCAAGAGAATTACTTACAGCTATTGGGCAAGCTGAACAGGGAGCATTTTCTACAACATCCCCGGGAACTCGATTTGCAGGCCCGGCTAACGAACCTGGAACTGGCAACCCAGATGCAGAGCGCTGCCCAGGAAGCGCTCGACCTGGGACGAGAAACCAAGGCCACTCATCGCATGTACGGCATGGACAACCCGGCCACCCAAGAATTCGGAGCCCGTTGCCTGATCGCCCGTAGGCTGGTGGAACGAGGAGTCCGTTTCGTGCAGTTGTTCACCAAGAACCAGTACTGGGATCACCACGGTAGCATCCAGTCCCGCCTGCCAGAATCGACCACGAAAGTAGATCAGCCAGCCGCCGCACTGGTGAAAGATTTGAAACAACGAGGTTTACTCGATTCCACCGTCGTCCACTGGGGTGGCGAAATGGGACGCCTGCCTGTCATCCAAAATGACACGGGGGTCAAGAACTTCGGACGCGACCACAACACCTACGGGTTCAGCATGTGGGTTGCTGGTGGAGGATTCAAAGCGGGTGGCACCTACGGCACGACTGACGAGTTCGGCCACCGCGCCGTGGAGAAAATCGTCAATCACTTTGACTACCATGCCACGCTGCTGCACCTGTTCGGCCTGTTACCGGAGAAGCTTACTTACAAGCAGAACGGTCGGGAACAAACCCTGCTTGATGGTCAACCGGGTAAAGTCGTGGCTGGCTTACTGGCGTAGCCGTTACCGCAGCTGGTGAAAGAACCGTGTTACGTGGTCCGTGTCAGTTCCGGAATCAGTGCTCCGTCGCTGAGAATGGGGACCGGCCGCCCGGTGAAATTGGGCAGCGCCAGGTGATCAAAATCAACTCCCAGGTGCTGGTAGATCGTCGCCAGGAAATCACCCGGTCCGACGCGAATCATGAGGCAATCCCCGGTCAGGGGCGCACGAACTGCTGTTCGTAGAGCGGCTCCGGGTAGCAGACGTCGTTAATGTTGCGCCGCCAGCGCACGTTTCCGCTGCGTCCCAGGCGGCCCAGATCAGGCGCGTGCCCGACCGGTCGAACGTCGCGTCGCTGATCTGCTCGACGGGATCGAAGAGCCACTGCCGCCGTCCGGCCAGGTCGAAGAGGTAGAGCCGGTTGATGCCTTGCGCGCTTCGCGCAACGATTTTGCGGACAGGTAACGCTGCATGCTGACCTGGTCGGTCATGTTGGCCAGCCCGGCGACCAGGCCGGCTGTGATCGACATCCAGAAAGTGAGCCGCGTGGTGGGATCGAAGCTGAAATCCCACCGTCGAAGGTTTTTGTCACTAACAATGATCTTCTGCAACGAACTTAGAGCATCTTGCTGGCCAATGACCACCAGTGCCGCCACCAGTCCCAGGGTGAACAGAAAGAATTGAATGACGTCGGTCCAAATGATGGCCTTCCTTCCACCGACCAATGTGTAGGCTGTGGTAAAGCCTGCCGTGGCCATGATGCACACCGTCGGGTCCAGTCCGGCCAATACCTTCAGAGCGACTGAGCATGCGGCAACGATGGTCGCCATCCACGCCAGTCGCGCGGCGATGAAGATGCCACTGGCCAATACACGCGTCGGGTAATTAAACCGCCGTTCCAGATATTCGTAAATGGATGCTGAGTTGAGTCGATAGAAGAAATCCAGGAACAGATAGATCACGACGGGGACAACAAGGTAGCCGCAAATGGTATAGTCCAGCAACTTCAAGTCGTGAGCTTACGCCGCGCCGGGATTTCCCAGGTAGCTGATGGCCGACAACAGGCTGGTCAACTGTGAAATGCCGATGACGATCCAGCCCATTGACCGGCCGGCCAGCAGAAAGTCGCCGGCAGAACGTTGCTGACCGGAAAACCACGCGGCGATCAGCATGACCACGATGCAGTAAACACCGATGGCTGCGTAATCCAGGCCGCCCAATGATATTTGTGCCAGCACGTTCTTACGACTCGTTCTTGTTACAGCACCCCGGCTGTTGGTTTCATTTCCGATACTGGCGCACAGTGGATGACACTCGGCGGATCCTACCCGACGCCAACGGCGTATCCTCATCTTAGGGAACGCATGTCTCTGCTACGAGACCGGCTAAATTACCACTTTCGGGCCCGCAGCGTTTTGAGACCGCTGCGAAGCGGAGTGCGGAAAAGCTGCGAAATTCGCTGGTCGGGTCAGCTCAGCCGCAACGATCTTCGCCCCGCATCCAGATCTTATAGTAATTCGCCGATCGGTTTGGCTCGGTCCACGTACCGAATCGGTCGACCATCCCGTTGGATGAATTCCTTTTGTGGATCAACACCAGCAAGTCTCAGAATCGTGGCTGCAATTTCTTCCGGCGTCACCGGGCGATCAACGACTGCGGCGCCGTTCTTGTCACTGGCACCAATGACCTGACCGGCACGAATACCGGCGCCGGCCAGAGCAATGCTGAAAGCCTGCGGCCAGTGGTCGCGGCCGGCCTTGTTGTTGACGTTGGGAGTGCGCCCATACTCGGTGAGGTAGATGACCAGCGTTTCGTCCAGTAGGCCCCGTTGCTGAAGATCTTCGATCAACCCGGACAGCGCGTTGTCGAACCGTGGCAGTCGGTTGCGAAGTTCAGGAAAGATGTTTGCGTGCATGTCCCAACTGTGCCGGCCGATTGTGACAAACCTCGCACCGGCTTGGATCAAGCGGCGAGCGGTCAAGGCGTAGCGGCATTTGTCATCCTCGTATTGGCCTTTCAAACCGATGCCGTACAAGCGTTTGGTCTCGTCCGATTCGCCGTCGATGTTAAAGGCTTCGGCAGCACGGTCCGACGCGAGAATATCGATTGCCTGCTCATTGAAATGGTCAAACTCGTCCCTGGCGTAATGTTCAGAATTTTGCTTCGCTTCGAGCCGCTGAAGTAAGCGGACTCGATCCATGAACTGCTGGGGCGACTGGGACTCCAGCTTGAGTAAATCCAGATTATCGACACGGAACGGCCCTGACGAAACAGGCATCCACCCATGTCCGATGCCGCACCAGCGCGATGTCCAGTCGTTTCCCGGCAGGCGTACGAATGGCGGCATCCCGCCGCGGCTGCCAAGTTCGTGGGCGATGATCGAGCCCAGCAACGGATTGCCCGAGTGTCCGGTTCCTGTGTATTGGGGAGGAGGGCGCCGGCCTTCACACATGTAGACGCAGCCCCGCTGATGGCTCGCCTCGGAGTGAGTCACGGAACGGATGACGGCCAACTTGTCGGTCAGCCTGGCCAGCCGTGGTAAACGGTCGCTGAACCGAATGCCGGGCAGCGTCGTCTCGATCGTTGAGAATTCGCCGCGCACCTCAGCGGGCGCAGCGGGTTTCGGATCAAGCGTATCGTGGTGCGAGACCCCACCCTGCAGCCAGAAGAGGATAATATTCTTGGCCCGCGGAGTTGCCGAACTGGCAGCCTGGGATTCGTGATAGAGAATGCCCGGCAAGGAAAGGCCGAAACTTCCCAACGCGCCAAGTTGCAGGAAACTTCGGCGATGCACGGTGTGGAGCTGTCGGTATCCGTGACATCCTAGCTTGGAATGTTGAGACATAGGAGCGCTGTCCAAAAAAGAATAGGAGATTGAGAAAGCAGTATAATAAGTATAATAATAGCTCGAATGTGATAACATAGCAATCTTGTGGTGGTGATAACAGGCTCGTTCCCGTTCATCTTAATCACATGGCAAGTTGACAACATCCACGACCAGCCCCGTTATCCCCGACCAGCCCCGTTCAGGCTTGTTCCTGGCCCCCGCAACCGACAGTCAGACAGGATGAGAGTTGCTGTGTTGAATGGATCGCTGGAAATCGAATCACGTTCTGCCGTTGCTGTTGTTTCCACGCGCATCGACGTTTTTTCGCTGGTCTACTGGCAAGCATCACGAGAGCCGAGTTATAATCACGCTGATGATTATTCGACAACTCGTTTTGAGGTTACCCTGCCATGTCTTTTTGTTCCGATCGCACTGCAGTTTTGACCCGATGCGGTGCCTTGGCCCTCCTGCTTTTCTGCGCTCCGATGGCTGAAGCCGAGATTGACTTGTCACTGCCTTTTGAACAGCGGGTATGTCGCCTCTATTTTCATTTTTTGCGGCCGGATGTCTGGGACGGTGAAAAAAGGGTGGAGAGAAAGCCTGGATACGGACTCTCTCCCGAGGCCCTGGCCGACATGGTGGCTGACATGGGCACCGAGGTCTGGTCGGCCAGTGCCTCCTGGACTGATCACGGCGCGTATTGGCCTTCCAACATGGTGAAACGTTGCAACGAAATTCCCCAGGACTATATGCCGCGCATGGTTGACCGTGCCCATGAGAGGGGCGTTACGGTCCTGGCCCTGGAGCAACTGGTGGAATTCGAAAACCCGCCGCTGCCGCCCTTCAGACAAGAGGTGAGCAAATGGTGGGTTCAACCCATTGAGGGAAAAGCGTGGAATCAGATGAATGCCCTTTGTCCGCCCTATCGTAACTGGATGGGCCGCTTCATGGCGGAGTATGTGACCGTGGGCAAGGTGGATGGTTTCTGGTTTGATGGGACTCCAGGCGCGGGGGATGCGGGCAAATTTGGTCAGCAGGCTTACCTGAAAGACACCGGCAAATCCGTGCCTGGAAAAATAGATTGGGACTCGCAGGCTTTCAAGGAGTGGTTTGCTTGGCGATATGACAAGACGGTGGAAGCCTGGAATGAGATGACAGCGACTGCCATCAAGCAAAAACCCTACACGGCGGCCATCATGAACTATTATGCCCGTGCCATGGATCGGCGATGGGATGCTGCCCACCCCATGCGGAGGCTTGATGATATTAACTGGTATCCCGGCCTCGAGAGTGCTGAGTCCAGCTTGGATGCCAAGGTAGCCCGTGCCCTTACCCCGCGTACCGAGTGTTGGATGTGGGCGCAATGGCACGTACCGGAAGTGAGTCACGGCGGAACGCCTTACCTGGATCCTGACCGTGGTATCGCCAAGGGGCTGCGCGCTATTGCCCATGGAGTGGCTCCCTGTTTTGCGGGTCGGGGTAACGACCCTCACCTGTGGAAGGATGGATTCAAGGCCATGTTTGACGAGTTCAAGAAACGGCGTCCTTACATGGTGGGCGAGACGGTAAAGTACGTCGCCTTACACGTCTCGCAGCAAATGCGGGATTTTCATGACTGGCAAGCCATGTGGAACGGGGCGGGACGGATGGAAGAGATTTGCCGGACCGAACATCTTCTTACCGACGTTATCTTCGATGATTCGTTGACGCCGGAGCGGCTGGCCCCGTACGCCGTTGTTGTACTGGCAAACTCCACCTGCCTTTCCGATGCCCAGTGCGCAGCTTTAAGGGACTATGTCACTGCCGGGGGAGTCCTGCTGGCGACTGCGGAAAGTTCTCTCTATGACCAATGGGGAAACCGTCGTGAGAATTTCGGGCTGGCCGATCTCTTTGGCGTGGACTACGTGGAGACGCGCAAAGAAGCAGGGCTGACCCTGGTCCCGCAGACAAAAGATTTACAAACCGAGTTCCAACGTTTTGTCACATTCGTGGCTCCGGCAGTTCATGTCAGCCCACGCGAAGACGCTGATACCGAGGTCCTCTTTACCCACAGTTCCCGCACGGTTGTGGGGTTGAGTGTGTCGAAAGAAGAATACGATTCCAACGAACTGGCGATTTTACGGAGACGTGTCGGCAAAGGGACAGTCTATTACAGCGGGCCGGATATCGGCCGTGGATACGGATTACATCGGCTGCCGCGCGTGGCGGGATTGGTCGGCTGGCTGCTACGGGATGTGGCTGTGCCGAGGGTCGAAGTGGACGCCCCGAAGCTGCTGGAAGTCACGGCCCTGGAGTCGGACACCAATCGTATGGTGGTGCATCTGCTGAACTGCACGGCGTTGAGTTCCGAATCGAACCAGATGGCCCCGCTGGCCAATATCGGCATACGGGTCAACCAGGGCACTTTGGCGCGAGCCCGTCTGGCGATTGCCGATCGCGAACTGGATGTCCAGGGAAATGACCTGGTCGTACCCGCGGTCGGCCACAGTGAAGTGGTCGTGCTGGAATTCGAATAGCCAGATGAAGAGGGGAAGATCCCCTCTTGGCTGCCGGTCGCTTGCGCGGGTCAGCAGCAGTAAGTTGGGTGGTCAAGTGCGGATCTTCTGATCCTGGTCAAGTTAACGACCTCTGGACGATTTGTGTTGCCGAGTTGAAAATAACAGGAACCGGATGTGAGCATCGCGTGAAAATTTCCTTCCCGTCGGGTCGGAAAGGATTTTCCCTGCCCGCTGCTGGTCGTTCAAGGCAAGCTTTCCATGTTTAAAGTCGCACTGGTCCATATTGACGAACCGGAACCTCATTTGCCCGCTGAGGTTCCCCGGCGGCTTGAAGCCGAGGGGATTGGTTTTACTTACCGACAGTGTGCCAGCGATACGGATGTCAACCAGGTTGCTGCCGATGCTGACTTGGTGTGGGTGTACGGAGGCGGGCGTGTAATCACCCCCGCGTCGTTGTCAAATCTAAAATGCTGTCGCGCAATTTTGCGCACGGGAAGCGGCACGGACAATATCCCTGTCGAGGCAGCCTCGGCCCAAGACATTCTGGTTGTCAATACGCCACAAGCCACCATTGACCCGGTATCCGATCATGCGATCGCTTTAATGTTGTCGGTCTTCCGCTGGATTCCACGGCAGGACCGGGCGATGCGGAAGGGCCAATGGCATTGCGAAGATCTCAAATGGAATTGGCATTTGACCGGTTCAGTGATCGGGTTGGTCGGTTTCGGGAGGATTGCCCAGGCGGTGGTTCGAAAGTTATCCGGTTTCCAGTTT
>Ga0310124_10001753_pt1 | contig 15066 bp, 3 predicted proteins | sample CB11b_AW_Bot5_MG_FD_203507 | JGI IMG/M metagenome (GOLD analysis project Ga0310124, IMG submission 203507) | Marine microbial communities from Western Arctic Ocean, Canada - CB11b_AW_Bot5 | ecosystem: Environmental > Aquatic > Marine > Oceanic | place: Canada: Western Arctic Ocean | collected...
AGCTTGCGTACAGCGCCTCTCTTGCCTTTGGGATCGAAACTGATATTGATCCAGGTCGATTCGCCCGGTTGCAGGCTATCCCGCTCCAGATCCCCCGCGGTGCAGCCGCAAGACGGCTGCACTTTTTCGATAATTAGTTCCGCGGTACCCGTGTTCGTTGCCTGGAAGCGAGTGGTGACAGAGGCCAACTCACTGATCTCACCAAAGTGATGCTCTCTGCGGTCAAGCTTCAAAGTTTGCGCAGCGACGGTCGCCGACACGATCATCAAAATCAATAAACTAGGAAATCTCATAAATCCACTCTCTCCCGGGGACCGATTCAAATTAGCCAATGCAACCGGTGGCGCAAGTCACACAGCCGTATTTGTTACGTTGCAGATTTGCAAACCTCGGTTGCAGGGCAAAGTTCCGGCAACCGCTCGGTCGTTCGTCCCTCGACCGACCGGCCGCCTGCAAGGATGTTGGCGACGTCTCTTGGATTATGGATATATTCGACGAAATAAAGTTAGCCGCTCTCGCCAAAGGCCGCAGTGCACTCGATGTGAAAAAATCTCTCGAACGCCATGGCGGTATGACCGTAGCGAACGCAGAACCGGAGACTGGCGCCACCTTCATTGTCACAATATCGGCTCCATAACCGATCTAATCGACTCGCCGAAGGACTTCGCATGCTTGAAACTATCCGCTGGCTGCCCCGCGACAACAGCCCATTGCCAGGCAAAGTGCGTATGATCGACCAGACGCAGTTGCCCGAGCGCTGCGTCTTTTTCGAAACCGACGATCTCGACGAAATCTACGATGCCATCAAGCGCCTCGTCGTGCGCGGCGCCCCGGCGATCGGCATCGCAGCCGCCTACGGCCTGGTGGCATCGGTGCAGCACCTGGACGGCAACCGTGACGAACTACTCACCGCAATCCAGGCCTCTGCGGACCATCTCGCCACCGCCAGACCGACCGCCATCAACCTCGCCTGGGCACTCGGGCGGTGTCTTGCCGCAGGTCGCGACTACGCGGCAACGCCTGACGCAACGGCCGATGGCCTGAAAGTTCGGCTGTGGCAAGAGGCCGATGCGATTCTCCAGGAAGACATTGCGATGTGCCGCCGCATCGGTGAGTTCGGTGTCGAGCTGTTTGCCAAAAATACGCGCGTACTGACTCACTGCAACGCCGGCGCCCTGGCGACCGGCGATTTCGGTACTGCCCTGGCGCCTGTTTATGTCGCCTTCGAGCGCGGCCTGGCTCCGCACGTCTATTCCAACGAAACGCGACCCTTGCTGCAGGGCTCCCGGCTGACCGCCTGGGAACTGCAGCGCGCCGGCGTCGACGTCACTTCGATCTGCGACAACATGGCCGGGCAGCTCATGCGTGAACAACGCATCGACGTAGTCATCGTCGGTGCCGACCGGGTCGCTGCCAATGGTGATGCCGCCAACAAGATCGGAACGTACAGTGTCGCTATTCTGGCGCAATATCATCGAATTCCCTTCTATGTCGCGGTGCCGTATTCGACAATCGACATGTCGATCCCGGACGGCGACGAAATCCCCATCGAGCAGCGGGCACCGGAAGAAGTCTCATGCGGCTTCGGCCGACGTACAGTCCCGGAAGGCGTCGGGATTTACAATCCGGCATTCGACGTGACACCGAACGAACTTATCTCCGGCATCATTACGGAGCAGGGCATTCTGTGGCCGCCGTATGTGAAAAGTATCGCCGCGCTGTTTGAATAGCGGCCCCGCGCCCTACGGCGAGGCCGGGCTTCTGCTTCCACCCGTGTACCCGAACATCCCTGATTCTACACTATGGGGGCTCTAATTGTGCCCTTACGGGCCTGTCTCTGAGGGCCTCGCTCCTTTCACTTATATCCTGAGCCAGTTCCTGATTATTTTATCCCCCTTCCAAATATTTCCCGGCATGTCACAAAATTCCCACTCGTTCGGATTGATCTCTTATAGCAGCGAAATACCGAGGCCGGCATCCCGCGGCAACGTCAACGCCAGGTCGTCAATGTGCTCGCGGATATCAGCCAGATCTACTGGCGTCACTCCGGATTCGATGATGTTGCGATTGGCCTCGTTATCGAACGTCAGCACATGTTTGCCCAGGGCCACAAGCTCCCGACAAAACTGCTCGGTATTACTGCCGGGCGCAGCGTGATAAACAAAGATTCGCGTCGCTACGGCCGCCACAAACCGGTTGCGCTGCTGCGCCGTCTCCGAGGTGATCCGCGTGACGTCTTTGGCAAATGGCGAAAGCAGCAGCAGGCGGCCGGCGGCGAGAGGCTTCCGCAGCTCCGGCGGCATGCGGTAGCTGTCGATACCTCGGGCCGGGCAATAAATCACCGGATGCGGACTCCGCAATAGGGTCGGCAGGCATTCTTTGACGACGGGTGAGTGAAACCCGCTGATGACGACAATCCCGAGGTCCCGGAGTTTCTGCACCAGATCATAAGTCTTGACGATCAGGTCACCCGGGCACCGGTTCGAGCAAAAGATCGCCAGGCACGGGCGTGACAGGATGGCGGGATTACCGCGGGCAGTGAAGGTGTCTACGTCGGCGTATTCATGAATACGCAAGTCGAGGTTGGGCAGAACAACCGTGTCGGCGGTGTAGTCGCTCATCAACGTCGCTATCGTTTACGGGGGAACCTGAACTTCACGTTCTTCGAACTCACCATGCGGCCCTTGTCCGTCTGTAGTTCGACACGCAGGATGGCAAACGTACGCAACGGTCGCTTGTCGACCGGAATCTCTTCAGGCTTCGCAATACCGATGGTGTAGTTGCGCGCGTCACCCGGCTCGAAAACGACATCCATCTCACCCTCGATGTCGAGGGCCATTCCCTTCTGATCGATAGTTTTGAGTTTCAGCGCTTTCTCTCCCATGTTGCGGAGCTCGACTACCCGGGTAGTGCCGGTGTAAACGCCGGCTTCAGCATCAAACTCCAATTCGATGATCTTCGGTGTAACCTGAAGAAAAGGCCATACGGTGGCTGTGAAGGTGATGGTGCTGATTTTTGAGTCTGGATCGTTCGAAGCGATCTTGATCGCCTTTGATATCAGCCCGTCGTAGGTCGCCGGCAAAAACTGGATGGTAAGGCTGGTGGATTCGCCCGGTTCAAGCATATTCTTTTCAAGCTTGCCAGTCGTGCAGCCGCAGGTGCCTTTGACGCGTTTTATTTCCAGCTCGGCGTCGCCAGTGTTGGTGAGGGTCACGGTCTTGTATACAAGATTAATGTCATTAATCTCGCCAAAATCGAATGTCGGTTCGTCAATGGTGAGGGTTTGTGACTGTACATCGACCACAGGCAGGAGCAGGCAGACAGCAAGGATGACTGGAAGTCGCATTTTCTGTTTCCACTGGAGTTATACCCGCGGCAGCATGACAGAAAAAACGGCCGTCATATACGGTTGCGGGAGTTCTTTTGCCCATAATATACCGACATCGCACCGCAAAACCAAACGCCCGGGGCTGGCAGGGGCATTCACAGCACAACTGCGTTCACCGAAAACGACAATTACACCTCGCACATAGTCGCATATGCCTACGAATACACCCTACCCGGCACTGGATATTTCGCAACGCCACCGGCCGATCAGTCCTCATCTCCCGCGAGTGTCGTAGTAGTCGTGGTAGTCATGGTAGTCGTAGTCACTTGAACCTCGGCAGGCTCAGGCAACACGGCGAAATCGATCTCGAACGGTTCGATGGTGAACAGCCAGTGGGCGAGTTGGTGCTTCAAAACGATTCCCTGCGGCACAACGCCGTCGCCGGAAATCGGGTCTTCGAGTTGAATTTCCTCAGCTTCTATATATCCCGGCGAATCCGCGAACGAGTCGTAGTAAAATACGACACCGCGGAAGCTGCTACGGTCTCGATCGAGTACGCTGTCGTGGTCGAGCGGGCCGAAAAGATTCCAGCCTATGGTCGCCTGGTAGATGGAACTGGCAGGCGTGAAACCCTCGATCACGAAATCAAGCTGGGCCTGGTCCATGTGCACCCAGAATCCGTCGAAAGCCACCGTCTCAAACAGCTTGAAGTACTGCTGAAATTCGTTGCTCCAACCCCAGGTGGTCGTCGGAAATCCAAACTGGAATTTGGGATGCCGCTGCGTCGGGTCATTGTCGAGAGCCAGAAGATTCCAATCCTCGGCAAGATCGATTGTGATGTTCTTCGCGACCTGATCCGTCGTCGTAAATGTTTCGGGTGCTTCTCGCGCCGATTCCGGCCACGGCGGCACCGAGGTGCTGAGACCCGGATGGATCGTCCGGAAAGTCCACTCGTACCCAGTGCTCTCGGCCAGTTCGGGTGCGAAGATACGTGACCCCGACCAATCGTACTCGTGGTCGTAGTTCGCCTGTGGTCCTTCAAGGGTCTCGATCATCTCGTCGACGCGGATCTGAAAGACCGCATCCGCACCGCAGACCACACGGAAACTGACGTCAGCGAATCCGGCATTGACTACGGGGAATCGTTGTGTGGTTGTCAGCAGCTCCTGGTGGTTGTACCAGGAGGCGCCGCGCACGGCCCAGGTCGACGTGTCACCGGACACGAAAGTGTCGGACATCCATTCCCAGGCATTGCCGACCGCGTCGGAAACACCGACATCGTTGGTTCCGAAGTAGCCGATCGAGGTCGGGCCGGGCTCGAAGAAATCGCCGCTGCCCCAGAAATTGCCGCCCCTCGGCGAACCGACGACATCTTCGTTTGGCCCGGCAGCATAGGCATAGTACTCGTTGAAGGGGTCGCTGCCGGCAGCCTGGTTATCCATTGGCATCCGGTAGGCGAACGGGTACCGCGCCAGCCATTCACGACGTTCGTCGGCATCGAAGCCATCGGCCCAATCCGCCGGCGACAGGTGTCGAGGCCGGAAACCATTGCCATCCACGACGTAGGCGAAGTCGTCACCAATCAATCCCTTCTGCCATGACAACCAGTTGCAGTACATGACCGCACCTTCCCAGGTCACGCCAAATACCGGGAACGACTCGTTCAACGGATCAACCGTATAAATGGAACCGGCTGCCGCGTCCGGATCGAAGATAACGCCATAGTCAAAAATCATTTCGAAGACACCGGGCGAGATTTCCTCGCTCACCTCATTGACTTCGAGAATGTCGAAGACCTGTATAAGCTCACCGTCGACCTCAAAGAACATGCTGCCGTCCGCATCCATCACGCCGCTATCAGCCATATCATTCAGGAAGTCCAGGTAATTGCCGAGTGTCGTCAGGTGCTGCGACACGAACAACTCGTAACGCAGACCGTCTGTAACTGCGCGTTCCCCATTGTCGAACACCGGCATCCAGGTCATAGCCGTCGGCAAGCCCTCGACGCCGATTTCGACCACGTCATCGGAACGCACGACCGCAGCAGGCGACGGGTGAAGAGCGACAGCGTTGTTCTCTGCAAAGTCCCTCGATAGCGCAGTGCAGTAGCGCCAGAGGATATCGGCACCATCGTCGTCATCGAAATCACCGACATCGACAACATAATCGTTGTGATCGGGCATCGACGGCAACGTTGCGATAGAGTCGACATCGAGGCCGTTCATGATCCAGACTTCCATTATACGCGCAGGGGTTGGCTTCCGCACCACCAGGTCAACGCCTCCATCGGCATTGAAATCACCGACACCGACAACTTCTGTGCCGGCCGGCGGCGTGACGTTGAGTGTTGCCGGTGCACCGGGTCGCGTCGTACCGTTCATGAACCATACGCTGATCGTTCCGGTCTGCGTGTTCTGCCACAGGATATCGATGTTGCCGTCGATATCGAGGTCGCCCGTACCAACGACTTTCAGGTCGGTATCCGGTTCGGCCGGCAGCGTCAACTGGTCCTGGACAACATGGCCGTTGACGACGACCAGGTGGTTGTCGCCGGTATTGAGATCGCGTTTCAGCAGCTCGTCACGGCCGTCCTGGTTGAAGTCACCGGCACCGACGACATTGACAGTGCTGGGAACCTCAACACGGCTCGGGTCGAGCAGTTCCTCGCGGGCCAACACCCGGGAGCCGTCCATGAACCAGAACCAACTCGCCAAGGTCTCGCCGTTGTCGGTGAAGATGTCGGCGTTGCCGTCGCCATCGAAATCACCGACAGCCTGAATCCCTTCGCCCTCGTCGAGCACGAACGGAATGATCGCGTTGGCATCGAACACCGTGCCGTCCATGAACCAGACGCCATAGCCGCAGGTCATGGTATTAAACGGTGGGCTGACAGTTTCTAAAACGGACCGGGCGCTGCGTTCACCGCCGACATCCCGCTCGATGCCGGTGCCGATCGCCTCGAGTGTGAAGTCGGTACCGAGACGGTCGAGGCTGAGCCCAGTAAACGTCGCGGTGCCGTCCGTCGTGGGCAAGTTCAATGACGGCCCGTCAAGCACGGCATTTGTCGGGTTTTCGAGCAGCGCAATTTCGATGTCGCCATTGAACTCCGGCATCACGTTGCCCAGGGCATTGAGAATCGCCACCTCGATCGGCGGGATGGTCTCGCCGAACGGAGTGTCGACGGGCGGTAAGGTGAAACCTAAGAGGGGGCTGCCAAAGAACCACTGTGTGTTGCCGCCGAGATCAGTGCTGAACAGTGGCACCAGCGCCATGCCGTTATCAGCATTGGAGTTCTCGACCCCGAGGTATTCCAGTGCCACCACATTCGGAGTCGTCACCTCGAAAACATGAGGCACCACTCCGATGCTGTCGATCAACAGTTCACCCTCGGGCGATCCGGACAGGGACAGATCGCCGCCGGCTACTTGAATGCCGGCAGGACTGAAGCGCAGGACGAACCCCGGGCCGGAGACATCAAACTCACCCGTGAGCACCACGACAGCGTCATGGAAATTCACGTTGGTGTTGAACACCGTGAACTCGCCGGCGACAACCAGCCCCCCCAGGAAATCGACGGGTTCGCCGATCGATCGCTCGGGCAGCACTGTCGACGGACCTATATGCAGCCCGCCCATCTCGATAAAGGTGTCGCCGCCGATACTGGCGCCAGCACCGATGTTCATTACGCCGCCGTTGACGAGGTGCAGATCCCCGGTCAAGGTCAGGGGCTGCAGTTCCGTCTCGACCTGACCGCTGTCCACCTCCATGTCACGAACCAGCAGCGGCGTTGCCAGGGCTATGTGGCCGGTGACCAGTGTGACACCGAGATTGGCGCCCAACAGGTCCGAGATGACCAGTGGAAGCTCCGGCAGGCCCCCGAAAAAGTCGATAGCGCCGCTGCTCATAAAGCCGTTGACAGTAGGCCCGATCAGCAGATTGCCGCCGATGCGGAGCGTACCGCCGAGGTTGAATGTTCCACCATTGATCGTCGTGACGGTCTCGACCGTCAGGATGCCGTTGGGGCCGATGTCGAACACCCCGCCGAAATCACCGGCCAGCGTCAGACGATGCAGTTCGAAGGTGTCATCGACGATCGGTCCGGCAACACCGGCGCCGAACACTACGGAGTCGGTGTTGTCCGGTACACCGGGGGGGTCCCAGTTGGCCGGGTTCGCCCAGTTGCGGTCGCCTATGCTGTTTGTCCATTGCCGCGACAGCGCAGCGGGTGTGACCTCGACTTGCGTTGTAGCCGTGGCAAATGCGTCGTTGTGGTCGGTGACAGTGACGCCGATCGTGTAGGTGCCGTCGGTGCCGAAAAGGTGCGATGCGAGCACGACGTCGTTTTCCTGGTCGACTGCCACCGGCTGGATCAAGCCGTCGCCCCAATCGATGATAGCCGTGTGGGTGTCCTGCGGACTGAGATCGTTGAACTGGGCGTGGAATTCGCCCGGCACGCTGCTCGGGTTCGGCCCGAAGAGCAGTGTCGAGCCTTCCAAGATCACATTGCCGGCACTCGACGGCGTGATGACAACATCCGGGTCATGGTTCTGCACGGTGACCGTCGACATGGCAGTGCGGGACTCGCCGCCGATATCTGTTACGGTCAATGACAACGAAAAGATGCCGTTTTGATCGTATGTGTGCGTGACATCCGGCAGGAAGACCGGACCGGTCAACGTCCCGCTGTCCGGCGATGTGCTGTCACCCCAATCGACACTGAAAATATGCCTGCTCTTGTCGAGCGACACGTCATCGATGGTGGCAGTCATATTCGGCGATGACACGGTGACATTGTCGCCGTCGAAAATACTCAGGTCCGGCAGCAGCGTGACCAGCGGTGGCAGGTTGTCAATGGTCAGCGAGAACGAGTCGGCATGCATCGCACCGCCCTCGTCGGTGACCGTGAGCTGGCCGCTGTACTGTCCGGGATCGCATATGCCGGCAGCCACCAGCATGCCCCAGTCGAGAATCGGCACCGGGTCCAGCGAGGCCAGCGGGAGGATATTACCGTCGATTGCCCATTCGAAGGCCAGCACGCCATTTTCTGGATCGGTGCTGCCACCGCCGTCGAGATTTACGGGCGTCCCCTCGTCGAACTGGTACGGACCGCCGGCTCTCGCGGTCGGCGGGCCATTGGTACCGGTGGTCAGCTGCGTGGAGTCGATGCCGAAGGCGTTGCTGCCGTCGAAAACACGCAGCCGAATGGTACGCGTCTCGCCATCACCCCATCCCAGGGCCATCAGTTGATTCCAAGTGAGCACCGGATTCGCGTTGCTGGAATCGACGAACTGGCCGTTGCCATTGAGGTCCCACTCGTATATGACGATGCCGTCGCCGCACGGCTCGTCCGGCTCGCTGCTTTGCGAGCCGTCGAACGTGATGGTACCACCGAAGTCAACGTCATACGGGCCGCCGGCATGCGCCAGCGGGTCGCGATTGCTGCCGGCCAGGTCAAGTGGTTGGATCTCGATTCCCTGGCGCGGCGGCATGTTGTCGTCGGTGACACGCAGTGCCACGTCATGCAGGCCGAAGTCGTTATACACATGCTCTGTGATTGGGCCTGTAGCATCGATGTTGAAGATCTCGCCGTCGTAGTCGAAGTCCCACTCCCACTGGACGATCATGCGATCCGGTTGTCCGTGAAACGAACCGGTACCGTCGAAGATGACTGGCGTGTCGCAGTGCAGCGAATCGGCAATGAAGTCCGGAAACGGATTGTTGTCGAAGATCCGCAGGGTGGTGGTGTCGACCTGCGTGGCACCGAAGGTGTCCGTGACGCGCAGCCCGATAAAGTTCTCCGGCAGCCCCGCGCCCGGGTCGTCAACCACGTTCAATGTGAGATCGATAAAGTCCTGCGGCTGCAGCGTTACCTGAGAGCCGGTAGCGTCGTCGAATTCGCCATCATTGTCAAGATCCCACTCGAACTGGACGATCTCGTCGGTACATGGTTCATCCGGATCTGAACTGCTCAAACCGGAGAGGGTCAAGCTGAGATCCGTGTCGGTCTCGTATGGATCACCGGCATCGGCAACAGGCGGTTGGTTGCCCAGATTGACATCGACATCGAGAGTCGTCTGGCCCATGCGCGGCGGCACGTTGTCGTCGATGACAGAAACTGTCGTGGTGAATGTGCCGAACCTGGCATAGGCATGGGTCGCATTTGGCACCAATGTCGAGAGAGCGGATCCATCGCCAAAGTCCCATTCGTAATTGACGATCGAATGTTCCGGATGCCCATGCCAGGAGCCGCTGGCATCGAAGGTGACTGCCTGCTGGCAGGCCGCCGGCGACGGGGTCGCCGTGGCGTCGGCAAATGGGCGATTGTCGTAAATCGTCAGCGTAGTGGTGGCCGTGTCTTCATTACCTTCGTTGTCCTCCACCGTGAGACTGATAACATTGGTAGGCAGACCGGTGTCCGGATCCGCGGGACCTTCAAACTCCGCTGAGAACGGACCGTTCAAGTCAAGGTTGTAGGTGATCTCAGTGACATGGTCGGTGACGCCGTCGAAGCTCCAGCTTGTCCGTGTCGGGAACGGGTCCTCATTGTCCGGATCCAACGAGGCCGTTCCGTCAAGCTCTACGACGCCGCCAATTTCACCAACATACGGTCCGCCTGGTACAGCAAAGGGTGGATCAGAAACCGGATTGACAGTCACGCGGATATCAAACAACGCAACTCCCGCGGCACCGTTCAACTGCCCGGAAATGTCGTCAAGCCCGTTGAAGTCCGGATCGGGGGTGTACGTAATCAGGCCGGCGCCTTCGTCGACGACAATGCCGTTGGCCGGATCGTTGATGTCGCTGACAAACAGCGGCGGGTCAGCAACTACGATGGTCGTCGGCGTATCCTCATCGACCGTCTGATCGAAATTGAAACTTGACTGTCCGCCAAGGAAACGAACGCTGCCGGCGCCTTGAATGCTGTGGGGATCACCAAGCTGGTGGAAGCCAACGTCGAAGCTGAGAGAGGCACCCGCCGCGACGGTCATCAGCCCCGAGCCCTGGTTGATGATCTCAAAAATCTGCAGGTCACCGCCGTGCACGTTTATGATGCCTTGATGATCGATCGGCAGATTCAACATCACGTTGTTCGGCACATTGCTATTGATCACGCCTTCGTTGTTCACCGAGCCGGTGGAGGTCCTGCTAATTTCCTCGGAGTCGGCAAACATCGTCTTGCCGTCAGCGGTCACAAACAGAATCCCCTGCGTTCCGATGTGTATAACTGCGCCGGCATCCAGTGTGACGTCACCGTCCGTCCAGTTTGCGATACCGTTGAGCTCGAGCAATGGGACACTGAGAACCTTCTCGAAATCGTCCTGTAGATTAGCCTCGCCATTGAGCACAATCGGACCGCCACCGTCAATCGACCCGTTGCTCCAATTCAGCATGCCGTCGATTCTCACCGTGTCGAGGCATGTCAGGCTGCCGTTCTCGATGACGACCTGACCGCTAACGATGAGCGTGCCTTCCGTCCGGACGTTGGCGCCATCACGAATAACGAGGACACCAGTTTCACCGATCACGCTGTCCCCGAGCAAGACCAGGTCATCCTCGACAATGAGCGTGTGCACAATCTCCTCGCGCGCCGCCGCCGGGCCACCGATGGTAAGGCTGGCAAGGGTTTTGGGATTCGACAGCGTGACGGTCAGGCTGTCCACTGCAGTAATCACGACGTGCGTGGCTGCGCCGGGAACCATGTCGCCTTCCCAGTTGACCGGATCGTCGAAGTCGCCTGACGCGCCTCCCTGCCAACTGATCGCCAATACCAGGTAGATATTTTGCTGGCAACTCGCGGCATTACCAACGGCATCGATCGCGGTCCAGGTGCGTACAACCGTCTCTTCCTGAGTACAGTCCGGCGGGTCCACATCGTCCGTGTGCGAGATGACCGGAGCAAGATCACAATTGTCGGTCGCTTTCGCTGTCCCCGCCTGCCCCGGATCGGTACCAAGGCCGCAGGCAATGATGACGTTGCCTGGACAAGTGACCATAGGTGCATTGGTGTCCTCGACGGTGACGAGGAAATTGCAAACGGCCGTCTGCCCCTGCTCGTCCTCGGCAATATAGCTGACCGTAGTTGTGCCGACCGGGAAAACGACGCTAAAGAGAGTGCCGTCTGCGTCTATGGTCCAAGGATGGGCCGCCACCTCCAAGGTGAAGGAGACGCCGCAGTCATCGTCTACCGTGGGCACTGGGAAATCGACGGCGGCGGTGCAAAAGCCCACGTCGGTGCTCACAGTCATGTCCCCTGGGCATGTCACAAACAGCGGCGCGTCGTCGTCGTTAATGGTACCGGTCGCAATTCCCTGGCCGCCGTCAAGAGAAACGCTATTGCAGCTGCCGGCGGGATTGAGCAGCTCGAGGAGGACGTCTTCGGGACACTCGTTGAGCAGATCATCGATAGTAACCACCGGCACAGTAATATTGGTGATGCCGGGCAGGAAAGTGATCGTAGCGGCGTCCTGACTGTAGTCCTCACCGGATGTCGCTGTGCCGTCGCGCGTTGTGAATTCAACAAAAATCGACTGCTCGCTGCGACGGTCGAGCGAAACACGGAAGACCAGCAGATCGCCCTCGGTCACCGCGGGCGAGTCGTCCACCGAAATCACCACCGGGTCATTCTCCTCGATCGTCCCGACCTGGTTGACAGGGACGCCAATGACGCCCCCACATTGGACACCGTTGGCGGCATTGATCCGCAACTCCAGCTCTTCGTCACATTCATTGATGCCGTCGATATGAGTGACGACCGGAATCGCCAGTTTGGTCATGCCCGGCAGGAAAACCGCGACTCCCGCAGTGTGTGCGTAGTCGTCCCCGGATTTCGCTTGCCCCTGTTGCGTCGTGTAGTTGATTTGAATCGACTGCTGACTTTGCCGATCGAGTGTAACGCAAAAGACCAGGGCCTGACCTTCGGCAACAGGCAGCACCGGCGCAATGTCGACGTTGACCGGGTCGTCGTCCAGGATGTCGACCGGCGCCTGATCCGCCTCGCCGAAAATCACTTTGCCGCACTCGACACCGTCTGGATTTCCCAGCTCGAGGAGGAAAGACTCAGTACACTCGTTCCTGTCGTCGTCCAACACACCGACACCTACCGTTAGCCGAGTCACGCCCGGGGTGAACGTCAACCGCCCCGACACCGCCGTATAGTCCTCATCGGAAAACGCCGACTCGTCCCTTGTCGTGTAGTCGACCTCGATCGTCTGGGAGCTTGCAGTGTCGAGAGTGATGCCGAAAACAACGCGGTCACCTTCGTTCGCCGTCGGCGCGGCGGCACTGACATCGACATGCACGAAGCCAGTATCATCGATGATGCCAAAGGCCGAAGCGACAGCGAGCTGGACAGGCGAACACAGTGCTGTTGCTGTCGTCAGTTCGAAGATAAACTGTTCCTCACATTCGACCACAGCGTCAATATTCGTGCCGATCGCCACTATCATTCCCGTGATACCCGGCAGGAATGTAAGCACATCGTCTGCGGCGACGTAGTCGGCCGGAGCTGTCGCTGAATCGTCCATGGTGTTATACGCCACCGTGATTGACTGTTGGCTGACGGTGTCCAGCGAGACGTAGAAGACGACATCGGCGCCCTCGGTCGCAGGCAGTGGATCGGCAACGGCGACCTCCACAAGATCGTTATCGTTGATCACGCCGGTCAGTGCCACGGGCGCGCCCAGTCCGACCGCAATATCGCAGACGGCCAGCGGGTTGCTCAGGCTCAGGCGCACGTCCTTCAGACACTCATTGATGTCGTCGTCGATCGTCGTCACGCCGACAGTCAACCAAGTGTTGCCGGCAGAGAATTCGAGCGTCCCGGAAGTAGCCACGTAGTCCATGCCGGATTCGGCGGTATCGTCGCTGGTCGCGTAGTTGACAGCCACCGTCTGCTCGCTCGCCTTATCCATGGTTACAGCAAACACCAGCCGGGTTCCCTCGACCACCGTCATCGGTGCTGCAAGGGAGAATTGGCTCGCATCGTTGTCGTTGACCAGCGACGATACTGTCGCCACATTCAGCGTCACGTTCTCGCAGACGGCACCGAACGGAGCCGTGAGATCGAGATGGAAGTTCTCAGTGCACTCACTGATCTCGTCGTCGAACGTTTGTATGCCGATCGTCAGTTTCGTTGTACCGGCGGCGAAGATCAGGACGTCCGTCACGGGCGTGTAGTCCAGCGGGGCGGTGGCCGCACCGTCGCGGGTGTCGTATTCCACCTCCAAGGTTTGGGAACTCTCGTTGTCCAGTGTAACCCAGAAGACAACGCGGTCACCTTCATTCACCGCCGCCGGCCCGCTCAGCGTCATCTGTACAACACCGACAGAGTCATCGATAACGGCGCGCGCAGTGGCTGCGCCCGGTGCCAAAACCGCGGCTGGACATGTTGTGTCAGGATTGGTCAAGTCAAGGAAGAAGTCTTCCGGGCATTCGACGACACCGTCGAACAGAGCCACAACGCGGACTGTCAAGGCCGTGGTGCCGGGGGCGAAGGTAAGGAGACCGCCGCCGCCCGCATAATCAGCCGTCCTTGCCGAGCCGTCTCTGGTGTTGTAGTTGACTCTGACCGTCTGTTGGCTCTGCCGGTCCAGAGTGACGGAGAACACGAGCGGTAAGCCCTCAACCGCGTTTGGCGGATCGGCAACAGCGATTTCGACGGGGTCGTTGTCGTAGATAAGCCCGAGCGCCTCCGACAGAACACCGATGACAGCGCCACAGGCCCCTATCGGATTGCTCAGCGTCACCTGGAAATCCTCCGTACATTCATTGAGAGTGTCATCTATGGCATAGACGCGGAGGGTCATATACGTGATGCCGGGATCGAACGTCAGAGTGCCTGACGCCGGCGCGTAATCGAGGTCAGGCTCCGCCGTGCCGCCGGAAGTCGCGTAGCTGACACGGATGGATTGCTGGCTCGATTTGTCGACGGTCACGCCAAACACGAGCTGGTCGTCCTCCGGCACAGGTGCCGCCGGTGAAATCTCGAATTGAGAGACATCGTTGTCATTGATATCCGCACCGGCAAAGGCAAGCTCGCCGAGGCCGACATTGCCGCACGGCGGTCCATCGGGCATGGTCAGTTCCACGGTGAACATCTCCAGACACTCGCTGCGCTGATCATCGATTGTGTCCACACCAACAGTCTGACTCGTTGTGCCGGCCGCAAAGATCAAGGTGTCCGCTATCGCCGTATAGTCCTCGCCCGCCTCCGCCGTCCCGTCAGCGGTACCGTAGTCGACGGCCACCGTCTGGGAGTGCACTTGGTCGAGCGTGACCGTAAAGACGAAGCGGTCGCCTTCGGGGCGTGGCGCGGAACCGTTGATATTGATCTGGACTTGACCTGCTTCGTTGATCAAGCCAAGGACGGGACCGCCAGCAATGTTCAGGGTCGGGCAGCCGACCGGATTGGTGAGCGAGAACACGAAATTCTCCTGGCACTCGATCACGTTATCCGACAGGGTGGCAACCGACACGGACATGAAGGTTATGCCAGGTGCGAACACCACTGGTGTTCCGCTGGCGCCGATGTAGTCGTCGCTGCCCGTCGTCGCGCTGCCGTCGGCAGTGTTGTAGATGACAGTTATAGTCTGCTGGCTCGGGCGATCCATGGTGACATGGAAGACCAGCGGGTCACCCTCCAGCGCGGCCGGCGGCTGAGCGACGGACACCTCTACGGCGTCGTCGTCATTGATCGTCGCTGTGTCAGACGGCGTGCCGATCGACACGCTGGCGCACGA
>Ga0310124_10001755_pt1 | contig 15042 bp, 12 predicted proteins | sample CB11b_AW_Bot5_MG_FD_203507 | JGI IMG/M metagenome (GOLD analysis project Ga0310124, IMG submission 203507) | Marine microbial communities from Western Arctic Ocean, Canada - CB11b_AW_Bot5 | ecosystem: Environmental > Aquatic > Marine > Oceanic | place: Canada: Western Arctic Ocean | collected...
ATAGCCGAGGATGATCTTCCTGAAGAGCAAGCGATGGTATGGGAGTCTGATCTCAACGACGTAGAGTCGTCGCTTGGTGAGACGGGTCGGTTGTTGGCTGGGGAACAATTGTTTGATGCTCAGCGTGCGGCAAATTCAGCCCTCGCGTCCGCGCAGGGCGTGAATAGTGGCATTTCTTCTTTTGTCGCTGAGGTTGAACGATTACGAGAAGAAGCAGTCGCTCGCCGAGCACGTGGTGAAATTACGATTCCGTCAGCGGTACTCGCTGATGGTGAAGAACTCGCCGCGGGGATGTATCTCCTACGGTTAGCTGATGACGGTCCTGAGTCGATGGGGCGTTGGGTGGAGTTCGTGTCTGGTGATTCTGTGGCAGGCCGTGGTCTAGCGGTCGTGATTTCTGACGGTGAGATGAGCGAAGTGTCGGAAAGCGGACTGTTGCGTAATGAGGCACGTGTTGTGGTGTTGAAGGAAGCTGATTACGTGCGAGTCTGGTTGAACCGCGACGGCGTCAATTATCTTGTTCACCTGCCGCCTGCGTAAAATCGAACACGACTGACAAGTTGTTCTCCTTCCTTATTGACAGATGCGACATCCGTGCCGGTCTTGTTTTTCTGGCGCTCTGCTTCTGTAGTGCACAAGTCGATGCCCAGGTGATGTTCCGAGAGGTGCGGTTTTGGGACACGCAGTTACTTCCTCAAATCAGCCTTACACGAAGCAGTAAGCATGTTTCCTTAATCGAGGACGAACCAGGAGGATGCGCACTCTGCCGTGGGCTGTTTGGTGTCGGGCTTGGTTTTGGTCTGCACGAGGGAGGTCACCTCCTGACTAATGCTTTCTTTCAGAGTGACCCTTATTTGAAGTCTGTGAAAGGCGGTGGGATTCCATTTTTTGCGATTTCCCATCGCAAGGTTCTTCCTTCGTGGCAGGAAGCCGTCGTCGCGTCATCGGGGTTGTGGACGCAATTTGTTTTGGCGGAGACTATTTTGACCCGAACACCTGATTTACGGAGACAGCGAGCACCGATACAGAAGGGAGTGCTTGCGTTTCACGTTGGTCTGTCGTTGTTATACGGGGTAGCTGGGCTCGGCCAGTGGGGGCCACCAGAACGAGATACGCGCGGCATCGCGAAAAACCTTGGCGTTAATGAAAAATGGATTGGGGCGGTGGTGCTTGCCCCTGGACTTCTGGATACCTATCGCTATTATCGTGGAGCGCCGAGATGGGTTCGTTGGGGATCTCGGGTTGCCAAGCTGGTGCTTGCCGTGCCGTTTCTGAAGAAATTCTGAGTGATGTCACGGTGTTATTGTGGCGAGCCGAAAGACTTGTCTCGAGTACTGTTTTGTTCTTGAAACCTGCCTACGGAGAAAACTAGGATGCACAGAACAGTGTCGGATTCGAGCCGGAGCGATGGTCCAGATGGAAACTACAGGCTTGTCCAGCTGCCTAAGGTCTATGGGTCTCAGTAGGATTATCGGGGACACGGTGTGTATGAGGGTCGTTCTCGGCCTGGTCGCGATTGTCAGCACATCCGTCATCGCGCAGTCTCCGGAGTCCTCGTATCACCTCGTTGAGAAATGGCCTGAGCTTCCGACAAGTATGAACGGTGGCGAGTGGGGAGAGACGATCGGTGTCGATCGTGACCCAGACGGCAACATGTGGGTGTTGCATCGGTGCTTCAACACCGAACCGCGCGGGGCTGCCACGTGTGTTGGGCGTGACGACAGTCCACCCATTCTCAAGTTCAGCCCCGACGGTCGACTGCTCGATAGTTGGGGTGAGGGGCGCTTCGCGTTTCCCCATGGATTTCATATCGATCCGAGCGGTAATCTCTGGGCGACCGATGCGAATGGGAGTGACACTGTACTGGGTCTGTCTGCGGGTGGTCGTGGTCATCAAGTGTTTCAGTTCAGTTCTACGGGAGAATTGTTGCTGACCCTGGGTAAGGCAGGTGTTGCCGGCAATGGGACAGACACATTTGATCGGCCGACCGATGTGGCGGTGTCGTCGAATGGCGATGTATTTGTTACCGATGGTCATGGTCCAAACAACCGGGTGGTGAAGTTTTCGAAGGAGGGGCATTTTATTAAGACATGGGGCCATACGGGTGACGGACCAGGGGAGTTCAACCAGCCGCACACGATTGCGATTGATTCTCAGGACCGCGTGTATGTCGGTGATCGATCAAATGGTCGGGTGCAGGTCTTTGATGCAGAGGGGACCTTTCTTCGCAGTTGGTCCCAGTTCGGCCGGCCGAGCGGGATGTTTATTGATGAACACGACATGCTCTATGTGACTGATTCGACATCGAATTCACGGAATAATCCAGGATGGAAACGTGGCATTTACATTGGAAGTGTGTCGGACGGCGTAGTCACGGCGTTTATTCCAGACCCCGATTTGGCACGTCAAGATGAACAAGGGATCTCCGGCGCGTCAGGGATCAGTACGGATGACCGGGGGAACGTCTACGCGGCGGATGTCGGCCCGCGCCAGGTCAGAAAATATCTCACACCGTAGACAGACCGATACGGCGACGTTGTCGCAGTACATTAGGAAACACATCCGGCCGGCGATCCGCTACACTCACTCGCACTGGAGGTTTGCATGCGTGGAAAACTATTCTTAGGTTTTGCAGTGGTGGCGCTGCTCACGTCGGCCTGCTCGTCGACACCAGCCTCGACGTCAGAGGCGATGGAAATGGCTCCGGATGTGCCGGTGTTGCAGCCATCTCCTGGCGTTGACATTGATCGTAGCACGGCGATGGGACAGGTGATTGACCAGCAGGGTATGGCGGGTTGGTATCCCCACGAAGGCGGTTTGATGGAGTACCGCGTGGCGATCCGATTTGGACAGGAACCGCCTACGATGCCAGAAGGCTGGAGCTTCGGGCGTGTATCTGCGGTGGCGACTGATTCGAATGGGCAGGTCTTTGTCTTTCATCGTGGTGACATGGCTGACCCGATTGTGGTGTTTAACGCGGAGGGTACGTACGTTCGATCGTTTGGTCGAGACTTCGACTTCGGGAATGAGCACGGTCTTCGGATCGATCGTCATGACAACGTTTGGGTCACAGATAACGGGAACCATCGGGTCATGAAGCTTACGAATGATGGTGAACTGTTAATGACACTCGGTATTAAAGGGCAGGCGGGTACGACGGACGACACGTTCGATCGTCCTGCTGACATCGCCTTTGGCCCTAATGACGAACTCTATGTGGCCGATGGGTATGGTAATAACCGTGTCGTGAAATATGACGCGGAGGGAAATTTCGTCACGACATGGGGGGTGCCAGGGTCGGCACCGGGCGAGTTCGACTTGGTCCACTCGGTGGCCGTGGATTCGCAAGGCCGTGTGTATGCGAGTGATCGGGAGAACAACCGTATCCAGATCTTCGATGAAAATGGTGAGTTCTTAAACATGTGGACGCACCTTGGGGCGACGCAGAATATTTTTATTACGCCTGACGATCAGGTGTGGGTGATTACCCATCGAGACAACGTTGAGAACATCACCTACGACACACTCGCTGGTCGGATCATGAACGTCGATATTAATAGTGGCGAGATCATTGGTGCGATGGAAAGTCCGGGCCATTGGTTGGATGTCTCTGAAGGCGGCGACATTTTTATTGGTAGTCTCACCGGCAACGTCTTTCGATGGTACAAGGGGTGGATGGCGACGGAAGAAGCCGCACAGGCTGAACGGCCGTAAGCTATCTAGATGATATTGATTTAAGGGCCGAGACCTTGATGGGGTCTCGGCTTTTTTTTTGATGGCATCTTCACTGCTGGGTAACCACCCTGACAATCTCGAAACAAATGGATCAAGCACCACGGGTTAACGCGTTTAGACTGATGACGGTTGTATGTGTCGGAGCTGTGCTCTGGCTGGTGCCAGTTCCGGCTGGTGTGGATCCGAGGGGATGGCATCTGCTGGCCGTCTTCGTGGCGACGGTATTGGGCATTATTCTTCGTCCGATGCCGATGGGGGCGACCGCATTCGTTGCGGTGGCGTTTGCGGTGGTCTCGGGGACGTTGACGATTGCGGAGGCGACCGCAGGCTTTGGGAGTACGGTCGTCTGGTTGGTGGTCGCTGCATTTTTCATTGCGACGGCGTTTGTGAAAACGGGGTTGGGTGTTCGGATTGCCTACCATTTCATGCGTCTCTTAGGAAAGAGCAGCTTGGGGCTCGCCTATGGGATTGTTGCGACAGACCTTGTGTTGGCACCGGCAATACCGAGTAACACGGCACGCGGTGGCGGTGTGATCTATCCGGTACTCAAGTCACTCTGCCTGTCGCTCGGTAGTGATAGCGCGCAGGGCACACAGCGCCGCATTGCTGGATTTTTGACATTTACGGCTTACCAGAGTGTGGTGGTCACCAGTGCGATGTTTCTGACGGCGATGGCGGCAAATCCGCTTGTCGCAGAGTTGGCGGGTCAGCAAGGTATTGAGATTACGTGGGTACGCTGGGCGGTCGCTGCGAGTGTTCCAGGCTTGCTGAGTCTGCTAATCGTGCCGTTTCTGATTTATCGACTCTATCCGCCGGAGATCACCCAAACTCCAGAAGCGCCCGCGTTAGCTCAGCAGCGGTTGCAAGAGATGGGATCGATGTGTCGTGACGAGAAGATCCTACTGACGGTGTTTGTTTTGCTGTTAACACTTTGGATTGTGGGTGGGGAGGTCGGAATTAGCGCAACCACCACAGCGATAGCTGGCGTCGCGGCCATGCTGGCGAGCGGGGCACTGGCGTGGGACGACATTCTTGAAGAACGCCGAGGGTGGGATACATTGATTTGGTTTGCGGTACTCGTGATGATGGCGAGTCAGTTAGGACAGCTCGGTCTGCTGGATTGGTTTACAGAGCAGGTGTCGAGTCTGCTGGGCGACAGCCATTGGCTGGTGGCGTTTCTAAGTTTGAGTCTGATCTATTTTTATTCGCATTATTTCTTTGCTTCGAACACGGCGCATGTCAGCGCAATGTATGCGCCGTTCCTGGCTCTTGCTCTGGCGGTCGGGACGCCGCCGTTATTGGCCGCCCTACTACTGGGGTTTTTTAGTAATTTGTTTGCGTCAATGACGCATTACGGCACTGCGGCTGCCCCAATTCTCTTTGGGTCAGGCAACGTTGATATTGGCACCTGGTGGAAACTGGGTGCCATTATCAGCGTCGTCAATATCAGTATTTGGTTGGGAGTCGGGAGCCTGTGGTGGAGTTTGCTGGGTCTTTGGTGATCAGGGCAGTGCATAGGCGACGAGTGAACCAGGGAAGTCAGTCTGCACACTGCCAATCTGTACGACGATGTAATGCTTGCCGTCGTGCATGTAAGTCATCATGCCGTACTGGCCAGGAGCAGGGAGTTCCACGGTTCCAAGAATTTCTCCCGTGAATTTGTCACGCCCATGAAGTTCCAAGGGTGCGTCTGGCACAAATTGACCGGTGCCTTGGCTTAGTGAACGCGTTTGAACTAGAAGGTCTCCCGTGACCAGTTGAATCGACCAACCGGCTCCACCGGCGTTTGGAATATCAACACCAGTCAGTTGTGGATTATTTCGAATAACCTCAGCAGTTTCACCGACGGGTAATGACCATGACTTCTCACCAGTATTCATTTGGTATGCGGTCAGCTGATTGTCCATTGGTTTGAAGACTCGGATCCCATCAATCGTCGGCAGACCGGTGACTGACACAAAGGATTCTTGCGTGGTTGTCGGGCGACGAAACCCACCAGGCCGCCATGCGGCGACTGTGGTGCCGGTAGTTGGCGTGTCGTTTGGCGTGGCACCCGTGTCGCTTGGGACCGCATAGTTCGGATCATCTTCATCGATACCATTCGTTGGGGCCATAAAACTTGGAGCGAAGCAGTTTCGGCGATGTGACGCAAACATCAATCCGGTACTTGGGTCCGCAACAGGCGGATGCGGAATGATGTTGCCTCCACCAATGCAGCCAACATTGTTGTAGTAGTCATTCTCGTGATTCTCTGGAAGTGCTGGCACATAGAGTCCACCAACCCGGTAGTGTTCCAGGATCTCAAGGGCCCGTTGCCTGAGTTCTGGTGTGTAGTCAACGACGAATTCTTCCGTCAGACCATTAGTAACAATCGGGTCGACCGGCTCTGGTCGTGTGGGGAAGGGCTGCCTGGCCGCAGTGTAGTTCCCAGGCACCTGTGTCTGAAAGACGTCACGATCTTCAATAGGCCAGATTGGTTCGCCCGTTTCTCGATTGAACGCGAAAACGAGGCCTTGCTTGGTGTTTTGGATGAGTGCCGGAATCTGCTGCCCATCAACCGTCAAGTCCATCAGCATCGGTGGGGTTGGGAGGTCATAGTTCCACTGGTCACTCCGATGAATTTGGTAGTGCCAGCGTCGTTCTCCGGTCTGAACATCCAAGGCGAGGATGCAGCCTCCAAATAAATTGTCGCCTGGTCGATGCCCCGCGTAACTCTGGACGGTGGACGCGTTGGTTACGATGTACACGAGGCCTAGCTCGGGGTCAGCCGATGCCGGTGCCCATGAAGACATGTCCCCTGACCATTGCCACGCGTCGTTGTGCCAGGTTTCGTGACCAACCTCGCCAGGTCTCGGGATGACATGAAATTTCCACAGAAAATTCCCGGTGGCCGCGTCAAAGCCCATAATGTCGCCCGGTACGTTTTCAATACGAGTTTGTCCGTAGCTCGGTTGATGGCCGACGAGAACCACAACGACACCGTTGACGACGATGGGTGGAGCTGAACTTGTGACCATGCCGAGTTCCCTCGGGATCCCATAATTCGGATCGTATGACGGACCACGGTCGACCCAACGCCCCCAGTCAGAGACAAGAGGTGGAATGAGGTCGTTGACACCCGTGTCACCAAATCCATCTAATGGTACGGTAGCGCCCCAGTTTTCCAAGGGATATCCGGTCTTGGCATCAAGAGCCCACAAGAAGAACGCGGGACTCGTAATGTAGATCACTCCGCGGCCGTTCACCTCGGCATAGGCCACGCCCTTACCGTACGCCTGGCGAGGTGACCGAAGTTGGCGAATGGTTTCCGGTTCGCGAAACGTCCAAAGAGTTTCGCCTGTTGCCGGGTCAATGGCGACCACCTGTCGACGCGTACTGGCAACCGTATAGAGGATGCCGTCCGCATAGATCGGCGTGGAACGCGAAAAGTAGTCGATGTTCGGTCCGAAATTGTCGCTTCGCCAGATCCATTGCACCTCGAGATCATCAAAATTGCTTCCATTGATTTGATCGAGGCTTGAGGAACGCGTGTGTCCCGCGTCTCCGCCTAGATAGCGCCACTCACCGTTTTCAGTGCCCGGTAGGCGCTGAGCGAATGTTGTCGACGCTGTCAGGAGGCCAACGGCAGCGAATAAAAGAGTGAGGCTTTGCAATTTGAAGTGTCTGAAATCACTGGTCATCATTGGCTTTCCTTACATCCTGAAACCCATTCGTTGTTTAGCCTACAGTGCTTTCAGGCTCTTGGAAATTAGTTTTTGGTACAAAGAACTTGAGGACAGGGAGCGTCGGTGATTCGGTGTTAATTTTTGTTTAATAGATGAAATTAAATCATATTACGCGTCGCAGTAAAACTGACTACGGCCTACCATCACGATTTCTTCCACAGTACATCCGTAACCAGCATACTCATCGAGCAATAGTCAGAACCAGTTACGTGGTAATCGTGACGATTGAGGTGCTAGAGAATGAATAAGTCCCCGCGGTCGATGGGCGCGTTAATGTTGGCCGTACTGGCAGCATCTTGCGGAGGTAGTAGTTCGACCACGCCGGTGGCTCCGACCACAACCACGATGGCATCGACCTTTGTTGGGACGGTGAAGAACATTGTGACGGGAACGAGTGTGGGCGGAGCCACTGTGACGATTGGCACCACGTCAGCGACGACGGGAATAGATGGGACCTATAGCCTTGAGGTAACCGCATCGGGATAACCAAGTTTTTCGGTGTCAGCGACGGGCTACTACACTCGTAAATCAGCGGTATCGATGACTGGTTCGACAACCATTAACCCTGAGATCATTCCGCAAGGGGACGGGTTTGACTTAGCGTTTTTTGATCACAGTTTTCGGGACGGCAGTAAAGGTACGACACGGTGGCTTACCACCCCGTCCTTTGAAATATGGACTCAGATAGTTCGATGTATAGGAGATTGTTCACGGTACGAAGTAACGGCAACGACGGTACCGACTTACTTCGAGACGCGTGCCCGAGAGGCGATTGCGTTGGCGTCTGATCTCACGGGTGGGACGGTAGTGAGTCCGGCCATTACAACGAAGACGCACGCAGTTGGTACTACTGTGTATTTGAATCCTGACGGCTCAGGTCCCATCGTATTTTTGTATGCGGATAAATTCGATAACGCCAGCGAGGGAGGGCGGGCGTCTGGTTTTCCTGGAGGCACCGGCATACCGTTCACTGGTGGCAGGGCCAGCTTTAATCAATCACATGAGTCACCAACCCGTGACAATTCAATTTATATCCATGAGATCGCACATCTCCTGGGATTCATTCCTGGACACACCGCGAATCTCAATCTTGTACCGGGCCCGTCGATTATGGGACCGGATCCGGTCGTTGTGACCGATAAGGATCGCCTGCATGCGAAGATTTTGTACAAACGCCCAGTTGGCAACGTGAGTCCTGATACAGACCCATCAGGAACGACCATTAATTAGCCGGTCATCCCGGGGCGTCGGATTGATACTTATCTCGACATTTTGATCAAGGTGTCACAAGATACACACGTGATTCAAAACCCGAAGATGTTTTCATAGTTACGAAGTATGGAGAGACGACCATGAAACGTACGATAGTTCTTGCTTTCATTTGTACTTTGTCGCTTGTCGCTGTTGTGGCTCAAGATACGCCAAAGGTGATCGAGGTCGAACAGCTTGAAGACAATTTGTTTGTACTGCGGGGTGAAGGCGGCGGCGGCAATACGGCTGTGTTCGTGACGACGGATGGTGTGGTCGTTGTTGATACGAAAAATCCAGAGTGGGGACAGCCGATTTTGGCCCAGATTAACCAGCTGACCAGTAACCCAGTGACGACGCTCATTAACACGCACAGTCATGGCGACCATGTCAGTGGAAATGTTGCGTTTTCAGCCACGGTCGAATTTGTGGCGCATGAAGTGACAAAATCAAATATGGAAGTGATGAGACCGTACACGGGACGCACCGAACCCCCTGTGAACGTCTTTGCCGATACGAATGGTCATGGCCTTCCGACACGTACGTTCAGTGATACGTTGTCGATTGGCACTGGCTCTGATCAGGTGGACCTTTACCACTTTGGTCGTGCCCATACGGGTGGCGATGCCTGGGTGGTGTTTCCGGCGTTGCGCACCTTGCATGCTGGCGATGCGTTTCTCGGCAAGCGAGTACCGTTTCTTGATGCTGAAAACGGAGGGAGTGGAGTCGCGATTTCTGACACGGCACAAAAAGCGTATGACACGATTCGAAATGTCGACACGATCATTACCGGGCACAGCACTCAGATGGAGTGGAGCGACCTCAATGAATGGGCCGCTTTTAATCGTGATTTTTTGGCGATGGTACAACAGGGACGTGCCGCCGGAAGAAGTGTTGATGAAATCGCCGAGGCATGGACCATCCCGTCACAATATGCTGGTTATGACTCTCCCAATATCGAAGGCGTCAGGCGGAATATTCAGGTCATCGTTGATGAACTGGAAAATTAATGGCGCGTAACGATTACTGTCACTAGTTCGATCGTATCCAGTACATACAGCCGGGACCAGACCCATCACCCATAGCAATCTCATGGATGACGGCGAGTGTGTTGAGATCGACGACGGCGACGCGGTCAGCCGCTCGTAATCCCAGGTAGGCATGGGTGCCATTCGGCGCAACAAGTACGGCGCCATCGCCAGTATCAGTCGAACCTACGCTAATTCGTTTAATTTCATCGCGTGACGCTGCATCCAGGACGACCAATGAGGCGGCTTCCCCGTCAATGATTAACACCCGACCATCCTCGGTAAACTTCAGGCGGTTCGCATCTCGCATGCCGAGGTCGAGCGTCTCGACGACTTGACGACTTTCCACGTCGATAATTGAGATGCCGCCATCGTTACGAGTGGCGGTCCAGAGTTCCTGGCCGTCTGGGGACAGGTCAAGACCTTCCGGGAGTTTGCCTGGAACAGGGATAACCGTCAGCGTCGCTGCTGCTGGACCGGCGTCAATATTGTCGACTACCGTGATGGTATTGGACCGCGTGTTTGGCATGAACATGGTGTTCGTGGCCGCGTCATGCACCAGCATATGAGTACCTTCCTGGCCGATGCCAAGAGTCCACTCAATTTCATCAGCGACAGGATCATAACGGCCAATAGACTTATATCCTTCGATGGTGAAATAGAGCTTACCGTCTGAAAAGACGACGTCATGAGTGCCGCTGCCATTGCCAGGATTGACGCGACGAATTTCTTGCTGTGCCGCGATGTCGATCACGGAAATTCCATCGACCATACTCGTTACAAACGCGTACCGACCGTCACTTGAGGCGGTGACCTCGTGCGGGTCTCTTCCGGTCTCTACGCGTCCCAAAACTATTCTATTTACCGGGTCGACGATGGCTAGTGCGCTGGCGTCTCTTAGTAAGACTAAGAGACGGTCCGACGGAGCTGTTTGGGCACCGGCACTGTTCAACCCGACGGTCGCGGTGCAGACGAAGAGTAATAGAACCGCCCGCAGTGAGTTTGTGAGTCCAGTCATGTGTCTCCTCCGTCGTCATCTGGTAATAGATGCGTACCCATGAGTGCCGTGTGTCCAGCTTATCACTGGAATTTTGCATGGCGAGTGACAGAGTCCATCCTTCAAATTACCGAAATCAGAAATAAAACAACTTTCAGTCATATGCCACGGAATCCGCTATCTTTAGCAGGCTGATGTGATTCTCGTTTGTGCGGAAACATGGTGAAAAGGATTACGCAATGATGCGAAGCATTGTCGTTGTTTGGGTGCTGTTATTTACGGGGCCGGTGTACGCGCAGGTGACGGGCGGTGAGCTTGAAGACCAAGCCGTAACGTGGCTACAGGAATACATCCGTATTAATACGGTGAATCCTCCTGGAAACGAGATCGCCGGAGCCCGATTTTTGGCAGCGATTTTTGATTCCGAAGGTATTCCGTATGAGATTGCTGAGTCCGCACCTGGCCGGGGCAATATATGGGCGCGTTTGGAAGGAGGAGATGAGCCAGGACTGTTGCTGCTCCATCATATTGATGTTGTACCGGCTGACCCGCGCTATTGGATCACAGATCCGTTATCTGGTGAGATTCTTGATGGCAACATTTATGGACGTGGCGCACTTGATACCAAGTCTCTCGGCATTATCCAACTCGCTGCATTCTTAGACCTGCATCGGTCGGGTGTTGAATTAAGTCGTGATGTCGTGTTGATGGCTACGGCAGATGAAGAAGCTGGAGGACTTTTTGGTGTGGGCTGGCTCATCGAGCAGCGTCCAGAATTGTTTTCGAATATTGGCTATGCCCTCAATGAGGGCGGCGGCGGGTCCTTGACCGACGGACGTACGCAGTTTTCCATCGAGATCACGCAAAAAGTTCCGTATTGGCTTCGGCTGACTACACGTGGTGAACCAGGCCACGGTTCTCGACCACAGGCATCAACCGCCGTGACGGAACTTGTCGCTGCACTCGATCGCTTACGTGAGCATGATTTTCCATTTCGAGTTATTCCGGCTGTCGACGCATATTTTCGAGGAATGGCGGTTACGCGGAACCCGACCTGGCAACGTCGGTATGCGGATATTGCTGCCGCAATTCAGCAACCCGGTGTGGCTGATGAACTGCGTAATGAGAATCCAAGTCATTACGCACTTCTTCGGAACACGTGTTCAATGACGCGCTTGAGTGCGAGCGAGAAGATCAATGTGATTCCGACTGAAGCATGGGCCGAGCTTGACTGTCGACTACTTCCTGATCAGTCACCAGAGGTATTTCTACAAGAACTCGGTGACATATTGGGTGAGGCGGTCGACGTTGAGACATTAATGGGCTTTACGCCGGCTTCTTCATCTGCAGAGACGGGCTTGTTTCGGACGATTGAGGATGTAACGCACGATCATTATCCGGAGGCGCATGTTGTGCCGTCCGTGTTACAAGCATTTACTGATAGTCATTTTTTGCGTGATCTTGGCATTACGGCCTACGGTTTTCGCCCGGTTGCGATACCGAGTGAGGACAGTGGGGGAGTTCATGGAAACAATGAACGGATTTCCGTCGAAAATGTCAGGTTAGGGGTAACGGCGATGTCTGACATCGTAAGAAGTTGGGTTGTTGATTGAGTGCTTTAGGTCTCAGTTTGTTGGGAAGCGAGTCAGACTGAATGCACAGAAGCTGATTCTGATCTTTAGTGTGGCGACCTCAGAAAGGTTCTGATGAGGTTGTGTGACAGGAAGTCTTACGGCGTTCCCCGAATGACCTTAAGTGTTGTTCGGATTTGTCCAACATGCATCGTCGTATGCTCGGCTGCGTGAAAGAGTAGTCCGATGACGGTGGAGGGTAATTCGTCTCGGCCGACCGCTCGTGATTGGTAAAGCAGCTCATCGGGAGTGGTTTTGAGTTGTGCGAGGCAATGATCGATACGGTTACGGGCCGCCATGAATAATTCGTCCACCGTCGCATTGTTGGCGATCGTATCTTCATGTGCGAGATAGTTTCGCTGTGAGATGGTGAGGTGTTCACCTCGTGCATAGGAAAATAATCGGTCCAAACTACCGTTGATATGTGCAATGTGGAAGCCAATGGACGCGGCACCACCCGGTGAGATCCGGCACTCTGTTGTTAGTACTTCATCTTGGAGTGTCATCAGTTCACGTCGTGCTTGCACGAGCGAATGAGCAACGGGCATCATGGCACCAGAGACATCCTTGACCTGTCCCAAGAGCCACGCTTCAGGCTGTGACATTACTGGTGACAATGTACTATGACGTGTGCTCTGGGAGCACTCCGCTAATTTGATTGGAGTTGTTGGATGTATCAAAAGCTTGTGTGGATAGTCTTGGTCTGTGTCGGTGTTGTTGTACCGGTTCAGGCACAAAACCATGCTCCAAATCCGTACGTCGCTGATTCGGGCTGGGCAGACGCGCCACCAGGGCGCGCTTTCGGACCGACTGGAGCTGTGTACCCGGCTGGCGACGGCAGTGGAAACATTTGGGTGGCCGAACGGTGCGGTGTGAATGACTGTTCCTCACGACCTGACATTGATCCCATTCTGTTGTATTCACCGGAAGGCAAGGTGCTAAGAAGTTTTGGTGCCGGATTATTTCTATGGCCGCATGGCATTTTCGTTGATCACGCGAGCGATGTCTGGGTGACTGATGCTCGCCGCCGCGATGGCAAGGGGCATCAAATTCACAAGTTCAGTCCTCAGGGTGACCTGTTGCTGAGTTTGGGCGTTGCCGGTATTGGTGGTGTGGGCGACCAAATATTTAATGCTCCAAGTGATCTTGTTGTTGCTCGAGATGGAACGATTTTTGTTGCTGACGGACATGGCGGCGGTGGAAATAACCGAATTGTTAAATTGTCACCGGGAGGGGATTACCTCACCGCGTGGGGGGAAACTGGCGGTGAGGATGGAGAATTTCGAGACCCTCACGGGATGGCGATGGATTCGCAAGGCCGTATCTTTGTTGCGGATCGACGCAATAGGCGCATTCAGATATTTGATCAAGATGGGACACACCTCGATAGTTGGTACCAGTTCGGAGTGCCGAGCGGTATTTTCATTGATGGCGATGACATCTTGTATGCGTGTGATGTGGGTGCTGACGATGGGAGAACCGATGGTTTTCTCCGGGGTATTCGCATCGGCAGTGTCACGGATGGACGTGTCGTGGCTTTCATTCCAGACCCGGGTCTCGACACAAACGGCAATCCGACCGAAGGTGTGGCAGTAGATGGGAAGGGCAATATTTACGGGGCGGAGGTTGGCGAAGGGCGGCTGACCAGATACACAAAAAAGTGATTCAGTAGGCGCCGTGCAGCGATACGCGGTCTCGCAGAGAGTCAACTATGGTAATCGGTAGTTTTGTCGCTTTTCTATTGGTGTTCGTCCTTATTGGTGCCGCAGCTACTTTGAAGAGCGAGCGAACCGGCACGGATTACCTGGTGGCCAACCGCAATGTTCGCCCGTGGCTTGTCGGACTGTCCGCAATGGCCACCAATAATAGTGGGTACCTATTCATTGGCGCTATCGGTTACACCTATGCCAGTGGGTTGGAGTCTCTGTGGGTCATGTTCGCATGGATGGCAGGTGATTTTGTGGCGAGCATGTTCATTCACAAGAAGATGCGTGACGTTGCTCAGCAACGAAATAGTTTGAGTTTCGGAGCCTTAGTCGCTACGTGGGATGGACAGAACTTTAAATATGTGCGGGTGCTGGCTGGTGTCATTACCGTACTGTTTTTGGGGGCGTACGCGGCTGCGCAATTTAATGCGAGCAGTAAAGCCCTGTATGTCGTATTCGGTTGGGACTACAGCGTTGGGGCGATTATCGGCAGTGTGATCGTGTTGATTTACTGCCTTGCTGGTGGAATTCGCGCGTCGATCTGGACCGATGCGGCTCAAGTGGTGGTGATGTTTCTGGCCATGGGCCTCATGCTTATTATTGGCATCAATGAGATTGGAGGGGTTGATACATTCTTTGTGAATCTCGGGGATGTATCGCCTACGTACCTCAATTTATTTCCTTCAACCATTGGAAGTGGTGTGGTGGCGGTCACACTTTTCATACTGGGTTATGTGGCTGGCGGCGTTGGAATCGTAGCGCAACCGCACGTCATGAGCAGATTTATGGCGCTGGATGATTCGGCTCATATGCGGGAAGCACGAGCGTATTACTATGGGACGTACTTTTCTTTTTGCGCGGTGACCTTTTTGGTTGGTCTCAGTGCCCGATTGGTATTTCCAGACACGTCCGCCTTTGATGCAGAATTGGCACTGCCAATGATGGCGGTGCAGTTACTACCAGACGTATTGG
>Ga0310124_10001756_pt1 | contig 15030 bp, 11 predicted proteins | sample CB11b_AW_Bot5_MG_FD_203507 | JGI IMG/M metagenome (GOLD analysis project Ga0310124, IMG submission 203507) | Marine microbial communities from Western Arctic Ocean, Canada - CB11b_AW_Bot5 | ecosystem: Environmental > Aquatic > Marine > Oceanic | place: Canada: Western Arctic Ocean | collected...
AATTGGGATTAAAAGAAAACACTTTAACTGAAATCTCTAAATTTATAATTGCAAATATGAATCCTTGGTACCCAGAATTAAAGAATAATGAAGATTTTATTTATTCAGTTATTGAACAGGAACAGGGAAAATTTTCATTGGTATATCAACGAGGCATATCTGAATTAGAAAACTTTTTTGAACAAAATAAAGGAGAAATAATTAATTCTGATTTGTTATTTAAATTATGGGATACATATGGTTTCCCAATTGAACTTACTACAGAAATAGCCAGTGAAAATCACATTGATGCCGATCTGAAAGGATTTGAAACATTGATGGATAAACAGAAAAAAAGATCAAGAGAATTTTCGAAATTTGATACATCTTCATCAAAAATTGATGAATATAAAAATATTAAAATTTCAAATATAAAATTTGACGGATATGAATTATTGGAAAAAGAAACAACAATTGTTGGAATAATATTTGAAAATAAATTCGTAGATAAAATTAAATTAAATGGGAACGAAGAGGATGAAATTGATTTAGAATTACTTACTGATTCGACTACTTTTTATCCTGAAGGAGGAGGACAGGTAGGGGATGTAGGTAATATATATAACTCTTCTTTTGATTTTGAAGTATATGATACACAAGAAGTAATACCAGGAATAATTTCTCATTTTTGCAAATTGAAGACTGAAAAATATGCTGATAATCCATCTGGTCTTTCTATTGGAGATAAAGTTACAAATTCTGTTGATTTAATTGCAAGGCAAGATTCAGGGAGAAATCATACAGCGACACATTTATTACATGCTGCTTTAAGGGCTGTTTTGGGAAATCATGTAAGACAAGCGGGATCTCTTGTTGAACCTGAAAGACTTAGATTTGATTTTAGTCATCCTAAAGCATTAACAAAAATTGAAATTAATAATGTTCAAAATTTAGTAAGTGAACAAATTAATATAAATTCTAGTATCAGAAAATCAGAAGATAAATATAATGAAGCAATTAAAAGAGGAGCTCTGGCATTTTTTGGAGATAGGTACGATCAGACTGTAAGGTTAATTGAGATCGGAGATAAAGCAACTTTTAGCTTTGAAGTATGTGGCGGAACTCATGTAAAACAAACAGGAGAATTAGATAAGTTTATAATTTTATCAGAATCTAGTATAGGGTCTGGTCTTAGAAGGATTGAAGCATATTCTGGTCGCAAGGCCAATGAGTATTTATCTGAAAAATCAAATTCACTTAATGCACTTGCAGAAGTATTTAATACTCCTCAAGAAGAATTATTAGATCGGGTTCAATTTCTAACTAGTAATGTTGATGGTTTGTCAAAAGAGATTCAGAAATATAGATCTAAAATCAGTGCTAAATTGGCGAAAGAATTGGCTAATAATTCTCAGGATTTTGATGACCTTGAGATTATTCTTAAGATTGTTGATATTGATTCAAAAATGTTAAGAGAATTATCTGATGAAATACAATTAATTTTAAATGATTCTATTATTATACTTGGAGCCAAATCTGATAAAGGGCCTGTCATAATAGTTAAACTCACAAAAGTTGCAATTGAAAAAGGATATGATGCCCGCAACATAGTTAGAAATGTTTCGAAAATTATTGAAGGTAAAGGTGGAGGAAAGCCTGACATGGCACAGGCTGGTGGAAATGATAACAAAAAACTTGATTTATTGGATGATTTTGAAATTCTATTAAAAATAAATGATTAATATTATGAATATTCTTTCGATAGATTATGGTGAAAAAAGAATAGGATTTGCGATTGGTGATAGTAAAAGAAAAATTCCTAATCCATTGCAGGTTATTCAAAATAATTCTATACCTTTTATAATTGATGAGATAAAAAAAATTGTTATATCTTATAATGTTGAAAAAATTGTTATAGGAATCCCTTTAAATGAAGACAGTTCTATAGGAGAACAATTTAATAAAGTGAAAGATTTTAGCTTAATTATTGAAAAGGAATTAAATATAGATGTTATTGGTGTAGATGAACGCTTTTCTTCTGTAGATGCGGAAAAAATACTTTTAGATCAAGATTTAAGCAGAAAAAAACGAAAAAAAGTTATTGATGCATTGGCCGCATCAATAATATTAGAGCGATATTTTGAAAATGATGATTTGGTAAACATTTAAAGGCGTTATATTTGAAAAAATTTGCAGGAATTATAGGATATCCATTAAGTCATAGTGTATCTCCATCTATGCATAATTTTATATATCAAAAATTAGGCATTGAGGTTGAATATAAAAAATGGGAAATTGAAGAACATAACCTTGAATCTCATCTTGAAACAATAAATGATGAAGATTTTATTGGAGCAAATATAACAGTTCCATATAAGGAAAAAATTGTTTCTTTTCTTGATGAAATTAGAGATGAGGCAAAATTTACTGGTGCAGTAAATACTATTGTTAAAAATGACAATCAATTGATTGGGTATAATACTGACGTATATGGCATTGAAAAAGCTCTTGATATTAAATTTAAGAATGATGTAATTAAAAAAGCTGTAATTTTTGGAGCAGGAGGAGCCGCAAAAGCAGCTGTTTATGCGTTACTTCGAAGAGGCTTAAATAATTTGATAATTGTAAATAGAACTAAAATAAATGCTATAAAAATGATAGATAAATTTAATGATGTTAATTGTGATCATTCTGTATTTACTTTTAATGAAAAACCTCAAATAAAATCGGCTTGTTTGAGTTCAGATTTGATTATAAATACAACTATCCTGGGAATGAAAGGTTCTGGGTATGAAGATATTTCACCAATTGATTGTACTTTTATTGATTCTAATTCAGTAATATTTGATATGGTATATAATCCAACAAAAACACAATTAATTAAAATCGCTTTAGATAAGAATGCGCATATAATTGAAGGTTTAAATATGTTGGTTTATCAAGCTATAAAAAGTATTGAGTTATGGACTGGAATTCATCCATCATTTGAAGATATGTATAACAAATGTAAAGAGATACTAGAAGGTAAATTAAATAATGAATGATTTAGTATATTTAATAGGATTTTCTGGAACAGGAAAATCATCGGTAGCAAAATTGATTGCTAATGCTTTGGGCTGGGATTTTATAGATATGGATGAGGAGATAGAGAGTACATTTGGAAAGCCTATATCTGAAATATTTCAAACAAAAGGTGAAGAATGGTTTAGAGAAGAAGAATCAAAATTATTGCATAATATTGCAGTAAAAAATAAGCTTATAATATCTACTGGCGGAGGAGTCCCTGTTAAAGAGCAGAATATGAATCTAATGCTTAAAACAGGATATGTTATTTGTTTAGAAGCTTCTGTAGAAGAGATTGTTTCCAGGCTTTCAATTTTGCCTAGAATAGACAATAAATTAAGTGATAGACCTAAAATAACAAATTTATCTATAGAAGATATAAGTAATTTTAAATCTGAAAGAGCAAATATATATGCAAGGGCAAATTTTACTATTAATACAAATGAACTGACAGTTGAACAAGTAACTAATGAATTACTAAAAAGTATTAATAAGTTTTTAAATAAATTAAATGTTATTGAATGGCAAAAAATTGATGGGTTTTGTACTTCTGTAGAAAATATAAATAATATTTACCCTGTATATATTGGGTCAGATTTGTATGAGAAATTACCACAAATACTTAAACCTTATTTAATTAAACAAAAGATGTTTTTATTAGCTGATGATGGATCAAAATTATATATGCGTAAAATTCAAAAGATCTTTGAATTAAATAAAATCAAAACTACTACTTTGGTTTTGAATTCTGGCGAACAATCTAAATCGTTAGAAAACACTTCTAGCATTTATGAATGGTTATCTTCAGAACAGGCTGACAGAGATGATATATTACTAGGTATAGGAGGAGGAATGGTAGGTGATATTGCAGGATATGTTGCTGCCACATATATGAGAGGGATAAAATTCGTATTAATCCCAACAACTTTACTTTCAATGTCAGATTCATCCATAGGAGGAAAAACAGCTATCGATGTTAATAACATTAAGAATTTAGTGGGCTCATTTCATAATCCTTCTTTGGTATTATCAGATTTACGAACACTTGATACATTACCACAAAGACAAATCAACTCAGGATGGGCTGAATTAATTAAACATGGATTTATTAAGGACCGAGAATTACTAGATCAAATGATGGATATAAAAGATTTTAATTATTTAAATGAAGAATTAATTTTAATAATAAAGAAAAGTATAAAAATTAAAGCTGACATAGTCTCTGTTGATGAAAATGAAAAATATGGGCAAAGAATTCTTTTAAATTATGGGCATACTTTAGGACATGCGATAGAAGCTTCAACAAATCTGAATAAATATACTCATGGAGAAGCAGTAAGTTTAGGAATGGTTTTTGCTGCAAAATTAAGTAATAAATTAGGATTACTTTCTGATAATGATTGTGATTTTCACATTCAAATATTAAATAAATTTAGCTTGCCAACAGATTTCAAAGATATTAATTGGGAAAAATGTTTTAATTTAATTAAAAATGATAAAAAAGTAAAAGCAGGGAAAATTAATTGGGTATTATTAAAATCTTTGGGACTTAGTTTTACAAAAAACGATATTCCTGATGATATTTTGATGGAAGTAGTGAGAGAACAATAGTGGAATTAGATTTAAATATTCTTAAAATATTTTATTACTTATTATCAAGTTTAATAACTTCTACTTTGGGCACATTGATAGGCGCTGGTGGTAGTGCACTTTTGGGTCCGTTATTGTTATTAACTGAAACTTCTTTGGAAGCTAAACACATTATTGGAACAACATTAGCTTGTGTTGTCGTTAATAGTGTATCCGGATCATATAGGTATTTGAAAATTGGCACTGTAGATATCAAAAGCGGAGCTATATTTAGTGTAATAGGTATTCCTTTCAGTGTATTTGCAGCTTTAACTTTAATAATTATCGACACATCTAATTTTAAAGTGATTTTTGGAATCACACTCGTACTTATAACAATATTTATGTTTCTACAGTCTCGAAAAAGCGGAAATCAGCTTCAATCAGATGGATTTAAGAAATTAAACAATTATTTTTTCAATGAAAAAAGATTATTAAAAACTAAGGTTGGAGAGGAATATAATTATTCATTTAGTATGGGAATCGCATCTCTTTATAATATCTTTTTGGGCTTTGTAGCCACATTTTTCGGAATTGGGGGAGGGATTATAAGAACTCCTTTACTGATATATATTTCTGGTTTCCCTGTCAAAGTTGCCACAGCAACATCTGTATTTAGCCTTTTATTTACATCTTTAGCTGGAACTATTATGTATTGGGTAAATGGTTATTATTCATTAGATTTGTTTTTACCTGCAGCTGTTGGAGCTGTTATTGGAGCACAGGTAGGAGCTTTATTAAGTAAAGTGATTTCCGGAATATGGATTTTAAGAATTTTGGCCATAATGCTTTTTATTATGGGTATAGCTCTTATTATTGAAAATATTTAATAATGAATAATTTTTTTAAAATATTTAATGTAGATGAATTAAGTAGAGCTGGCGAAATTACAATTAACGGCATTAAAATTCAGACACCATGTTTTATGCCTGTAGCTACTCAGGCATCAGTAAAATCATTAGATAGTTTTGAATTGTCCGATATGGGATATAAATTAATCTTGTCAAATATATACCACTTAAGCGCAAGGCCTGGCATAGACTATTTGAAAAAATTTGGTGGACTACATAAATTTATGAATTGGAAAGGATTGATTTTAACTGACAGTGGAGGATATCAAGGATTTAGTCTGTCACATAGAGTTAAAATAAAAAATGATGGAATAATATTTAAAAGTCATATAGATGGAAGCGAACTATATTTTAAACCCGCTCAAGTACTCTCATATCAAGAAGATATTGGATCTAGTATTATCATGCCATTAGATGTTTGCCTTCCCCAGGGCGTAAGTAATAAGAAATTGAAAAATGCTCTCGATTTAACTTATGAATGGGCTAAAATAACTGCTGATTCTAAAGCAAGTGATAAATCTATGTATTTTGGAATTGTTCAGGGGGGTACAAATTTAGAATTAAGAGAAAGATCGGCTAAGGATATTACCAGTCTTGAGTTTGATGGGTATGCTTATGGAGGCTTAAGTGTTGGAGAAGAAAAAGATTTAATGATAGATGCTCAAAGTTCAATGTATAAATTATTACCTGAAGACAAACCAAGATATTTGATGGGTGTAGGCTCTCCAGACGACCTTGTACGTGCTGTTGGGTTTGGGTTTGATATGTTTGATTGTGTTTTACCTACACGGATAGCGAGAAACGGATCTTTATTTACAGATAATGGAAGATTAAATATCTTTAATTCACAATTTAAAAGTAAAGATAGTCCTATAGATCAAGATTGTGATTGTTATAGTTGTAAAAATTATAGTTTGGCTTATATCCAACACTTATTTAAATCCAAAGAATTATTAGCATATAGAATTGCTTCAATTCATAATTTAGCTTATTTATTTAATTTAATGAAACGAATGAATAATGCAATTGAAAATTCTTATTTTACGGAATTTTTTGATTCTTTTTTAAATAGATATAAAAGTACTAATTCTACTGTGCAAAAACAACAAAAAGAAAAGTGGCTTAAATCTAATAAAACAAAATCATAGACTGTGGTTATACTATTTCTTCTTCAATGTCTTTTTTCTCAGGCTGATATTTCCCGATATTAGTAGCAGTATTTTTGATATTTGAAAATTCATCTAAAAATCCATTTTGTGACGTTCTCTTATCAGAGGTATATAGTACAAAAAGAGATCCTCTTTTTATCCACTTACTAGTAAGATCAGTTGTTTGGTGGTGTATCATTACTGGAATATTTTTAGATTGGCATTGATTAATTATCTCATCAAGTGCATCTTCGTATAATTTGTTTTCATATTCGTTAGGTATTCCCAAACTAACACTAAGATCATTAGGTCCAACAAATATTGCATCAATTCCATCTACTGACAGAATGTTTTCTAAGTTGTTTATTGCTGGAACACTTTCAATTCCAATTATACAAATATTTTCAGCATTGAGATTTTTCAGATATACTTTTGATTCTTTACTTGGAAATTTATTATGTTTAATAATATCAGATAACAATTTTCCTTTTAGGGGTTTCCATTTAACAGCTCCTACAATTTCTTCTGTTTCTTCTTTTGTTTCACAATAAGGAGCTAATATCCCTCCAGCTCCAGCATCTAAGTGCATAGTTGCATAATGCGCAGAAGGTATAGGGATTCTAACTATAGGGCATACATTTCCTAAATTAAAAGAGTTGATTAGATTAGCAACTTCACTTCTGTTAAATGGAGAATGTTCAGTGTCTATAACTACATAATCAAGACCTATATTTGCAAAATGGCCAGCCCATCTTGGAGAAACAGAGTTTGTCAGCATTGTGCCAAAAACACAATTACCTTGTTGCAATTCGGATTTTATTTTTTTATTTTTCATTTGATAGTTTTAATTGTTTAATAAAAGAGTCCATTTCTCTATATGTTTGAGCATTAGGTTTAACTGAAGGTGGTCTAACATTATTAGATTCAAATATTCCACGTTTACATAATATGTATTTGCTCAAGTAGTAAGAAAAACTTAAACCTTGTGAAAGGTATCTTAACATAGGCACATAATTATTAAAGTATTCATATGCTTCCTCCCATTTATTGTTATTTAACAGTTTGTATGTTTTTACAAATACATCTGGAATGTAAGAACCAGGCATAGTTCCTTGTGCGCCTCTTAAAGATTCTTCAATATAATAGTTTCCGCTTGCCCCACCAAGAATTATCAGATCTTTTGGGTTTAAATTTAATAAACCTTCTATTTTTAATGGGGTTGGTGGAACTTCAAGTTTTACATATCTACAATATTCTATATTGTTAGCTAAATTTGCTATAAGGTTGTTTGATAGGGATGCGCCTGGAATGTCTTGCATGACAATTGGTAAAGGGATATTGTCAGATATAGTTTCGTAATATTGCATGATTTCAGAATCATTTAATGTTATAAGATTTGGAGGCATTACCATTAGCCCATCTGCCCCAAGATCTTTAGCTTGTTTACTCAATCTAATTGTTTCATTCATACTGGAAGTACCGGTATTCACGATTATGTTTATTTTTTTTTTTGATTGGTGAATTGATTTATATAAGATTTTGATTAATTTTTCTTTTTCTTCGAAATCTAATTTAAATATTTCACTACCTAAAGCTAAACCTATTCCATTTACATCAGAATTTATTAAGAATTCGCATTCTTTTTCATAATCATTAAAATTAATGCCACCGTTTTTATTAAATGGAGTAGCAAGTATTGGGATCACTCCAATTATTTGACCCATAGTTCTTTCCTTTAATTTAATAAATTTATGTATTGAACAAAAATTTTGTGAGTGTAAAATTTATTTATGAATAATAGTGTTACTAAATTTTTGAATGAAATCAAGGTCTTAGATTTATCGAGACATTATTCTGGCGATCTCGCATCTATGTTTTTAAGTGATTTTGGCGCATTAGTATATAAATATATAAATAGCACTGATAACTATTCAGAAAATGATTTCTGGAACAGAAATAAGAATATCACCCAGGCTGAATTTGACAATAAATCGTTTTACAAAACAATTCAATCTGATTTGAAAGATACTCATGTTTTAATTCATGATTTTCAATATGATACAGTTGAATATAAGAACATTCTTTCTTTAATTGAAGCCAATACAAATGAAGATTTAATAGTTTGTCATATTTCTGCTTTTCCAATTAACTCAGAATTAAAACATGAATTAATGATTGATGATCTTGTTTTAGCAAGAGCAGGAGAGATGATGGTGTTGCCAGGGCATGGCAAAGGTCCAAAATATTTGATGCACCCAGTTACAAGCGTAGGATGTGGTATAAATTCTGCCACAGGAGTGATTACTGCATTAATATCAAATTATATATCTATGAAAAAAATAAAAAATATTAATACCACTTTAATGGGAGGTCTTCTTTTATATGCTTCGAACCCATATCAAGGGGATAAATGGAAGGATTTTGCAAGTCCAACTGGTGGAGCTCCATTTTATAGTAATTACAAATGTTCTGATGGTTATCTCCAAATAGCTTGTATACATAGTGGATTTGTTGAAAAAGCTGCTATTGCTATAGGTATTCCGGAAATTTTAGTAGATCCAAAATATGATATTGGAGGAGGTAAGCCTGCCACTGGTGGTTTTAGAATTGAAGATCCTGTATTAAGGCAGGAATTATATGATGATATTGCAAAAATAATGATAACAAAAACTTGCGGGGAATGGAGTGAACTTTTTGAGGAATCAGATGTTCCCTATGCAAAGATAAATAATATTAATGAAACTTTGGAAGATGAACAAATAATTCATAATAAATTAGTGTATAGAAAGGGAGAGAGTATTAATATTGGTCAATTTATTAATCTTGATTCTGGTGTGAATGTTAAAAATAATAGTAAAAATTATGAAAGAAATGATTTCCAATTACCACTTGAGGGATTCAAAGCTTTAGAAGTCACAAATGTAATTGCGGGACCTGTTTCAGGAAGAATATTGGCTAACCTTGGTGTAGAAGTAATAAAAATGGAGCCTCCTGGGGGTGAGATTTCACGGCCATTTGAAGTAGGTTATTTTCAGAATTTGAATAGAAATAAAAATGCTGTGTGTATAAATACAAAAACAGAAAAAGGAAAATCCATGGCCCAGGAATTGATTAAAACTGTGGATATATATGTTGAAAATATGAGGCCGGGTGCTTCTGAAAGAGTAGGTTATGGTAAGGAAGATTTGGAAAAATTAAACCCAACAATAGTCCAAACTCATATAGCTGCGTATGGAAACGATGGGCCTTATGTGCATAGACCCGGACTTGATCCTATTGCTCAGTCAATTACTGGTTTGCAATCTATACAAGGTGGAAATGCAGCCCCGGTTTTTTTGGGTATGTTAGCTCCTACAGATTTTACAGCCGGAGGAATGGCTGCTCTTGGAACAGTGGCTGGATTATATAATAAGCTTATAAATAAAACTGGAGCTATTATAAATACAAACTTATTGGCTGGAGGTGTATTGTTAAACGGTTTAAAGATCAATAATTATTTAAATAATAAAGATAATGTAAAATTTATTAATAAAGATCAAAATGGAATTTCGAATTTTAACAGAGCTTACAAAGCTTTAGATGGTTGGTTTTATATTTATAAAAATTCTGATGATTCAAGAGAACTTTATACAAAATTCAGTTTGTTATTTAATGAAAAGATTCAATCTGTCTTACAATTAGAAGCATGTTTGGAAGATCATAGCATTGAATCTATAATTGGAAAATTAAAAGATTCTGATATACACATATGCAAAGTGAATGATCCTACTTCTGATGAGTATGATTTTTTATTAAACCCTGTAACTTGGGATCAGGTAACTGATTCTAATAATCATCCGTCATTAATATCTCTTGAAATGGCTTATAATATGCATGGCTTTAGCTTAGATAATATTGATATTCCAAATTACCCTAAATTGGGCGAACATAATCTTTATTATTTATCTCAATTAGGTTATTCAAAAGAGGATATAAATACATTTGAGTCAGAAGGGATTTTGAATTCTGAAGATTAATTTTTAATTAAATCTAGATATAATTTTTCAACTTTAATAAAGATATCATTGATATTTCCATCAGTATCTATAATGAAGTTTGCATAATCTGTTCTTTTGTTCCATATGGTTTGGCTATTAATGCGTTTCTGTGCTTCAGTATGAGATAAATTATTTCTAATTTTCAATCTTTCAAGTGCAATATTGTTGTCAACTTTAAATAACCATACCGAATCACACCATGCAATATAATTTGCTTCAATTAAATTTACAGCTTCTATTATACCAATCTTCTTGTTTTGAGTTATCCAAGAGTCAACAATGTTTTTTACTTCTATTCCAATATTGCCGATTGCATCTGTGAGTTTTTTCATAGAGTTTTTATCTTTAAATACTATTCCGCCCAATTTTTGCCTGTCTATATATTTTGTTTTATTATTAATAATCTCCTTACCAAATATCTTAATAATTCTATGGTATGCAGGTTTCCCAGGTTCGTATAGAGTGTGAACTAATTTATCGGCATCACAATATTCAGGATTGAATTCATTTAAGAGTTTGTTGATAATAGTTGATTTACCAGTTGCAATTGAGCCTGTTATACCAAGAATTATTGTTTTATTTTTCATTAAATATTGTTTATTAAAGTTTATATTATTCTTTATATAACTTATATTATATGTTATAAAATAATAATATTCTTTCGGAGAGATGTCATGACAAGAAAAGGTAAAATACAAACTGTGAAAGGTATCATAGAACCTACTGATTTAGGTATGACTATGACCCATGAGCATGTGTTTATTGAATTCCCTTCTACTATGAATATATCTCCAGAAGAATCTCATAAAAAACAAGTCTATAATGAGCCACTTTCATTAAAAAATCGAGGTTTAATTTATCATCATGGATGGCCGAATGCAGATGACAAAAAAATTGTGGATTTTGATATTTCTGTTAATGAAATACAGAAATATAAAGCTGCAGGTGGAGGCGCAGTTGTTGATGCAACAAGTATAGGTATAGCCCGTGATCCGGAAGGATTGCTGAAAGTTTCTAATCTTACTGATATACACATTATTATGGGTGCCGCTTATTATGTATACCTGGCACATCCACCCGAAGTAGCCACAATGACTATAGAAGATTTGGCAGGGGTAATTATTAATGATGTAAATGTTGGGGTCGGATCTCAAAAAATTAAATCTGGAATTATAGGCGAAGTAGGCCTTTCTCATCCATTACATAAAGATGAAGAAAAAGTTTTAATTGCATCAGCAGTAGCTCAACAGGAAACAGGAGCTCCAATCCTTATACATCCTGGGAGAGATGAGAAAGCCCCTATTGTTGCTATCGATATATTGAAAAAATCAGGAGCTGATCTGTCTAAAACTATTATGGGGCATTTGGATCGGACTGTTTTTGAAAAAGATACTCTTTTAGAGTTAGCTGAATCAGGATGCTATTTGGAATGGGATCTTTTTGGACAAGAAAATCATTATTATGGATCTAACAAACATATTGATATGCCATCAGATGCTAAAAGAATGTATGATATTTTGTGGTTAATAGAAAAAGGATATGGATCTAGGATTTTAATAGCTCATGATGTTTGTGCAAAGCATCAATTAGAAGAATATGGTGGCTGGGGATATAGTTATATTCCTTCATTTATTGTTCCAAGAATGAGAGACAAAGGATATACTGATGAAATGATTGATGCAATCCTTTATACTAATCCTTCAGAAGCATTACAATTTTCAAAGTGAATTAAATGAAAAAATTAGGATCAGAATATATTGCCGAATTTTTAGAATCTAAGAATATAGATACTGTTTTCACAGTTGCTGGCGATCATATTTTACATTTAATGGATGTCTTGTCAAATCGTGGATTTAGATTTGTTGATACAAGGCATGAACAAGCTGCTGTAGATATGGCTAATGCTTGGGGGAGAATAAAAAACACTCCAGGAGTTTCTATGTTTACAACCCCAGGGCATGCAAATGCTATACCAGGGCTAACCTTGGCTCATCAGCAATTAAGTCCTGTAATTAATATTTCAGGCTGCGCTGATAGTAACTTTTTGGGGATGGGAGCTCCTCAGGAAATTGACCAAATTGGAATGGCTGCTCCTGTTACTAAAAAATCATCTATAATTTTAAATGGGAATCAGTTGTTAAGTGAATTGGAATCAAGTTATCAGATAAGTTTGTCTGGAAGAAGAGGTCCAACTCATTTAACTATTCCGGTTGATATCCAGACTGGTTTGTATGATTCAGATGATGTTTCAATACAGAAAAGAGGAAATACTAGTGTGCAATTTCCATCTGATGATGATGTATATAAATGCTATGAATTTATTGAAAAATCCTCAAATCCATTATTTATTTTAGGTAATGGAGCCCATGATGTTATTCAATCTGATATTGAAAATATAATAGAAACTCTAAATTGCCCGGTATTAAATGAAATGAGTGCCAGAGGAATTATTCCCGATAGCCATGAATTATCTTATGGATTATCAGATCAAAGAGCAAACCCTACAGCAAGAGCGATGTCTGAAGCTGATCTAATTATACTTTTGGGCAAAGAATTGGATTTCACTTTAGATTACGGATCTCCTCCTACAATTTCTAAAAATACTAAAATAATACAAATTGATCCAGATGAAATTATACTAAGTAGATCAAAAAGAACTGATTTGTCTTTACTGTGTTCAGTTGGGGTTTTTGTTTCTCAGCTAAATCATCTTATTAATACTAAAAATGTTGTTAGGAAGAATCCTGAGATTATTAAAACATTTAAGAATAATTATCTTCAACATATGGATTATTTGAAAAGTTTGACAGGTAAGGGAGAATCTATTCATTCTATGGACGTACATAGAGAAATGTCAAACTTGTTAAATGATAAAAATTGCTTAATTTTTGAAGGGAGTGATTTTGCTTTTTATGGCGCTTCCTTTTATCCGAGTGAGAGAAGTGATAGATGGTTTGTTAATGGTGTTTTAGGAATGATTGGTTGGGGAATTCCTTATGGGATTGGTGCAAAAGTTGCATTGCCTGATGAACAAGTCATCGTATTTACCGGGGATGGGGCTTCAGGATTTAATTTGATGGAGATTGATACAGCAGTTAGAAATAATATTAATGTTAAAATTATTATTGGATGTGACTCAGTGTGGGGAATTGATTATCATCAACAAGTCCAATTTTTTGAGAATCCTGTAGCTACAGAACTAAATTTTGTACATTATGAACAAATTGCCAAATCAGTGGGTGCTTATGGTGACTTGATTGATAAAAAATCTGATCTAGCAAGTAAATTGAAAAAATTCTTAGATCATAAAGGACCAGGGATATTAAATATCAAGACGGAACCTTCACCAAGTCCTTTAACCCAACATATACTCAATACAAAAGAATATTAATAATAAATTAATTTTATCCTTCGTAAACTGTATTACCACCTATTACAGTTTTTGCGATTTTGATATCTTTTATTTCAAACGGATCCACTTTTGTTATATCTTTATCTAGTACAACGAAATCTGCAAGTTTATTCATTGAAATAGATCCTTTGATATTTTCTTCAAAAGCAGCCTTTGCGCCATTAAGGGTATAAATTTTCAAAGCTTGATCAATGTTGATTTTTTGACTTGGTCCCCAAAGTTTACCATTTGAATCAGTTCTCGTTATACAGCTCTGAATACCCATCAGTGGAGGATAAGGTCCTGGAGGATAATCAGTAGCTCCAGTAGAATTTATGCCATATTCTATAAATGATTTTTGTGCAAACATCCATTCTAAACGTTCTTCACCATAAAATTGCATTTTTTCTCCATGGTAGAAAACGTATGTACAGAATGGGGTTGCTTGTACATCATTTTTTGCCATTCTTTTTAAGATATCTGGATTTACCAAAGTGCAATGCTCTATTCTATGCCTTGTGTCTTTTAGAGGATTAAGTTCAAGAGCTTTTTCATAGGAATTTAAAACCATAGAAATAGCTGAATCTCCATTTGCATGGACAGCTACTTGGAATCCGGCGTTATGCATTTGGATTACTTGATCATCTAATTCTTCTTGACTCATTGCTTGAATCCCGCAATCATCCTCAGAGCCAATGTATGGTTCCGATAACCAAGCTGTTCGCGCTGCTATAGCACCATCAGATGTCATTTTTATACCACCTACTTTTAGCATTTCACTTCCGAATCCTGTTTTTACACCGGCATCTCTTAAACTTGGAAATAAATCTTGTGCCATTAACATATATACTCTTAATCCAAGATAATTATTTTTTTCTCCATCTTGATAGGTTAAAAATTCATCTTGACTAACTCTCGCATCATGAACACTA
>Ga0310124_10001757_pt1 | contig 15021 bp, 12 predicted proteins | sample CB11b_AW_Bot5_MG_FD_203507 | JGI IMG/M metagenome (GOLD analysis project Ga0310124, IMG submission 203507) | Marine microbial communities from Western Arctic Ocean, Canada - CB11b_AW_Bot5 | ecosystem: Environmental > Aquatic > Marine > Oceanic | place: Canada: Western Arctic Ocean | collected...
CAGAAATATGAAGGAAAAAGACAAAAAACAACGCAAGCGTCCAGTCATCAAGCTGGAGGACCTCATACCGCGCGCCGGTAATTTGGTCAGGGGCGGGAAGGCTCCCCGGCAGATTTTCGGTACGCAGCCTCTGCCCGGGCAACTCGGCACGCAATACAAACGGCGGGCAGACTGATACCCGCTTCAGCCTGCAACCGGAATCGCGATCAAATGAGCAGGATGCATCAGAGACGGCTCGGGTCCTTGGCGCGCCGGCGTTTTTTCAGCATGGAGGAAGTCGTGCTGGCGCTGACGGCCGTTGTGATGGGCGTCATTGCCGTGATGTCGGTGCTGCCGGTCGGACTCAACGCCAATCGCGATGCCGTCGCCCTTGCGACAGCGTCAAACGCGGCCGATTTCCTCCTGCACTATATGGCCGAGGAGATGTCTGCCGACCCGGCAGTGGCTGAGGCTTTGCCGGCGCGCCGGCCGCTGGTGGCGGACGATACGGTGTGGAGCAGGCGCCCGCTGGAGAGCAGTGGCAGGCTCAGGGTACTTTTCGCGGCGGACGATGTCAATGCCGAATTTGATCCGGCCACGCATCGCAACGGGCTGTTTCGCGTCGAGCAGATCTCTCACACGGGCGGCAAGGATTTCGTCGGGAACCTGGTCATGTGGGCTGAAGTATCGGAACCGCAAGTGACTGGTCGGATGGTGTCGCTGCATGTGGAAGTGAGCTGGCCGGCGACGCTGCCGTATGATAATCGTCAGAAGCAGATTTATTCCTTTTCCTCCTTTATTGCTCAGGCAGACTGAATCCGCATAATTCACGAATCTGCCGGCCCGGAAACTTTCGTCTTCGGTGCGGCATGGCCCAATTTTGCACGCTTCCTTTGATCTGGCACCTCGTATATTGTAACCGTCGATCGCTTGAGTCTATACACCGCAAGTTCATGATGCCCATTTGGCGCAGAAAGTTTACTCTGGTCGAGTTGATTGTGTCGATGGCGCTGGTCAGCTCCATCATGCTGATCCTGTTCTCCTTCCTGGCCTCGTCTCAGCGCACCTGGAGTCTCAGCGACAGCACCGCGCGTATCTACCAGAACTCTCGAACCGCTTTCAATATTATCGAGCGTGACCTGCAATGCATCGTCAACAGCGCGGTGTCGAATCGGGAGATTGGTCTCTATGTGTTCGGGCCGACGCCCGCGGATGCCAACGACGCGCTGCATGCCTGCTTTGTTGCCAGCACGGAGCCGCTGGCAGGTGCTTACTCGCGCCTCTGCGAGATTACCTACAAGCATCATATAGATTCGAGTGATCCGGCGACGCAGTACAACCTCACCCGTCAGTTGGTGTCTGACAACGACAGCGCCAACTGGGATTTTCTCGGGCAGCCGGCAGACTGGTGGCTGAATAACAACCTTAATCCCGACCTGGCTGAATTCGAAAAGGTTGTTGGCGGCGTTGCCGAGTTCAGCATGACTTTCTACACCGAGGGCAACACCGTGTTCAGCGCCGGCAGCGATACTGTCGTCAGGCCTGCTCGCGTCGTTGTCGATCTTGTGCTTTTCGACGAGTCGTTGAAGAATCTACCGGCGACGCAGCGGTTCAAAACGCAGCGCTCATTCACCAAAGTTTTTTACCTGGGGCATCTGCAGAATTGAAACCTGCACGCCATCAACTGAAGCGATTGAGCGAACGGCTGCACGCAAGCGGTCGCTGCCTGGCACCTCGCCTACGGGCGCACGCCCGTGAACGTGGTGTCGCGATCATCCTGACGCTTGGAGTCCTGTCATTGTTGCTGGTGATGGTGCTGGCTTTCGCTGCCACTGCGCTGCAATCCGTGACGACCGCACGCACTGGCGAGCATGTCGTCATGGCCCGGCTGTTAGGGGAGACCGGTCTGAACTGCCTGTTCGCCCAGCTCAGCGAAGAGTTTGCCGACTCTACCGACCCTTCGAATGTCTTTCCCGCTACCAAGTCTGGACAGAGCAATCATTTCGGTCTGACGACGGAGGGCAGCACTTGGGGCGGGCGCTACTACTGGGCGACGACCAGTACCGACAACGCCGGAATTGATTCGGCTCTGCATGTGGGCGTTGCCGGTGTCAGTTTCACACCGGCTCCTTCTGTGGCCTTCCTAGATTCCAGCATCGGCTGGATTCATCAGTTGGATCCATCCGGCAGCGGCGCTATTGTCGGTCGTTTCGCGTACCTCGTCATTGACGAGTCCGGCCTCATCGATCCGACCTATGCAATCAGTGCCAGCGTGGCCGAGGGCAACGAAAACGATGTGCGCGTTGGTCGTACGACGTCGGATCTCGACCTTAGAGCAGCGTTCGACAGTGATGCCATGGCCGAGCACTTTCAGCCGGTCGGCCTGGGGAACGGCGAGCTGCCCGCCGGGTTGCCGTGGCTTTCGCGATTCAATATTTTGCGGCGCAACAGCGTTGTGGCTTCGAGTACTGCCAACATCGACGAAATGGTACGGACGATTTTCCCGCACAGCTACGATATCGAAGCCTATCACGACGGACACATCGACCGCCACCGATTCGACCTGGTCAATACCGACTGGAACGCTTACAACAACACCGTCACAACCGCCGGCGTCGCCAGCGGAGCGGCTGAATTCTGGGCTGGTGACAAGGTTGCGCCCAATACCGGCGGCATCCCGTGGCTGGCCTACGGGTCATCACCCTGTAAGTACGCGGTCATGGCCAATCTCATTGACTATTGCGATGCCGACAGCATTGCCACGACGGACAGTGTGTTCAATCCGACCTACACCGGGCTGGAAAAGACGCCGTACCTCAACGAATTCGGCTTTGATGCCCAGGTGATCGGTGACGGTAAAGGCGCCTTCGCGTTGCGCCTGGGGCTGACTGTCGAACTGGTCAACATGTTCACCACCGCGCTGGGCAACAATGGCAAGCTTAACGCGACGGTTGAGCTTACCGGTTCGAATCTACGGAACAGTCCAGTCACATTTGTCTTCAATTGGGCCAACCTCGGTAACGTTGAGGCCACCAGTTATGTGGCTGTGACACGACAGGAAAAAATTCTCTACATCGGAACCAATAGGGCGATCACGGACTTTGGCGTGCGTATTGTATCTGCACGATACACCGACGCCGGCGACCGGTTGTGGGATTTTTCACGGACCAGTGCAAGCGTGACAACCACGATCAACCGGGGAACCGTACGTTTCATCACCTCGGAAGCCAACGACCCACGTGACAACCTCGCTGAAGACGACATGACATGGACGCCCGGCGGCTGGTCACTGCTGCCCGCCGGCACCATTTCTCCAGCTGCAAAGAACAGCGTCTGCAACCCGAATCCGGGTGGCGATAAGGATATAGAGATTGGTGCGACGGAGCCATGGGAGGTTTCGACCGCGTACATCCGCAACGGCACAATGCAGACATTGTGGGAGCTTGGGTGCATTCATCGTGGGCGCCCCTGGGAATCGATCAACCTCACCGATTACGACGAGAATGCCGGCAGCAGATCTGGTATGGATGACTATAGCGATGGCGATGCCAACATCCTGTCACAGGTGAAGATGAGCAGTGACACGGTGGTTTACGGTCGCGTCAACATCAACACTTATTCGCCGAAGGTCGTCAAGGCTCTGCTTACCGGCGTGCCCCTCGGCGGTACCTATGCTTCTCCGGCGAGCACCGGCACTACAGTCACTGAGGCTGATGCTGCCGCTATTGCCGGCACGATCGCTTCGGTTGGCACGGGCGGGTTCCTGTACGCAAACAACCCGATCCTCGGCGGCAGTACTTTCGAAGAGCGCGGCATGATTGCCAACGTATCCAAGCTCTACGACAACTCCGTGATCACCATGTCCACCGATCGTCAACGCGAAGAGATTATCGGCAAGGTCACCAATATCACCACTGTCCGGCCCAACTATTTCACCGGCATCATTGTCTCACAGGTTGTCAAGGATTTCCCGACCGGCTACCTGGACGGCATTCTCGGCCAGTTCGACGTGGGAATTGACCGGATCCAGGCCGAACAGAAGTTTCTTGCCGTCATCCGCCGCGACGGCTTCACCAACGGTTTCACTATCGAGCGTTTCGAGTATTGGGACGAGTAATCAGCGGCAGTGTTGCTGGCGTTACGCTTGACCTTGGCCGCGACAGATTGTAGCTTCGCAACTTCACTTGTCCACGTTGTGAGAGTTATGACACGAAGCATTTCATTTCATACCCTCGGCTGTCGCTTGAACCAGGCCGAAACCGCGGCCATCACCCGCTCGTTCGAGAGCCGCGATTTCGATATCGTCGCTGCCGATACCGACGCCGATATCGTCGTCGTCAACACCTGTACCGTCACCGAGAATGGCGATGCGGATACTCGACGTCTGGTCAATCGTATCAACCGCCGCAACCCCGACGCGCGCATCGCTCTGATCGGCTGCCAGGCGCAAGTACAGGCAGCGACACTGCGGCAGATGCCGAACGTGTCGTGGGTTGTCGGCAATGCCCGCAAGATGGCGCTCGCCGACATTGTCGAATCGGCTGCGGTAACTGACCAGCCGTTTGTCGATGTCCGTGAGATTCCGACTGAAAGCTTCACGAGCCCGACAGCTGCCGTTGATTACCGGCACACCCGGGCCAATTTGAAGATCCAGGACGGCTGTGATTTCTATTGCTTTTTTTGCGTGATTCCGTACACCCGCGGCCATGCCCGCAGCCGGCAGTTCGACGACCTGTTGCGCGAGGCTGCCGACCTCGTCGATGCCGGCCATCGCGAAATCGTCCTCACCGGTGTCAACATCGGTACCTACGAAGACGGCTCCAAGGCGTTTCTCGATGTGGTCGATGCCTTGGTCGCTCAGCCCGGTCTAGATCGACTGCGCATTTCTTCGATCGAGCCGACGACGATTCCGACCGAGCTGTTTGAGCGTATGGTGGCCGGAACGGCTCTCTGCCGCTACCTGCATATTCCACTGCAGAGCGGTAGCGACGACGTGTTGTATCGCATGAACCGTCGCTACAGCGTATCCCAGTACAGGGAATTCGTGGAATCGGCTTACCAAAGGGTACCCGACTTGTGCCTCGGCACCGATGTGATCGTTGGTTATCCAGGCGAGAGCGATGCGCATTTCGATGAAACCGTCGAACTGTTGCGTCATCTGCCGCTGACCTATTTCCACGTATTCAGCTATTCCGAGCGGGAACGGGCCAAGAGCCGGCTTTTCGACGGCCAGGTTGAGAGGACGACGATCGCCGCGCGCAGTCGGGTGCTGCGTGAGTTAAGCAACCGTAAGCGTCAGGTTTTCCACGAGCGATTTTCTGGTCGCGAAGTCAGTGTTCTGTTTGAACAGGAGAAGCGCCAACGCTGGACCGGCCTGACGGACAACTACATCCGTGTGTCGGTGGCCTCGGAGCAGGATCTGACCAACCGGCTGCTGCCGGTGCGTCTGGAAGGGAGTGAAGACGGTTCGTATATGACCGGCGTACTGCTGTGATCACGGCAATGCGGAGTCTGCAAATAGGGAAGGGATAATGGTGCTCGAAGCGGGACTCGAACCCGCACGGGTTTTACCCCACTAGGCCCTCAACCTAGCGCGTCTGCCAGTTCCGCCACCCGAGCATACATATGGATGAGGCAAGGGCAGTGAACATATACACGTATCTCTGCTTTTCAAGACTCTTGCAGCAGCGCATCCATTGACTCGATGACCGACTGCATCGACTGCGGCCGGTCTCCTGGCTGCTTTGCCATGCACCGGTCGATAATCAAAAGATCCCAGGCCGCCGGTATGTCGAAGCGAATCTCGCTGATCGGCTTCGCTGTGTCGGTGAAATGCCGACGCATCAACTCCATGGCGTTGCTGGCTGTCGAACGGCGGGCGCCCGGTCATCGCGTGGTACATTGTCGCACCGAAGGAATATATGTCCGTGGCGGTGCTTACCTTGCTGCCGTCGAACTGCTCGGGTGCCATGTAGATGGGGGTACCGACCGAATGCCCAGCTTGCGTCAGCCGCGTGGAACTCAGGTCGACGGCGACGCCGAAATCACCGAGCTTGATACCACCGGTCCTGCAGGCAAAGACATTCTTGGGTTTGATGTCGCGATGTATAATGTTGTGTTCGTGGATGGCAGCCAGGGCCGTGGCAACGCCCATGGCGATTTTCGCGAAGAATTCAGTATCCAGTGGTGATTCTTCCAACACACCATCCAGCGTCTTGCCATCGATCAGCTCCATTGCATACCACGGGCACATGCCGCTGCGGCCGGTACTGTGGATCCGGATGATGTTGCGATGAATAACGCTCTGCATCATGCGGATCTCACGCTCGAAGCGGTCGGCGACATCATCCTCTTCGGCTGCGTGATGTGCGAGTATTTTGATCGCATACGTCTCGTTGTCCACTGTATTGCGAGCCCGATAGATCACGGTCGATCCGCCCCAGCCCAGAGTGGCTTCGATCTCGAAGTCTCCGAGTCGGTCGCCAACCACTGGAAAAGCGTGTTCCGGCGCCATGCTGCCGCGGGAGCTGCTGATCGAGGTGATCTGTGTGTTGTATTGAAACTTGCGCTCCAGCAGCATGCTGACCTTGGCAATGAACTCGTCGAAATTGATTGGCTTGGCAACGAAATAGTCGGCCCCTGCCTTGATACCACGCACGTGGTCGTAGCCGGACACCAGAATGATCGGCAGAAATGGCGACAGCGCATGCTTGATCCAGCGGCAGACGTCGAAGCCGTTGATATCGGGGAGAATTACGTCGAGTATCACCAGGTCGACAGCCGCATCCGTGCCCGTTGTCAGCGGAAACTCGCAATCCTGCACAGCGTTGTCGCCGGGTCGCGGTACACCGAGAAGCTCGAGGGTCTCGCTGCCGCTGCGGGCGGTGTGGACGTTGCGGAAGCCATGGCGTTTGAGTCCGGCACGGTATAACTCGTGGATGTTTTCATCATCATCCACAATCAGAATCGGCAATTCTTTGAATGTCTCCATGGCTACGACTGATATGGTTTCCGGGACCGTTGCCGTATTTCATTCTGATTGATCTGATTTAGTCTTCAGCGCCGCTGATCACGATTTAACCTATCGATCTACAGCCAAGGCGTGATCACCTGTCCGGCAAGACTTAGCTATATTGATACTGGCGCATAATTGGTCAGAGCGTATTGTTTGATAATCATTTGCCAATGCTAAGATAATCTTTTTTAGCACCTTCATTTTAATCTTAATCGGTGTTTTTAGATTTGGGTGACGAAGTAGTTGTGAAGGTATATTATCTGTTTGGTCAACAAATTCAATCAGATGAAAGAGGTATGTTAAGAATCTTGGATGGCGATAACGTGTGAAATAATTTCTAATTAAGGGAGGCGTTGTTAGGTGAAAGTTGGAGTAGAAAGGCAGTCCAAGTACCGTGCGAGGCAGAGGGATCTCGATGAGCTTTCTTGGGTTTCCTGTTGCATATAAATTTTTCTTGTTTGGGTAATATGGCGTCCTTGATAATTGTGAAGTCGCTTGGCCGAAACCTCCTGATTCTACATTTGAGTTGCTGAAAAATTTATGATAATATTTAAATGCAGGGTTCAATAGACTCCAGAATGCAGAAGAATCATAAGTGAAATATAGTGCTTCCAGTATGTCTATTGTATTATTGGATATGTCATAACCGGGGGCGCGAAATCCTTTAGGTGACTCTCCTGTAATGGATTTGATTAGGTCTGAGCAATTTAAGATTTCATGTTTAATATCAGTATTATTTAATGTTGAAAGTTTAAGAGGATGAGTGGTTGTGTGATTGGCTATCTCGTGACCTTGAGCATGTGCTTTTAGAGTGAGTTCTCTGCCTGTCTCGCTGTGTTTGATGTCATCAGCAATAAGGAAGAATGTTGCCTTAATGTTGCATTCATCAAAGAGCGTTAGAATGCGATCTAGTGCCTTTTTGAAAAAATGATCAAGTTGTTGTTGTTCGAATGCAATATCATTTAGTCCCCAGTAGTTGAGCAGCGTTTTTGGAGAATCCATGTCAACGTGAAAGCAGACATATGGATTATCTAACTGGATTTTTTGAATTTTATCATCCATAAGATTTTAATATTTTCACGTTCGACTTCTACTATACTTGCTGCTTCTGCAAGTCTTGCTATGTCTGACTTAGTGAAATAGTTGACTTTTATTTTTTTGAAAAAAGTTAGCCAAATTGTTCGTATTAATGCATGTAGTACAAATTTCTTTGGGAAACTGATAATGATGGTATCGGTTGAAAGCTCGGTGAGCTTTTTGACGAAGTCGAGTTGATTCGCTTTGGGGATATATTCAATGACTCCTGTCGCGAAAGTGGTATCGAATTTTTTGTCAATGGGGGTTGTTAGGATATCTCCTTCGATGAAATCAATGTTTACTGATTCCTTTTGGGCGTTGTCTCTCGCATTTTCAAGCATGCCACTTGAAAAGTCGAGTCCAGTGACTTCGCCACCATTTTTAGCAATTTCAATCGCGTAAAATCCTGGTCCAGTCCCTACTTCTAATATTTTTTTCTGCGCGGGGTTTCCTACTAACGACAGTAGGGATGTCATGCGCCCAATGATGGCTTTTTTATTGTATCTGAACGATAGGCGGCGTATGAAGTCTTTTAGCTTTGTTGCATCAGTATATGATGCATTAAAGTCGTTGCACTCTTTGTCGAAGTAAGATTGTGTTGAATTTTTATTCATGCTATATATATATTATTTCTTTTAATATCTTGAGGATTCCGAAAGTTGTTGTTGTGTGTATAAAGAGGGAATATTCGTCGTGTCAACTGCTGTTATTTGTGCTGTTGTATTATAATACGGTGCACTGCAGTTTCAATTGAATCATATAGCTGCCGATTTTTTTGCTCGAAGCGTCAAAAAAAACGAACCAACCATCGAATAATCTTCATCCGGGCTTCGATACAGCAGCTTCTTCGACCTGCCAAATGCAATACGATCCATTCCGTCTGCAGCGCCGGACTCATGTGACTGTGCGGTTGACTTGTCAGAACTTGCGCGTCAGATTCCCGAATGCAGGAGACAGACAATCGGTATGAAGGGGTGCGGCGGGATTTGGCAGCCATCTTTCGCTGGTCGAGCCGGCTGGGCTTGTGCGAAGGCATCTGCAATCATTATTCGGTTGCCGTCGATGATGCACATTTCATGGTCAACCCGTTTGGTCAGCACTGGTCGGAATCCAGGGCCAGTGACATGTTGCTTGTAGATCATGACGGCAACGTCGTTGATGGGGCGGGAGAGGTCGAGCCCACGGCATTGTTCATCCACTGTCGTATCCACTGTGGACTGCCGCAGGCCCGTTGCGTGCTGCACACCCATATGCCGTATGCGACAGCGATCGCGTCGCTCGACAACGGCCGCTTGGCGATGTGCAGCCAGAACGCCTTGCGGTATTACGAGTCGGTCGCCTACGACAATGATTATCAGGGGCTGGCGCTCGACAGTTCGGAAGGCGACAGGATCTGTCTGCAATTACAGGGCAAGAGCATCCTTTTTCTGGCCAATCATGGCGTTGTCGTGACCGGGCAGAATCTGGCCTGCGCGTTTGATGATCTGTATTATCTCGAGCGCGCCTGCGAAGTGCAGGTACTTGCGCAATCAACCGGTCAGTCTTTAAGGATTGTCAGCGACGAGATTGCGCGGAGAACTCGAGATCAGTTTGTCGAGGACCCGTCTTATGCCCAATGCCACCTTGCCGCGATCCACCGGATCCTTGAGCGCGAATGCCCGGAATACGCCACCTAGGTGTTCCATCTTGAAATCCTGATCGGAGTCTCAGGCAATGAATGATGAGATTGAACGCAATCTTGGCGAGCAACCCATCGCACAAATCATGTCGGACCATGGCCTCGCGGCACGGGACCTCGTAGCTGCCTCGACTGAGCAACTTACTCACAAGATGGTAGCTCGAGCGTGCAAAGGCAGGAGGCTGAGGCCGAACGTACAATACAAAATTCTCGACGCGCTGATGCGAGCCACTGGCGAAGAGTTTGCCATGGCAGAGTTGTTTAACTACTGACCTGCATCCGCTGCGGTCTGCCAGGCTGCGCAGTTGCCGGTGTTCCTCATGCGACTTGGTCACAAAATCGTTGCGCAGCGGCTGCTTTGCTGCCAACTTAATCTTGCATGTACGACGCGATAGTAATCGGCGGCGGCATCGTGGGCATGTCGACCGCATACCATCTCGTACGGGATGGTGCAAAGACGCTTCTCCTCGACCGACGGGATCCGGGACGTGCGACGGATGCAGGTGCCGGCATCTTGTCGGGCGACACCTTTGCCGGTGACTCGCTGGCGCGGTATCGCCTCGGGGTCGAGGCGTACGCCTACTATGGAGTACTGGCAACGGCGCTGCGCCAGGCGGGTTGTGACTCGGGATACGCGACGTGCGGCATGCTGCTGGTGGCGCCGGCACCCGAACTCGTACAGCGCTTTGAGCGGGTGCTTGCCCGCATCGTTGACCGGATGAAGGGGCGTGTCGAATTCGGTTCGGACGAATTCCGCGAGATCACACCGGCACGAGCCCGTGAATTGTTCCCGCCATTAGGCGAAATGTCGCGCGTGCTCTTTCATGGAAACGCCGGACGCGTCGAGGCCAGAGTGATCACCGATGCCATGGAAAAAGTGGCGATCCGCGGCGGACTCACTATCAGCCGGCATTCTGTGACAGAACTGATTCGCGACGGGAGTCGTTTGACCGGCGTCGGCATCGGGGACGCGATTTACCACGCGGACAATGTCGTGATCGCCGGCGGTGCCTGGTCCCGAGACTTTGGCGAACAGCTCGGCGTCGAGATTCCGGTGCGGCCGCAGCGTGGACAGATTATTCATCTGGCACCGACAGATCAGTTTACCGCGAATTGGCCGGTTGTTTCGGTCGTGAGCGAGAACTATCTGGTGCCGTTTGAAGGCTCACGCGTCGTGGTTGGTGCGACCCATGAAGATGATGCGGGATTCTCCGCCAGGGTGACCGTCGGTGGCGTTCAGAAAGTCCTAGATGATGCACTGCGGATCGCGCCGGGGCTGATCGATGCGGAGATTATCGAGACGCGCGCCGGTTTGCGGCCCATGGCGCCGGACGGACTGCCGGTCATCGGGGACGTCCCGGGAATCGAGAATGCATATATTTCGACGGCACATGGGGCGAACGGTATCATGCTCGGGCCTTACAGCGGCAAGCTGATCGCAGATCGGATCGCCGGCAGGGACGTGACCTGCGTGCTCGATGCGTTTCACCTCTCACGGTTTGCCGGGTGATGCGTACCAGATTTCCTATAGCCAGCGGTCGTTGGCTTCGGATTCCTTGATGACCAGCCTCGTCCCGGGTGTCGTCTCCCAGTTTCCCTGGCGTCCGGACGGGAAAAATGCCGTGACTGTAACGGGGCCATCGAACGCGCCCAGTCCGTAATGCAGCACCAGTGGATTCTGGTTGCCGGAATTGCCGCCGCACACCTGGCGGATTTGCGCCTTGTCTCCGGCTGTCACCTGCACGCGTGTGCCGATACCGGCGCGATTGGTACCGGCATCTCCGACAACTTTTACTTTGACCCAGTTGTTGCCGCTGCCGCTATTGCGAAAGAGGCGCTCGCCGGTCGTCAGATCCAAATTGCCGTCGTTGTCGTAGTCCGCCCAGGCAGCTTGATACGTGTTGCGTAACTGCACACCCGTGCCTTCGCCCACCGGTTTGAAACTGCCGGTGCCGTCGTTTTCGTAGAGTTCGCAGTGGTTGTGGCCGTACACCGTGGAAATAAACAGATCGAGATCGCCGTCATTGTCGTAGTCGCCGAGCGTGCCTTTGGCGTAGGATTCCTGGTAATAGATACCGGCTTGGGCACCGGTCGGGCCCGGCGCAAAGGTGTAGTTTGGCGGTCCGGAGTTGAGCAGCACTTTACAGCGATCCTGGTAGCCGGCGCCGTGCGCGAAATTGATGACGACTAGGTCGAAGTATCCGTCGTTGTTCACGTCGCCCCAGCAGGAACCGATGCTGTGCCCGTGGCATTTGAACGGTGGTGAACCGGGTACGGCCGGGATATCTGGACCGTCTGCATCGCCGACCACACCACGGGCTTCCGCTTCGTCGGTGAAGTTGCCGTTGCCGTCGTTGATCCAGAACACATTCGGCATCAGCCGATAGTTCGATATGTAGGCGTCTTGATCACCGTCGTAATCGAAGTCGGCGAAGTTCACGCCGCGTCCGCAGTATTGCTTTTTGTGGGGCGATGCCCACACGATGGAGAAGGTGTCGTCGCCGTTGTTGCGGTACAGGTAGTCTGGGTAGGCGCGCCAGTGATTCTTGTCGTTGAGCCAAGTCTCATGATTCGGGACGAACAGGTCGATGAAGCCGTCACCGTCGACGTCGCCCCAGGCCGCGCTACGGGCATGACCGCCCGGATTGGCTGGAATCGCGACGCTTTCGAACATGCCGTTGCCGAGGTTTCGAGAGAGCGTCCCGTCGCCGATGCGATTATAAAAATCGAGATCACCATCGTTGTCGAAATCGCCCCAACAGCCGCTGCCGGAGATACCCGCTTCGTCGGCCTTGGTGAATGTGCCGTCGCCGTTGTTCCGGAAGAGATGGTTGGCGATGACATCGGGGTCGCCGTCGTTGTCATAGTCTGCCCAGGCAGCCAAGTCACCGCCGAGCTCAGCCAGGCCAGCGGCTTCCGTGACGTCCTCGAATGTGACGTCGGCACCTATTGTGGGAGGGCATGTAACGAATAGCAGCAGGGACAGGCTGGTGATGGCCGCTGATTTAGGGAACATGTGGGAGGCTCCATCGGGTTGGAATGAATAAAGAGAAGTGGACTGAGGGTCGGCGTAGAAAAAAACGACGTGCTGCCGAAAAGATACGGGATCTTTTTTAGCCGCTCCAGACTATAGGCCAAATAGTTGTGGCGTGCCCACTTTGCAGCCCTTTTCATCGGCTACACAGCCAAGGTTGTGGTCAGGCTTTTGTTGGCCTGATCAGCAATCTCGAGCGTATCGTCTGCCAATACCGATATCAGCTGCCGGCGATGGCGTCCCGCGCCTCGTCTCGGGCTTGAAATTATCGGCGTCCCGGCTACGTTTTCGGAGCTTTCAGCAAATGCATTTTCATAGTCACACAACGCCCAGCCCAACCCGGGGAATCTGTCAATGAAACGCCTCATCTCCATCCTTTCCTGCGCTATTATTGCGTTCGCTCTCGCTTTCACTGTCAGTTGCGGTAGGACGGGTGGTGACACCGGTGGTGACACCGGTGGCGACGCCGGTGATATCAAGTTTGCTGTGTGCTGCCCGATGACTGGCAGCGCTGCAGCATTTGGCGTTTCGATCAAGATGGGCGCCCAGCTCAAGGCCGACGAAGTAAATGAGGCCGGCGGTATTGACGGTCGCAAGGTCGTGCTGTCGATCGAAGACGACAAAGGTGTCCCTTCCGAGGCTGCCAGCGTCGCCCGCAAGGTGGCGGCGGATCAAAGCATCTGCCTGGTGATCGGTCACTTCAACTCGGTCTGCTCGAACACCGCCAAGAGCGAGTACAACCGGAAGGGTGTCATACAGTTCTCGCCGGGTTCGACCAACGTCAGCGTCTGTGCCGGCAGTCCGTGGACGTTTCGCAATCTTTATCGCGACGATTATCAGGGCACGTTCCTGGCTGAGTATGCGCAGAGCGTTCTCGGGCTGCAGAAGGTTGCGATCTTTTACGACGACGATGATTACGGCAAGGGGCTGATGCAGTCCTTCAAGAAAAGGGCCGAGGAGATCGGGCTGTCGATCGTCGAGCCGATCGCGTACATGCGCGAGCGCACGCAGGATTTCAAGCCGCTGGTTTCGCGAGTCAAGGATGCCGGTATCGATGGGATCTTCGTATCCGGCCTGCACAATGAAGCGGCGTTGATCGCCAAGACTACGGTGACGGACCTCGGCCTGAAAGTGGTGCTCCTCGGCGGCGACGGCGTGATGAGTCCGGAACTGATCAAGCTCGCCGGCCCGGCGGCGGAGGGCATGTACGTATCAACGCCATTCCTGTTCAACACCGGCAATGATTCGGAGGCGGCCAAGACGTTTCTCGAGAAGTTTGAGAAGAAGTACAAAACTGCTCCGGACACCTGGGCGGCGCTCACCTACGACGCTGTTGGGATGGCGCTGGCTGCCGTCGATGAAGTCGGCACCGACCGCAAAAAACTCAAGAGCTGGTTCGCCGGTTGCACGACGGCGGAGAAAGGGTACCAGGGTGTGACCGGCAACACCTATTTCGATAGCGAAGGCGACTGCTATTCGAAGGGCGCCCACGTGGCGATTGTCAAGAACGGTTATTTCGTGCCGGCGCCCAAGCAGTTGCAGAAATAACATCGTGTCCGGGTGGTAGATTCGATGGAATGGCTGACAAGCCTGGGAAACGCTGTCCAGAATCCTGCCACCTACATCGATGCCCTGACGCTGGGCTCGATCTACGCGCTCATCGCCGTCGGCTATACCATGGTCTACGGCATCATCAAGCTGATCAACTTCGCGCATGGTGAGATCATCATGCTCGGCACGTATATCGGCTTGCTCGCGGTCAATACACTGAATGTACCGATCGTGTTGGCGATACTCATCGCCATGCTTGCCTGCGCTGCAATTGGCGCGATACTCGACTGGACCGCGTACCTGCCGTTACGCCGTTCGTTGCCAAAGGCGGAGATACTCTCGATCATCGGGTTGGTTAGTGGCGCCGGTCTGCTGATTGCGTATTTCACCACCGGCGAAGCCGGTGACAATATGGCTACGGCGCACCGGATTGTCTTCGGCTTTCTGGCTGTCGTGCTGCTGCTGTTGCTCGTCAGTACACTGGCGGACCTGCTTGGTTGGTTCGGGTCGCCGCGCAACACTGTCAAGTCGGACCGTCTGGCTGCGTTGATTACTGCTATTGGCATGTCGCTGTGCCTGCAGACTATGGCGCACTTGCTGTGGTCGGCCAAGTACGAAAGTTTTCCGACAGCCTCCACGAAGATCTTCGACTCGAAACTCATCGCGCAGACCACTGAAGGCCTGGTG
>Ga0310124_10001758_pt1 | contig 15020 bp, 13 predicted proteins | sample CB11b_AW_Bot5_MG_FD_203507 | JGI IMG/M metagenome (GOLD analysis project Ga0310124, IMG submission 203507) | Marine microbial communities from Western Arctic Ocean, Canada - CB11b_AW_Bot5 | ecosystem: Environmental > Aquatic > Marine > Oceanic | place: Canada: Western Arctic Ocean | collected...
CACGCCTTGATTAATCACCGAGTTTCCACCAATCCAAACATCATCTTCGACTGTGATAGGTAGGCAGAAAGTTTCCCACTTACGACGACTGAGGTGATCTAGTGAGTGAGAGGCTGTATAAAATTGGGCACTTGGCCCCACCAATACATTGTTGCCAATTTTGATATTCGCGCCATCAAGCATCACCACGTTCATGTTGATAAAGGTGTCGTCACCAATTTCGATGGTTTTGCCAAACTCACAATGAAACGGGGGACGGACAACGCTGCTTCCTACTTTACCAAACAGATTAGCCTGAAGACTTGGTAGCTGAGTATCGTCTGAACATTGATTCAAGTCTGATAGCGCCTTGCTGGCGTGAGTGCGCATGTGGTCTATCTCATGGTCTGTGCCATCAAAAATCTCGCCGGACAGCATTTTTTCGAGTTCTGTTTTCGTTTTCATCGCTTGCACCTCACTAGTCAACATGGGTACTAGAATACGGATAATTGGACATAAAAAAAGAGAAAAGCCTCAGCCTTTCTCTTCCTGTTTTGTGCTTTAAGCACTAATGCTAAGTGAGCCCTGTTATTTCAGCAAAAGGCGCGCTTTGCCAAATTAGATTTGCTCAACGAAACCCATTAGGTGCTGTTTCACTTCATCTGAAGCAAAAGCGCTGTCTACAGAGTACTTGTAGATCTCTGCGTAGTCTTCTTTAGCTAGACCGAACGTTTCACACACACGCTTCACTTCATTAGTCATGGTTGTGTTCGACACAGTACGGTTGTCTGTGTTGATAGTCACAACGATGCCGTCTTTCTTGAATTCAGCAATTGGGTGGTCGCTGAATTTGTGAATACATTTAGTTTGAACGTTACTTGTTGGGCAAGTTTCAAGCGCAACTTGTTTCTCTTTAACGATGTTATATGCGTCTTCGTTACCTTGGATGTGAACACCGTGGCCGATACGCTCAGCGTCAAGCATTGTCACTGCATCGTAAACGTTTTGACCGTGCCATTGTTCACCAGCATGAACTGTAATGCGGTAGCCTTTTTCAAGTGCGTATTGTGTGTACTCAGGGAATTCAGCGCAGAAGCCCGGCTTTTCACCGCCCGCAATATCAAACGCAACCACGCCTTTACCTAGGTAAGGTTGGCCTGCGTCGATCACGTTTTTGATAGAATCTTTCGGGAACATACGAAGCACAGACATAATGTAGTTGCCCTTGATGTCGTATTTCTCTTCTGCGCGCTTCATGCCTTTTACTGCACTTGCAATGATCGTATCAAGAGACAAGCCCTTGTTTACGTGCAGGATTGGTGCGAAACGAACTTCTAGGTACTTAACGTTTTCTAGTGCAGCGTCTTCGTAAAGCTCGAAAGAGATACGTTCAATCGCTTCTTCAGTCTGCATTACTTGCAGTGGCAGGCTGAAACAAGCCAGATACTCATCTAGGTTTTTGCAATCTTCTGGCACAGTTAGAGATTGAACAACCGCGTCGCGATCTTCAGGTAGTTCGATATTGTACTGTTTTGCTAGGTCAATAATCGTATCTGGGCGAACACTTCCGTCTAGGTGGCAGTGTAAATCAATCTTTGGTAGTGCTAGAAAATCCATGAGTATTCCTTAATTCTATTATTATTTGAGCGTGTTAACTCACATGCGCTAAATTTACCAAGACCATGATATGATTTAAAGTGACAATTAATCATCATTAACCTGAATTTAGGGAATATCATGGTAGATGTTAAAAGCTTACTTAAATGCGACATGAATTTGCTGCTTTGCCTACACGTTCTTATTGAAGAGCGAAGTGTGAGTAAAACGGCAGAGCGACTCTTTTTGAGCCAGTCTGCGGTAAGTAAACAGCTCACTAAGCTGAGAGCTTTGTTTGATGACCCGCTATTTGAGCGAGAATCCAAAGGGCTATTCCCCACACCCAAAGCACTCGCGTTAGCGCCTAAGATCCACCAAATTCTACTGCAAATCGAAAAGCTGACCGTTCCGGAAGTTTTCGACCCTAAAGACAGTGAGCGTACCTTCACTATAGACCTTGTCGAAACCGCCTACACGGCGATTTATCCGCACTTTATGCCGACTGCGCTCGCCGATGCGCCTCACATTACCGTTAACAGTTCAACGTGGAGCAGCGACAGCTTCAAGCGATTATTAAAGCGTGAAGTGGATTTTGGGATCGGTATTTTTGAGCTAGATGAGCGCGCTTCTACCCACGTGCAGTGTATTCCTGATGCACTTGACTACGTCGAGCTGTGCTTGGATTACTCGGTGTGTTTGATGCGTAATGACCATCCTGCGTTGCAAGAGGAGTGGAATCTCGACACCTTTTTGAAATATCGACATATACAGTTGGTGACAGGAGGTGCGGGTGACTGGTTATTGATGGAAGTGCTTAATTCTAAGCAACTGGAGATCAACAAGGCGGCTAACGTTTCAGATATCACCAGTGCCATCAAGCTGTGCAAGCAGAGTGATTTACTTATGTGTTACCCATACAACTCAGTACGCGATTACATTGATAGCGGAGAGTTGGTGATGAAGCCTGTTCCGGTTGATTTGGTACCGGGAGGTTTGTTCCTGTTGTGGCATAAATACTTCGATTCAGAACCGAGCCATAAATGGTTGCGTGATTTGATCGTCAATAAGACCCAAGACACTCAGATGTGAATCGTTAACTGAAGTATTCAAAGAAGTGAAAGATTTTTCGCTTTTTTTCGTCTTTTTAGAATGGGCATCGTCTTAGTAGAGCGCTTAATCCCTGTTAATAGTGAGAGACCAAAATGAATCCAATGCTCACGTCATTGATTCCGCAACAAATTATTGAAGACGCGTGTGAGTGGGCACTCATGCACGGCGTCGCGTTTCGACAAGCTGACAATACCGCGAGACATTGCCCGTTCAGTTTGGCTCCAATGACCATGGAGCGTAAGGTTTATGAGCACTTGTTGAAGGTAACACCGGTGATCACCAAGTTAATCAGCAATGTTTCCGAAGATCATGATTTCTTGCAGTCATCACTGAGTGATATGGCCAAAGCTGATCCGTTTTTTGGCCGCTTGATGGAACTGCATCAACAAGCGCATGACGAGGTGTCTCATCGACTTTATCCTGCTCGCCAACCGTTGTTATTAATGCGTACTGACTTCATGGACGATCGCCAACACGGTGCAAAAGTGATTGAGTTTAATGGTATTGCTGCAGGAATGGCGCCTTTTGGTCAACGCGCAACAGAGTTCCACTCATTCATGCAAAACCAATGGCCAAACGTTTATAACGATTGGTTAGAAGACCCATCTGCAACGCCGGCTGAAAACCAAGGTTTAACGCAGTTGGCTTATGGTATCGCTAATGCTGCAAGGCAAGTGAAAACCGACTTTAAGGAGCAAGATAAACCGGTTTTCTTGATGGTGGTGCAGAAGAACGAAGACAACGTTTATGACCAACACTTGCTTGAAGTCGAGCTACAAAAACAGGGAGTTCGTACGGTTCGTCGTACCTTTGAACAATTGAGCTGTCAGCTTTCATCAGGTGATAATCAACGCTTGTTACTGAAAGATGTCGGCGCTGTCGATGTGGTGTACTTAAGAGCTGGCTATCAGTATTCAGATTACTGGGCTCCAGAACTCAATGAATCGGTTTGTTGCCACACGCTAAGTCAGACTCGCTTGTTTATGGAGCAACACCATGTCGCAATGAACGCGACTAGCGACCAGTAAAACCATGCAAATGCTGCTGACCATGATGCCTGCAGCAGAATACGCACGCTGGGGTTTAACGTTAGAAGAAGCCGAACTGGTCAAGAGTGTTCTGGCTGATATGAAGCCTATCACCAATGAAGCAATTGAATGGTTTAACACACAAGCTGATAAGCAAGAATGGGTGCTGAAAAACCAAGGTGAGGGCGGTGGCCATTGTGTCTTTGGTGACGACATCAGCGAACAACTGAGCCAGCTTAAACCAGAAGAGTACGACGCGTGGGCATTGATGCAGCGCTTGTACCCGCATGAGCGAGACGTACCAACTATTGCGGTGCGTGATACCCAACAAACGCTCGTGATAGACTTAGTCAGCGAAGTGGGTTTATTCACCGCTTACTTCAAAGGTGAACCAGTAACAGAGCTAGACGGCTACGCGGGTTACCTAATCCGCAGTAAACCCGCTAGCGAAAATGAAGGCGGAATCCACAGCGGCAAAGGGATTTTGGATTCTTTAACACTGATTGAATCCTAACTTCACTAAGCATTAATCTAGTGGTTTTGATAATTTAAATCCCGCATCTAATAATTGGATCCGGGATTTTTTGTTTTATAGGACGACAAAAAGATCTCATTGACATAGGTAGAATGATCGTTCTACCCTATAGGTAGAGCAGTTATTCTACCTATCACTGTTACTTACTACGATTGGTATTCAGTATTAAGAGAGCACTATGTTGAGAGAACAGATTGCAGCAAGCCTTGAAGTGGCGTTTAGCCAGCAAGGTTTTGCGGAGCCGAGCGTTGCACAGCTGAAAACCGCGTGCAACGTGAGCCTGAGAACCTTGTATAAACACTTCCCTTCAAAAGAAGCGATGATTGTCGGGGCGTTAGAACATCGTCATCAGCGTTACTTGAGTCTGCTGTTGGAAGATTCCCCTCGCTCGGGCTACCAAGCGATTACTCATATCTTCAATAAGCTTCAACAGTGGATGGAAGAGTACGCGCCGCACGGTTGTTTATCTATGAACGCACTGGCTGCTTTTCCTGACAACGAACTGATTAACCAAGCCGTAATCGAGCATAAGAAAGAAGTTCAGGCGTTAATGGCTAAGCAAAGCCAAAGAGAAGACCTCGCTTCAGAGCTCTTTTTACTTCATGAAGGCGTATCAAGTGCGTGGCCAGTATTGGGCGAAGAAGCTGTGGCATCGGCACAGAATATGGTGACAAAATTACTCAAGGAAACAGTATGAATTTTGAAGTGCCAAAAACAATGAAAGGCGCAGAGATGTTAGGGCACGGCGGTGCAGAAATGCTGGGTTACCGTGAAGATATCGCTGTTCCTCAAATTGAACCTAATGAAGTGTTAATCAAGGTGATGGCCGCAGGCGTGAACAACACCGACATCAACACGCGAATCGGTTGGTATGCAAAAAGTGATGACTCAGACGATGCTAGTTGGTCTGGCGAAGCGTTGAAATTCCCTCGCATCCAAGGTGCTGATGTGTGCGGTTTTATCGTGGCAGTCGGCAATGAAGTCTCTGTCGATCGTATTGGTGAGCGTGTTCTTATCGAACCTTGTTTAACCGAAGTGTACGGGCGAGATCTACCACAGCCATGGTATTTCGGCTCTGAGTGCGATGGCGGTTTTGCTGAATACACCAAAGTAGCAGCTAAGCACGCTTACGCGGTGAACAGCACAATGTCGGATGTTGAGCTGGCGTCTTTCCCATGCTCTTACTCGACCGCAGAAAACATGCTGACTCGCTCGAATGTGGTTGAGGGAGAGCGTGTGCTTATCTCTGGTGCATCGGGCGGTGTGGGCTCTGCGGCTATTCAGTTAGCAAAAGCTCGCGGCGCGTATGTGATTGCCATCACTAGCCCAAGCAAGAACCAACAGTTACTTGAACTTGGCGCTGATGAAGTGATTGCCCGTGATGCTGATTTGGTTAAAGCGTTAGGCGAAAGCAGTGTGAATGTGGTTATCGACTTAGTTGCCGGTGACAAATGGCCTGAATTCCTTGAAGTGCTGAAACCACATGGCCGTTATGCCGTATCTGGCGCAATTGGTGGCGCTATGGTTGATCTTGATGTCCGAACTCTGTATCTCAAAGACCTTAGCTTTTTTGGTTGCACGGTTTTAGAGCCACAGGTATTCCAAAATCTAGTCGACCATATTGAGAAGCAGCAGGTTGGCGCCATCGTCGCAGAGTCTTACCCGCTGGCCGATATTCATAAAGCGCAAGATGAGTTCTTAAAGAAAAAACACGTTGGTAAGATCGTGTTGGAAGTGGCAGAGCGCTAGTTTTAGTCAGCTTCACGGTTGAGATGTATGTATGAGCGAGCCAGTATCATGTGCTCGCTTTTTTGTTTCTGGCGAATACAGGAGGCCTAGTCTCGCAGGCTGTTGAGTAACAGATCTTATACAGTTGAAAAGTTAATGATTCATTTGTCACTGTGTGGTTTATTAATTAACTGTGTGGTAATCACCGCCGTTATATATCCCTATCTATGTTGTATTCATCTAGGAGCCGTATTGATGTTTAAAAGGGTATTGCAGGCACTATTCTCGCCTTTTGTTGATTCAAAAAACAAACCCTCTGCAGAGCCTGTCCAAAAAGAGCAACAACAAACCGTTGCTACTGATTCTGTTCGGTCTTCAATCTTTGTTCCGCCGTCGTCCACTCAACCATCATCATTAATCGTCGATAATACGCTTAGCCTTCACGATGGTGAGTTCCTTGATTATTTGTTTGGAGAGTCTCGCCTTCGAACGGAGTCAGACCCATTTAGTGATTTTGTTGCTTGTCAGATCGAACGTTTGATTCGCTCTCCAAAAGCTTTGCTTAATGAACTGCCAGTGATGCCAGCCTCTGTGACCACGTTAATGGCAGAATTACAGAGCGACGAGTTTGATGTAGATGCATTGCTAAAAGTGATTGAGCGCGAGCCGAGTATGGCTGCCGATGTGATTAAGTTGGCAAATAGCGCCTTTTACAAACGCAATGAAAAACAGGTTACTGACCTAAAAACAGCATTCCTAAATATGGGTTCTCAAGGGCTTGTTGAAGGGGTGGTGAATAGCTACATGAAGAACTTCACGCCGGGGAACAATATTTACTGGCGTCATTTCGGTGAGAAAATTTGGAATCACAGTGTTCAGACGGCGTCGTTTTCTAAGGAGTTGATGAAAGACTCTTCATCTCAAGAAGATCAAGCGGCGGCGTACTTTGTTGGGTTGATTCGCAACTTAGGCAAGATGATCATTTTCCAGATGATGGTGGAAGCATTTAAGCATGTTGACCCTTCTGTTCCGCCTAACTCGTTAGCATTGAAGCGCCTGATGAACAGCTACTCTATTCGCCTGACTTACACCATTGCTAAGTTCTGGGAGCTGCCAGAGTCTGTGTTGACCGCAATTGGTTATCAAGAGTCGAGCCGATACGAATGCACACCATTTGGTCAAGCTGTGTTTGAAGCTAACTACTTGAGTGAGCTGTGCTATTTACTGGAAGAACAAACGATTGAAGTTGAGCAGTTTAAGCGCAGATGCAAAGAGACACTGATGTCTCCGGCGGCATATAAAGTGGCTAACCGGATTTATAAAGAGTCTGAATTGGCGCTAGTAGGATAATAACGGCTGGCGTTGGCTAGGTTGATTCTGAAGTCGTCATAAAACGGTATTTTCTAAATGGTCTTACTAAGCAGTAAGACCATTTTTGTTTCAATTATCGATTAAGGGATCTTAGCCAGTTCTTGTTTCAATTTATCGATTTTACGCAGTTCTTTTTCGATCTTACCCTCATACTTTCGGATTTTATCCGCTCTATCGTCTCTTTTTGCTTCTTCTAGGTCAGCTTGGTATTCAGCTAAATCTTGTTCATTGGATTCAATCTTCTCACGGAGATCATCCTTCAAGCCTTCATTTGTGCAGTTCTCTTTCGCGGCTTTTAACGCAGTGGTTAATCGCTCCACTTTGTACTGATTATCGTACTGCTCCGCTTTCTTTATTTGATATTCGATCTCACAGAATTTCTTTTCACAACCAGTTAGTGCGTCGCATTGGGTGCTCGCCATGCTGTTAAAAGAGAATGCGCAAAGAAACAGTAATGAGCCTTTTAGGTGTCGAGTCATGGTTTACCTTCTTATTGGGTCTAATTAGTTTGTGCTTATATTTGTTGAGCCTCACTTCGAGAGTACATTAGCACCCCATTTCTTTGCTATTGGCAGGGGAGTGTTAAAGATAAATCGCTGTGCCTAATGACTTATTTTTGAACATGGCTAGATTTACAAATGGTTAATCCACAACTGATCGAGTTCGCACCAACCGAAACCATTCACTTGCGCGCCGTGTATCTTTTCTGAAACCTCTAAGTTGAACGCCTCTTGCTTGAGCTCAACCACAACCCCAGAGTCATTCAACCAATGTTTGAGTTCCAACAGTGTATTCATCGCTAACTTAACGTTGGGCTGGCTTCTTATTGAGGCTAAGCCTTGTTCGATTTTCTCTAGCATCTCAGCAGGTAAAGTTAAGTCCTCAAACGGGAAGCGAGTGAAAAAGCTTAACCACGAAGTGAAGGTGTCGTTCTCATCAATAATGCTGCACAACACGACGTCTTTGGTAGTTAGGTAGTGCCCATATTCCACGCTGGTTTTGCTGTCGCCGGATACTGATAATTGATCGAAAAGGGCTTGGCATTCAGAGGTGTCTTCAACGGTGAACTCACGAACGGTTTTCGACAACATCGGGTTTTGAATCTTAAAGAAGGTTGAGCTGAAATCCGGTTGGAAAGAATGGTCATCGCCACGCACGGTGGTCGTCTTTTCGGGCAGTTTCACGCACACCTGATTTTGAGCGCAGGCTTTACTCTGTGCCCATTCAGGATAGACCCACAACTCGACTCGATTGAGAATCGGCGTGCTATGTGAATAGGCGCTATTGCGGCTCAATCTCAACATCTTGCTTGAGAAGATGTCTAACGAGAACGCGCCAGATCCAATCAGCCTATCAGTCGGTGATGAGGGATCAAATACGGAAGCTTCAGCTCTGGCAAGTAGGCGTGGTAAATGCCAATCAGGTTGATTCAATTTCAAGACAACCACATTACCTGCCGAGACAGAGACCTCATCAATATGCTGATAACAGCGACGCCATATTTTGCTTTGGCAGAGAGAGTTAAGGTTTCGCGCTATGTCTTGAGGTTCGAGTGTTCTTCCGTTATGAAACTGAACACCATTACGAATCTGAAAGTGCCACTGTGTCGCATCTTGATTAGGCTGCCAATGATAAGCTAAATCGCCGCTGAGTTTGCCGTGCTGAACGGTGGTAAGGCGTTGGCAAACTTGCATCACTAGGAAGCGTTCGGTGCGTCTAAGTACTCGTTGAGGGTGAAGCGCTTCGAGTTCTCGGTGAAAGGGGATGTACGCGATATTCTGCGCCGACGGATTGGTATTGTTTAGAAAGGCTTGTAACTCAGCGCCAGCATTGCGGCCATTGAAGCTTAAGGTGCTAAACACCTGTTCTATGTTGCCTGCGTCAGCTTGGGTTTGTGCGTATTGGTAACACGCCTCAATGGGCTCAACCAGACACGTCAGCTGTGCCTTCTTGCTGCGGCCTGAGCTAGCTTGCCACTCAATCCAACCTTGTGCTGTCATCGCTTTGAGTAAGGTTTGAACGTGACGTTCACTCACATGCAGCAGGGTGGCCAGTTGGTTAACCTGACAATGTGATACTCCAGGCCCAAAAGCCTGAAATATCTTTTCATACAGTTCAAGCTTGCGCTTAAGGTTGCCCAATTTGCTTTTCCTAACGACGAGGTTGAGTTAAATGTGGATAGCCAGAGTCAATGAGTGCTTTTTCCATTGTATCGAGAACTCGAGAGGTTATCTCTGAGCTCAGGATATTCGATTCAGTTTTGCCTTGAAGCACCAAACCTGAAAAATGGTCGATTTCAAATTCGAACCCATTGCCCGTCACTCGTTTGTTGATGGTCGACTTCTGCCCTTGATGTTCAATCTCAATAAAGGCCGGATTCCACCATTTTTCGTGAATGGTGATCTTAGTATCAGGCCCACTCAAGTGCGCTGATCGGGGAAGGTTTTGCACTGTTGATGCCGATATCTTACCGTTCATATCACCAGAGAAGGTAAAGCACGCATCGGTATCCACATTTGCCCCCTCATACAGACATGACATCTCTACCTGAGGTTTTGAAGGGTTCACACCCAGTGTTCGGCATAGATCGTAAAAGAACCAAAGTCCATAAACCCCAACATCGAGCGTTGATCCGCCTGACAAATCCGGATTGAAGATAAACAAATCGGGCTCATAGTCGTGATGGTTACCAAAGCTGGCTTCGATTGAATCTATCTGAATGTTGTTGTCGACCAAAAATGATTGAAGCTCACGATACGCGGGAAACACCACGGTTTTCATCGCTTCTAACAGCATCACGCCATTTTGCTTGGCGAGGGCTTTCATCTCAAGCCAGTCAGCAAGGTTGGTAAAAGCCGGCTTCTCAACCAATACATGCTTATTACTCTTTAGAAACAGTTCGGCGAGTGGCTGGTGGTATGGGTGAACCGTAGCGATGTAAACCGCTTCAACACTTGGGTCATTCGCCATCTTTTCATAAGAGCCATAAGCCTTGTCGCAACCAAACTTATTGGCGAACGTGGCTGCGCGGGAGTGATCTCTTGCGGCAACGGCATATAGTTCACCATGCAGACAGTGTTCTGTGACTGCCGCTGCGAATCGATTGGCGATATTACCTAGCCCTGCGATGCCCCATTTGATTTTGCGTTGCGTGTCGCTCATCAGTTACTCCAAATCGTTGTTTTGTATAAGTGTACTCAGAGTCGCCACATACAAATAGAGAACAGATTTCTCAACCTGTTCTCTATTTATTTTATTCTAGTTGAAGCTCAGGATTAGCTCTGTAGGGAGTGTTTCCAATCGGCTAGGGCTTGAATGTGTTTTGGCCCGATGCCACAACAACCACCGACGATATTCGCGCCCAGTGCGTGCCAACGTTTAGCGTAAGTTAAATAACCTTGACCATCCAGCTCACGCATCTCCTGAAACATATCATTCGCTTCATGTTCGTTGCTGATAGGCGCAAAATTGTTGGCGTAGACACCAATTTCTAAATCACGGCCTAGCTCATCGATCACTTTCCTAGCATCGATAATGGCTTGATCCATCACTTCAGGCACTGAGCAGTTAAACATAATGCCTGTTGCGTTTGATTGGCAGGCAAGTTTGATCGCGTCTGTTACGCTCTCGCCTGAACGAATATTGGCAGAATCGCCCTTGGTGTCTTCCAAACTGAATGCGTAGTAACACGGCTTATCGGACTGCTTAAGAACCGCATGAATGGATTCAAATTCTTGCAGGCTACAAATCGTTTCCGCTATCCAAAGGTCGATGTTTGGGTCTTGAGCATCGTAAAGCGTTTGAATGATTGGCGCAGCCTCTTCTACCTTAAACAAGTCTGGTCGGTAGCTGCCAAATGGCGGTGGAATCGCGCCCGCGACTTTCACTGTGTGGGTAGCCTTGTTAGCAACTGCTTTCGCCAGTTCGCCAGACAGCGCGGCTAGTTCAAAGCCTCGTTGCTCGAACAGTTCTGCACCCAAATGAAAAGGCACACACGCGTAGCTATTGGTGATCAGGATTTCAGCACCTGCATCGACAAAGTTTTGATGCGCTTGGCTGACAAATTCGGGTGCTTCAATCAGCGCTTGAGCACTCCAAAGTGGTTGAGTAAATGGCGCGCCAATTTCTTTGAGTTCTCGGCCCATGCCGCCATCAAGTATGGTTAGTGTTTTCATATTCAATACTATCTAAACAATTGCTGAAGTTCTGCCGCCACCATATCAGACAACCTTGTCAGACAGAAGCCATCAAGCCAAGGTTCAACTATCGATGAGGGAGTTTTGTTATAGGCCGTCTAGCGGGCTAGTCGTGCCGCTAAAGTGTTGCCCAATAACGTGAGTGTATATCTGAGTTGTCTTAACATCACTGTGCCCCAGTAACTCTTGAACCGTTCTGATATCGGAGCCTGACTTTAGAAGTTGCGTAGCAAAACTGTGCCTGAAAGTATGACAACTAATTCGCTTGTGGCGCAATTTGTTAGAGTTAGTCGCCTTCTTCAGCGTTTTTCGGAGTGCCGAATCATGTAGGTGGTGTCGGCATACTATCCCCGACTCTGGGTGTTGAGTGACGGATTTTGATGGGAATAGGTACATCCAAGCAAGTTGTCGATAGGCACTCGGGTATTTTTTGCCTAATCGGTGAGGCAAAGATGGCCCAAACCCATTCAAGTTATCTTTAGCAAGCAGAACTGCAACTTGTGAAATTTTGTCTTGTATAGCTTCAGTGAGTGAAAAACTTAAAATTGTCACTCGGTCTTTATTTCCTTTCCCATCGTGAACAGTGAGAGACCCTTGTTTTAGGTCTATATCTTGTACTCGAAGCCTCAGACATTCCGATACTCTCAAACCTGAACCATACAACAAGCGAAAAAACAGTTGATATTTAGGATCTATTTCATTGATCACCGAGATAGCTTCCGAATGATTGAGTACGCTAGGAATTTTTCGAGACCGAGTCGCATAGCTAAACCCTAAGTCTCCTAGAGGTTGCTTAATAAATTGATTGTATAAATAGGCTAGAGCATTGAGCGCTACCTTCTGAGTATTGATGGCGACTTTTTGATGATTAGCTAAATGAGAAAGAAAGGAGACAACTTCAGCTGCATGCATCTGTTCAGGGTGTTTCATTTTATGAAAATGAATGTAGTACTTAATCCAATAACAGTAGGCTTTGATTGTCCTGCGACTATAGCCCCGCATCGTCATATGTTCGCAAATTGCCTGCATGAATTGACTCGCCATATATCCCCCTCACAAAATCTGTACATACAGACAGTTTATTGCTTGTTGAATAATTAATGACTTAAAAAAGAGTGGTTTTTAACTCTGATTGAGCACGAATTTAACGAGAGATTGATTTTAAGTTATTGATTAATATGTAGATTAGTGAGTGGTTAAGAATGAAAGCGAGCGTTATATAGGCGGCAATGTGTGCTTGCACGTTTTCACACTTAATGTTTAAACCCACTTTCATATTAAATGCATAGCATTCAGTTGGTTATGAGCGACCTTTTTGATATGTTAAGCGGATGGATTCGTGCTTGCACGATATTAAAATGTTACACGAACTAAAGATAGCAGTTTTTTGGCTCAGTTCAGCGATTGAGCCATTAGTTTTTTAGGTGTAAAAGTAAGGTGGATTTCCTTTTTCTTTGGTGCCTTTTGGTGTTCGTTTCATCAGGTTCGGCATTGAACTATTATTCCCCTAAATTCAGGCGTTTCAGCGGCTAATTTACGCTTCAATTGTTCTTTGGTTATGCCTCATTTTAGTCTGCATCAGTGTTTTGCTCTCAGTATTTTTAATCCCAATTGTGGTTTGGATATTTGGTTTATCAGCTCAGAAGTTGCTGAAACCAAGTCATTCAAATGGTGTAAGAAAAAGGGATTGTTTCGTTTCACAGTTATTGTCGTTGAAATGATATTTTGCTCGCTAAATTGAGCCAGTCTAATTAAACTCAGTTTACAGTAAATCTTGGTAAATCAATTCTTTACCAAGTTAATAGAAGCGTTGACAAAGATCGTGTAACAAATGCATCAACACGATTTGCTACACTCGGCGTTGTCAGTTTGTCTTTAGTTTCAGTGATTAAGGCAGTAAAATTCAGCTAAGTCTGTATGGTAGCAAACGTGTTATGCAGGCGTTAAGTTTACGAGGAAGTTTATGAACCTTTATCATTACACAGATCAGAATGGTTTTATTGGTATTTTTAATAACAAAGAGTTATGGGCAACAAAAATTCAATATTTAAACGATCATAATGAGTACTATTTAACAATTGAGATTGCTTCTAAAGAAATTAAAGCTCTAATAGAAAAAGAGCAAGATTTAGAAACTAAATGTGTATATCAAGAGTTTTTATCTCGTATTGAGCTTATATCCAATATTAACTTGTGTGTTTGCTCATTAAGCGAAAAGGGAGACTTACTTAGTCAATGGCGAGGATATTCAAATAAAATGGGTGGATACTCGGTCGGCTTTAAATTAAAAGAAATTGAATTGATAGCAAAAAGAAATAAGTTTGAGTTATTAAAATGTATTTACGATGAAGAAGAGCAAAAGAAGAAGGTCGTGTCTGTTATTAAGAAAGCTATTAATTTTGTAGACAAGGATGGTGCTTACAAAGAAAACAAGCATTGTATTGACTATTTTGAAGAGGGAATTATTAAACTCGCCCCTATTATCAAAGACAAGAATTTTTCAGAAGAGTCTGAATGGAGGTTAGTTAAAATAGTTAGTACCAGTGACATGAAATTTAGAGCAGGGAATTCTATGTTAACACCTTATGTAGGCTTTTCGTTGGGAGACAAGCGTCAAGTGAAAGAGGTACTAGACACTGTGATTGTTGGTCATACGCCTCATGTTCAACTTGCAATACAAGCTACTAAAACATTCTTATGTAACTCCCTGTTAGAAAAGTCTGATTATCCAATAGGCTTAAATCCATTTAATATTGTGGAGAGCAAAATACCATATCGAAGTTGGTAAACTTAACAAACAATTTAAGAGTGATTCAGCATGCTCGGCATTTTTGGTTTGGGTTGAGCTCAGTGTTTACGGTGGTCAAATTGAGTGTTGTGGCCGCGTGCTTCACACCTTAATTGGGCGTTAGTTGGTTTTCAAAATCGAGGTTGGTAATTCTTTCTACGAAATTTAATTGAGTTTAATTTGTGTTTTGTAGTGCTCTAAGTTGTTGCCTTGTGGGTGAATTGTAATTCACGCTCATTCCGCCAAAATATGCTGTCGTTAATAGTCGTTTGGTGCAATGTTTAATCTAGAAGTGCATTGATATCTTCGGCTCCATTAACTCCGCTTATTTTATAATGGCGTCATTCTGGTTTGCTAGTTTCCAAGTAGTAATCTTGAAAGTGTATTTAAGTTGTATTTGAGTCGTAGTTTTTGAATTGGTCACTGGATAATATTTCCAATATTTATTATCGTGTTTGTTTGGTCTTTAAATACCGCCAAACACAACTAACAAGGCGTTTAAACGGAACAAAAACAGTGGGTTACGTTTCGCTTCGCTACACATTTTAACCCACAATTTTTGTCCGCTTAACGCGGCTACATGGATTCCCCCGGTTGTCAAACATCCGCTAAACTTATGTTGATGGGTTTTGGACTGCCGCTCTACATTCGGCCTACTTATCGACGATTCGCATACGTCGTGGCCCTGA
>Ga0310124_10001759_pt1 | contig 15017 bp, 12 predicted proteins | sample CB11b_AW_Bot5_MG_FD_203507 | JGI IMG/M metagenome (GOLD analysis project Ga0310124, IMG submission 203507) | Marine microbial communities from Western Arctic Ocean, Canada - CB11b_AW_Bot5 | ecosystem: Environmental > Aquatic > Marine > Oceanic | place: Canada: Western Arctic Ocean | collected...
GTGACACGCTGACTCCGGTGAGTGCCTTTTGCCGCATCGGAACCTGCGAGAGTGCGTTTTTATTCGAGAGCGTGGTGGGTGGTGAGCGGGTGGGGCGGTTCAGCTTCGTGGGTTCGGATCCGTTTCTGAGGATCGAGGCTCACGGGAACGGCGTGACTGTGACCGGTGAGGGCGAGGACCCGATGGGTGCCTGGCCCGAGACGGCCAATGGCGAGACCCGCGAGGTGGACGATCCGCTGGCAGAACTCGAGTCGCTGCTGGCTCGCTACCAGGCGGCCCCGGTACCCGGTTTGCCCCGATTCTGCGGCGGTGCGGTGGGATATGCCGGCTACGACGTGATCCGCTACAGCGAACACCTGCCCGATCCTCCCGAGGACGATCGCGGGCTGCCCGACATGGCGTTTGCCTTCTACGACCGCATGATCGTCTTCGATCACATCAACAAGACGGTGCTGGTGGTGGCTCACGCGCGGAGTGATGCCGACGACCTCCCAGCCGAATACCGGCGGGTCTGCGGGCGGGTCGACGAGTTGTGTGACCGGTTGGCAACGGCGGGCGACGAATTGCAACTGGCCGACTTCGACGCGGCAAAAGCCGTCGACCGCGAGACGACTTCGAACTTTTCGCAGCAGGACTTCGAAGCGGCCGTCGAGGTGTGCAAGAACTACATTCGCGCCGGTGACATCTTCCAGGTCGTGATCAGCCAGCGGTTGTGCCTGGAAACCTCCGCGCGGCCGCTGGACGTCTACCGCGCGTTGCGGGTGGTCAATCCCAGCCCGTTCATGTTCCTGCTCAGATCCCCCAGCGTGGATCTCGTCGGGAGTTCTCCGGAGATCATGGTCCGGGTCGAGGACGACGAGGTCACCATCAGGCCTCTGGCCGGGACCCGCGTGCGGGGTGCGACCGAGGATGAGGATCGGGCTTTGGCCGAGGAACTGCTGGCCGACCCCAAGGAGCGTGCCGAGCACGTGATGCTGGTCGACCTGGCGCGGAACGACGTCGGTCGAGTCGCCCGGTACGGCACCATCGAACTCTCCGACGTCATGGTCGTCGAGCGTTACAGCCACGTGATGCACATCACCTCCAACGTCCGAGGTCGACTCTGCGATGGCCACACCGCCCTGGACGCTCTGCGGGCGGGGCTGCCGGCCGGGACCGTCTCGGGAGCCCCCAAGGTGCGGGCGATGGAGATCATCGACGAACTCGAGCCGCACCGCCGTGGCCCTTATGCCGGAGCGGTCGGGTACGTCGACTTCACCGGCAACATGGACACCTGCATCGCGTTGCGGACGGTCGTGATGCGGGACGGGGCCGTGCATGTGCAGGCCGGGGCCGGGATCGTCGCCGACAGCGTGCCCGAGACCGAGTACCACGAAACGCTCAACAAGGCCCGTGGACTGCTCGCGGCCATCGACCTGGCCGAGACCCAGCTGGCCAGCGGGCGGAGTTCAGCGGAGGGCACCGCGGCGAATTGAGAATCGCTGAGCGTTGTGGTAGCGTGCCGCACGGCGTCTGTTGTTCTGCCACGACTTGACACGTCATGCCATGTCATGACAGCGATCACCCACAGTGACAATATTCCAGCAGATCATCGACGGAGAAATACCGGCCGACATCGTTCATGAAGATGACCGCTGCCTGGCGTTTCGTGACATCGCCCCGCAGGCCCCGGTCCACGTGCTGGTGATTCCACGCAAGCCGATCGTTTCGCTGGCTCACCTCGAAGACGAAGACGAAGCACTGGTCGGGCACCTGATGATGGTGGCCCGAAAGGTCGCCTTGGACCTGGGACTCGAAAATGGATTCCGCACCGTGATCAACACGGGCCAGGACGGGGGACAAAGCGTCGATCACCTGCACATTCACGTGCTGGGAGGACGAGGGCTGGCCTGGCCACCGGGTTGAGACCGGGACCGGGACAACGGGACCACGCTTGGACAGAGACAATTCCAGACAAGCAGAGACAGACAAGCAGAGACAGACAAGCAGAGACAGACTGGCAGAGACAGACTGGCAGAGACATTTTCGCAGAGACATTCTTGAAGGACAGAGACGATGCCCATCCGCAGATTTGCTGCCGCGTTCATGGTCTTGCTCGTGGTCGGTTCCCTGTTGCTGGCCCGTCAGAAGGCCCGGGTCCGTTCGGCCTCGGCGATGACGGCCGCCTGCCAGGCCTTCCTGAAGACTCTTGATGAGAGCCAGGCCAAGCGGTGTCGGTTCGCCTTTGCGGACAAGGAACGTGTCAACTGGCATTTCATCCCACGTGTGCGGAAGGGTCTGCCGGTGAAGGATCTCGAGGGGGCTCCGCTGCGGGCCGCGTTGGGGCTGTTGCGCAGCGGTCTGTCCGAGGCCGGGTACGACCAGTCGCTCAACGTGATGAGTCTCGAGGAGGTGTTGTACCTGCTGGAGGGTGGCGACCGGACGAGTCGTCGCAACAACCGGGATCCCAGGAAGTACTACATCAGCATCTTCGGCAATCCGGGCGTGAAGGGGAGTTGGGGCTGGCGATTCGAGGGCCACCACCTGTCGCTGAACTACACGTTTGTCGACGGCAAGCTGGCGTCGACGACTCCGGAATTCTACGGAGCCAACCCGGGTACGATCGACGCGGGTAAGGGTCGCCAGATCAGGGTACTGGGTCCCGAAGAGGACCTGGCCCGCTCGATTCTCACCACCTGCACTCCCGCCCAGGAAAAGGTCGTGTGGCGATCCAAGGAAGCTCCCGATGATCTCCGTGGCGGCGGGGTCGCTCAGCCGGAGACCACCGACCCGGTCGGGCTGCCGGTCTCGAAGATGAGTGACGGGCAGAAGAAGCTGATGCAGACGCTGCTGAGTGAGTACCTGAAGAACATGCCCGGCGATGTCGAGAGGCAGCGGCGGGGCGAGATCAACAAGGCGGGGATCCAGAACATCTACTTCGCCTGGTGGGGCAGCGAGAAGCAGAACGAGCGGCACTACTACCGTGTGCAGGGACCGACGTTCCTGATCGAGTACAACAACACGCAGAACAGTGCCAACCATGTCCACTCGATCTGGCGGAACCTCGCCGGAGACTTCAACATCCCGGTCGCCGGCAAGAAGTGAGTCGGGAGCGGGTTGGGACGCTTACAGGTGATGCGAACAGAGGATGCGAACAGGAGCGGTGGAATGAGCCAGGTAGTCGCTCAGCAGATTGAGAGTCGATTTCGCGAGTCCTTTGCAAGTTCGGCGGCGTTGTACGATCGCGCCATGAAGTTGTTTCCCAGCGGTGTGACTCACGACGGCCGCTACCTGAAGCCGTTCCCGATCTACATCGACCACGCATCCGGTTCGCGGAAGACCGATCGTGACGGCAACGAGTTGATCGATTACTGGGTCGGTCACGGATCGATGCTGCTGGGGCATTCTCACCCTGCCGTCGTCGAGGCCGTTGCCGCTCAGGTCGGCCGTTCGACTCACCCCGGTGCCTGCCACGAGTTGGAGTTGGAGTGGGGCGAGCGGATCCAGCGTCTGGTGCCTTCGGCCGAGCGGATCCGGTTCACCAACAGCGGGACCGAAGCGACGTTGATGGCATTGCGGGTATCCCGGATCGTCACCGGCCGGACCAAGGTGCTGAAGTTCGCCGGCCACTTTCATGGCTGGCACGACCAACTGATCCCCGCCGCGTCACCTCCTCACGACGCCGAATCCGGCTACAGCATGCCGGGGATCACCGAGGGAGTCTTCGGTGACCTGGTGATCGTCCCTCCGAATGATCTCGAGGCGGCTGCCGCGGCGATCGCCGAGCACCAGCCGGCGTGCGTGATCCACGAGGGCAACGGCAGCCGCTGGGGTGCCGTGCCGACGCGGGCTGAGTTCCTGCAGGGCTTGCGGCAGGTCACCGCCGAAGCGGACACGATCCTGATTCTCGACGAGGTGATCACTGGCTTCCGCGTACACCCAGGGGGCTTCCAGTCGGTCTGCGAGATCGTCCCCGACATGACCGCGATGGCGAAGGTTCTGGCTGGTGGACTCCCCGGCGGATGCCTGGCCGGTCGAGCGGACTTGCTCGAGGTGCTGGCGTTCGGCAATTCGCTGGGTAAGAAGATGAAGCACCCCGGCACCTTCAACGCCAACCCGCTTTCGGCGGCCGCCGGCTGTGCGGCTCTGGACGTGGTGGCCACCGGCGAGCCGTCTCGCGTGGCCAACCACCAGGCTGCTCGATTGCGGCAGGGTCTCAACGCGTTGTTTGCCGAGCAGGGTGTGCCGTGGGTGGCCTACGGTGATTTCTCGGCGATCAAGCTGATTCCCGATTACCAGGGACCGCCGCCCGACGGCGACGACTGGGTGCCGTATGGGGGTGATTACCGGCGATTGGACGTGTCCTACGACGAGTCGTTGGGTCACGCCTTCCGCTGTGCGTTGCTGGTGGGTGGAGTCGACTGGATGGGCTGGGCCGGGTCGACCTCCTTGGCACACACCGACGCCGACATCGAGGCCACCGTCTCGGGGTTCGCCACGGCGCTTGGTCTGCTGTCCGCCGACGGCCTGATTTCGGCCGCATGAGTGACGGGAGTTCGGGCGGGGTCGAGGCTTCCGGGAATCCGCTGCTGAGTGGTCCGTTGAGGCGGACGGTGCTGGTGCTGGCGTGGCCGGTGCTGTGCGAGCAGGTGCTGGGGTTCCTGGTGGGGCTGTACGACACCTGGCTGAGTGGTCGGATCGAGGGTATCAGCGAGGTAGCCACCGGGGCTGTGGGGCTGGCCGCCTACGTCGGCTGGCTCGCCTCGATGCTCTTCGGCCTGGTCGCCACCGGCACGACGGCCCTGGTGGCCCGTCATCGGGGCGCGGGTGAGCCGGCCGAGGCCAACCGGATCATGAACCGGTCTCTGGCTCTGGCAGGTGTGGCTGGAGGAGCGGTCTACGCGCTGATCTATCTGGCAGCACCCTCGATGGTGCGGTTGCTGGAGATGGCCGGCGAGGAGGGTCGGATCGTGGTGCACTACCTGCGAGTCGACGGAGTGGGCCACGTGGCCACCGGGGTCACTCTGGCGGCGGCCGCGGCGCTGCGGGGCAGCGGCAACATGCGGACTCCGATGAAGGTGCTCGGGCTGGTCGGAATCCTCAACGTGATTGTCTCCACCGTGCTGGTGTTCGGTGTGGGTGACGGGGGGGCCTTTGGGATCGAGCCGTGGGGAATCGACGGGATCGTGGCCGGCACGCTGGTGGCTCGATTCTCCGGGGGCCTGCTGATCGTGGTGGTGTTGGCTCGAGGTGTTTCGGGTCTGAAGATCGAGCCTGCTCAGCTGCGAGTCGTTGGCAAGTCGGCTCGCCGGATTCTCAGGATCGGCGGCCCCGCCGCCCTCGACGGGGCGATCACCTGGGGCGGGCAGTTCCTGTTCCTGATGATCATCGCCCGGCTGGACGGCGCGGGTCGGGGCAGTGCGGTGTTTGCGGCTCACATCGTGGGGGTTCGGCTCGAGGGGATCACCTACCTGCCGGCGGTGGCCTGGGGGGCCGCGGCGGCGACGCTGATCGGGCAGTCGCTGGGAGCGGGGCGGCCCGAACGGGCGATGGCCGCCGGCCACGAGACTGCCAGGCAGTGCGGTCTGCTCTCGGTCGTGATCGGGGTGATCTTCCTGGTCGCGGCGCCCTGGCTGTACGGCCTGATGCACACTTCCGCTGCGGTCGTCGAGGCGGGGATTCTGCCGTTTCGGGTCAACGCGATGTTCCAGTTGCCCCTGGCGCTGTCGATCGTCTACACGTCGGCGTTGCGGGGTGCCGGTGATACGAAGTTCCCGCTGTTGGCGAACGTGGTGGGCATCTTCTTGGTGCGGTTGCCGCTGGCCTGGTGGGCGGGCGTGGTGCTCGGGGGCGGGTTGCTGGGAGCGTGGATCGCGATGAGCGCCGATGTGGTGGTCCGCTCGCTGCTGTTGCTGTGGCAGTACCGGCGTGGAGCGTGGGTCCGCACGGAGGTTTAGCCCGCCTGCGGCGGGTTGACGCTGGCGTCGGTGGGGGGATAATCGGGACGTGGTGGCCGGCGTTCTCGGGCGGCCGGCGGCGAGGCCCGAGAGGCTATCTCCAACTGCGGTGAGGCCGTGTGAACCGGGTCAGATCCTAACCGAAGCAGCCCTAAGCATTTTGGCTCTCAGGTGCACGCGGAGATAGCCTTTCGCGCCTTTCCGGTCGGCTCGCCACACCACCACACCCTTCATACCGCTCGCGCAAGATGCTCCGAGCCGCGCCTGGATCCGATGGACCCGATGGACCCGATGGACCCGCAGTCGACTCACTACACCGTCCTGGCTCGCCGCTTCCGGCCGCAATCCTTCGACGAGGTGATCGGGCAGGACCACGTTGCCGGCGGGCTGCAGAACGCCATCAGCACCGGCCGGGTCGCTCACGCCTACCTCTTCACAGGCGCCCGCGGTGTGGGCAAGACGTCGATGGCGAGAATCCTCGCCAAAACGCTCAACTGCCCCACACCCGTCGAGGGGCAACCGTGTCACGAGTGCGATACGTGCCAGAGTATCGCGGCGGGGCAGGATGTCGATGTGCTGGAGATCGACGGGGCATCGAACCGGCGGATCGACGACATCCGCGACCTCCGCCGAAACGTCGGCGTCAGGAGCATGCGGTCGCGGTACAAGATCTACATCATCGACGAGGTGCATCAGCTGACCTCCGAGGCCTTCAACGCCCTGCTGAAGACGCTCGAAGAGCCTCCCGAAAACGTCAAGTTCATCTTCTGCACGACCGAGCCGAGTGCGTTGCCCGAGACGATCGTGTCTCGATGCCAGCGGTTCGACTTCGGCCTGATCGGGCTCGACCTGATCGCCGGACGGTTGAAGACGATTGCCGAGGCCGAGGGGGTGGTGGTCAGTGACGAGGCGGTGGAGCTGGTCGCACGCCGGGCCGGGGGGTCGATGCGGGACAGCCAGTCGATGTTCGATCAGCTGCTGGCCTTCGGGCGGGACCGGGTCGATGTCGGCGAGGTGCACCAGTTGCTGGGAACGGCACCCGACTTATTGCTGCTGGCGATCGTGGAGCCGCTGGTCGAGCAACGGCCTGCTGAGGCGATCGCGGCCTTCGAGGCCGCTCTGGCTGCCGGAGCTCAGCAGGATGAACTGCTCGGTCAATTGATCGAGTGCACTCGCGACCTGATGGTCGCTGCCAGCGGGGCCGAAACCGCGACGCTGCGCAGCGTGGGGCCGGATGCAGGCGTTCGCCTGGCCGAGTTGGCCGCCGCCTGGGGGGTCGAGACCGCGATCGCCGCGATGCAGGTGCTGGCCGAAACCGTCAGCCGCGCCCGCTGGACTCGACAGTCGCGGGCACTGGCCGACCTGGCCCTGGTCCGGATCGCCACGCTGCAGCGGCTGACGGAGGTGAGTGGCTGGTTGCAGCAACTCGCCGAAGGGTCCGCCGCGGCGGTTGCCTCGACCAGGATCGATCAAAAAAAAACGGCTGATCCGGTCACCCCGGTCACCCCGGTCACCCCGGTCACCCCGGACAAGTCACCTGCCGCTGTACCGGACCCCGCGACACCTGAGCCCGAAGCGGTGACACCGGCGTCCGCTTCCCAGGAAGCGGACACAGCGGCAGTGGCCGCAGAGGACGCCGGCGAGGAGCAGGGGGAGTCGAAGGCGGCGGCTGTGGCTGAAGAGTCGGCCGTGGAGTCGGCCGTGGAGTCGGCTCGGTTGGAGTCTGGGCGCGAGGGGTTGATCTGGGACGAGGTGACCGGCCGGATCAGTGGTCTGTTGCGGGAACACGTGCAGCGGGTGGACCGTATAGCAATTTCCGGGCCAAATCGTCTGGATCTCGTCTTTGCTGCGGAATATGATTTCCATCGTCGGTTCTGCGAGCGGCCCGAAGAGATGCGGCGTCTGGAGCAGTTGCTGCAGGATGTGACCGGTGACGTGGTTCAGGTGAGGCTGATTCTGGAGGAACCCAAGGCGGAGGATGCGTCGGAGGAGTCGGCTTCAGTTGAGGAGGAGCCGGCGGCGACCGATCCGATGGTCGAGGAGGCTCGGAGCATCTTCGGGGCGAGCGTTCAGCGAGTCGTTCCGGTCAATCGCCCGGTGTCCGACGATTGACCGGATGACACTCGTCGAGTTGGCAGTTCAAGAGCAGGGTGCGTTCGTTTGTCGGAGAGCGGTTTGATTGCAGTGGTTCTGTTCGACCAGCGGCGAATGGTTTGATGGCAATCGGTGTTAGTATTGAGTTTTGCGGCTGGGTGAGTTGAAGGAGAGGTCGAGAGATGTTCAAGGGGTTGGGCGACCTGGCGTCATTGATGAAGCAGGCTTCTGAGATGAAGGGCATGGTGGGCGAGATGCAGGAGAAGCTGGGCCGTGTCCGCGTGACGGGTTCGGCCGGGGGAGGGATGGTCGAGGTGGAGGCATCCGGTCACCAGAAGGTGCTCTCATGCACGATCTCCGAGCGGCTGGCGGCGACCGGCGACCGCGAGATGCTCGAGGACCTGGTGGTGGCGGCGACGAACCAGGCACTGGACAAGGCCCGCGCGGCGGCGGCGGCAGAGATGACCGAATTGACCGGAGGCCTGGACATGCCGGGACTCACAGATGCGCTCTCCCAGTTCACCGGTGGCGATCTGCCGACGGCCTGAGTCTTCCAGGCGTGAGGACGAGAAACCTGACGATGTCCCGCCAGAAGTTCGAGATCACCGATCATCCTTACGGCGAATCGGTGGGAACCCTGATCAACGAGTTCGCCAAGCTTCCCGGGATCGGTCGCAAGAGTGCCGAGCGGTTGGCACACCACGTGCTCTCAACGCCTGCCGAGGAGGTGACCGGACTCTCGGACGCGATCCGGCAGGTGAAGGAGTCGATCCGGTTCTGCGGGGTCTGTTTCAATCTGACCGAGGAGGAGTTGTGTGCGATTTGCCGCGACCCTCGTCGCGACCGGCAGGTCGTGTGCGTGGTCGAGCAGCCTCGCGACATCGTCTCGCTCGAAGCCGCCGGGGTCTACGACGGTGTCTATCACGTGCTGGGCGGCGCGCTCGCCCCGCTTTCGGGAATCGGCCCCGAGGAGTTGCGGATCGAACCCCTGTTGCGTCGCATCCGCGATGAGGGTGTGAGCGAGGTGGTGATGGCGACCAATCCGACACTCGAGGGCGACGGCACGGCGCTGTACATCTCGAATCTGCTGGACAGCCACAGCGTCCAGATCACTCGTTTGGCCCGCGGCATCGCCAGCGGCAGCGTACTCGAATTCGCCAACCGCGAAATGCTTGCTGACGCCATGCGCGGCCGCCAGCAATTCTGACACCCTTCTCCCGCGACCCTTTCTCCCTTTCCAGTCTCTCCCTTTTCAGCCTCTCCAGATCCTGACGACACTCCGCCATGCCGATGCAGTTCTCACAGAGCATGCGACTGGGCCAGCACATGAGCCAGCAGATGAAGCTGGCTCCGCGGATGATCCAGTCGATGGAGATCCTGCAGATGCAGCGGGAGGAGCTGGAGGCACGGATCGAGAAGGAGAAGTCGGAAAACGTGACGCTGGAGGACGCGGGGTCGGAGTCTGCCGGCGAGGAGGAGACGGCGGAGACGGCGGTCGAGGAGACCGATGCGGCGGAGGTGGAAGTCGAGCAGCAGGAGTTGGTGGTCGACGGCGAGAGCAACAACGAGGAGGACTTCGAGCGGTTGGCTGAGATTGCGCCCGAGTGGCCCGATGACAACGTGTTCGAGTCGGGCCGCCCGTCATCGAACCGGGTCAGCGAGGCGGGTGAGCGGTACCACGACGCGATGGCGAACATGGTCGCCCGGGCCCCGTCGTTGCTCGATCATCTGCTCGAACAGTGGGGCCTGGCCGAACTCGATGACGTCCAGAGATCCTTCGGCGAATACGTGATCAGTCATCTGGGCCGCAACGGCCGCCTGCCGACTCCGCTGGAGGACATCGTACAGGTCTACGGCCGGCCGGTGTCCGAGGCGATGTCGCTGGAGGTGCTTGCCCGCATCCAGCAGCTCGATCCTCGCGGTGTCGGAGCCCGTGATGTGCGCGAGTGCCTGCTGCTGCAACTGACCAAGTCGACTCCGTTCAGGGACGTGCTGACCACCTTGATCACCGGCCATCTCGACGAACTGGCCAACAACCGCCTGCCTCATATCCAGAGGAAGACGGGTTACACGATCGAGATGATCCAGGCGGCCAGCGAGGTGCTGTTGCACCTGGATCCCTTCCCCGGTCGGCGATTCGAGAGCGAGGTGGTACGGCCGGTGAAGGCCGATCTGACTGTCGAGCTGGACGAGAGCGGACAGTGGGTGGTCGAGCCGGAGTACGAGAGCCAGCCACGATTGCGGCTGAGCCGGCATTACCAGGAGTTACTGCGGAAGGGCTCGGGTGCCGACAGGCAGACCCGCGAGTATCTCAAGAAAAAAGTCGAATCGGCGAAGTGGTTGATGGAGGCGATTGAGCAGCGGTCCAAGACGGTGCGTCACGTGGCCCAGGTGATCGTCGACCGCCAGAGTGCGTTCCTGGTGGACGGTCCCGAGGCGATCGTGCCGCTGAAGATGCAGCAGGTTGCCGACGAGGTGGGAGTGCACGTGACGACGGTGTCACGGGCGGTCGACGGCAAGTGGCTGCAGACGCCTCGGGGCCTGTTCGCCCTGAGATCGTTCTTCGGCGGCGGGACGACGACGTCCGAGGGTGAGGACGTGGCGTGGGAGATCATCCGCTTGAAGATGAAGGAGATCATCGACAACGAGGACAAGTCGCGACCTCTTTCCGACGACGCCCTGGTCGATGCGCTCTCGGCCCAGGGCTTCAAGCTGGCTCGTCGCACGGTGACCAAGTACCGCCAACGGCTCGACATTCCCTCGTCCCGTCAGCGTCGCGAGTACTAGTCGAGCTGGTGTTCGTAGCCCAGCGGCGGCAGCGGCACGATCCGGCCGTCGGGCATCAGCAACTCGGCCGAGTTGCCTTCGACAATCTCACCGATGTCGGCAAGCGGGGTTGCAAACGGTGGTGCCGCGATCAGTTCGGCCGCGGCCCCGGGTTCGACGGCGGCGAGCAATTCGAAGTCCTCGCCATCCGAGATCGCGTGAGCCAACGCGGTGCGGCCGTCGGGTGAGTGTTCCCTGCCAGGTTCCGGTTCTCGCAGCGGGATGTCCTCGGCCCGCAGCCTGGCCCCCACGCCACTCTCGGCCAGCACGTGATAGAGGTCGGCGGCCAGCCCGTCGCTGATGTCGATCAGGGCGTGCAGGCCACCGGAATCCAGCAGTGCCCCGGCTTCGGCCAACCGCGGTGTGAATTCCAGGTGATGCCGATGGCGGCTTTGGCCTAGGCAGCCGGTCACCAGCAGGCGATCTCCGGGCCGTGCTCCGCTGCGGAGGACCGGGCCGCCGGGCAGCGGGGCTCCGATCACGGTCACGCTGAGGACCAGCGGCCCATCGGTGGCCGTGGTATCGCCGCCGGCCAGGGCCACGTCGGTCGCTTCGGCGAGCCCCACCAGGCCCTCGTGCAGTCTCTGACCGAGTTCCTCGTCCTGGCCGCGGGGCAGTGCGAGTGAGACGACGGCGGCGACGGGTCGCCCGGCCATCGCGGCGATGTCACTGAGATTCACCGCCAGTGCCTTGCGCCCGACCTGTTCGGGAGTGGCCTGTTGGAGGTCGAAATGAACGCCCTCGACGAGCATGTCGACGGCGACGAGCATTCGTTCGGGTTCCGGCCAACAGAGCACGGCCGCGTCGTCGCCGATGCCGACTTCCAGTCGCGGATGCGACCCCACGCGGCGTCGAATCCACTCGATCAAGGCAAACTCGCCGCCACAGCGATGGGGCGGCACAGGTGGCTGAGCGGACACGGCGGGGTTCCGAAGATTCACTGGCCCGTCGATTCTACCGGCCCGGCCCCTTCAGCGGGCGTCCGACTCGACCGGCAGGTGCCCGAACAGCGTCTCGCGTCCCCGCAGAACGTAGAACTTGACGGGGTTGAACTTGCGAAGTTGCGGGTGATCTAGCACCCAGCGGACGTTGTCCAGGCTGACCGTTTCCCATTCGTGCAGTCCCACCAACACGTCTCCCTGTCGGATCCCGTGCGATGCGCCCGGCCCATTCTTACGGACCTCGGTGACTCTCAGGCCACCGCGGTAATGCTCGAGCACCTCGCGACCGTGCCGTTTCTGCAGCTCGCGGGTCTTGACCACTTCGAATGTCAGTCCGAAGGCCTGCCAGGCCTGCTGGGCCGCGGGGGCCAGGTTGGCTGCGGTGTTGGCTGCGGTGTTGGCTGCAGTGTTGGCTGCAGGGGCCTTTCGGCCGGCCAGCACCAGCGAGATCCTGGTCGACTTGCCGTTTCGGTCGACGGTCAACTCGACCTGGCTCCCGGCCTTTCGGTCGAGCAGGGACCGTTCGAAGTCGACGGCGTCGACGACCTTCTGCTTGCCCGAGCGGAGGATCACGTCGCCGGTCTTGAGTCCGGCCTTGGCGGCGGGGCTGTTCTTGAGGATGCCGGTGACGACCAGTCGTCGACGTGGACCCTGCTTGTCGTCTTGGGTCTGGACTCCATGCCAGGTCTGGCCGAGCCGATCGATGGCGATCAGCTTGGCGATCACGCGTCGGGCGTCGTCGATCGGGATGGCGAACCCGATCCGCTGGGCTCCGGCCCGAATCGCCACGTTGATGCCCACGACGTTGCCTTCGAGGTTGATCAGTGGGCCGCCACTGTTGCCGGGATTGATACTCGCGTCGGTCTGGATCAGGTTGTGATAGGTCTGCTTCTCGTTGACTTCGACCTCGCGGTGCAGAGCGCTGATGATGCCGCAGGTCACGGTATCTGCATACCCGTAGGCGTTTCCGACGGCGAAGACGGTTTCGGCGAGCATCAGGTCACTGGAGGTGCCCAGGGGCATCTCGGGCAGCGGGTGTCCGGCATCGACCTTGATGATCGCCAGGTCGGCCTGGCGGTCGAAGGAGATGATGCGGGCCATGTGAATGCCTCCGTCAGAGAGCGTGACTCTCAGCCAGTCGACTCCGGCGATGACGTGGTAATTAGTGACGATGTAGCCGCGGCTGTCGAACACCACTCCGGTGCCCATGCCGCTGACCTTCTGTCCGCCACGGGTGGCATACAGCACGCTCTCGGAGGTGACCGTCTTTTCGCTGCGGATATTGACCACCGAGGAGGTGATCTGCCGGACGGCTCGGACCGCCTGGGTTTCACGGAGCGAGTCCGCCTGGAGGTCGGCCGGGAAACCGGCTGCGAGCAGGCACAGGAGGATCAAACCGGCCAGAGAGCGGGGGAACTTCGGAGGCGTTTTCATTGGTGCGACTGTGAGTTTCAGGGCGGCGGTGGCGGTCTCTTGGGTGTGGCCAGCCATCCTGAGGCCCGCGAAGTCGTCGCTCCATCAGCTCTCCGCACAGCGATTGATCGGTTCCTGATCCGGCGGTGCTTGAAATCACCAACCCGATAACGCACAACGGCCGCTCTCGCGGGCAGCAGCCGGAGGTGTCAAACGCCTGTAGCGGCTGTTCGGTCGCTACAATCGGACAGTTGCTGCAACCGGACAATCCGTACGATCGGAACAGGCCAAATGCCCAGTCGTGAACAACTCGAGCAATTGCTCGCGGACGATCCGACCGACGTGTTCCTCGTCTACGCCGTGGCGATGGCATGGGCTTCGGAGGGGGATGCGGATCAGGCGATCGAGAGGCTTGGCAAGCTGCTCGAGGAGCAGCCCGATTACGTGCCCGCCTGGTTTCAGCGAGGCCAATTGCTGGCCGGTGCCGATCGGGTGCAGGAAGCTGGTGAGGTGCTGGTTGAGGGGATCGCTGTGGCACGTCGCGTTGGTGACGCACATGCCGAGGGCGAAATGGCCGAATTCCTGGAGTCGCTGTGACGATGTCGGCCTGGCCGGAGGTGGATCCCGAGTTGGTCGAGCCGCTGTCGGCTCTGAAGGGGCAGTCCGCGGAGCTGGACGACGCGAGCAACTGGCCGTCGCAGAGCCTGGCGGTTCTGGGTGAGGCGGGCGTGCTGGGGTGGGTGATTCCGCGAGAATACGGTGGTGGCGAGTTCTCGGGGGCGGGCTTGGTCGAGGGGTACCTGCAATTGGCGCGGGAGTGCCTGGTGAGCACGTTCGTGTTGACCCAGCGGAACGCGGCCTGCCAGCGGATCGCGATGTCGGACAACGAGGGGTTGAAGGCCAAGCTGCTGCCGCAGCTGGTCACCTCCGACGTGTTCGCCACCGTGGGAATATCGCACCTGACCACTTCCCGGCAGCACCTCTCGCGACCGGCCGTCCAGGTGGCGATTGAAGGGACGCGGCTGCAGCTGGACGGCGTGGTTCCCTGGGTCACCGGCGCCGGCCGGGCCGACTGGGTGTTGACCGGCGGGACCTGCGAGGACGGTCGGCAGGTGCTGGTGGTCTTGCCGATGGACACACCGGGGATCAGCGTGTTGTCGGCGCAGGAGCTGTTGGCCCTGGATTCGTCTCAGACCGCCTCGATTCGTCTCGAGCGGGTCTCGCTCGACGAGTCGATGCTGGTTGCCGGCCCGTTGGAGGGCGTGATGCAAAGTGGTGGTCGGGGCGGCACCGGTTCGCTGGGCACATCGGCGCTGGCCGTCGGTGCCGCGTCGGCCAGTCTCGACCGACTCGCCGACGAGGCCCTTCAGCGGCCGGAACTTGGCGAGGTGCTGGCACCGCTGAGTGCGGAACGCAATACGTTGGTGGGGGACCTGCTGGCGGCGGCCGGTGAGATGTCCGGAAGCGCGTCACCGGAGTTGACCAACGAGTCGTTACGTCAGCGGAGCAATTCGCTGGTACTGCGTTGTGCCCAGGCGTACCTGGCGGCGAGCAAGGGAGCGGGTTTCACCGCGTCCCATCCCGCCGCGCGAGCGGTACGCGAGTCGATGTTCTTCCTGGTCTGGAGCTGTCCCCAGGCGGTGATCGCCGCCAATCTCAGGGAGTTCGCCGGAGTGTTCGAGGGTCCCGGCTGCTAGCAGCCTGTTGAAAAACACAAGTTTGGGGATGGGACGGGGTCAGACGCCGCCCACAGAAAGTCCCGCTCCACCCAGAACGGCACGCAGGCGGGGCCTGACCCCATTTCAAC
>Ga0310124_10001761_pt1 | contig 15011 bp, 9 predicted proteins | sample CB11b_AW_Bot5_MG_FD_203507 | JGI IMG/M metagenome (GOLD analysis project Ga0310124, IMG submission 203507) | Marine microbial communities from Western Arctic Ocean, Canada - CB11b_AW_Bot5 | ecosystem: Environmental > Aquatic > Marine > Oceanic | place: Canada: Western Arctic Ocean | collected...
TCCACCAGGTGCCGCAGACGCTGACCGATTCGACGAACTCGATTCCCGACTGCACCATTCTCTGGTTCTCGTGCAGGTGCCCCTGCAGGACCAGCTTGACGTCGTGCTTCTTCAACTGGTCGATGGCCTGTGAGGCGTTGGTAATGACCCAGTGGGGTGCCTTGTCGGCCGTGGTGCCTCGACGGGGAGGGTAGTTGGTGGCCAGTGGGATGTGGACCGCCACCACGGTTCTCATGCCGCGGGGGACAGCAGCCAGGTCGGCCGCCAGCCACTGAAGTTCACGACGTCCGAACTGCCCGATCACCTTTCCCGGTTGGCCGGCTGTGGTGTCGATGTGGCAGCCGTCGAGCGTGATGCAGTGCAGGGTGCCGATGTCCCACGAGTAGTAGGTGGGTCCGAACAGCTGGCGGAACCGGCCCAGTGGATTGTCGGTTTTCAGCTGGAACTCGTGGTTGCCGACGGAATGTCGTACGGGCATCTTCAGCCGGCTGACCAGTTCGACGTACCGGGGCCCCGCGCGGTGATCCAGCGAGATGTCTCCACCGACCCAGCAGGCGTCCGGCAACGGGTCCAGCCGGTTGATCTCGTCGATCGTCCCTTTCATCCGCTTCAACGATTCGGCCGAGTTGCCCTCGGCCAGGTGCACATCAGTCATGTAGACCAGGCGATGCGACGGGTCGCTGGTGCGGGGCTTCAACCGAAAGATGGGTCGTTGCTTCACCGCGTCAGAGGTCGCGATGTAGAACGAGTCGGTCCAGTGACCCGACGGTGTGGTGAGGAACAGGAACGGTCCGCTGTCGGGCCCGACGCGGATCCTGAAGTCGCCCGAGGCATCGGTGTGGACGACCCGCAACCCGTCGGAGACGCGGACACCGGCCAGGGGTGTCTTGCCCGAGATGACCGAGCCGCGGACTTCGGAGGCGGGCACCGCTGCAGACAGGGCTCGGCACCAGGAGCCGGATCCGACGGCCAGTCCGACCGATGCGGCCTGCTGAAAGAATGTCCGACGATCGCCGCTGTGGTGATTCACGTCCGGTGGTTTCCGTGTTTCCTGGTGATCGCCCGGCAGGATCATCGAAAGCAGCGGGGCGTGGCGGTGGTGATCGACACGCTGCATCTCGTATCGTGGCGGCAACAGGACCTTGCAGGCAAGGCTGCTGGGCCTGAGAGTGAATGAGAGGGACGGCTTGGACCCAACGCATGGCGATGTCAAAGGAACCGACGGCATGTTCCTGAATATGGCCCATCGAGGCGATTCGAGTCGGGCTCCGGAGAACACCCTGGCCGCCTTCGAAGCGGGGGTCGAGGCGGGTGCGTCGGCCATCGAACTGGATCTCCGCTGTACCGCCGATGGACACGTGGTTGCGATGCACGACGAGAGCGTCGACCGTACGACCGATGGCACAGGGGCCATCCAACAGCTGACCCTCGAACAGGTCCGCAAGCTCGACGCCGGCGGCTGGTTTGACGAACGGTTCGCCGGTGAAGGCGTGCCGACTCTTGCCGAAGTCTTCGATCAACTGGTCGACCGCGTGCCGCTGGTGTTGCACGTCAAGGAGGACCGGTGCGGTATCGAACGTGCCGTGGTCGAGGAGGTGAACCGGCGAGGAGCTGTTGATCGCGTGACCGTGTCCTCGGATAAGCGAGGCGTGCTCGAGTCGATTCACCGGATGGCTCCGGATCTCGCAACCACCTGGATCGCCTGGTTCCGCGACTGGCGTTGGTGGATGTGGTATGTCGCCGGTAAAGTACGGCGGTTGCAGGCCAGGCGGGTTGCACCACCGGCCAGCCAGGTGACCGAGACCATGGTCGATTACTTTCAGAGTCGAGGGATCGTGGTGCGGGCCTGGGGCGTCGGACGCGACGAAAGTCTTGCCGCTCGACTGATCTCACTGGGCGTCGACGGCATGACCTTCGATGACCCCCGACGACTCACCGAACTCCTCAACACCGCAGCATCCACCGCAGCATCCACCGCAGCATCCACCGCAGCATCCACCGCAGCATCCACCGCAGCATCCACCGCAGCATCCACCGCAGCATCCACCGCAAAGGACAGCGAATGAGCACAGCCGATGTCCGAGATCTCGACGTGGCGTCGGTTGTGGCGGTGGTCCGCGACGCCGACAAGTTCGCCGCCTTGGACGGGATGCTCGAGCAGTCTCACTTCTGGGACACTCTTGAGGCCGAGCGTGCCAGGTCGGGGAAGTCGGCCTCCGAGTTCCTGATCGTGTTGAAGCCGAACTTCATGATGACGATCAAGGTCGAGGATCCGCCCCTGGTCTACACCGACCCCGAGCTGGTCGAACGCTGGATCGCTCGGATGGCCGAGGCCGGTTACACCAACGTGCGGGTCGTTGAGGCTCAGAACGTCTACGGGTTGTGGTATCGCAACCGAGGTGTGAACCATGTCGCACGGGTGATCGGGCTCGAGAGCGAGGGTTACTCGATTCACGATCTGACCGACGAGCAGTATCCGTTTGACTATGGCGGGATCCTGGGCGAGCACTTCGTGGGCGAGTCGTGGCGGGACGCCGACTTCCGCATCTCCTTCGCCAAGAACAAGACTCACGACGTATCCCGCTGCACCCTGGTGATCAAGAACACCTACGGGTGCCTGCCGGCCAAGGACAAGTTCACCGAGTACCACCAGAAGCGAGAGGTCGACGAGGCGACGATCGATGCCTTGCGTCACTTCCCGGTGCACTTTGCCGCGATCGATGCCACCTGGAGCCTGGACGGACCTCTGGGGTACAAGGAGGGCTTCAATGTCGTCCGCGACGAGGACGGCCGGGTGCTCAACGAAGGAAACATCCACCGCACCGATACGATGATCGGCGGCCGCGACCTGCTGGCGGTCGAGCGGGTGGGGATGATGAAGATGGGACTCGATCCGGCAAAGGACAAAAGGTTCTATCGCCTGGCGGTCGAGGCGTTCGGCGAGCGGGACTTCGAGTGGGTCGGCGACTCGTGCACCTACGACGATTGGTTGAACATCGGCGAGGCCACCTGCCTGCAGCTGGACATTGGCGAGGAGATGGGCGTGATCGCTCACTTCTTCGGCGAGTCGATGGCTCATGTCGACCCCATCCTGTTTCCACCGCTCAAGACCACCTGGGTCCGTCGGCTGATGCACTCCGTCGGTCGATTCTTCTTCGTGCGTAAAGTGCGTGGTCGCAAGGGGATTCGCGTGGTACCACGGTGTCACGGTCCGGTCGATTGTCGGGACAACTGATCCGCTGGGGTCCCAATGACCGACAGATAATGGTAGATTGATATGATCTGGGGCCGGGTCGTTGTGCTTGGTTAGGGACGCTAAAAACACACACGAGACGAGGTTGAGCAATGTTGCGGATCGATGCCGGAGGTAGTGGTCGTTATTGCGACGGGATGTCCCGTCGCAGCTTCGTGCAGTTGGGCGTGGCGGGCATGGCTGCTGCGGGCCTGGGCGATGTGGCTCGTGCCAAGCAGTCTGGCAGCCGTGGCAACGACAATGCGGCGATCCTGATCTGGCTCGACGGGGGTCCCAGTCACCTGGACACCTACGACCTGAAGCCGAAGGCTCCGTCGGAGTACCGCGGCATCTGGACGCCGATCCCGACGAACGTACCGGGCATGGATGTCACCGAGTTGTTCCCTCTGCAGGCCCAGCACGCGGACAAGTTCTCGATCGTGCGATCTCTGCACCACGACACCGGTGGCCACTTCCATGGTGGTCATTACATGCTGACGACCAAGTCCCTGGGTCCCAACAACACCGGCACGTTCCCCTCGATCGGCTCGATCGTCGCCCGCGAGCGTGGCCCACGTCGTAGCGGCATGCCTTCCTACATCAGCGTCCCGGTGGCCAGCAGCATTGGCCTGCGGCCGGGTTACTTTGGCGGCAACTGGATGGGGATGCAGTACGACCCGTTCCAGACCGGTGGCGATCCCAACAATGCCAACTTCAAGGTGGCCAACCTGAATCTCCCCGGCGGGATGACAGTTGATCGCCTGGCGAACCGTCGTGATCTGAACCAGCAGTTGGACCGGATCAACAAGACGGTCGAGCGGGGCACGTTGTTCGAGGCGATGGACAAGTTCGACCGCGACGCGTTCGAGTTTGTTTCCGGTGCCCGGGCACGCAAGGCGTTTGATATCAACAGCGAGGATCCCAAGCAGCGAGACCTGTACGGCCGCAGCAACTGGGGCCAGAGCACGATGCTGGCTCGTCGGCTGGTCGAAGCCGGTTCGACGTTCGTGACGGTTCATTTTGGAGGCTGGGACCACCACTGGAATCTCGAGTCGGGCTACAAGAGCGTATTGCCTCGAGTCGACATGGCCGTCTCGGGTCTCCTGAAGGACCTCTCGGATCGCGGCATGCTCGAATCGACCCTCGTGATTCTCTGCGGCGAGTTCAGCCGAACGCCTCGCATGAACAACGGCGGCAACGGAGGTCCTGCCGGATCCAAGGGTACACCGGGCCGGGACCACTGGGGCAACTCGCTGTTCTGCCTGCTGGCCGGCGGCGGCATCCGTGGTGGCCAGGTGATCGGATCGACCAACGCCAAGGGCGAGCGTCCTCTGAGTCGAGCCGTCAAGCCGTGCAACCTGCATGCGACGATCTACAAGGCACTGGGCATGGACCCGACCCTGCACCTGCTCGATCACCAGGGTCGACCCACACCGGTGCTCGAGGATCCCACTCCGATCCACGAACTGTTCTAGGTTCGCCGAATCGAGTCAGGCGGTGGCCTTGAGCCACTTCGGCAGCGGCAACCGGTAGGTCCGCTGTTTGCCGAATCCCTGGATCACCAGTGCGTCGTCGATCGTGATCGCCGCGAAGCTGGCCTCGTAGTGCGTTGCGGCCATGGTGATGTAGTTCGTCTGGTCGTAGACGGTCCAGCGGCTGCGGTGCTTGTGGCCGTGGAAGCAGGCCAGCACATGTCCGTCCTCGGCAAACATCCGGCGGATCTCCCAGCCGTTGTCGACATAGGAATTCTGCTTGCCGACGGGCCGAAAGGGCGTGTCGCCACCCTGCCCTGATCCCTTCTCGGGCGTGTGATGCAGTTCTTCGTGACAGAACACCAGCTTGGGCATCTTGCGGTGTTTCTCGAGATCCGCGGCCAACCACTTCTTCTGTGCCGCGTCGATCCAGTAGCCACCCACCAGCCCATCGTGGCCGGGCTTGGGTGAGGACTCGTCCTTGGCGTTGTTGCCGTCGAGGATGATCAGGTGAAAACCGTGGATGTCGGTAGAAAAGAACCGACCGGGCATGCCGGTCGTCTTGAGGAATTCCTCCTTGGTGATGTCTTCACCGGGATGGCTGCGACCGATCAGGTCCTCGGCCGAGATCTTCTCATTGCCCCCCTTCAACCAGCCGATGTCGTGGTTGCCCATCACGTGAAAGCGAGGGCATTTCAGCCGGGCGAACACGCCGAGGTGGTGCCTGAGTCCTTCGAGTTGTCCGTCGTGCATTTCCCGGGTGGTCTGTCCTTCGGAGACCTGGATACCGAAGTCGCCGAGGTCGACGGCGAACTCGGGATCGAACTTCTTCATCTGGTTGACGAACCGCAGGAACTTCGTCGCACGGCCCGAGGGGCGTGCACCTTGAAGGTGGGGATCGGCATTGAGTCCGAATCGGAGTCTCGGCCGGCGGGGTGCCGCCTGCGAGTCGCTCGTTGAACCCAGCACCGCCAGCCCCGCGGCGGATTGACCGAGAAACGTGCGACGATCGAACTGGGATTGCGTGGCTGCGTGCTGGGTCATTCCGATGGGTTCCGTCGTGGTTGGGGACGAACGAGGCTCACCTGGCGGGATCGATGCTCACCTGGACCTCGCCCTGTGCGGGGATGTCGACGCGTGCCACGAGCACCACGAAGCGACGGTCGTCGCTCTCGATCCTCGATTCCACTCGCGCGTTCTTCACCGTGTATTTTCCAGCCGGCATCACAAAAGCCACGCGTCCATTGGGGAAGGGGTCCTTGAGCCGATTGGTGATGGTTGCGGAGTTGTGGGCGTGGATGCCGTCGTTGGGAGCCAGGAAGCGGGCTGCCAACGGGGGAGTTTCGGTCCTCGAGAACGGCACTGGCGCGGTGTCGTGTCCGTCGTAGGTACAACTGGCCACGCGATTCTCCTTGAAGCGGACCACTCGGAAGCTGACCGAGCTCGACTTGCCGATCCGACGTGTGGGCGTGTCACCGACATCCATGACCTTGGCCCCGATCCCGTGGCCATCGTGGATCATGCAGATCCGATGCCGATCGAAGAACTCGACCGGCGCGTTCGCTTCGAAGCCGTTGATGATCTTGATGTCCGCCTGGGGTTTCTGGCCCAGCAACCGGTCGGCTCGCTCGGTTCCCACGTGCCAGGGGTGACCGAAGTTGAGCACGCTGATCCGGGGGCCGAAGTCGACCCGCCCCACCGGGTCGCCGAACCACGCCTGGTGTCCGACGAACTGGTGGTTGCCGAAGTTGACGACGCAGGGAATCTTCAGGCGGGCCAGGGAACCGGAGACGTAGGCGGGGTTGCAGGCGTTGCTGCACAGCACCATGTCGGCTCCGACCAGGTTGCAGATGTCGGCCAGGCGGCCGAGGTATTCGGCCTGGAACTGGGCCGAGGTGTCCAGGTGCCCGAAGGTGACCAGCACCGGGTCGTCGGGGAACTGTGCGACCACGTGCACGCTGCGGGGTGAACGGCAGGTGCCGGTGCGTCGGCCGCCGGTGATGTTGACGCTGAGGTCGTAGAGTCCCGCGGGCATGTCATCGGGAAGCGTCACCGTGACCTCGCGGTCGTAGTAGTACTTGGCCGCGACGTCTTCCTGGAACGGGACCTCCCGAGAAATCACGGCCGGTCCTTCGTGTCGAGTCAGTCGGACCGAGTCGATCGTGGTGTCGAAGCCCAGGAACCTCGCCCGAAACGTCTCGCCCGGCCGCCGGATGGCCTGCTGGTTGAGACGTGGGAACCGGAAGCGGCGGATCACCGTTTCGGGTCCGCGTTGCAGGTAGACCGGAGGTTTCCAGGTGGTCTTGCCGGCGGTAATCCGGATCGGTTCGATCGTCTCGGTACTCCAGCCACTGGCGTGGATTTTCAGCGAGTAGTCTTCACCGGGCGGCAGCCCGGCCAGGCCGCATTGGCCGGTCAACCAGTTGCGGACCAGTCCCTCGCGGACCACCGTCTTGCCCCGGCTGAGCACGGCTCGCGCATCGACCAGGAACGCGTTGTGTTCTGCAGAGAGTCGGAAATTGAGCTGTCCGCGTGGCTTGGTCCAGGTACGGAACCCCTCGATCCGGCACCCCGAATTTTCCTTATCGACCCTGTGAGTGACTTTCACCCGGTGCCGTCCTGCTTCGAGCCCCTGGGCCAGCACCAGTTCTCGCGGTGTGCTCAGCGGCCTGATGGCGCGAGCGAACTTCCCATCGATTGCGACGACAAGTCGACCGAGGTTGGGTGACCCGTAGGCGGGCACATTGTGACCTCCCAATCGAATCGACAGTCCGGTGCCTTCGAAGGACATCACCAGGTGGGCTCGGTCCTCGACGGACTGCAACGATTCGGTTTCGGCGAAGCGGAAGCGGCTTGGGCTCCACTGTCCGTTGCGGGTGACTCGCTGTTCATCGACGGCCGAGACCCATTCGGAGGCGGTGGTGGTCGAGGGAACAGCCAGTGCCACGGCGATCAGGCAGGCGATCGCGGAAGGCGGTCGGCGGCGTGACACTTTGAGACCAGCGAGGGGTGCCATGATCGTGCTCCGGAAAACGGGTTGTCGTGCCGGTTGAGTCGCCTGCTAGTCGATTGGGTCGTGCTGGCCCCAGGGGATCGGCATCGTCGGGGCGGGTTCCTGGTGGCGGGTGCGTGAGACTCGAGGCCGGTTGCGGAAGAAGTCGACCACTCCGATCAGTTGCTTGACCGCCTCGAGATAGACCTGCTCGCCTTTTTCGGCGGTCGCCAGTTCCGGTTCGCCCATCACTCCGCGGGGCGAGTAGGTACTGGTCCAGGAGGTCAAGGCGGCGGGTCCCTTGCTGAGCAGGTCGCCCCAGATGTAGGGGTTGCCGTCGTTGAGCGTGCTGATGTGGTTGTGGACCCGGTCGGTGCGGACGTGTTCGCCTTCGAGGTGCAGGTACAGCGAGGTTTCGAGTTCACAGGCGTGCGACATGCCGCCGGGAAAGGTGCTCTCGCGCCAGCCGGGCAGGAAGTCGGGGTCGACCGACAGCAGGTGCCACCAGGCCACCAGGATGCACTCGGCATCGGTCTCGAGATTGGTCCGCCGCGCGGCGAGGTCGAGGTTGGGCATGTTCGAGCCGTGGCCGTTGAGCAGGATGATCTTCTTGAAGCCGTGGTACGCCAGCGAGCGGGTGACATCCAGCACCTGCTCGATGAAAGTCTGGTAGTGGGTGTTGATGGTGCCGGGAAAGTCCATCACGTGCCCGGTGTATCCGTAGGCGATCGTGGGCAGCACCAGCAACTTCTCGGGGTGAGCCTCTCCGACCCCTCGTGCGATGCCGCCGGGGCAGACCAGGTCGACATCCAGCGGCAGGTGGTCGCCGTGCTGTTCGACCGCTCCGCAGGGGACCACGCAGACCTGCTTGGCCTCGATCGCCTCGTTGATCTCCGGCCAGGTCAGCTTCTCGTAACGGTACTCGGTATCAACGCGGCTGGTCATCGGGAACTCCTTGGCGGGTAGAGGCGGGTAGAGGCAGGTAGAGGCGGGTGGTGGCTGGTGAAGGTGCTTGGCAGTGGTTCGATCAATGTGAGAAGATAGTGTCTCGCACGGACCGCTCGACTGCACGCTCGACGAGAAACATGTTTCCGCGTCATCTGAAAATCCTGTTGCCGGTATGGGTCTGTGTGCCGTTGCTGAGCGTGTCGACGTCACCGGCTGCCGAGCCGATCGACTACGCCAAGCAGGTCAAGCCGATCCTCTCGGCTCACTGTTACGCCTGCCACGGAGCGTTGAAGCAGGAGAGTGGCCTGAGGCTGGACACTGGTGCCTTGGCGCGGAAGGGAGGCGAGAGTGGTCCGGCGGTGGTACCGGGTCAGCCGGGCAAGAGCCTGATGCTGGATCGGTTGCAGGACACCGACAAGTCGGTCCGGATGCCGCCTGAGGGCCTGGGCGAGCCATTGAAGCCTCAGGAGTTGCGGGTCCTGGTCGAGTGGATTCGCCAGGGAGCGGCGTCTCCCAAGTCCGAGACACCCCAGGCCGACCCTCGCGCCCACTGGGCCTTTCAGCCGCCGGAGCGGCAGGCGGTGGCCGGTTTTCCCGAGAGCAGGAACCGGATCGATGACTATGTCGCGGCGATGCTGAAGCAGCGGCGGTTGACTCGATTGCCCGAAGCGACGGGGCCGGTGTTGCTGCGGCGGGTCTACCTGGACCTGGTCGGAGTGCCACCGACGACGTCCGAGCAGGATGCATTTGCCGCGGACACGCGGCCGGGAGCCTACCAACGGGTCGTGGATCGGTTGCTCCAGAGTCCTCGCTATGGCGAACGCTGGGGTCGTCACTGGATGGACGTCTGGAGATACAGCGACTGGTACGGCCGACGCAAAGTGCCCGATTCGCTCAACAGCTACGGCCAGATCTGGCGTTGGCGCGACTGGATCATCAACTCGATCAACGCTGACCGCGGCTACGACCGGATGATCGTCCAGATGCTGGCAGCCGACGAGGTGGCTGGTGACGATGATGAGAACCTGGTGGCCACCGGGTTCATCATCCGCAACTTCTACCGCTGGAACTACAACACGTGGTTGAAGGACAACATCGAGCACACCGGCAAGGCCTTCCTGGGATTGACCTTCAACTGCTGCCATTGCCACGATCACAAGTACGACCCGCTGACGCAGGTGGACTACTTCCGCATGCGTGCGGCGTTCGAGCCGATCGAGGTGCGTCACGACCGGGTGCCGGGCGATGCCGACCCGGGCGTCTATCCCAAGTACAGCTACGGCAAGCCGTACAAGCCGCTGACGGTCGGCATGGTGAGGATCTGTGACGAGAAGCTTGATGCCAAGACATTCGTCTACAGCAAGGGCGAGTCGCGGAACATCATCCCCGGTCGACCACCGGTCGCTCCGGGTGGTCCGGGGTTCCTGGGAGCTGCCGACTGGAAGGTCGAACCGATCCAACTGCCCGCTCGGGCCTGGTACCCCGGCTTGAAGGACTTTGTCCGCGACGAGGCACGTCGGCTGGCCGGGAAGGACCTGGCGGGCAAGCAGAGCATTCTGTCGTCGGCCCGGGGCCTGGTTTCCGAGGCCCAGGCCGAGTTGATTGAGAAGAACGCATCGGAGCCGGCTCGCCGAAAGCTCGAACAGATCCGCCTGACACTGGTGGTCGACGAGGCGAACGTCCAGGCGGCGGTGCTTGGGGTGGCGGCGGTCGAGGCGAGGATCCATGCCGATGACGTGCGGTACCTGGGTCTGGCCGGAGATGCCGATGCCACAGCACGGCAGGCGGTACGGACCGAGCACGAGGCGGCTGTTGCCGCGGCGCGGGTCGAGGCGGCTCGGGCCCACAGGGGCGTGGTTGCCGCCGGCCATGCCCAGGCGGCCACGCCGTCGGACAAGAAACTGGCCACGGCATTGGCGACGGCTCAGAAGGCCGTGACCACGTCGAGTGCCGCGTTGGCCAAGGCCCTGGCGGCACTGAAGAAGGTGGTCGGCAGCGGTGCGACCAACTACACCCTGTTCTCGCACCAGTACGCCAGGACGAGCACCGGTCGCCGCACGGTATTGGCCCGCTGGATCGCCAACCGCGAGAATCCTCTGACCGCCCGCGTGGCGGTCAATCACATCTGGGGTCGTCATTTCGGCCGGCCGATCGTGGTCTCGACCGAGAACTTCGGCAACAACGGTGACCGGCCGACTCATCCCGCGCTGCTCGACTGGCTGGCCGTCGAGTTGATGGAGGGGGATTGGCGGATGAAGCCGATCCATCGCCTGATCGTGACCAGTCGCACCTACCGCACCGCATCCCGGACCGGGGCGACCGATCATCGGAACTTCGCCATCGATCCGGACAACGTGGCGTTGTGGCATTTTTCGCCGTCACGGATGGAGGCCGAGGTGGTCCGGGACAGCGTGTTGCTGGTCGCCGGCAGCCTGGACGCCCGGATCGGTGGCCGCGAGATTGCTCAGTCGATGGGCCTGACCAGTCCGCGGCGGAGCGTTTACTTCGATCATCACGGCGAGGGCCGCATGTCGTTCCTGGACCTCTTCGACGCGGCCGATCCCTGCGATTGTTATCGCCGGACCCGCAGCGTGAGACCTCAGCAGGCCTTGGCGTTGGTCAACAGCGAACTGGTACTCAGGCAGGGACGATTACTGGCCCGTCGGCTGACGTCCACGCCGATCGACGACACGGCATTCGTGGTGGCGGCCTTCCGCCAGATCCTGGCAAGAACGCCGACGTCGGCCGAGCGGGCTGCGAGCCTCGAGTTCCTGGCCCAGCAGGCTGAGGTCTATGCCCGAGCCAAGCCGGCCGAGTTGGCCGTCGATCCCAAGCAGGTGCAGGTGGCACCCTCGACCGACCATGGCCAGCGGTCGCGAGAGAGCCTGGTGCAGGCTCTGTTCAGTCATACCGATTTCCTGACGATCCGCTGAATCGACGATGAGAGTGAACCCATGAGTGATTCCTGGACCGCCGCTACCGAGAGTACCCGGTGCTGTGGGCCTCGCCGCGAGTTCCTCGCGGACGTGGGCCTGGGCTTCACCGGCCTGGCGCTGGGCGCGATGCTCCATCGCGATGGAGTGGCCGCGGGCGGGGACCCTCATGCCAGCCAGCACGTCGTCCCCGACGGTCGACCTCATCATCTGCCCCGTGCCAAGAACGTCATCTGGATCTTCCTCTCCGGCGGCTACAGCCAGATGGAGACATGGGATCCCAAGCCGGCTCTCAACAAGTACGCCGGCAAGACCTACGAGCAGACTCCTCTGCCCAACCCTCTGAAGAACCCCCTGTTCGAGTTGCGATCGCGCGACGTGATCGGTGGCCCTCGGCCGCATGCTCAGATCTTTCCGATGCAGGTCGGGTTCAAGCGGCACGGTCACCTGGGAATCGGCATGACCGACTGGTGGCCGGAACTGGCCACGTGCGTGGATGACATGTCGTTCGTGCGGTCGATGTACACGACCGACAACGATCACAACGCCGAGTTCCAGATGCACCACGGACGTCACAAGCTGGATCCCGCCGAGCCGGTGCTGGGATCATGGATCCACTATGGCCTGGGGACCGGCAACGAAAACCTGCCGTCGTTCGTGTTCCTGGGCAAGTACAAGGACACGCGGGTGCGTTGGAACTTCGACGCCAACTACCTGGGTCCGGTACATTCGGGAGTCGAGTTGTCGCTGGATCCGGGCGACCCGTTGCCGTTTGGCCGCAGGCGGCCGGGCGTGCTGGCGGCCGAGCAGCGAAACCAGTTCGATTTCATCAACCGACTGAACCGGTTGACGGCGGTCGAGTATCCCGAGGACGCCGACGTGCGGGCTCGGATCAAGTCCTACGAGCTGGCCTACCGGATGCAGAGGTCGGTTCCCGAGGCGGTCAACCTGGCCGAGGAGACTCCGGCGATCCAGAAGCTGTACGGCATCGACAACAAGACGACCGCGGTCTATGGCCGGCGGTTGTTGGCGGCGCGTCGCCTGGCCGAGCGGGGTGTGAGATATTCGCTGGTCTACCTGAGTGATTACGGCGAGTGGGATTCTCATAACAAGCTGCAGGAACTGCACGCCCGCTCGTGTGCCCGGGTCGATCGTCCGATCGCCGGTCTGCTGAAGGACCTGAAGCAGCGGGGTCTGTGGGACGACACGCTGGTGGTCTGCTGCACCGAATTCGGTCGGACTCCGGGTTTGGAGGTGCGAGACACGAAGCAGAAGTTCACCGGCCGCGACCATCACCCTCATGGGTTCACCGTCTGGCTGGCCGGTGCGGGCGTGAAGCGGGGCGAGATCCACGGGCGGACCGACGAGCTGGGCTTCCATGCGATCGAGCATCCTCACTACGTGACCGACCTGCACGCGACGGTGCTGCACCTGCTGGGCCTGGATTCGCGTCGGCTGGACATCCCCGGCCGCAAGCGGCTGGACGTGGATCATGGGCGACCGATCACCGAGATCATGACTTGATGTCGGGTCCGGCGTCGGGTGGATCGATCCGGCCGCGGAACCAGCAGAACCAGGGCACCAGTCCGGCGGCGCACAGTCCCAGCGAGATCAGCGAGGGTCCTCGGAACGACTCGGGGATCGACAGAACGGCGATCATCGCCACCAGCCAGCAGGCGGCTGCGCAGGCGATCGGGGTGCCGAATCGTCCGAGCGTGAAGGTGCCGAATTGCGAGCTGAGCCTGTTTCGGCGCAGCAGGTAGGCGATCACCGTGACCAGGTAGATCACTGCAGGCAGCACGGCGGCGGCCAGGACCAGTTGCTGGATCGAGTCGTTGAAGAGGGTTGCCAGCACGCCCAGGACCATGAACATCAGGATGGCCGGGATCGGCACGGCGGTCCGAGGGGACACGTGTCGGAACAGCCGGTAGGCGGGAAAGAGTCCATCTCGGGACATGGCATAAACGAGCCGTGATCCGGAGGCCATGATGATCAGGCCGCAGGCAAACACCGACACGACGACCAGTCCGAAAAACGCTCGCGCGACCCCCTGGCCGAGGTGCGATTCGATGATCAACGGCAGCGGGTACTGCGATGCGGTGACCGTCTCGAGGTCGTTGATACCCAGCGTGATGACGACCAGGAACAGCGTGCCGACTCCTCCGCTGATGACCACCGACCAGATGATCGACCTGGGGACCGTGGCGGCCGCATCGACGGTTTCTTCCGAGAGATTGGCGGCCGATTCGAAACCGACCAGCGTGTAGGCTCCCATCAGGCAACCCATCAGCCAGGCCGTCATCCCGGTCCCGGCCTCCGGCATCGTGCTGGATTGTGCCAGCAGTTGGGGGTCGGGCGAACCTGAGAGTGCGATGCCGCCGAAGACGAGTACGAGGCCGACCATGCCGACCACTTCGGTGAAAACGGCCACCGAGTTGATGATGTTGGCCAGCCGGACACCCGAGACGTGGATGAGTGCCTGGAGGGTGATCACTCCGATGACGATGCCCTTGAGCCAGTGGGACGAGGCGGGAATCTCGAAGACGTGGCCGGCGATGCGGGCGATGACGTGGTCGACGGTCGGGACGACGATCACCAGGAAACAGACGGAAATCCAGCCGACCAGCCAGCCCCAGGCGGGACCGGCCAGGCGGGTGAGCCACTGATAGCTGTAACCGGAGAGCGGGATTCTTGAGGCGAGCTCGGCAAAGACCAGGGCCACCAGCAGTTGGCCGCAGGTGACCAGGGGCCAGGTCCAGATGCCGATGGGTCCCGAGTCGGCCAGCAGTGACTTATAATTTTCGAAGATGCCAGTTGTAATGGAGATGAATGAAAAGGCCACGGCGAATGAGCCGAAGAACCGGATGGTGCGTCTGAGTTCCTGCACGTAGCGGAACCTGGACATCACCTGCTGGTCGTCTTGCGAGCCGAGGTCGGATGAATGAGTGGTCACGGGGAGTGGATCCGGTCTGTTGATGTGTCCTGGGTGGACGATTCTACAGGGTGCCGGTTGCATGCTACTGCTGCAAGAGGCCGAGGTTTCACCCCGATCGGGAACCTGGTCGAGAAATGAGGAATCTGAGGAATGACTGACGGACAGGGTGGGGCAACGGCTGCCTTCATGACACCGGGAGGAATCGAGGGCAAGGTGCTGGCCGAGGGTTTTGAGGTCCGAGGGTATCTCTCGACCGATCTCGGCTCACCAGGCCTCAACAGCGGCTCGGCAACCGTCTCACCCGGAGGCGGGCTCCCCTATCACACTCACCCGACCGGCGAGCTGATCATCTGCGTGGCGGGCCAGGCCGACGTCTACGTGGCGGGTCGTCGCTACCGGATGAACGCTTTTGATGCGATCCATGTGCCGGCCGACACGCCGCACGGCCTGAAGAACGACACCGACCAGCCGGCGATCATGCATACGGTGTTCCCGACCG
>Ga0310124_10001763_pt1 | contig 15008 bp, 13 predicted proteins | sample CB11b_AW_Bot5_MG_FD_203507 | JGI IMG/M metagenome (GOLD analysis project Ga0310124, IMG submission 203507) | Marine microbial communities from Western Arctic Ocean, Canada - CB11b_AW_Bot5 | ecosystem: Environmental > Aquatic > Marine > Oceanic | place: Canada: Western Arctic Ocean | collected...
AAGTCGCAACAATCCAAATATTCCCGCCATTTCTGATCGGCGCAAAAATCTACCACGCTGCTTTTGATCTCGACAATCGTGATATGCCCCTTGCGGTCAAGGCTGGCCAGATCCGCGCGCCAGCCTGAGCCCAAGGTGAACTCGGTCAAGCTATGATAGCCCAGATGTGTCAACAGCCACCCCACGCCGCGGGCCAATTGTTGTGCAGTGTCGTTCCGTGGCGTGGCCATTGGCATTACCTAGCCCCGTGGCGTCAAATAACGCGGGTTGGCCAGGGCCAGCTTGTCCGCCGCCGTTTGTCTCAGGTGGTCCAGAACCTCCCCCCGCTTATCGTCCATATAGCCCCCACGAATGGCCTGGACCAGCACGCCGTTTAGCGCCCCTAGATCACCGTCCCGGTGGTGTAACAGCGCCTTTAACCGGACCAGTTCGGCGGCGTCCATGGCCCCGCCCTCGGCCATGGTGCGTTCGACGATGGCCAGGGCGTTGACCGCGACCCTGGTATGAAAGGCCAATTGTCCTTCCACGTTCGGGGCCACATGATCGGTCAGGAATTCGCGTACCGCCTCGACCAGTTCCGCCGCCGTCGGTCTGTCAGTTGGCATTTATCCCATCCCTCACGCTTAATCTACTAGCTGCAACAGATCATATTCGCCTTCCACCACGCGCCGGCCGATGGAAACCTTTTCCACCGAGCGTTCCCGCCCATCGATATGGCTAAAGGCCAGCATCATGCAGATCACGCCCCAGCGCAGACAACCGAAGACTTCCCAAAAATGCAGCGTCTCCAACGAGACCCGGCCGCCGCCGCCCGCCTCGTAACCATCCAGCAGATCGGCAACCTCGCCAAATCCGCCAACCGGTTTTCTGTAATAGCCATAGCGCCAGGCCCGGATACAGATCCAGCCCAAGTCGTTGATGGGATTACCTAGATGAGCCAGTTCCCAATCCAGCACCCCGCACAGACCCACGGCATCGACCAGCAGATTTCCATTGCGGTAATCCCCATGCACCAGGGTCAGACGGTCACCGGCCAGTTCTAGGCGTTCGCGCAACCAACGAATGCCATATTCGAAACCGGCATGAGGTTGATGAAAGGAGTCCACCACATCTCGGTTGTAATCCAAGGCCTTTGCCACGGGCAGATTTCGCAGCGGCGGCAGCCGGTCGATAGGAATATTGTGAAAGCGCGCCGCCGCCTCTCCACACTGAAAGGCCAGTTTGGGGCGGGCCTGGGCAAATGCATCCTCGCGCACAATGCGCCGGCCCAAGGCCTCACCCGCCAGGCGCTGCATCACGAAACCGGCTGGCGTACGATCATCGGCATCGAGAAAAAACGGTACGTCGGGCACCGGTACCCCAACCTCGCCTGCCAGTTGGATTAACCGTCCTTCGGTCCAGCGGTCGACCCCAAGGTCCACGTCGCCACCGCCTGGCTGGGCGACCACTTTTTCGTCCCGTTTTTCCTCTGGGGGGTCACGCTTCAATATCAGGGGTTTTCGATTGCCATCAGGGGATAGGGCGTCAAAAGACCAGGTCTCTCGGCTGGCCCCGCCGGACAGACGCACCAGGCCATCGATTTCAGTGCCCTGGCCATAAATTTCCGCCAATCGGCCGCGCAATACGGCGGCCAAATTCCTATTTTTAACTTCAGCCTTGTTCTCAGTCATATCAGCCGTCACCGTTTGGCATTCGCCCACCATGCCCGGCGTAAAGGGTCGTCAGGATGGCCGGCAGCGTCTTTGACGAACCGGCCATCCTGTCTATGCTAACCCAGGTCCCGAAGTACCTCGTCGGGATGGTCGGCGGGAACGACGGTATCGTAAACCTTGGCGATGTGACCGTCGGGATCGATCAGAAAACTATGCCGGGCGGGATACGGCTTGTCCGCCTGAACAACGCCGTAGGCCGCGCCCGCAACCTGATCGGAATCGCTGAGCAGGTCATAAGGAAAGTCGAACTTTTCCTGGAAAGCGCGATTATTCTCTGGGGTATCGAACGAGGCGCCCAGGATCACTGCGTTCTTGGTCGTAAAGTCTTGGATTCTATCACGGAACCCATTGCCTTCAACGGTTCAGCCAGGTGTGTCGGCCTTGGGATACCACCACAGCACCACGTGATGGCCACGATACTGCTCCAATGTCGTGACCGCGCCGTGTTGATTACGCATGGAAAAGGCCGGCGCCAAATCCCCTACTTTTAATAACGCCATCGAACATATCTCCTTTGTTGTCATGGTTACTTCAAATATCGAAGGAAAAATCTAGGCCGTCGAATCGGCCAGATCGCCTATCCTTACCGACCGGCGCGAATGCTGCAATAGTGGCGGCGCGCGGCGCCGGCGTGCTTGCATTCGGCCAACCGCCATAGAGCGCATCAAGACGCTGCCTGTTATCGTCCAGCAGCGCATCAAAAGCAGAAGAAAAAACCGGTCCCGGTCTATCGCTCATAGTCCCTCGCCCATGGCAAGCCTCCCTACCTCTGGGCCTTCCGGCCCTCGTTCCACCAGGTCTCAAAGTCATCTCGGGCAGCATCGGAAAATCCCGAGCCCATCAAACCACGCATATAGTCCAGCACCTGGGCACCGGCAATAACATCGCCATATTTAGCGTCAATATCGAACAGATTGGCCTCGTGCGGTCCCTGGGCCCGGTCGCCTACGCCATCGCTAACGACAATGGTGTGATAGGCATATTGAAGGGAATCTACGGCAGAGGCGCGCACGCACCCGGATGTGGTGGCCCCGACAATGACAACGGTATCGACCCCCCGGGCGCGGAGATAGCTATCCAAATCGGTGCCAAAAAAGGACGAGGCGTAATTTTTCGAGACCACGTACTCGCCCGGCAGCGGCTTGATCCGTTCATCAACTGTGCAATTGGGCGAGCCTTTACGCAATATACCCAGGGACGGTACTTTCTTTACAAACACACCGCCGTCTGACAGATCCTCTTTATATTCTACGGTGGTGTAAACAATAGGCAGACCGGATTTTCGGAACGCCGTCTGCAACTGCGCCGTGACCGCCAGCTGGCTGGAAAAATCGCCGCCCAGGGGCGTGCTTGGATCGGTAAAACCGACAATGAAATCCACCACCAGCAAAGCCGGTTTCTTACCGAATCCGGACGAAACGGCAAAGCCCTTGCTTTTATAGTCCGCGCGCGTATCGCGTTCCCAATCAGCCATCCCTCATCCCCCAGAACTTCAGTGACCCGGTGCAGCGCACCGGCACCCCCACCGCACGAGCAATAGCATCCGATGCCGGCCACGGCAACGTGACGGCAAGACAAGGCGCTATATCAGGAATATATCCTGTACTGATGCATGGAAATTTCTGCTAATCACACATGCCGGAAATAACGCCGTTACGTATTGGTGGTTGTTTTCTCACGCCAGCCAAATTAGGCGATGCGCCTTATCGGCAAACAGAAATTCGGCCGCAATCGCCGTCTCGGCCATATGTCTTGCCGCGCTGTTTCTCGTCTTTGATCTCATGGTGCTGCTTGGCGCGTTTCGTCTTTTCAAGCGGCATATTCGATGCATTGTGGCCTGCGCGCCGGGCTGTTTGCGTTGGCATGCAGAAAATTCAATAGTAGAAATCCTAAAAGGTCACGGTGATGAAGACAGCATTCGAAGAGGTCATGGACATCCGCGGCAAGGCAACGCCCGAAGATGACTCCGTCACCATCACCGGGGCGGATCCGGTGTTTTCCACACCATTCAGGCTGGGTGAAACCTGTGCGTCTGTGTTGGCGGGCGTTGGCGTAGCGGTGTCCGACATCTGGGCCCTGAAGACCGGCCGCCCTCAGAACGTGGCCATCGATGCACGCCACGCGGCGGCGGCCTTGCGCAGCACCCTTTATATGCAGCGGCCGGGACCGGACGGCTCCTTTTTGCCCCTGATAAATGACAGCCACGAGGCGATGTTAAAAATTACGCAGCCCTGGCCGACTAAGGATGGCCGTTGGTTTCTGCCACATTTCGGCCTGCCGAATTTAAAAGAGCGGGTGCTCGGCGTGCTCGGCTGCGAGCCCAACCCGGCTTCCGTCGCCACGGCCGTCGCGCAATGGGATGCTCTTGATCTAGAAGCGGCGATCGACGCGGCGCGGGCCTGCGGCGGCATGGTGCGCAGTAATGCCGAATGGCTTTCCCATCCTCACGGCCAGGCCCTACAAGGGAAGCCCATTGTCGAGATTATCAAGATCGCCGACAGCAACCCGGAACCGTTGCCGGCGGGCAACAGACCCCTGAGTGGCATACGCACCCTTGATCTGACCCGCATCCTCGCAGGACCCATCGCGGCGCGGACCTTGGCAGAAAACGGCGCTGATGTGCTAATGGTGGCGGCCGAACATCTACCGCAGATCGATGAGCACGTGATAGATACCAGCCATGGCAAGCGAAGCTGCTATCTCAACCTCAAGACCACCGAGGGCACTGCCCAGCTCAAGAAACTGGCGCGTGGCGCCGACGTCTTCTCGCAAGGCTATCGTCCGGGCATGTTGGCGGGACTGGGTTTCGGCCCGGAGGATCTGGCGGCAATACGCCCCGGCATCGTCTATCTCTCCATAAGCTGTTTCGGCGCCGATGGCCCGTTCAGCCACCGCGGTGGTTGGGAGCAGGTTGCACAAACCGTGACCGGTCTTTGCCATGACGGGGGCGACGGTGACCGGCCCGGCCTACTGCCCGCGGCAGCGTGCGATTACACCACGGGGTATCTCGGCGCCTATGGCGTGTTGCTGGCATTGACCCGGCGTGCCCTCGAAGGGGGAAGCTATCACGTCCGGGTCTCGCTGTGCCAATCGGGCATGTTCATCTATCGCCAGGGCAAGACCGCATTTACCGCTCCGAGCATGGACCTGACGAATGCCGAACGCGGCGCGCTTTGTATCGATACGCAACCCGCATCAGGGCCGCTGCGGCATCTTGGCCCGGTCCTGTGCCTATCTGAGACCCAGCCCCATTGGACACGCCCGACCCCGGTCCTGGGTGGGGATGCACCGAAATGGCTCGATCCCAACGCGGCAGCCGGAGCCGCCAAAGCCGCCGAATGACATAGCTTCGACGGTAGCTGCATGGGGGAGTGCGCTTTCAGTGGCGGCGCGTTGTGATTAAGCTTGGACTCGGTTATTAGTTATCCGGGAAAACTCAACTAGGTTGTGCCGCAGGGGGCCTTTGTGACTAGCACCGACGATAGCAAGCCGCCGTCAGGAACGGATTTTACCGCGACCCGTACCGCGATCCAGCAATCAAGCCACGCGCCGGGCGAAATTTACGTTTCACCTGAAATATTCCGCCGTGAGGCAGAGATCTATTTTAAGCGGGATTGGCTGTGCGTCGGGCGTATCGAGGAACTGCCCAACCCGGGCGATTACCTGACCATGCGCATCGTGGGCGAGCCCATTATCGTGGCCCGCGACAAGACCGGTGTGCTGCATGCCACCTATAATATGTGCGTGCACCGAGGGGTGGAAGTGGCCTATGGCTCGGGCAATGCCCGCTCCTTCAAATGCCCTTATCATGGCTGGGTCTATGACCTGGATGGCCGGCTGACGGGTGCCGCCTATATGAAGGAAAGCGAGGATTTCGATCTGTCCACCTGCCGCATGCGGCCGCTTTTACTTGATGTCTGGCGCGGTAACATTTTCGTTAATTTTGATCTGGAAGCCCGGCCCTTGACCGACGCCGTGGCCGAATTCGAAAAAGATTTTGCCTTCCTCGGCATGGAGAAATGCCGCCTAGGCAACCGGATCGTTTTGGACTTCGCCTGCAATTGGAAATTCGTGCACGAAAACCTGATGGATTTTTATCACGTGAGCGTGCTGCATGCGAATAGCTTTGGCGCCAAGTTCAATTGGACGGACGATAATGTCCACGCCAAGGAGGACGGCGGCCTTAGCATCTTTTATGACGCTGGGCCGCCAACCCCGGGGGGGGAGCCGCTGCTGGGCAAGATGCCATGGCTGGAGAGCCGGCCCCACAGCTTTGCCTGCACCGGCTATCTGCCGCCCAATCTGACAATCTTCGGCCGCATCGATTGCGTGCGCCCGATGATCGCCTGGCCAATCGATGAAGCCCGGACACAGGTGGTTATCTATCACCTATTTCCGGAGAGTTTTTTTGAGAGGCCAGACTTCGAAAAAACCCTGAAGATCTACCACGACTACCAAATTCTAGTGCTGGAGGAAGACCGTTTGATGTTGGATTCTATGCAGCGGGCCATGAGTTCGCCGGCCTACCGGCCCGGCCGCATGAGTGTGCTGGAAAAACCGATGCATAATTTTTTGAACGGTTATCTCGATCGCATCCTGGGCCCGACGGGGCAAGAGGCGGCGGAATGAGCGCCGGACTGGCAACCGCGGCCGAGGTCCTTGTCTGCGACTATATGGCGGTCAAACCCGGTGAAGATGTCATTATTACCGCCGATACGGCGGGCGATACGGCCGTGCCACAAGCGATCATGGCTGCCGCCCAACAAGCCGATGCCCGGGCCTCGGTGCTGCTATTGCCGCCGCTGCCGTTTCAGGGCCGGCTAGCCGATCCTTATCTCACCCGGCCGCTCCGTGGTGCGGTGCTGGCCTCGGACGTCTGGATCGACCTAACCTTTCCCTATCTCGCCGGATCGGAATTATACGACGAGGCCATGAAGACCGAGCGGGTGCGCTACCTATTGGGCGGCGATATGAGCGCCGAGGGCCTGACCCGCCTGTTTGGCCGTGTCGATCTTGATCAATACTACGCCGTGCACAAGGTCTTTGACGAGATGATCAACGATGCCATCGGCAAAACTGTGCGGATCACCGACAATGGGAGCACCGACGTATCGTTCAAACTTGGCCAGCGCGGCCTAGAAAAACCCCGGCGCGGCGACAAGCCGGGGTTCTATCTGGTGCCGGGTTCGTGCACAATGTTCCCGGAAGTTGAGAGCGTTCAGGGACGCATTCAGATTGGTGCGGTTTTTCACGAATATTTCACCACCCTGAGTGACCCCATGACCCTGGAAATCGACGGCAAGATTAAGGCAATCCGCGGCGGCGGCAACGAACGGATCGTCGCCGACCGGGCCTTGCGCCGCGCGGGGGGGGGTGAATACGGCTACATCATCCACTTCACCCACGGCATACATCCCGCGGCCCGCGCCACGGGCCGCTCGTTCATTGAGGACATGCGCTCGGTGGGCAACGATGCCATCGGCATGGGCCTACCCTGGTGGGAACCGGGGGGTGGCGAGAATCATCCCGACGGTGTCCTGTTCATGCAAACCATCGATCTGGACGGCCAGCGCATCGTCGAGGATGGCATTATCGTCGGGCCGAAAAAGCTGGCCAAACTGGCTACTAACCTTACGCCGATCTACGCCTGAGGCGCGGGAATGAAACCTGCCCCCTTCGCATTTTGCGCACCCAGAGATCTGGCCGGCGTTCTCGATGCCTTAGCCGAACACGGCGAGGATGGGCGCATTCTGGCCGGCGGGCAGAGCCTGGTGCCGTTGATGAATTTACGCCTGGTGCGGCCGGAAATGCTGATCAGCATAAATCGCTGCGACGATCTGGACTATCTGCGGCTGAATGACGGGCATCTGGTCTGCGGCGCCCGGGTGCGCCAGGCAACGGCGGAAGAATCCGATCTGGTGCAGCGGGAATGCCCGCTGTTAGCCAAGGCCCTGCCTTATGTCGGCGGACAGGCGAACCGCAATCGTGGCACGGTCTGCGGCAGCTTGGCCCATGGCGACCCACTGGCCGAGCTGGCGGCGGTGGCCCTGGCGTTGGATGGAGAAATGTATATCGCCGCGAAGGGCGGCGGCCGTTCGGTGCCGGCGGCAAATTTTTTTCTAGATGGATTAGCCACCGCCGTCGGCGCGGGAGAAATGCTGGAGGCTGTGGCCTTTCAACGCCAGGGCGCCAACGAGCGTTCCGCCTTCCTGGAAATGGGCAACCGCAAACATGGCTTTGCCGTCGCCGCCGTCGCGGTGCGCCTGGGGATGGATGGCGGACATTGCGATTTTGCACGCATTGCCATGCTTGGCGCGAGCGAGGCGGCGCAACGGATTGGCGAGGCCGAGGATATCCTGACGGCAAGCAACGTGGATGAAACGACCATAGAGGCCGCGGTGGCGGCAGCGCGGGCGGCGGTCCAGCCGCCCAGCGATCTGCACGCCGACGCTGAATTCCGCCGCCACGTATTGGGTGCGCTGCTGGGCCGTGCCCTGCGTCAGGCGATGACAGGAGAGGCGCAATGAGCGAAAAAGTCGAGATCACGCTGACCGTCAATGGCCAAAAGCGGAGCGCACTGGCCGAACCACGCATGCTGTTGGCAGACTTTCTGCGCCACGAACTAGGCCTGAGGGGCACGCATATCGGTTGCGAACACGGCGTTTGTGGCGCCTGCACCATTCTACTTGATGGCCGCACCGCGCGCAGCTGTCTGCATTTCGCCATCGCCGTGGATGGCGCCGTGATCGATACCGTAGAAGGTATGGCTAGCGCCGATAACCTCCATCCCATCCAAGAAGCCTTTCATCAGAACCATGCCTTGCAGTGCGGCTATTGCACGTCGGGTTTCCTGCTAACCACGTTAGAATTCCTGCGCCGCAATCCCGATCCCGATGAAGCCGAAATCCGCCGGGCCCTGACCAACAACCTTTGCCGCTGCACCGGCTACACCAACATCGTCAAGGCGGTGGCCGCCGCCGCCGCCGCGATGCGCGCGGCGGGATAGGAGCGCACCATGACGAGCACGGTCCCCTATATTGGCCAAGCCATGCTTCGCAGAGAGGATGATTACCTGCTGCGCGGCCAGGGCCACTTCATCGACGATTTGCCGACGCCGATGGGCACCTTGCATCTCGGCTTCGTGCTCAGCCCTCACGCCCATGCCCGCATTGTCGCCATCGACACCAGCCCGGCTTTAGCCCTTGATGGCGTGGTCACTGTGCTGACCGGCGATGATCTGGCCAAGCACGTTAAGCCGATCGTCGCGGAGATTGAGTTTCCGGGCTATCACCCGCACGGCCGCGATGTGATCGCGCGCGACAAGGTGCGTTTCGTTGGCGAGGCGGTGGCCGTAGTGGTGACCCGTTCACCGTATTTGGCCCAGGATGCCATTGAGCTGGTGGAGGTCGAGTACGATCCCCTACCTGCCGCCGCCAAGTTGGAGGGCGCCAACGCACCGGATGCGCCCCAGGTGCATGACACGATCCCCAATAACACTATTTTTCAGGGGGATTTTACCACGCCGGACTTCGAGGCTGCCTTTTCTGGTGCCACGCATGTGATCCGCGAACGCTTCCGCTCGGGCCGGGTCGGCGGCGTGCCGTTGGAACCGCGCGGTTGCCTGGCGCTGCCCGAACATGGCGATAATCTGGTGTTCTATTCCTCCACCCAGGTGCCCCATCTAGCGCGCACGGCCCTAGCCCGCTTTATGGACCATCCCGAATCCCGCATCCGCGTCATCGTGCCCGAGGTCGGAGGAGGTTTTGGCACCAAAGCGCAAATTTACCCCGAAGAATTCACCGTGGCGGCCCTGGCCCTGCATTTTCGCCAACCGGTAAAATGGATCCAGGACCGGCGCGAGGAATTACTTACCGACATTCACGCCCGTGACCACATCTATGACATGGAAATCGCCTTCGACGACCAGGGCATCGTACAGGCCCTGCGAGGGGATATCACCACCAACGCCGGAGCCTATTCTACACTACCCTTTGGCTGCACCCTGGAAACCACCGGTGGCGCCAGAATGGTCGTGGGACCGTACCGGATCACCAACTACGCCTATCAGGCCCGCGCCCTCGCCACCCACACCGCGCCGTCAGGGGCCTATCGCGGGGTGGCACAACCAACCTGTTTCATGGCCATCGAGGGCCTGATGGACCGCATCGCCCGATGGCTTGAGCTTGACCCTGCGGAGGTTCGGTTGCGCAACATGGTGCCGACGGCGGAACTGCCTTGGGTCAACGTGGTGGGCGTCCGTTACGACACCGGCAGCTTCGTTGAATCCCTGCAACGGGCCATGGAGCTGATCGACTATAAAGGCTTCCGGCAGAGCCAACCCGCTAACAGGTTGGTGAATGGCAAATACCGTGGCATCGGAATTGCCTCCTTCACCGAAGTCAGCGGTACGGGCTCCCCCGGCTGGCGGGCCCGCGGCCTGGTCCGCCTGCCGGGCTTCGACAGCGGCCTCGTGACGGTGGAGCCGACCGGCATGGTCACCGCCTATGTCTCTCACGCCCATGGCGGCCAGGGCCACTACACAACCTTTGCCCAGGTGGTGGCCGACGCCCTGGGCACGAATTTTGAAGACGTAACAATTATCGAAGGTGATACCGCCACCACGCCCTATGGCACCAATACCTTTGCCTCCCGCAGCGCCGTGACTGGTGGCGGCGCCCTGATCCGCGCCGCCACCAAGGTGCAGGACAAGATGCGCCGCATCGCCGCCCACATACTGGAGGCCGCCGACGAGGATATCGTTATCGAGGCTGGCCGCGCCCATGTGGCGGGCGTGCCGCAACATGGGCTGAGTTTTATGGAAATAGCCGAGACGGCCTATTCCATGAACAATTATACCTTGCCCGAAGGTGAGGAATTCGGCCTGGAGGAAAACGACTATTACGACCCGCCCCTGGTCACGATGGCGAATGCGGCCCATATCGTCCAGCTTTCGGTGGATGCGGAAGACGGACGGGTGGAGATTGAGGACTACGCCGTGGTGCACGACTGTGGCCGTCTGATTAATCCGATGATCGTCGATGGACAAATTCACGGCGGTGCGGCGCAGGGTATCGGCGAAGCCCTGATGGAAGAGTTCATCTACGACGACGAGGGCCAATTGCAGAACGCCACGCTACTCGACTACCTGCTGCCAACCGCCGAGGACGTACCCCTGTTCAAGGTTGAACATATCCAGTCGCCTTCCATCGACACGGTCGGTGGTTTTAAGGGCGTCGGCGAAGGCGGCCTGATCGGCGCCGTACCGGCGGTTCTGAATGCGGTCGCCGATGCCCTGGCCGGCCTGGACATCAACATCAACCGCAAACCACTGCGCCCCAACCTACTAAGCAACCTAATCCGCGAAGCCCGCCGCAAGGCCGTCTGAACGGGGGCGGTATTGATGCCTATGCGGAAAGCAAAGCCATGAATATTATTGTCATCGGCGGCGGTATAATTGGCGCCTCGGTTGCCTATCATCTGGCGGTCCGTGGCGCCGAGGTAAGCGTTCTGACGGACGGCGAACCCGGCGGCGTCGCCACGGCGGCCTCCTTCGCCTGGATTAATAGCGCGGCGGGAAACGCCCGGCCCTATTTTGAACTCCGCATGAAGGCCATATTGGACTGGCACCGCCTGCAGAACGAACTGGGCGACCGGCTGGCGATCAACTGGAACGGCTCCATCGCCTGGACCCACGACTTGGACGCCATGGAGAGCGAAGTCGCGGCACACGCCTCGTGGGGCTATCCGACGCGCCTGATTTCGGCAACCGAGGCGGCGGCACGGGAGCCCGCGCTCTACAGCTATCCGGATCAGGTGGCCCATTCGTCGTTGGAGGGCAGCTTGTCGCCCAGCGCAACGGCGCAGGCCCTACTAAATGCGGCAGCCGAACACGGCGCGCGGATCAATAACGATGGCGTGTGCGCCATCACATTTCAAAACGGCCGAGTTACAGGCGTTGCGACAGCAACGGGCCTGATCAATGCCGAGCATGTGGTTCTGGCGGCCGGCGCCGCTTGTGAACTATTGGCGGGAAGCGTCGGCGTGGCATTGCCCATGGCGAACCGGCTTGGCTTCCTGGCGCAGAGCGCGCCGCTACCCCTCACCCTCAACGGCTTGGTCCTGGCGCCTGATGTGCATATGCGCCAGAACGCGGATGGCCGGATTATCGCGGGCGCGGACTTCGCCGGCGGTGCGGCCCCCGACGATGCCGGTGCCGCGGCGGAGGCGCTACTGGCCTCCGTACGCCGCTTGCTTGTCAGGGGCGATGCAGTCCGCATGGAACGCCATACCCTGGGACTACGTCCCGTGCCCGTCGACGGCCTGCCCGTCATCGGGCCCGCCGCCCAAATATCTGGTCTGTATGCCACCGTGATGCACAGCGGCGTCACGCTGGCCGCCCTGGTGGGGAGATTGGCGGCGGAGGAAATTCTGAGCGCCCAGCCGATCGATATTCTGGCGCCCTATCGGCTGGCAAGGTTCGAATAGGCACATTTACATGGGTCGGTATTTTTTGGCTATGTTTGCGGCAATTGCTGTGTATGAGAGTGGATGAGAAGGATACTGCCATGGACCTGATCTTCAATGCCGAGGAACTGGCCTTTCGCGACGAGGTGCGGAGCATTCTGACCACGAAGCTGCCCACGGAAATTCGTGACCGGGTCCGCGTGGCGTCATCCTATGTGCCCCGGGATTTTACCATGACCTGGCAAAAAATTCTGCATGCCCAAGGCTGGGGGGCACCCCACTGGCCGGTGGAGTACGGCGGCGCCGGCTGGAACGCGGTACAGAAATATATCTATGACGCGGAATATCAGGCGGCCGACTGCCCCCGACAAAGCCCGTTCGGTATCTCCATGGTCGGCCCCGTGATCTGCGCATTCGGCACCCCGGAACAAAAACAACAGCACCTGGCCCCGATCATTTCCGGCGAGCGCCTGTGGTGCCAGGGCTACTCTGAGCCGGGCTCCGGTTCGGACCTCGCCTCGCTGTCAACGCGGGCGGTAAGAGATGGCGATGACTATGTAGTTAATGGCCACAAGATCTGGACCTCCCATGCTCATCACGCTAACTGGATGTTCTGCCTGGTGCGTACCGACCCGGAAGCCAAGCCACAGCAGGGAATATCTTTCCTGCTGATCGACATGACCACACCGGGCATCGCGGTAAAACCTATCATCTCCATCGACGGCTATCATTATCTGAACGAAGTATTCTTCGACGATGTCCGCGTGCCAGTCAGGAACCGCATCGGCGAGGAGAACATGGGCTGGACCTACGCCAAATTCCTCCTTGGTCATGAACGCACGGGCATCGCCGGGGTCGGCAAATCCAAACGCAAATTCGAACGCCTGAAAGCCGTTGCGGAGGTCCAATTGGACGGCGGCGAAAGCATCCTGAATGACCCTTCGTTCCGCACCCGGATCAGTCAGGCCGAGGTCAGCCTGCAGGCCCTAGAATTTACCCAGCTGCGCACCCTGGCTCAGGAGAAATCCGGTCAGCCACCGGGACCGGAAGCCTCGACCCTAAAAATAAACGGCACCGAGGTCGAGCAGACCCTGAACGAATTGATGATCGAGGCCATCGCCAATTATGCCGCGCCCTATCCCCCTGATGCCCAGGATGCGGAACGTAACGTGCCCCCCATTGGGCCGGACCATGCCGTCGGCCTGATGCAGGAACGCCTGTTGCGCCGGGCCGCTACGATTTATGGCGGCAGCAACGAAATTCAGCGCAATATCATCGCCAAGGCGGTGCTGGAACTTTAAGGGAGGGTCGGCCATGCGGTATGGATTTTATCTGCCCACGCGGGGCCCGACATCCGGGCCCGATCACCTAGTGACGCTCGCCACGCAGGGCGAGGCACTGGGCTTTCATTCCGTGATGATCGCCGATCACATCATTTTTCCGACCAAAATCGAATCGAAATACCCCTATACGGTCACGGGCGCCTTCCCTGGAGAGGGCGATGCCTTAGAGCAGTTGACCCTGATGGCCTTTATAGCAGCCAAGACGGAAAAACTGCGCCTGGTCAGCTCGGTCATGATCCTGCCCCACCGCAACCCGGTGGTCACGGCCAAGGTCTTGGCTACCATCGATGTGCTGTCAAAAGGCCGGGTCACAGTAGGCGTTGGCGTCGGCTGGATGGCGGAGGAATTCGCTGCCCTAGGCGCCCCCGATTTCGCCAAGCGCGGTGCCGCGAGCAACGAATACCTGGAAATTTTTGCCAAGCTATGGGCAGGTGGGCCGGTCAGCCACCAGGGCAAATTCTACCAATTCGACGAAGTCCGCTGCGAGCCCCTGCCGGTGCAGCGGCCAGGCCCGCCGATCTGGATTGGCGGCCACAGCCGACCAGCGCTACGCCGCGCGGCGCGTTATGGCGACGGCTGGCACCCGGTCGGCGCCAACGCCGCCGTGCCCCTGCCCCCCGATGAGGTGGCAGTGATGTTGTCGGAGCTAAAACAACTGACCGTGGCCGAAGGCCGGGATTTCGATGCCATGACCCTGTCGTTCAAGGCCCCATTGTACGACACGGCCATCGCCGCGCCCGATGGCGCACGGCGACCGTTCTCGGGCACCAACGACCAGGTGATCGAGGATATTCACACCTATGCCGCCCTGGGCATCGAAGAACTGATCTTCGACATCCGCGCTCCCACCATGGCGGAAAGCCTGGACCGCATGGAGCACTTTGCCATAGACATCATGGCCCCGGCAGGAGCCTAGACTTTCTACGTCGGCGACCAGTTGTAAATGCGCTGCACGGTGCCGCCCATGAGGGCCGCGCGGTCGCCGTCCGATAGGCGGTCGGTCAGGCGGAACGGCTCCACCCCCTGTGCATAGCTCAACAGTTTGACCGCTCGGGTCCAATCAGTGCCCCACATGCAGCGGTCAAAGCCGAATTTGTCGAAGATGCGGTAGAGCGGATCCCAGATATCGTCGAAAGGGAACGGTTCGCGAGACAGGGTGCAGGCGCCGCTAATTTTTACGGCGATATTTTCGTATTGTGCCAGACCTAGAAGCTGGGGCAGTTCGGCGAACGGCTCTAGCGGGGCTGGCGGCTCGAACGGCTGTTGCAGGCCAAGATGATCGATAATCAACATTGTCTTGGGGTTCTTGGCGGCAAGCTGCGCGGCCAGTTCCAGGCGGCCCCAGCATAACAGATTGACCGGCAGGGCATGGCGGGCGGCGCCCTCTAGGACCCGGTTGATACCGGCGATGTCAGGGTCCTCCGAATAGCCGTGCGCCATCATGACACGGATCGCAACAGCACCGTCCGTCGCGGCCCAATCCGCGATG
>Ga0310124_10001766_pt1 | contig 14988 bp, 11 predicted proteins | sample CB11b_AW_Bot5_MG_FD_203507 | JGI IMG/M metagenome (GOLD analysis project Ga0310124, IMG submission 203507) | Marine microbial communities from Western Arctic Ocean, Canada - CB11b_AW_Bot5 | ecosystem: Environmental > Aquatic > Marine > Oceanic | place: Canada: Western Arctic Ocean | collected...
CGTCTACATTCGTCTGCAGATCATCCGGTCTCGCTGAGGAGTTTCGTCCCTTATCGGCCGCGTCCACCCCGACGACCGCGACCCGCCTGTGCCATCATGCCCTTCAAGGCGTTGTTCTGGACCTTCGTCAGCGAGCCGCTCACGGTGGCCACCATGCTCTGCTGCAATTCGGCCATTCTCTTCTGGGTCTCCGAATCGGCGCCAGCACCGCTACCCATGGTGGCGCTCAGCTCGACCTGAGTCTTGTAACTGCCGCGCAGGGCATTGCGCACGTTGAGCAGCTGCTCGTCGCGGAGCATGATGTCAGGGCTCAGGGCTAGATAACCGAAGAGTTGCTCGGCCGACATGCCGGACGCACCGCCGCCGCGCCGACCGCCACCGGGCTGAGCCCAGGCGAGAGTCAACGCGACGAGGGTGGCGGCGAGGGCCACGAGAAGAATCTTGCTAGAGCGCTTCATGGGGTCACTCCTGGGAGTGGGTGTGTGCTCGGGTGGAGCCGGATTGCTCCACCCGGAACTCGTAGAGACCATTCCCGGTCTGCCGCCCGGCACCGACCATCTCCGGGTAGGGTGTGTCGCCGATATCGACGAAGCCGATTGTAGTTTGCCCCCGCGACATACGCTCGGTATAACTCCCCGCGATGGGTCTGGTCACGGGCTGCTTTCAGGCCGGGGTGGAACATGCCGTGATCCAGGGCGCCGAAATGGAACTCGCCGATGATGACCGGTCGGTATCGGCGGGCAGTGTGTGGCGTGACATCGCACAGACGCTGCATGACGGGTTCCTCGGCCAGGACGGATGACGCCAGCAGGCGCAGGAGGGTGAGGGCGGCAGGGAGAAGGCGGTACCGGATCATTTGGACACGGGATTCGGGCAGGATTCGGGTCACGAGTAACGCTACTATTATAGTGTCCTGTGGCAGAAATCCGTCGCCATTCGGCCGCCGATCCATCCCGTCTCGACACCCGAATTTGCCACCGTATCTCTGCGACAAGACACGGAGATATATTGACTCTTCGCAAGGCCTCGGAGTCTCCAAAGTCGAAGTTTTTGGTTGGTGTTTCTGTTCGATGCTTGTGTCGTGGTTTGATCGTCGAAAGACGCCATATCCCTGGGAATCGTGCTGTCCTGCCTATCGCCGAAGGCCAGGCGTCAGCCTGGCAACAGCAGGTCCCCGTGTACGCCGGGATCCCTGTACATCGTACTGTTCCTCATGGGCGCCTATCGGGCGCTGGTCCGGCTGGAGCCGTGAGCAGCGCTCCTTCCAAGGAGAAGTCAGCAATGAAGATCACCGATCTGAAGTGCACCATTCTGGGCAGCAACCCCGTCATCCGGATTACGACCGACGAAGGCATATGCGGCTGGGGCGAGGCGGAATCCTCCAAACATTACCTGAAGTCCCACGTCCTCTTCTACCGGGATCTCATTCTGGGAGAAGATCCGACCAATGTCGAGCGGGTGATGCTCAGGATCCGCAGAATGGGAAGCTTCAAACCCTGGGGCAGTGCGGTCAGTGCCATAGAGATGGCGCTCTGGGATATCGCCGGCAAGGCGGCGGGGGTGCCGGTGTACAAGCTGCTCGGGGGCAAGGTGCGCGACAAGGTCCGCGTCTACAATGGCGCCGTAAGGTTTCCGATGAACGGCCAGGCTCCTGAGGACTACGCCGAGAGCATGGCGCGGATGAAAGCGTGCGAGGAGGGATTTTCGATCATTAAACAGGGCGTCGGATTTCACGGCCCGATGATCAAGGAAGACCCCAGCAGGTTCTTTGGGGAGGTGCAGGGAGGCCGGGGGCTGACCCGGGGATTGCTGACCGAACGCGGTTTCCATCACGTGATCGACTGCGTGCGGGCCATGAAAGAGGTGCTGGGAGACGAAGTGGGCCTGGCACTCGACTGCGGTCCTGGTTTTATGGTACCCGACGCGATTCGCCTCGCCCGGGCGCTGGAGCCACTCAACGTGATGTGGCTCGAGGATATGATCACCGGCGACTACACTCCCTACGTGTTGGCCGATCTCTATCGAGATGTGACGGTGAGCTCTTCAACGCCGATTCACACAGGGGAGCAGATCTATCTGCGGCAGAACTTCGTCGACCTGATCGAAAAACAGGCGGTCAACATCGTCGGTCCGGACCCGGCCGACGTCGGTGGCATCGCCGAACTCAAGTGGATCGCCGAATACGCCGATCTGCACGGCATCCTGATGGCGCCGCACGGTGTGTTCGACGGTCTGATCGGCCTGGCCGCCCTCGTCCAGGTCTGCGCCACGTTGCCGCAGAACTACATCGCCTTCGAGTATCCCACCGGCAATCCGGCCTGGTGGTACGACATCGTCGAAGGGTTGCCGGATCGGATCGTCGAAGAGAGTATGATCGAGGTCTGGGACCGGCCGGGACTGGGTGTCGAGATCATCGCCGAGGAAGCCAAGCAATATCTGCCCGAAGGAGACGAAGATTTCTTCGATTGAGGTGTGTGAGGGTATGGCGTGCTATTACGGCCCCGCCGGTCCGGCTTTCTCGATGAACCGTCTCTCCTGCTGACTCGTGAGCACCTGTTGCTCGACAGCTTGTGGATCTCCCCAGATCTGTAACAGGCGCTCGTGCATGTCACGCAGGAGGTCGCCATGTTCCGGCGATGCCGCCAGGTCGTCGAACTCGCCGGGGTCTGACGCGGTGTTGAACAGCTCCGGGGCGTCGCCCAGGCTGATGTTGAGTTTGTGCTTGCCTTTCTTGAGCATGCCCACTGGACGGAGGACTCCGTGGGCGAGGTACTCGCAGAACGCCTCGTCCTTCCAGGATGCCGTGTCGCCGTCGATGAGGGGCATCAAGCTGTCGCCGTCGAGCGGAGTCACGTCGTCGGGCGCCGCACCCGCAGCCTCGACGATGGTCGCCACCAGGTCCACGAGCGACACGTTTTGGGGTATGCGTGATCCACGCGGAATGCGTCCGGGCCAGGCGATCTGCAAAGGAATCCGTGACGAGGCTTCATACATGTTGGACTTCCGCCACATGCCGTGTTCGCCGTTCATCTCGCCGTGATCTGAGGTGTGGATGATGATGGTGTTGTCGAGCTGGCCGGATGCTTCGAGAGAGTCGATCAGTCGGCCGATTTTTTCGTCGAGATAGGTGATGAGGCCATAGTATCCGGCGCGGCCTCGGCGCACGAGCTCGGGAGAAAAGTCGGCGAGGCCAAACATGCGACGCATGCGCTGGTAGACGGGGTGCATGCTCTGCAGATGGCCCTCCGGTATGTCCGGCATGTCGATCTGGTCGAGAGGATACAGGTCCCAGAATCGTTGCGGCACAACGAGCGGGAAATGGGGTGCGATGAAGCCGACGTTGAGACACCAGGGCTGTGCCGTTCGCGCCGGATCCTTGATGTAGGCCAGGGCTGCTGCTTCCACCTGGTCATCCACTTCGATGGAGGTCGTAGTACCAGGCCCGGCTTCCTCGACGCCGCCCCAGGGTCGCCTGACATCGATGATGCCCGCCTGCCAATCGGGTGCGCCCCGTGGGACCCCGTTCTCCGTCCAGCTTTCGGCGTGCAGATCTCGTGCGAGTTGGGTGTGAAAGCCGTGCAGCTGGTCCGGACCGCAGAAATGCTGTTTGCCCGACAGGGCGACGTCGTATCCGGCGTTGCTCAGACGGTGGGCCCACGTGACCGCGCCGGTGGACAGGGGAAAGCCGTTGTCATAGGCGCCGATTCTGCTGATATAGCGCCCGGTCATGAATGACATACGCGAGGGACCGCAGATCGGTGAGTTGCAGTAGGCGTTATCGAAGGTGACCCCCATCCCGGCGAGTCGCTCCATGTTGGGCGACTGCACCAGCGCATGGCCGTGGACGCTGCTGAACTGTGGCGCGTGCTCATCGGACATGATGATGAGAATGTTGGGTCGGTCGGGCATATCAGTCCTTTGACGAGTTGGTTCGTTCAGTAGATATAGTGCAGGGTTGAATCGGTGTAGGGATCATCGAAGCTGCCTGCGGGCAGCTCTGCCTCGTCGACCTTTGCGCCGATGCCGATCATGCCGATCGGTTGCCGGAGCCCTCAACCAGCTCGCTTCGTTCAGCTTTCCGTCGATGGTGATCGCACCGGCCGGGCGATAGGCGATGTACTGCCTGGGATAAAAGCCGCCTCGCTGGGCACTCGCCCCGGAAGCCACGATGAGGTAGTCGGCCGACCGCACAGCCTCCATCCGCTCGGTTTCAGGCGTGAAAGCCCACAACGACCGCCCCGCGTGACGGCGGCGATCCCGCGGGGCGAATCTAGCAAGTGTCCCGAGTCAGTAGGCGACGTTGATGATTCGGCAGACCGTCCGCTCGCCGACATCGGCAAGCAGGGAGATGCGGCAGACGTAGGACCCCGGGGGCAGCAGTTGTCCACCATCGTCGCGTCCATCCCAGGAGTGGCCGCCGTCGACGGCGGCCACGATCCTCAGTGTGCGGCCGGACAGGTCGTGAATCGTCACGACAGGAGATGTCGCTTCTATCTTGGCCAGGGCAAAGCGGATCTGTGCCTCGTCGTTGATCCCGTCACCGTTCGGTGTCATCAGCGGAGTGACCACCACCGCACGGATCAGGGCCCTCCCGGTGGCGACGGAGGGCACGAAGACCGTCGTCGAGTGCTGGTCCTCGGGTTGGACGCCCTGCTGCAGAAGGTCTCCGACAACGCTGACCCAACCTCTGAATACGGTGGCGTTCTGCTGGATCCGCGTCTGGAACAGGACCTCGACGGAATCCCGTTGGATCCGGTCGGGCAGATCGATGCGCAGAGAGTCGGCTACCATCTCCACCGCCATCGGCACAACGGGGTCACCGTCGATGCGGACCTCGACGCCGACCACCGGAGCCGGCACCTGGATATTGACACGATCGAAGCCGCGATCGCCGAAGCGGAAGGTGGGCCTGATGACGTAGGTGAAGGACTGCAACGAGTCGAAGACCGCTTCCCGTGGCAAGATGCGGCTCAGAACGCCGCCGCTGATCAGGGCGTCGTCGAAGTGCAGCACGATGTTGCGCAGCACCGGCGCGACTTGCGGGTCGTCGTTGCCGAGACGGACCTGCAACTGGGCGAAGCGACGCGGTGAGGGCGACAGGAACATCTCGTCCCGGCCGGAATAGACCGCACTCCAGCCGGACCAGTCCGGCCCGCGCCGCTGGAGCTCGACGACATCCTTCTTCTGCGACTTGGGCAGCTTGTTCCACTGCGCCTCAGAAATCTCGACGCCGTTCTTGTTGTAGAACTTCTTCTCGATCAGGAAGGTGTCGCCCGTCTGCGAGCGGATCTCGACGAACGTCCCGGGGGGCAGATCTGCGTCCCACGACAGCCGGCGGATGCTCTTGGTGCCACCCAAGTCGATGAAGTCGGATTCCATCACCGCCTCGGCTACGTAGCCAGTGCCGAACAGGTAAAAATCAGAGATGCGCGTCAGAAGGCACTGGCTGCACTCGGGCGTATTGATGCGTCGCAGGAACAAGTACCGCGCTTTGCGCGGGACAAAATCGAACTCGTACACGTACCGCGGTGGGCTGAAGGTGTTATCGACGAGAGAGAGGTGCTGAAAGTCGAAGGGACTGCGGATCCGGCTCTCTGTCAGTCCGACGGCCCCAGACCCGTCCGACGTGGTGATCTCGAAATTGCCGGGGGTCCGGGTGCCTAGCGAGGTGATGTAATAGAAGGCCTGGTCGACCCAGTACGTCACCCCCATGTCGATCTCAAACCAGTGGCCGCTCTCGATCCAGTCGGCGGTCCCCGAAATCGTCCATATGGTATTCTTGTCGCCGTCGACGATCCCGGCCAGGTTGCCCTTGTCCGTTCCGCCCCGGACGCCGCCGCCGCGATCGACGCTGCCTAGGACGGCGTTATCACCGACGGTGATTACTTCGATCTGGGCCAGCGCCGCATTCGGCTGGTACTCCTCGGCGACGAAGCGCACGTGTTGGACCATCATGAACCGCAACGTGTCTCCCGTCGTAAGGTGCTCACCGGTGGCGGCACCGGGCCATACCGTCTCCAGGTCATACTCGACGACGCGCTCGGTGTTGGGCTCCGTCACCTGGCCGACGCGGGAGAAAACAAAAACGTCCCTCGTGTTCGAGGCGCGGACGCCATCGTTGATGAAGACGCTGAAGGTGCGGAAGGGCTTGACATCGAGTGTGTCCGGGAAGGTGAGGCGGACCTTCTTCGCCAGGACCATGCGACCCAGGTCGATTTCGACGAACCAGTCCTCCACGACGTCGGCGGAGTCCGGCTGCCACCACGTGTCCGAGCGGCCGTCGATGAGGTTGTCCGCCGTCGCTGTCCCGGAGCCGACAACGTGGATCCCGCCGGGGATCGGCTCTTTCTGACTCTTGCTTGCATGCTGGAACGCGCGCGCGTCCAGGCCGGCATCGGTGTCTTTGTCAATGCGACTCAGGCCGATGGTCCCATCGGCATTCGGGATCACGGCGCCTTGGGGAAATGTCCAGCTGTCCCAATCTGACTGGCGCTCGAGGCGGAGCTCGTCGGCGAAGGCTCCCATGCTCCATACGGCGACTGCGATGACTGCTAGTCTCATTCGTCCACCCAGTTCGTGAACCTGCGGTTGCACCTGCACACACACATCAGTAGGCGACGGCAAGGATGCGGGTCTGTTCGAGCGTGCCCTCGTCTGTATCCACGGCGACGCGCAACAGGTAGGTGCCAGGAGGCACGGTGGTGCCATCCACGGTTGCATCCCAATTGTCGGTGTAGTGGCCCTGGCGTCGGCTCTCATCGACGAGCCGTGTCACCCGTCGCCCGCTCAGGTCATAGAGGTCGACCAGCACGTCGGCGTCCTCGACCCCCTGCAGCGTGAAGGACAATTCGAGAAGGTCGTTCCTGCCGTCGCCATTCGGAGTCACCACGGGGCTGGCCAGCTCGAGGCTGGACAGGACCTTCAGCTTTTCCAACGGTCCGAACACCTGCAGGCTGTTGGTCGAGACCAGGGGCGAGGCATCTCCACTGTTGATCGACTGCGGCAGATTCTCGCCGCCGATGTGGAAGACCTCCCCTTCCATCGGCGTCTGGAAGTTGAACACCCGCGTCGAGAAGGTGAGCCGGATCGGTGGCTTCGAATCCGACGTGATCGGGTTTGAAGGGAAGTAGACGACCAGTTGGCTGGAATCGATGTCGATGCTGTCCGGCTCTACGTCCTGAAGGGGGTCGCCCATCTGGAACCGCAGAAGTTCGACGGCCTCCGGTGTACGCAGTCGCAGGGCCGTGAAACCACTCTGCGACGCGGATGTGAAGTCGGCGCGCACGTCATACGTCAACGTCACGGGTTCACCCAGGGGTGCCTGCACGATGCCGTCAGCAGGGTTTGGCTCGTCGAGTAAGGCCACTTCGCCAAGGACAGGATTGGCCAGCAGCGGCGAGTGTTCGACCGTTATCGATTTCAGCCTGGCGAAAGCGAAGACATCCTCGCTCGTAAGGGCTGTGCGCAGCTGCACGAACTGGCGGCCATCCGGGGCCTGGATGTCGACACCAGAGCCCAGGTGTGGCGCGGACCAGAAGCTCCAGTTACTGGTGTCTTCCTGGATGGAGCCCTTCTGACCCGGGATTGGCCGTGTCGAGAAAGCCCCCCGAAAGTTCCCTGTAGGCGCCTTGTCGAAAACGTCCTGGGGCACCTCTTTCAAGCCGCCGATGTCCGTCAGGATGTAGTGGATCAGGGGGGTGTCATCCAGACCGGACCGCGCGTCCACAGTGACGGTTACGTCGGCATCCGGCGCCGGGACTGGTTCCAGTCCGTATCCAGGACTGCGCAAGACCTCATAGTCGTAGTGTATGCGCCCGAAGTTAACGGGCTCTCCCATATCGATCAGACGGGTCGTGTAGTGGGTCTGCGGCAGAAACCCTTCGCCGTAGAACTGCACTTCGGCGATGAATCCGAACTCGGCAAAGAACAACCGGAAGTAGCGCAGCGCCTGAGTCTCGAAGCGGACGTCGGCGACGCGCTCGAGGTTGTTGACATTGAAGCCGAGGCGGTGCGCCAGTTCCGCCGACCCGGTCCTGCCGATGAAGTCGCGTGTTCCATCGCTCACAAGGAAACCCGAGGGCTCGTTGCTCCCTGACAACGAGTACTGGCGGGGAAACAGGTCTCTGATCAACTGCCCCTCGACACCCTGTCCGCGGCCTCGTACCAAACCGGTAGAGCCGCTGCCGGTGGCCTTGCCCTTCTCGGGCGGAAAGAACACCACCCGGTTGATCGGCAGCGTCAGGCCCAGATCCCAAGTGTAACCGTAGATCTCCTCCACATCGGTGGGGCGGTCGATGTCGCCGTCGATGCTCTGCGCACGTCCCCGGTCGCCGTAGACCCACGGCCGGTTTTCCTCCGGGAACTCCGGCGGCCGGGTCGCGACAATCCAGACGTGGCCGAAGAAGTTGGTGAACTGATCGGTCTCGGTGAGTTCACCGACAGCAAGATTGGTCTCTGGGTTTACCTCGAAAGGCTGCAGATTGCCTGCCACGGCTGCGGCGTCGAGACCGACCATGTTGTCCGCCATCTCAAGCCAATCCAGACCACCCTCGCCGACCACGAGATGCTCGATCTGGGCACCGACGTGGGATGGGGACAGCAGGAACGCGAGGAGGATAGCAGCGACGGACACCTTGAACATCATTCCTCTATCTCAGATAAGGTCCAACACTCTTGCAAGATAGAAGATTGACCGGAGCATAGACAATCCTAGAAGCGGATCACTTCAGTAGGCGATGGCCGCGGTGCGGGCTTCCCGAAGGTGCCTGCTGGGATCGCCTTAAACATCGCGATCTGCCTCGACGTGCACCGGACCAGCGCGGTGTTTAGTAGCACCCTCTTGCTGCACTGTCGATTTTGCCCGTTTTTGCGTCTGATCAGGTCACATAAGAGGACTCGAAATGTCAGACGAACAGACCGAGCAGGCAGTCGGGCGGGTTCAGGACGCCGTCAACACCCATTCATCTCCGTCGGATCTGAAGATCACGGACATGCGTCTGGCGGTGGTCTGCAGCAACTACGACTACCCCATCCTGCGCATCGACACTAACCAGGGTGTCTACGGCATCGGCGAGGTTCGCGATGCGGGGCACAAGGAGAATGCCCTGCAGTTCAAGAGCCAGCTGCTCGGTCAGAACCCGTGCAACGTGGACATGATCTTCCGCTCCATGAAGCAGTTCGGCAACTGGGGTCGCGAGGGCGGAGGCGTCTCGGGAATCGAGCTGGCCCTGTGGGATCTGGTGGGTAAGGTCTACGGCGTGCCCTGCTATCAGCTGCTGGGCGGCAAGTACCGGGACAAGGTGCGGCTCTACGCCGACACCCCTGAACCGGAGGACCCGACCCCCGAAGGGTACGCCGAACGGGTCAAGGGCCGGATGGACCTGGGGCTGACGTTCATCAAGTTCGACATCCGCATGCCCCGTTATGATAACCGCGGAGCCTACCTGATTGGCACGCCGACACAGCACCAATACGGTGGGATCCGTAGTCGGCACGGGGCGCCGGGCGCTGGCCAGGGCACCAAGCTGACCGACGCCGGCATCGAGCGTATGGCAGACGTGGTGGCTGCCGTGCGCGAGGCCGTCGGCTGGGAGATTTCACTCTGCACTGACCACTTCGGTCACGGCATGATGACGGCCAAGGAGGTGATCCGCTTGGCCAACGCCGTCGAACCCTACGGCCTGGCCTGGCTGGAGGACCCCATGCCCTGGTGGGATGTGGACGGACACAAGCGTGTTACAGACGCTGTCAATGTCCCCATCTGCGCTGGTGAGGAGCTCTACCTGTGGGACGGCTTCCGCGAGTGGATCGAAAAGCGGGCGATCGACATCCTCCATCCCGACCTGCTGACTTCCGGCGGCATGATGGAAACCAAGAAGATCGCCGATTACGGCGAGCGCTACGGGCTCCCCACAGCACTGCACTTTGCCGGTTCACCCATCGCCTTCATGGCCAACCTGCATTGCGCCGCTGCCATCTCGAGCTTTGTGGCGCTGGAGCACCATGGCCTCGACCTGCCTTTCTGGGAGGGGCTGGTATCCGGGCTGCCGGAAAACTACATCGAAGACGGCTACGTCCGGGTGCCTGAAACCCCTGGTCTCGGCGTCGACCTGAATTACGATGGCATTGAGGCGAATCTGCGCTTCCCGGGACTGTTCGAACCAACCGATGAGTGGAACAACCCCAAACTCGACTTTTGGCAGCCTGACAGAAGGTGGGATAAGTGATGAGGGATGAGTAATGACGAAATTTACTGACATGAAGGGAATCTTCGGTCTTCTGCCGACGCCCTACCGGGAAGATCTGGAGATCCACACGGAAGACCTGAAAAAGGTGGCCGCCTTCTGCTGTGAGAGCGGTCAACACGGCATCGTCTGGCCGGTGATGGTCGGAGAGTTCTGGTTTCTCGGAGAAGAGGAACGGATCCGCGCGCTGGACGCGGTGCTCGAAGAAGTGAACGGTCGCCTGCCCGTCGTCTTCGGCTGTTCCGGCATCTCGATCCCACAGGTCGTGCTCTACTCCCGCGCAGCACAGAAGGCCGGCGTAGACTCCATCATCGCCATGGCACCGGCGCGCACTGACCAGGACGGCGCCGTCGACATGTATCGCCGCATGGCGGAGGTCTTCGATGGCCCGATCATGGTGCAGAATGCGGACAACTACGCACCACTCAAGGGAGAGCAGGTCGCCGCCCTGGTAGATGAGATTCCCCAGATCGAATACCTCAAGGAGGAGCGCCAGCCCGGACCCAAGCACATTGAAGAGGTAGCGGATCTGGTCAGTGATCAGGTCAAGTGCATCTTCGGGGGTGCGGGCGGAAAGGTTCTGCCCGATGAGCTACGCCGTGGCGGCAACGGTAACATGCCCGCCTGCGAGCTGGCCGACGTACTGGCCAAGGTCACCGAGCTGTGGTGGGCGGGGCAGGAGGAGGATGCCCGCGCGCTGCATCGACGTCTGTTGCCGTTGATCAACCTGGAGAGCCACCCGTTCATGCGCTACATACTGAAACGACGCGGCGTGTTCAGCACCCTGGTGGAGCGCGCACCCGCTGGCAAACTGGCGCTGAACGAAGGCGACAAGCGGGAGATAGATACCTTGCTCAAGACGATCGAAGGGGACATCGAGTCGTTTCCGATACTCCCGGAGTAGAGCCGGCGGGCGCCTCGCGTTCAGTTGCTTGTTCGGATGTCGCTTGCAGGTGATTGACTGGTTTTAACCCGAGGATCTGACTTCAAGCGGGAGCGTTATCCATGCAGGCAGCACGCACAAAAACCAACGCCTGGTTCGTCCTTCTGATCGCACTGCCGGGTTCTGCCGGGGCCCAGGACGAGGGCTATCCACCTGGCACGCTGGCTCCTTCCGTGGACCTCGGTCTCCAGCGGGTCGCGGTGCAGGTGCCGCCACAGCTGGCCGGCCAGGTTCCCGCCGGTCTCAGCCTGAACGTGCCCGAAGGGTTTACGGTCGGACTCTTTGCTGCGGGACTCAGAGGCCCACGCTTCATGGCCTTCGACGACAACGGAGTGCTGCACGTGGCCAACATGAACGCGGACCAGATCGTGGCCCTTCCCGATCGCAACCACGATGGTGTGGCCGATGAGCACATCGTCGCTGCCAGAGGCTTCAAGGAGGCCCACAGTCTGGCCTTCTACCAGGGGGTGATGTACGTCGCCGACACGGATGCCATCATCAAGTTTCGCGATGCGGATGCCGATCTGGTCTACGAGGACAGAGAGATGCTGACCGAGCTGACCTCACCGGGGGCCTGTTGCGCCAACGGCTGGCATACAACCCGCACCATCGTCATCGACGAAGCCGATCAGAAGATCTACGTCGGCATCGGTGCGCCCTGCGATCTGTGTCGCCCGTCGGCGCCGACCAAGGCGGGTGGTACCGATCCCCTGCCTCCGAGTGAGGAGTGGGGTTCCATCCTTGAGATGAACATCGACGGAACGGGCAAGCGCGTCTTCGCTACCGGCGTACGCAACACGATAGGCCTGACGCTGCATCCGCTCACCGGAGAGCTCTGGGGCAATAACAACGGCCACGACATGCAGGGGCGATCCAGCCCGCCCGAATGGATCGACGTGATCCGCGAGGGCGACTTCATGGGGGCACCATTCGTCAACAGCTATCAGGTGTGGAACGACTTCACCATCGACCGCTACAGTCGCCTGCTGCCGATCTCCGCAGCGGACAGTTTGCTCGTGACCCGCCAGAAGAAACCGGTCGCCCTGGTGCCGGCCCACTACGCGCCGATGGGTCTGCACTTCTACACCGCCCAGCAGTTCCCCGAGCGCTATCGGAACGTGGCGTTTGTCGCCTTCCGTGCGGGCAGAGCCTATCGCTCGTCACACCCCGGCTACAACGTCTCCGCCCTGTTCAGCGAGCCGGACGGGTCCAACGCGCAGATCGGCGAATTCGTCACGGGGTTCCAGACGGGCACGACGCAGAGCTCCCTCTGGGGCCGGCCGGTGGGTCTGACCACCGATCGTGAGGGCAGTCTCTACATCGGCAGCGATTCACGCACGCAGGTGATCCTGAAGTTGACCTACAGCGCCGTCAGCGGCTCGTGGGACCACAATCTGCCTGATACGCTGGCCGCGGGGGTCACGTCTCTGCCGGTGCGGGCCACCGTGCAGGTAAACCGAAGGGATGCCGAAGGCGGAACGCCACGGTTGACGGCGGATCTGAGTGAACTGGGTGGCCCTGTCGACGTCCCCCTCGTGGTCGACGGTGACAGCTACCGACTCGATACTCGCCTGGATCTGCGGGGGGTGCCGGCAGGACCGCACGTGTTCCGCATCCTGATCGAGCAGGACGGGGCGGAGAAGATCCACCGTTACCAGCTGACCAAGTTCATCACTCTGTTGCCCCCGGATCGGTACATCCTGGACGATCGTCTAGTCCGGGACTGGTCGATCAAGGGGAGTGCCGGCGCTGAGGCGATCTCCGCCAGAGGGCCGGTGTTCCACGGCGTGGCGGCGCAGTCGGTGACGGCTGTGGCCGAGAGTTTTTCCAAGTTCTGGACGCTGGAATTGCGACCGACTGCTCCGGTCAACGTCTTCGGCATGGCCGGTGTTCGGTTGGCTTTCCATCCAGGGGATCTGACGCAGCTCAGCATCTCGCGGTTGAGCCTGTTCGTGAATGACAAGGCGGTGAATCTGCTGCGCGACTTTGAGATCGACATCGAGAAACGCGAGTGGCAGATCGTCGAAGTCCCGTGGGCCAGCTTCCGTTTCCGCGACGAGATCGAGGCGGTCGAGTCCATCCGGCTGGAAGGCAACCCCTTCGGCACCTTCTACGTCGACGACATCCGTCTCGTGACGACCATTCCGGCGACCGACCCGGTAGCCACAGCCGTACGTGAGAGATCAGACGAGACCACACCCGCCGCCCTGTCGCTGCAGCAGAACTACCCCAATCCCTTCAACAGCGCGACCACCATTCGCTACGAGCTGCCCCACGGGGGCACCGTGACGCTGGAGGTCTATAACCTGGCGGGCCAACAAGTGGCGCGGCTGGTGTATGGCCTGCGCGAGGCCGGCAGCTATGCATTGACGTGGGATGGTCGCGACAATGCCGATCGGGAACTGGCGTCGGGTGTGTACATCTACCGGTTGCAGGTCGGGCAGAACATGCAGACACGCAGGCTGCTGCTGCTCCGCTGACAACACAGAGCCTGTCAGAAGACGACGGAGGTCAAATGACCGCCGCCTGTCCAACATAGCCGCATCTGCCGCGGAGGATTTCCTTCAACTCCTCATTCTTCACCCCAGCGATTACCTGGGGGGATGTTTCACAGTTCGGCAGGTGACATACCAGGACGGTGTAAATCCTGGAAACTATCGGCGCCTACGAAGCCAAGACCCATCTGCCCGCGCTGCTTAAGCGAGTAGCCAAGGGGGAACGACCAGGCGCTGGTGCCGTCGATCTGGCCGTTGGAAGTGGCGAATGTGCTGTTTTCCGCCGAGCGGCACGGCCGCATGAAACAGGCCGATAGCGCGCGCTTTCCGCGTTTCTGTTCTGCGATCCCAGTCGTTCCGACTACTATTTCGAGCGCGACGCTGCTCCGGTCTCGGTTCCACTGAAACGGCTATTTGGTCCTGCGCGTTTCATGTTGAGCCTCGGTGGTCGTCGTTATGCATTGCCACCCACCTCCTTCACCCAGGTGAATGAGTCGATGGTCGCACCGATGCTGGCTGCCATGCGAGAGTTGCTGCAGCCGGAGCCGGGCGACCGATTGCTCGACCTTTACTGCGGCTATGGTCTTTTCGCGCACAACCTGGCCGACACGTGTGCCGAGGTTTTGGATGTCGATGTCGACAAGGATGCCATTGACGCGGCGATCGAACACCTCGCCCAGGCTGTCACCGCCCTCGATGAAGACGGCATCGTCGCCTTGCCCGCCGTCGTCGACCTGACCCACCTCGATGTCTTGAACGAGCGCATGGCCGACGACCTGGCCCACTTCCAACGCCACAACCCCATCGACCTCAACTACCAGGGCATCAACCCCCCGCCTTTGCCCTCGTGGTCAATGTGCCTCTAGTTGGCGTGACCGAAGAGAACGGCGCGACCATCTACTATCCCGGTACTCACAAGGACACGCGTATCGCCCAGAAGAACAAATATCCCACGCAGGATCTGCTGGCCGAATGGGCACACAGACACCCCGCCAAGCGTTTGTGCTCCCAACAGGGCGACATCGTCATCCGCGACACGCGAATGTGGCACGGCGGCGGTACGCGTTTTGAGAAGGGCTGCGAAGGATTCTTCGAGCATCCCCTGCTGCGCACCAAAGCCACCTTCGTTGCACCACCTATCCCCTATCTGTACCAAGGCTCCGTGCCGGTGGTGCTCAGAGGACGCGCTCTGGATCGACGGGATAACTCCCCCAGGTTTCCACCCTCTCCGTGATGCGCTTCAACCGGTTCCCATGCCCAGCTTGTGCTCAGACCTGCCGCAGGGGAAAACCCTTCTGTAGAGGTC
>Ga0310124_10001768_pt1 | contig 14984 bp, 11 predicted proteins | sample CB11b_AW_Bot5_MG_FD_203507 | JGI IMG/M metagenome (GOLD analysis project Ga0310124, IMG submission 203507) | Marine microbial communities from Western Arctic Ocean, Canada - CB11b_AW_Bot5 | ecosystem: Environmental > Aquatic > Marine > Oceanic | place: Canada: Western Arctic Ocean | collected...
CGCGATTCAGGCACCACGCGACGTTTCTATACCTTGGTCTCGGCCGACCTCCTCACCTCAGTAAGTCTCCAGTTGTCTGGAAAATGATTCGGAGATCCGGCCCGTACCCGGTATCAACGGGATCATGAGTTTCGTCCTACGCCCCTGGCAACTCTTCTTCCTCATCCTGTCCGGCTGGGTAAACCGTCAGCAGCAGGAAATCATCGAGTTCCAGAACGCCCAGATCCAGGCGCTGATAGAGAAGATGGGCGCAAACGGATTATCCTGACCGATGACCAACGCAGGGTATTGGCCGTCAAGGGCGAGGCTCTGGGCCGCAAAACGATGACGGAGCTGACTACCATTGTAACCCCCGACACGATTTTGCGTTGGCACCGTCGGCTCGTAGCCGAGAAATGGGACTACAGCAGCAGTAGAGTCTACGCGCCTGGCTGGCCAAGGGCGCCCGGACGACGTGGCCCAACTCGTCCTCCCCATGGCCAGGGAGAATCCCACCTGGAGCTACGACCGCATTCAGGGAGCCCTGGCCAACCTGGGCCACCGGATCTCTGACACCACGGTCGGAAATATCCTGCGGAAAAACGGCATCGAACCCGTCCCGAAGCGAACGCATCGGACAACCGGGAAAACATTCCTTCAAGCCCACTGGGAATCCATTGCAGCGGTCGACTTCACCACCGTTGAAGTCTGGACCAGACATGGCATGATCACCTTCTCTATTCTCGTCGCCATGCATCTGAGATCCCGCCGAGTTGAAATCGCAGGAGTCGCCGAAAACCCGAACGGGGACTGGACCAGACAGATGACCCGCAACCTCACCGATTGCGACGAGGGTTTCCTGAAAGACGCCAGCCACGTTATTGTTGACCGGGACACCAAGTTCCTGCCGTTCCGCACATACGTTGACGACTTTACCGACGTCGAAATCCTCCTTTTGCCAGCGAGAAGCCCGAATTTGAACGCCCATCTCGAAAGATATATGCGATCCATGAAATCCGAAAGCCTCGACCGGATGATCTTCTTTGGCCGGGAGTCCCTGGAACGAGCCCTGAAAAACTTCGCCGTCCATTATCATGAAGAACGGAATCATCAGGGGCTGGAGAATCGAAGGATCGACCCTGATGATGAGGTCGGCCGGGGAACCGGCGAAGTCCAATGCCGGGAACGGCTCGGCGGAATGCTTCGGTACTACTCTACCGCGACGCGGCGTAAGGCCGCTCCGCCTTCCATGCTTACCCCGTCAACTTCCCGGGATCACTCCGCCCTGCTCTGGCATTATTGCCCGACATTCCTTGGCCGGGCCGCGCCACGGATGCCATCGTCTCAGATTCGGCCGAGAACCGAGTCGTGCCGGCCGCGTATTATGCTGATCTCAAAGAACGAAGAGTTCGTTCGAGTTTTTTGGCCATACGCGATGCGGAGATGCTCAGCTACTTCTGGAAGGGTCATGCGCTTGCGTTCCTTCCCCCGTTTCTCATCTTTCCCCACGAGTCACCTCGGCTCCTTCTGCTCGCACGGATGAACACCCTTAAAGCTGCTCGAATCGTCGGTCCGACAGTGACAATCTTTGCAGGAAACTGCAAACTGCTGCCCTAGGTTGAACAAGAGAATCGGGTTGAAAGATCGATTCCACAGGCTCTGGCCATGAAAATCAGTAAAATAGCCATCATGGTGGGCAAGAGCGCTCCTGCCGTGTTTACACTCCAGCGGAAGTTTGGTCTTCCGGTCTATGACGACTACAGCGAAGGCTACGCAGTCCTTCTGAGGAAAATCCTCTACCTGCAGATCTTCTCCGTGCCTATCGCAGACATCAAGGCACTCCTCAAACACGAGCGTAGCCTACTTGAGCTGCTCAAGGTCGACTCACTGCAAAACACGCCGGACTGGTTCGAATCGCTGTGCACAATGCGCTCCGGCCCCAAGCGCCTCCTGCTCAGCGGTCATGACATTGGACAACCCGTGTACGGCAACACGGTGCAGACCGGTCTCGATTTCAAGGAACGGGCGAGGGAGCTGTTCGAGGATCGTGAAATGGGCGCTGACGTATTGAGGAGTCTGAACCGATATGCCGTAACTCTCGATCGTGTTTGTCAGAGAATGGCGGACGAGATAGACCTCGTACAGCAAGCTCAGAAGTGGTGCCGTCAGGTACTGTAAGAGAGGTTGTCGCAAACACGGCCAGCGGGCATGTGTCGATGAGCCTATGGTACTGGGGAATAAGGGGTCAGTGTGTTAATCCGTTAAATCAAGCAGAGCCTTGCGTATTCGCCGAATCTGGGCACTGCGACCGTTCCGGTACCGTTTCGCTGCGTGGAACACGCTGGTGCGCGTGCCCATGCCGAGAGTCTCGAGCAACAGGTGATAATGATTGCTCATCAACACGTAACAATGGACGACCCATCCGGTCTGCTCGCAGGCCTCCCCCAGCGTACACAGAAAGGTATCCCGGTCCCGGTCATCGAAGAAAATGTCTTCTTTCCGGTTTCCCCGGCACATCACGTGGTAGCGGGCGCCGGGGTACTGAATTCGTGGTTTTCGAGGCATGACTTTACCTTGAGAAGACACGGACAAAAGGGCACAGAGTATTTAACCGATTAACACACTGACCCCTTTTCTTTCCACTGACCCCTTTTCTTTCCCTTTTCTTTGGTGTTTAGTCCATGCGAGCCAAGAAAGGAAGGCACCCAGCATCATGCATCCCACCCTTCACCAACTGATTTCGGCCGCTGCGACGGCCGCTCTCCTCTCGGTTCTCTGTTCGCCTCTGCGCGCGGAGTGGTCTCCGCCGAAGAAGAAGTTCGTCCATGCCGGCTGGACGCCGTCGGCGAAATTTGCCCGCGAGCATATCCGGGCGATGGAACAGATGCCATTCGACGGGATCGTGATTGAGCTCGACCCTGCCTTCAAGCGAGCATTCGAACACCGGGAGAAATGGGATGAGCCGGCCATGCAGCCGTTCATCGACGACCTCCTGAACACCGAGTGGGAGAAGTTCACGGACAATTTCATGCTCCTCAATGTCAGCTCGGACATGGACTGGTTCAACGACGACCATTGGAAAACCATCCTGCACAATATCAGGCTACACGCCAAGGCAGTGAAGAGGGCCGGGTTCAAGGGCATTGTTTTCGATCCCGAACAATATGGGACGCCTCTCTGGAGTTACTCGCAGGCCCTTCACCGCGATACCCGGTCGTACGCGGAGTACTCCGAGGAGACCCGGCGGCGGGGCGCCCGGTGGATGGAGGCCTTGCAGGCGGTCAAGCCCGACATGATCATCCTTAGTTACTACCAGTTCACCGCCTTCCAGGGATTCCTGGATCAGGGAGAAGGCACCGGCGCCGGGTTGGAGGAGCGACTCGGCAAGAGTCATTACGCACTATACCTCCCATTCCTGAACGGCATGCTGGACGCCGCAGGACCGGGTATCGTCTTCATTGACGGCAATGAATCGGCCTACAACTACGTGAAGCAGGCGGACTTTGAGAGGGCGTATGTCGACATCAGGCAGCGGTACCTGCTCCTGGTTGCCGAAGAAAATCGTGCAAAGTACCTGGACCAGGTCCAGGTGGGCAGTTCGGTCTACCTCGACGGGGTTTTCGGGGCGCGGGAGGTGAGGGCGAAGGCTGTGGGTTCGTTCCTGACCCCTCAGTACCGGCGGAGTCTTTGCGAACACAACGTCTATCATGCGCTGCACACCGCCAATGAATACGTCTGGTGTTACAACGACACGGGGGTGATCGACTGGTGGAGCGGGAAGCTGCCGTATGGCGCACTGGAGGCGGTTCTCGCCGCACGGCACAAATACGCTAACCGTCTGCCGCTGGGCTTCTCGTCCGAGCCGTTCGTGGCAGCCCGGGAGATGCAGAAGGACTACCAGGAGGTGACCCGGAAGAACATCTTCCCGCGGACCGCCACCATTCACCGGGTAACGGCGGACCTATCGGCACCGGCCATTGACGGCCGACTCGACGACCCGATCTGGCAGCAGGTCCGGCCGCTGGCCGACTTTTCGCCCAGGGGCATCGATATGAAGATCGAATTGGAAGCCCGAACCACCGCGCAGGTCACGTGGGATGAGGAGAATCTCTACGTCGCTTTGGCCTGTTATGAACCCAATATCGCCGGGATGAGCTTAAAAGCGGGAGAGGACCACGACGAGGAGATCTGGCGGGCGGAATCCGTCGAGATCTTCATTACGCCGGATGATCGCGAAGACGGTTACCCGTTTCGTCATTTCATGGTCAACCCGAAGAATGTCCATTGGGATGCGATCTGGACGGGGATCCGAGATACGGAATTAGCATGGAACGCGGACTGGCACAGCCGGGTGAACGTGGGTGAGGATCGTTGGACGACGGAGGTGGCCCTTCCCTGGGCGGTGATTGGCGGCACACCCGCGTTGGGGGAGAAACGCCGGGGCAACCTGAGCCGCAACCGCAGCGCGGCCCCCCGGGAAACCTCTTCCTGGTCACAGATGTGGAAGCTTTTTGCCGAGGTGCAGTATTTCGGGACGTGGGTCTTTGATGAGTAGCCCATAGAATCGATCACCCAGGGGCTGGCCTTCCAACCGCCAGCCGGTGGCCGAGTACGGTGTGCCGCCGTGGGCACGGTAGCGACCTTGTCCACGCCCCGCGCCGTAGCCAGCCTCCGGGCTGCGCAGGAACGCGGGGCGGAGGTCGCCGCGATCTGCGAGCAGATGAGGGCATCGGGGTGAAGCGATCTCCCGCTACGTGGATGCCTACCGGCACTATTGCCGGCCGGTGGACGGGATCGCCGACTACCGGCTCGCGCCCTTCCACATCCTGGCCATCGAAGGGGCGGTCCATGCCGACAGGGATCACCACTGGCACATGTCCGAAATCGCCCGGTTCTGATTCTCGGAACGAAGGCTTGGCATCCCATGGAGTCCCGGTAAATAGTTGCCGTGAAGAATAAGGGGTCAGTGTGTTAATCCGTTAAATCAAGCAGAGCCTTGCGTATTCGCCGAATCTGGGTACTACGGCCGTTCCGGTACCGTTTCGCTGCGTGGAACACGCTGGTGCGCGTGCCCGTAGGTTCCCTGAAACCATTGCATACCTTGACTGAGATTTGCCTCCGGAGTCTCGAGCAACAGATGATAATGATTGCTCATCAACACGTAACAATGCACGACCCATCCGGTCTGCTCGCAGGCCTCCCCCAGCGTACACAGAAAGGTATCCCGGTCCCGGTCCCGGTCCCGGTCATCGAAGAAAATATCTTCTTTCCGGTTTCCCCGGCACATCACGTGATAGCAAGCGCCGGGGTACTGAATTCGCGGTTTTCGAGGCATGCCTTTACCTTGAGAAGACACGGACAAAAGGCCAAAGAGTATTTAACCGATTAACACACTGACCCCTTTTCTTTCCACTGACCCGTTTCTTCATCTTCACTTCCTCAGGCGGGGTGGCGCAAAATGTGAGGTTCAACTGGCCCAATGGCTGGGGGTCTCCAAGCATGGGGGGCCCGGAAGAAACCGTATTCCGCCACACCCAGAACGACTGGGTGGACTGGACCCAGAGCCCCAACGTCCTGAAAGCCGACTACTCGGTGGAACAGCGGGGTTCAGAATCCGTTCAGCGCGAATCCGTCACCAGGATCCCCCGCGGGCCGCTCTCGGTTTTCAGAATCCGGTGCCCATCGCCCCGGATTGACTTGTAGATGTACAGGCCGGGACGGTAGGCCAGGCCGACGTATAGCCGGCCGTCGTCCGCCACGCGAACCGAGATCGGGTGGTCCAGGTTGTCGATCGATTGCCAATCGGCGCCGGTCATGTCGGACATACGAACGATCCGGTTGTTCCCGAAATCCGCCACGTAGATCGAGCCGTCTGGGCCGATGTCCACGGAGGACGGATGATCGAGTTTCTCGCCGCTGGGGGAGACGTCAAATATGGTCCAGTCCTTGCCGCCCACGTCGTCCAACCGCACCAGACGATTGTTGCCGCTATCGGCGACGTAGAGGCGGTCCTGTGCGTCCACGGCCACACCCAACGGCCATTTGAAGTGATTGCGCTCGGCGTCCCACTTTAAACGATCCCCTCGCTGCACCCAGTTGGCGCCGGTCATGTCGTCGAACCGTACAACGCGCGCGTTGTGCGTATCGGAAACGTAGATCCGTCCCTTGCTGTCGATGTCGATTCCGTAGGGAAAATGGAATCCAAGGGGCGTGACGCCGGGAATGCCCGGCGGCTGCTCGTCGCTGTAGTATCCCAGCGAAACCAGGCCGTTGCCGGCCGGATCATCAACGCGCACAATGCGGTTGTTGTTATAGTCCACGACATAAATCCGTCCCTCGTGATCCCGGGCCAACTCGCACGGCCAGCTCAGACCGAGGTCGGCGGGCGACGCGGGGCCGGAGCGTTGAGAATTTCCATCTTCCGGAACGGTATGGAGGATGGAAAGCCGGTTGGCAGCCATTTCGGCCACCACAAGCTGCCGGTTGCGCTCCCCGGGTGCGGGTTCTTCCAGGCGCACGGCCTGCCACGTTCTGTTGGCAAGCCAGCGGATCGTGTTGGCCATGGCCTGCGGCCACGACGGCCAATCCCAGAACGCGGTCTGCCCCGCCCCTACTTTACCGAGCGGCGTGGCCAGCAAGGCGGCCGCTCGTCCCTTGCCGATCGCGGAAACAACCAGCAAGGGGTGCTCCCCAGCTTCCAGCACGACCGTTGCTTCCGGTCGCACTTCCACCTGGTGAAAATAGGATAGTAACGGCGCAGGCTCCCATTCGATACCCGCGGAAATCAGATGATCGCCAGTTTGCGAAATGGCCACGGGTACCGCCGGCAACTTCCAATCCCATGGACCCGTGGTGAGCACGGGGAGAACATCCTCGAGTTCCGTGCCTGCGTAGCGTCCTTTTCCATAGGCAAAGGGTCCACCGCAAACCAGCAATCCGCCGCCCGCGCGGACGAAATCAGCCAGCATCCGGCGCCTGTGATCTCTGAGCGCGTAGGCATCCACATCGACCAGCACAATCACATCGAATTGAAACAACGATTCCCGTGTCCGTGGAAAATCACCGGTGATCAGATAGTCGCCACTGGCCTTCAGAATGCTAAAGTTGGCGCGGGCGATGTCTCCGGCGGACAACAACGCCGCGGCCTCTTCGAGCCGATACCATGCATACAGAGGACCCCGCACGAAGAGCACACGCAATGGACCTTCTCGTGCAGGTCTTTCATGAATTGTAGGGTTCCATGCTTCGGGAAAGCGCTCCGCGATGTCGGCAGCGGTGAATTCATGCTCGAGTTCGAATGTGACCTTGTCGATCCAGGTATCTACTCCCTGAGGAACGGGCGAACCCCCGTAACCGCCCATCCAGTAAACCGTTACGGAGACCAGTCCTCCCGGCGCGCGGGTAAAATCCAATGCGAAATCCTGGTATTCCCCGGATGTTGCGAACTCATCGGCCCTCACATCGCGCGTGGCCACCGTGCCCAGCCCTTCCTGCCAGACCATCAGGCGAAGAACGGGGTCCAGATTTGTATGGTCCGCAACCTTGGCGCGAAATACGACGCGGTAGGTGCCGGGCGGCTGCTCCATGGTCATGGGACCGGCGAAAGATACCTGCCCGTGCCGGCTGGTATCACGGTACGAAATCCGCGCCATGCCTGCACTGGCATCCGGGTCCTCGATCGCTTGCGCCACCTCGCTCCAGCCCTGTGGACCGGACTCGGCTTCGTAGACCCAGGACCGAGGGGCAGCGAAGCATGGGGAGGCGCATCCGAACAGGACTGCGAGGAGCGCAATGTGAATAGGTGTCAGGTTTCGGGTTTCAGGACGGAACTCATCGTTTGCCAGCACGTTATCCTCCCGAAACCTGAAACCTGGACCCAAACGCATTCTCCTCGCTTTGTCGTTCCTCACCCCTCGCCTCCGTCAACCGCCGGGCTGAGCTCAAACACAACGACATCCCAGTACGCCAGCTCCGGCACCGTTACCGTGGCGCGGCCTTCCGACACGCTCGATTTCAAAAGCGAGGCATGCGTATCCGGATCGGGCGACAACACCCAGGCGGACGTCAGCTTGAATCCGTCCGGCACGGGCATCGATACCGCGATGTTTCGTTGCACCTCGGGAGCGGTATTCATTTTCGGATCGACCTTCGCCTGGGCCGGCGGGTTGATCAGGTGGACGATGAATTGTTCGCCGCCATCCGGGCGCGGGCGCCGGTAGACGGTCTCCTCCCACCAGATCGGCGCTTCGGATTCCACCTCGATGCCCGCGGCCGGCGTCAACGAAAGCACGGGGTCGTACAGGAAAGCCCCGTAACGCAGGGCGAACTTGTACCAGTGGCCGAGGGTGGTGGGACTCGATAAATGCCCGCGGTGTGCGAAGACGATTGCGCACATGTGGGCATTGAACACATCCGTACCCGCAGACGCATGGGTGTACATTTCGCCGCCCACATCCCGGGCCGGCCGGGCCATGTCCTTGACCGCCTCGTACGCGTATTTCCACGTCACCCCCCCGTACTCACGTCCCCTGAACATGGGGTCCGCCGTCTCCCACAACATCCATCCACGGTCGCCGACGGTTGCCTCGAAGAACGCGGGCAGAAATCTCCCTGCTCCCTCCTTGAACTGGATCCCGTAATTGTAGCCGTGAATGAATCCGGGTTTCGCATCCCGCAGACGTGTCAGGTATCGCTTTGCATTGCGAACCCCATGCCGGTCCGATTCGGGATACCGGGGATTCAGGTCCCCATGGATATCGTAGAAATCGGCCGTGCCGTAGTCGCCGCTCACGTTCCACTGGCCGTCCCAGCGCGCGCCGTCGAATCCCCACATCTCCATCCCCGCGATCAGCGCCTCCGTTCCCCGGTCCACCGCGCCCGGATCGACGAAGCTGGCCATGGCGAGGGACATTCTGTGCATATGCTCGGGAACCACTTCGGTCTGCCCGCCGGTATCTTCGACGTCGAAGCGCGCATACCACTGCCCGTTTCCCAGGTACTTTGCCATCTCCGGATGTTCGCGGAGGATCTCCCACGCATGTGCGCCCCAGAACCCGTGGTTGATGTAGGTCAGCAGCTTGATGCCGTGCTTGTGGGCCTCCTCGATGTAGGTTTCGAGAGCGGAGCGGGTTTGCGGCGTATACCGCTCGTTGCCCCACCACGAATCCGACTCCGGAGCAAAGTCGCAGAAACTGGACGGTGACCACATCCAGATCTCGGCCATGGTGATGTAGTTGTTGCGGTACGTGGGGATCGTGCGCTCCCGGATTTCGTTATCCGTGAAGGCCATGACGCTGCCGAATGCATACTGCGATACCAGCGGTGCGTGGTCCGTGACGGTGAAGAACTCCCGGGCGCGGCTGAAAGAGACCCCGTCCCGCTCGAGCCGGGCGATCGCCTCGTGGCCGAACTCCTTCTTCAACGGGAGACTCACAACAATCTCCCGCGTCATCCCTCCTTCAACCTCCACGTCGCCGAGGAACAGACCGTCTTCATCGGCCAACTCCGTAGCCAGCGCCACCGACAACTGCGCGCGCTGTGCCGTCGTCGCCTTATTTGTGAGGGTGATGGTGATCTTCGCCGATTCGCCGGGGGCATAAAGCAGCTTTTCGGGCCAGACCCGGGCGACCTCGAGATCGGCAGCCGCGACCGGTGTTGCGAGAATCCAGGTACAGACCCAGCAGGCAATGTATCCGGTTCTCTTTCCGTCCTTCACGGGTTTATGATGCCTGAGTAACCCGTCCCGGCAAGACAAATGGCGCGCATTATTCGCATGCATTTCCGGAGCCCAAGGACCGTAGCACGGGTCGGATACCCATGCTACGGTCGTTCTCCCTAAGCCTGACGTGGTTGTCGGTACATCGGAAGTCTTGGCGACTTCCGCTATAGTTGGCTCGCGAGCTTGCTGTGGAGGGGAAGATCTCGTTATGATGTAGCATGTGATCTCCGAAGAACAAAAGGCCCAGTACCGTGAAGAAGGCTACATGATCCTGGAGCGGATCGTTCCCGACGACATGCTGGAGATGCTGCGCCAGGAGTGTTCGTACTTCATGGGGTATGCCGATGCAGAGATGGATGCCGCGAACGAGAGGTCCCGTGGTCCCAACCATCGCGGCCTGCGGTACTTCATTGCAAAGAAGTATCGCCTGAGCCACTTTCTCCGTCGTTTCATTTTCGCGCCGTTGATGGCCGAGGTTACGCAGGCGGCCCTGGGGCCGGACGTGTACCTGTTTCACGAGCAGTGGGTCGTCAAGGGCGCGGAGAAGGGCATGCCGTTCGCCTGGCACCAGGACTCCGGCTACGTGAAATCGGGAGATCGAAATACTTCGCACCGGCCGTACCTTACCTGCTGGGTGCCACTGGACGACGTTAGCGAGGAGAATGGGACGGTCTACCTGCTCCCGCACTCCCGGGGGGGCACGAGCCACACGATTCACGATCACGGGCGGGAAGAGGGTGCGAACGATTTGATTGGCTACACCGGGGACGATCCCGGTATCGCCATCGAAGTGCCCGCGGGAACGGTCGTCGCGTTCACAAGCTATAATCTTCATCGCAGCGGTCCGAATACATCCCTGAATCTCCGCCGGGTCTACCTTCCGCAGTACAGCGCCGAGCCGATTGTGAAGTCGGATGGCAGTGGGAGGTGGGGCATGGCCGTGCCGTTCGTGAGAGACGGTGAGATTGTGTACGATCCGGAAGGCGATACCGCCGAGAAGTATGGGGGGGAGTCGGGCGTTCCAATGGGATGATCGCCGATCTTCGCAACAAGGTTTCGATTGAACTTCTGAGTGCAAACCGTTTTTGTTCATTTCAGCAATCATTTCGACCTCATCTGGCGCCGCGGATGGGAGAGGGACTACGTCTACCAGGGGCGGCGTTACCTGAGCTACCAGCAACTCCAGGAGCTCTGCCTGCATCGCAACATCGACCTGGCCGAGCGCGGCGAAGGGGCCTATACCGTGGAGCAGGCGCTCACGATGCGTTCCTTCCTGGAGAAACATCCCGACGCGAAGGCCCGGCTCAAGACACTCTACGCGGCGGGCCTGTTCGAGATGTACGGTGCCGGCGAGGCCATCATCGATGCCAATCTATGTAGCTTCGAGACCCTGTGTCGCAACATGGCCAGCGGCGTCCGGTACTGTCGCGACGAGTTGGGGATGCCGCCGTTGCTGGCGAATCACACCGACGGGTTCGGCTCCTCCGCCCAGTTTCCGCAGGTGATCCGGAAATGTGGATTGCCCGGCATTACCGAGTTGTCCTACGCGAAGCCCGACAACGTGTACTGGCGCGGTCTGGATGGCTCCACTGTCTTTTGCTGGAAGGGGCCACCGGGCCGCACCTACTTCTTCGATCACTGTTATCACCAGCCCTGTCCCACTTGCCGGGGCCTGGACAGTGGCCCATGCCCTACCTGCGAAGGGATGGGATTGGACCCGGCCCTCAACACCTACCCGCCCTTCGAACCGGTGCCTGACGACCAGTTCGCGGGGGATCTTGCGCAGTACCTGGTCTACTCCGAAGAAATGCTGCCGCCGACGGGTTTCACGGATCATTTCCGGTGCTGGCAGGAAGGCAATCCGGAAGTGACCTACCGATGGGGCACCCCCCGAATGCTCCGGGGACTGTGGGCGCCGATGGCGGGGGCCATTGATTCCCCGCCCCCCGATCAGCTCTCATCGCGCATGGAGCACAACCCGGTCATGACCGGCTGTTACGTCAGCCGGATCGGGATCAAGCAGGAGGCCCGCCGCTGTGAAGCGATCTACTACGGATGGGAAACCGCGCTGGCCTCCACCTTCCCGGGACGATTGGATCCCCGGCGCTGGGAGCCGTTGTTCCTCGAGTTGCCGCTGATCTTCTTTCACGACGCGATAACCGGCACGCACCAGGACACAGCCTACGAGGAGCTAACCGACCGCCTGGGCGAACTTCGCCGGGCAACGACCGCGGAAGGACTGCGCGTGATGCGGGAGGCCGGGTGGGACGTGGGTGAGGCAACGATGGATTCCAGCATTGCGGGGAAAACGCTTCTCACCTTCAATCCCGCGTCCAGTACGGACGCGGTGCGCGTTCCATTGGAGGTGTCGGATTGGCGGAACGCGCCCTGCCTGGCGGCGCGCGATGTGGACGGTCGCTCCTACCCTGTGGTCTACGACTGGCATCGTTGGTCGCCGTCGCTTCCGACGGCTGCGCCCCGGACGGCAGCGGCGGTGGGGCCGTCGGCCGCGCCCCGTCCCCACCGGGGACAGGCCGGGATCGAGGCATCGGGTCTCCCCCCGCTGGCCTGGTCTCGACTCCGCCTGGAGATGAGTGGCGACCCCCAACCGATTGAAGCCCGAGTGATCACGAATCAGCACCTCGAAATCCACTTGGAAACCCATGGCGTGGACCGGATTACCGACCGCGCTTCCGGGGCCGAGGTGAGGGGTGAAACCATCGGTATCGGGGGCCTGGTCCTGGAGGAAGATGAAGGCGATCTGTGGGGGACGCGGAAAAAGCCGACGTTTCGACACGAGTTGGCGGCGTTCACTCGGTATCTCGGCGCCTTGAAATTCACCGGGTACCAGGAGGCGTATTACGGCGGGCGCTATGAACCGTCTGTGCATTTCGGGAGGGAAGAAGACCCAAACATATTTGCCCTTTCCTGGTACGTCACCGTGCGGCTCCTGGATGACGCCCGCCGGGTGGATTTCGGCTTCGAGGTGTTCTGGCAGAGCATCAATCGTCGCATTCGCGCCGTGTTCCCGGTCCAGTCGCCTTCCGATTCGGCCTGGTACTCGATTCCCGGGGGGTGGCTGGAGCGGCCGCGTTACGAGCAGACCGAGACTCATCTCTGGAGCCCCAACGGCGACTGGCCCGCCCTCCATTTCGTCGCCCCCCGGCCAGCTATGGCCGGCGCCGGCTGGGCCGTGGTGAACCACGGGACGCCGTCGGCGCGGGTGGAAGACGGCCGGATCCTGGTCTCCCTGCTCCGGTCGCCGGGATTCAGCTACTGCCTGGAACGCTACGCGCAGGATTATCCCATGCCCACCAGCACCATGGGCGACGGCGGGTGGCATCACTTCCGGCTCAGCCTGTTGCCGCACGGGGGCCTGGACGACATGCCGCGGCTGGCCGCCGCGGCGAGTGCGCGCAACCAGTCGCCGCCCGTCATGGTGGACCGGTCGACCGACGATGCTCCGCCGGCCTGGTGGCGCCTGGAGGCCGAAGGAATCGAAGTCCTCTCGGTGAAACGGCCGTTCCAGACCGGGACGGACCGTGACGCCGTCATCCGCCTGCTCAATCCGCGTCCGGAACCCAACCGGGCGATCCTGCATTTCGCGTCGGCGACGGTATCCGAAGTGGCCCTGTGCCGGCTGACGGAGGATGAGCCGGTGGCGGTCCCGGTTCACGACCGTGTGTGCAAATTGACCTTCCGTCCGTTCGAAGTTATCACGTTGCGATGCAAGGAGGTGTACGTGTGAAGATCGATCTTGGAAATGAAGTTATTGTTGAACTCCTGGTCGAGGGCGATCGGGTCCGGGGCCTGGGCGAAATCTCCGTTCGTGGCGTGGCGTTGCGCTGTGGACGGCTTCCCATTGCCCCCCTGATCGATACGCCCGAGGGGCTTCGGTTTCGCGATTTCACCCTGGTGGATGTCATCCGCCGGGACGACGAGACGATCGTGCGTTGCCGGGTCAAGGCCGAGCAGGGGGACTACACCGGGCACACCGATCTCCTTCACCACCGCCGCGTGGTCACCCGATTCCCCGACAAGACCCCCGTGGCCGACATCGATTGGGTCCTCCGTCCGGACCATGCGGAGATCGGCGGGCGGCCGTTTGCCGGGCTCTCGTATGCGTACCGATTCCGGTGTCCGGATGAGACACAAGGACGCGTCCACCGGGTGGTGGACCGCGCCAGTTGGGAGATCGGGGGCGCAGCCGAGGGGAACACGATTATCTCCGCGGGTCAGGCCAACCACCCGGAGCACCGGGCGACGCGGAACAGCGCCTTTGATACCCGCGTTGCCCGGCGGGGACTGAACGGGGAGCGTCTCAAACCGGGTAGCGTCTCGTACGAAACCGGCCCCCGGTTCGGCGTCATGCAGTGGTTTGATTACCTGTTCGCAGAAGCCGGGGCCCTGGCCGTTTTCTACGCGCGCATGGAGCACATCCGCGGGTTGGTGGACAAGCGGGAAGACAGCGACCTGATCCTTCACTTCGACGAGATCCATTTTGCGCTGACCAACGAGTTCGAGACGCCCGCCAAGCGGGTGCTCTTTCATGCGCCAACGCATGCACTGGACATCACGGAGGGACGGAACATCTGGACCGACGTACATGATTACGCCGCCGACATCTACCGGTCCCAGTACGGGATCCGTGCCGAGGAGCCGGTCCCGGAAGCCGCGTATCATTTCGCGTACGATCACCGCATGCGCGCGCACCTGCTTCCGCCCGATCCTGCCGATCACTTCCGTTGGCTGGGCCGGGAATTCGTCCCGCGTGTCGCCGCGCTGGGCATTCGCCGGACCTTCATCGCTTCGCCGTGGGTCAATGACTTGAGCGAAGAGAAGGAGACGAACAACTACTGTGTGACCCTCGAGTACCGGGTGGCAGACCGGTTCGGCGGCGAGCCGGCGCTGGCGGACCTCTGCCGTGCCGCCGAGGCGGCCGGCGTACAAATCACCCTGTGGTTCGGCTGGGCGACATCGACGGCATCACCCATCACCCTCGAGCATCCGGAATGGCGCGTGATCAGCGTGACCGGCGCGCACTACAATGGGGGCTACCGGGAGCTCTTTGTGCATGACCCGCGTTCGGGATTCCGGGATTACCTGGCCGGGCAGCTCACCGGGCTGCGCCGGCGCACCGGCTACCACGCGGTCTGGCACGATTCGTTCGTTCATCTCCCCACCATGGTCGTCAACTACGCCGACGAACGGTTGGAACCGAGCCTCGACGCTCTCCTCGGGTTCGTGGCCGACCTGCAGCGGGAGGGACTGGTCCACACCATCGAGG
>Ga0310124_10001770_pt1 | contig 14976 bp, 14 predicted proteins | sample CB11b_AW_Bot5_MG_FD_203507 | JGI IMG/M metagenome (GOLD analysis project Ga0310124, IMG submission 203507) | Marine microbial communities from Western Arctic Ocean, Canada - CB11b_AW_Bot5 | ecosystem: Environmental > Aquatic > Marine > Oceanic | place: Canada: Western Arctic Ocean | collected...
ACATCGAAGTCGTGTTTCTCCTGCTCCTCGAGGATGATGTCGGCCATGATTTCGGCAACAGCGCGCATCCGGAAGCCGGAAACGCCGATTGTGCGCCAGCCCGCCTTGACGTCGGCCGGCGGCCGCTCCCCCGGCTTGGACGCCTTCTTCGCGAGCAGCCATTCAACCGTCGCCCGTGACAGGTGCAGCTCCTGACAGATTTCGCGCGTCGAGAGTCCTTTCTCGCGTAATTCGTCGGCGCGCTCGGATAGAGTCTCTATCGACACGGGCTTCGACTCGCTTCCCCGCTATTAAAGTCTATCCGGTTATATCTCGGCGGTGCCGGCCAGCCCACACTCGCCGCACTTGACCTTCTGCGCGCGCCCCAGTTTCGGCACCTTCATCCGCGCCCCACAGCCGGGGCAGGCGATGGTCACCGTCCCGGTCGCCCCGATCGGCCTGACCTTCAGCGGTGCACCGCCTGACGGGGGTGCGACGGGCGGCGGCGGCAAGCCGCCGCCGAACGGCAGGTCGATATCGAGGTAGAATACCGCGCCGACCGCCCCCGCTAGCAGCAGCAGCGCCGCGACCGCGAGGCCGAGCGTGCGCGCGTCGACCGGCAGCTCGGAGCCGCCGCTATCGCCTCCGGCGATTGGCAGCGCGTAACTGGCGAGCGCGCCACCGCCATTGGTGACGACGCGCCCGCCGCCGAATTGTACGCTGCTCGCGCCGGCATCGCTGACGGTGCTGGCGAGCAGCTTCCCGCTGGCCGAGAGCAGCAGCAGGTCGGGCTCGCCCAGCCCCCAGCCGGCGACCGCGACGCGGCTGTCAGAGACGGCGAGCACCGGCCCAATCAGGCTCGCTTCCATCTCGAATTCCCACGCCGGCTCGCTCGAGTCGGGGGTGAACCCAGTCACCACCTGCGACGAGCTGCCGTGCAGAACCGCCAGCAGGCCACCGTCAGGCGCGAGCCCGATGGCGTGGATCGAGTCCTGCTCGTGGGATTCGAAGCGCCAGCTGCGCTCGCTGCCGCCGCTGAAAAGGTAGGTCGAGAGCGACCCCTGCGTTGCGAGGCAAAGGGTGCTACCGTCGTCGGAGATTTCGAGCTGCTGCGCAGCGCCGTCGAGCGGGTACGTCTGCTTTAGGCTGCCGTCATTGCGCAGCAGCACGTAGAGATTGCCCTTGCCAGCCACGGCGATGTAGTCGCTGCTCATCTCCAGCAGCGACGTCGCGTTGAGGCCGCGCCGCACCTCGTCGCGCTGTTCTTCCGAGTAGTCGAATTCGCTGTCCGGGAATTCCCATTTCTGCCGGACGTCGCCCTGGTTCAGGAACCACCAGAGCCGGACATTGCCGCTGTCATAAACGGCGGTGTAGTAATCGCCGGATGGCGAGATGGCGGCCGCCAGCGGAATTTCGCCCGCGAAGTCGTGGTGCGAGAGCGCTCCCCCCGTCCGGCCGTAGAGCGTCAGGAACTTGCCCGAAATTGCGACGAAGCGCTCGCCGTCAGCCGAGACGACCACGTCATCGATGGGATTTTCGTCAAGCTGCTCGCCCTCCGGCTCTGCTTCGCCCGGGGCGAAGAGCAGCAGGTTGCCGCCCACGTCGCCGGTCACGGTCACGCCGGTTTCGGTGGCGACGTCCCACACTGTGATGGTGCGGCCGACATCCTGCTCGACCGGCGCACCGAAGGCGCTCGCGAATGGCGCCAGCAACAGCAGTGCCAGCAGGAGGACTCCCCGTTTCACGCCGCGCCACTGAGGACGGGACTATAAGCTTCCGGGGGTTGAACCTTTAATAGGGGGCGCTCGTGCGCAGAAGCTTACCATGGCACTCTGGCAGGGACGTTCAAAACGCAAGCCGACCGGCGGCCGCCGCCACGCCCACCGTGGCAAGCGCCGCGCCGAAATCGGGCGCGAGTTGCAGCTGACCCGCGTCGGCGAGCGGCGACAGAAATTCGCCCGCATCCGCGGTGGTGGCCGCAAGGTGCGGCTGCTGCGCGACGAAATAGCGGCAGTCACCGACACCGCCAAGGGCAAGACCACACAGTCGAAAATTATGGACGTCGCCGAGAATTTGGCAAACCCGCACTATGTGCGGCAGAATATCGTTACCCGCGGCGCGGTCATCGAGACCGAGGCGGGCCGCGCCCGCGTCACCTCGCGACCGGGACAGCACGGCGTCATCAGTGCAGTCCTGATAGCTGACTGAAATGGGCGACCGGCGGCCGCTCGTCATCTACCCTGAATATTTTGATAGCCGGCTGGCGCGTTCCGCCGGCCGGCGCCTGCCGGTCGCCGAGTGCGTCAAGTCGCCCACGACCGAGGAGATGGCGACGCTCGCGAAGTCCATGGGGCTGGCGCCGAAGGTGGAAGCGGCGAGCCATCCCGGGCATTGGGCTTCCGGGCGGGGACGCCTGCGGCTGGCGTACGGCGGTGCGAAGGCAGAGCTGCTGCACCAGCTCGGCCAGAAGCTCAAGGCCGTGCGGCGCACCGATTGAATCGGTGCGCCGCGGCTTCAGGCATTCCCGCTACCACGGCACCTGTTTCACCCCGAGCTTGTAGCCTAGGATGTTGACGCTGCGGTGCAGGATGGGGGTGACGATTAACAGAGTTATAATTGGAATGGGTAAATAGCGGGTAGGAATGGATAATACGCTATATTCTATACCCTTATTCCAAGTGAATATCCAGTTATGCCATCCACCACCTAGGATTATGACAAAGGCCAGAGCACCAATAATGAAATCATACATATCAAGAATCGGAGATTTTGTTCCGCGTTCCTGTCCACGCCGACGCTTTACGAATGAGGCAGCTATATCCCCGGCTAAAGCCCCGAATGCGAGAAGGAAAAAAATCCAATAAGGATTTTCGGTCCATTCGAATATTCCTTTGAACGAATCGTCACTTGAATTAAAAAATAACTGTAAGTGTCCTATCAACACACCACCTAGCGTGCCTCCGAATAATCCTCTCCACGTTTTGCCATCGCCTAAAATACGTCGTCCGTCGCTCCAGTTTCGCCCCCTATCTATTGGCGCGCCGCCGCCGACAATTGATGCGATGGTGTTTGATAGATAAGCTGGTAACATCATCCAGATTGTGCCCATAACTATGAACAACAAAGAAAATTCTGGACCACTCGGTTCCATTACTCCTCCAGCATCCGCTTCAGCTCCTCAATCACCGCCACCGGGGTCGGCTCGACCCCGTTGAGGCGCGCCAGTTCCACGGAAACGGCGTCACCCAGCTGCACCAGCGAGAGCCAGCGCGCCAGCGGGCTTTCGCCGCGCGCCCGGCACTCGATGACCGTGACGTCACGCCACGCCGCTGCGCGCGTCGCTTCCCAGCGCGTCGCCACTGCCTTGGGCTCGTCGGGCTCGCGCAGCGCTACGACGACGGCGTTCGGTGGCGGGGCGGCCCAGCCGACAATCTCGTTGTGGTCCAGCTCGGGCAATGCGTGGTGCACCGCCAGCTGTTTGGCGTTCTCCGCAATCTGGCAGCGCCAGCGGTAAGCCACCGTCGCGAGGCCGCCGGCACCATAGATGAACGGCAGCTTGCCGGCGAGTTGCACCGCAATCGCGACAGGGCCCGACGCACCGGAATCCCCGTCAGGCGATGCCGCAGTCGCGGCCCCAACAGGCGACTCGCCGTCGCCAGCAGCACCAGCGGCGCCGAGCACATCTCCCGTTTCGGCCAGCTGCGCCGCGATGCCGGAAATCGGCAGCCGCCGCAGCAGCGGCACCAGCAGCAGCGGCAGTGCGGCGCGCGGCTGGTGCCCCGGCTCGATAGTGATTAAGCGCGCGCCATGCTCCCGCGCCAGCGCGGCGAGGCGGCCGCCGGTGGTAATCGCTTCCCACTTGCAGTCCAGCTCGATGGCGCGCTCGACGCCCGAGAGCGTCTCGGCGGTGTTGCCCGAATACGAGATCGCGATGAGTTGCTCGCTTCCGTCGGCCCACGCCGGCAGCCCGTAGTCGCTCCAGGCATGGACGTGCAGCCCGCCGCACCGCTCGGCGAGCGCCTGCGCCAGCCGGCCGGCGATGCCCGAGCCGCCCATGCCAGCAACGATGACGCCGCCGGCCACGAGAGGCTGCGCGGCCTCGCCGGCGGCGGCCGCAGCGGCGAACAGCGCGCCAAAGCGCGACACGTCAGTTTCAACAGAATTCGTAGCTGTCACGCGCCTCCAGCAGCCCAATGCTTTAATCACACCGGTTCCCGACGATAATACCACCAAAGGTTTATAAAATGGGGATTCCGTCGAGGAGTGCCTCCCCCGTGGAGGACGAAGTGAGATGATGGCTATGAAACCTGTTGAATCGAACGCGAACGGCGGCCGCCGTATGCTTGTTGCACTGATTGCTGGTGCGCTGATCTTCACCTCACTGGCGCTGACCGGCACGGTGAGTGCGGCCTCGCCGATAGCACTGGCCACTAGTGCTACTACTGGTACCGTCCTCGAGAGTGAGAAGTTATCGTTCACCCTAACACTTACCAGTAGTGACAGTACCTACAACTACCAGACCGTCAAACTCTACGGTAGCTGGCTGTCCGGCATCGACTGGCCCTACGCCTTCACCGACCCTGATGGGGACGAGCTCTCCGGTTCAACGGTTGACGTTTCGAAGGGTGATACTACCACAGTGTATCTGGATATTTACTGTAATTCACCCTGTGCTGGTGGCTTATCCAATACGATAACAGTTTATGGCAAGAGCGACCCTCGCTATATGACTACGAACGGAGCCGATAACGTTGGCGACCCGGGCAGCTCCAGCAACGCCACGAACTCGATCGATATAGTCATATCTGCCGTCAGCGCCTACAAGGTTGACCTGACCGCAGAATCAACTTCGTCAAGCAGCAGCAACAAGGTCTACCAGGGTGAAACCACCGTCTGGCGCTACACGGTGACCAACACCGGCTGGAAGGATGACACCTATGATTTCTCGGTTTCAACTACGGCCAGCAGCTGGACCCTGACCACCGGGCTGAGCAATGGCCTTGTTGTCAGTGGCCAGAGCAATACCGTTGCAACTCACAGCCATACTGGTGAGATGACCCTCACACCCTCCTCGGGTGCCTCGCCCGGAACCTACACCGTGACGATTTCCGTGACTTCGAGTAATGGTGCTTCCGACAGCGCTGCGATTTCCGTGACCCTTCCGGAGCCTGACCTCGAAATCAAGTCGACCGACATTTCGTTCTCGCACACCTCGGCCTGGATTACTGCTCGCGGCAACTCCCAGGTTGTGACGATAACTGCCAAGGTGCGGAACAATGGTGGAAGTGTAGATACAGCTGGAAATAGCGTCACGAACGTGGATGTCTGGTTCACTGTTGATGGGTCAACCGTCGGCACAGTCCAGTACGTGAGCTCACTTGACCACGGTGAGGAAGAGACCGTAACAGTCAGCTACAAGCCCAGCCGTCCCCACAGCGATAGCGAAACTGGCTTGCCGGTGAAGGTGATGGTTGACCAGTATAACAACCTCGGCGGCAGCAAGCCGGAAGACAAGGCTCTCAAGGAAAGTGACGAGACCAACAACGAGGCCTCAACCACTTTCAAGGTAGTTCGTATCAAGACTGCGAACCCGTCGTTCTACCTCGGTTTCACCGCGTTGACCGCGTCGGTCGGTGCGGCGGTGCTGCTCTCGCGCTATTACCGCAGCGAAGAAGACGAAGAGTAGGCTGCGGGAGGCGATGAAGAAGGCGCTCAGCAGCCCCGACCTGAGGGCATTTGTTGAGGGCTGGCAATCGCTAGTTGGCGCTCGTGTCGAGCAAATCCAGCGTCCTGAGGCCAACCTGCTGCACCTCAAGCTGCGCCGTCGCCAGTGGGGGACGCAGCACCTGCTGGTCGACCTGCAGGGCTGGGCCTGGCTGGGCGACGCGCCGGATGGCGCTCCGACGACTGGCGGCTTCGTCACCGAGCTGCGGCGGCATATCCGTAAGGCGCGATTCGAGTCGATAGCACAGCTGGGCGCCGACCGCATTATGGAGCTGCGCTTTGCGGCGGGTGAGGCGCGGCCGGTACTGCTGCTCGAGCTGTTCCATCGCGGCAACGCGCTGCTCTGTGAGGATGGCGTTATCGTGCAGGCGCTGCGGCGGCAGGAGTTCCGCCATCGCACGCTGGCGCCCGGCGAAAAATACATTCCGCCGCCCGCCACTTTCGACCCCTTCGTGGCGAGTGAGGTGCAGTTTCGCGAGCAACTGGCTGCGTCGAAGCGCGAGCTGGTGCCGGCGCTGGCGGTCGAATGCAACCTAGGTGGCGACCTGGCCGAAACGGCTGCGCGTGGCCTGACGGGGACGCGCGCCGCGAAGCTGCCCGCCGCAAGCGTGGCGACGCTATGGCAGCGCGTCCGCGAGCTGCTCGACGGCGAGCGGCAGCCCGCCATCTTTTTCCGTGACGGCGAGCCGGTAACCGTCTCGCCGTTCCCGCTAGAGGGGTTCGACGAGCGCCGTGACTTCGATACTTTCGACGCAGCCATAGTTGCTTTCCGCGAGCTGCGCCCAGCGCCGGCCGTGCCGCCGAACGCCGACGAGCGCCGTGTAACGAAGCAGCGCGAGGCGGCGGAGCAGTTCCTGGCCGAGGCGGCCCAGTTGCGGAGCGACGGCGAACTGCTCTTTGCGCACGCGGCCGCGGTAGCCGTGGCGCTGCAAGCGGGCGAGCCCGACTACCGCGGTCGGCTGAAGATTGAGCTGGAGGGGCGCGAGCTGGAGCTGGAGGCGGCGCTCCCGGCCGAGTCGAACGCTTCGCGGCTCTTCGACGCTGCGAAGCGGCTCGAGCGTAAGGCGGTACGCGCGCGCGAACTCGCGGCGACGCCGCGCCCACGCAAGCGCAAGCCCGCCGCGCCGGCGGCCCCGCAGGAGTGGTTCGAGCGCTTCCGCTGGTTCATCGCTTCCAGCGGCGAAATCGCGGTCGCCGGCCGCGACGCTACATCCAACGACCGCATCGTCAAGCGCTACCTCAAGGCGGGCGACCGCTACGCGCACGCCGATATCCACGGCGCGCCCAGCGTCGTTGTGAAGCACGGCACCGAGCCGCCGTCAGCGGCGGCGATGGAGGAGGCGTGCTGCTTCAGCCTCGCCTGCTCACGTGCTTGGTCTGCCGGTGTCGCCTCCGGGCACGCTTACTGGGTCGAGGGCGAGCAGGTTTCGAAGACACCGCCGACTGGCGAGTACCTCCCCAAGGGCGCGTTCATGGTCCGCGGCCGCCGCAAGTGGCACCGCAATCTGCCGGTCGAGCTGGCGCTAGGCGAAATCGAGCGCGACGGCGCGCTGAAGCTGATGGCCGGCCCGCCCGCCGCGGTGCAGGCGCACGCCAGCCGCTGGGTCACGCTGAAGCCCGGCTTCACCGAGCGCCAGCCGCTGGTGGCGCAGCTCGCCAGCGCTTTTGGACAGCCCCGCGAGGCGGTCGAGAAGCTGCTACCGGGTGGTAAGTACGAGATAACTTCTCTGCACAATGTTGATATAAAGTAAATTATTGTATCTGCTCTAGCGCATGAGTGGTGCGGGGGGCCGGATTTGAACCGGCGTATCTCTAAAGAACCAGGCCCTCAACCTGGCGCAATTGGCCATGCTATGCGACCCCCGCTCAGGCTGCCGCTTCTAGGCCGACAACGAACTCGGTGCAATGCGAATCTAGAGCTTTAAGGGCTTGTTCCAGCGCCAGCTGGGCGCTCACGGCACCGTTGGTCTCGAACTCGAAGAGGTAGTGGTCGGGCAGGGTCTCAATCTCGATAGCCGCTTCGGCCTTCAGGTCATCGTGATACTGCCGCAGGTTGCGGATAGCCTGGTATGCCTTGGCCGGGTCGCTGAGAAGGTGCGCCTTACTGCTCTTTTTGAAGCCGCCGGTACCGGCTGCCTTGACCAGTTCCGCGGCGCGGCTGCCGCTGATTTTCACGGTCTGCGCTTCGTAGAATCGCGGCGCGACGACCGCCTGCCACTTGGCGTGCTTGGCGCCGGTGCCGATGATGGCGCGGGCGTAGACCAGGATGGCCTGCCCTTCGCCCAGTTTGACGATGGGAACGTTCGGGTCGGGAATCGCGAGCGACTTGTCGCCGTTGACCGGTTCAAGGTCACTCGAGTAGACCGTGCAGGGCCCCTGCTTGTGGAGTGAATACATGATTTCCGGCTGCTTCTCCGGGTCATCGACTGCGTCGCCGTAGGCGGCGATGGTGTCTGCGTCGGTCGGGACCGGCAGCATTCCCAGTCGGTGCGCCAAGATTTCGTTGAACATGGCGCTGATGGACTCATACTCGCGCTCTTCACCTTCTTCGTCGGTCCAGGAGCCGAGTGCCCCCATGTGGAAATCGACTTCGTGGATTCCAAGGCAGGGCACCATCGTGATCATTGAACGGCGCAGCGAGTTGAGGAACGAGTAGTTAACCTCCTCGAATTCGAGCAGTCCGTAGTCGTCGCGCATTTCGCGGATGCTTAGCTTCATCAGACCCTCCGTCCGCGGCGCCCGCCCTTGGGTTTGCCGCCGTCATGCGGGACCGGTGTAACGTCATCGATGCGTGTAATCATGATGCCGGCGCGCGTCAGCGCCCGGATGGCCGCCTGTGCGCCCGGCCCGGGATTGCCGCCCCGCTTGCCGCCGGCGCCGCGCAGCCGCACCTGCACCTGCTGGATGCCGCGCTCCTTGAGGGTGCCGGCGACCTGGTTGGCCGCCAGCATCGCCGCGTGGGGGCGCGATTCCTCGCGCTGTGCCCGCACGACCATGCCGCCAGAGCACTTGGCGATGGTCTCCGCGCCCGTGGCGTCGGTGACTGTGATAATGACGTTATTGTGAGACGCAAAGATGTGCGCCACCGCCCAGCGTTCGCGGCTCATTTCTTCTCCTCGCTGGCGGCTTCTGGGGCCGCCTCGACCGCTTCCTCAGCCGCTGCTTCTTTAGCCTTTGCAGCGGACTTTTCCTTCTTTTCAGCAGCAGGCTTCTTTGCCTTCGGCTGCGCCTCGTCTGGCGAGGATTTTTCCGGCTTCTCGTCGGAGGCTTTCGCCTTTTCTTTCACTGTTGGTGCCTCTTCCTCAGCCGGCTCCGTGTCGAAGTCTGCGTCGGTGCGCGGCTTGGGCCGCACCGGGTGGAGGTCACTCATGAGTGGTGAACCGCTGAAGTAGGCAATCTGCTTCTCCTGCATCCGGGTGACCAGCATGCCGGGAACTCGCGCGACGGTACCGTCGATAGTGATGTGGCCGTGCGTAATCAGCTGCCGCGACTGCTTCGGTGTAGAGGCAAGTCCCTGCAGGTAAACCTGTGTTTGCAGCCGCCGGTCGAGCAGCTTCTCAACATCCATGCGCAGTACATCCTCCAGGTCGGAACCGCGGTCAAGCAGCCCGAGCCGGTCGAGCCGGCCCAGCAGCAGCCTGCGTTCCTTCTGCGCCTGCTCCGAGGCGGTGGCGGTGAGCTTTCGTGCCTGCTGTCGCATCTGCCGCACGCTCGTGCTGGCTTTCCAGATTTCACGCTTGTTCTTGAGCCCATACTGGTGGACCAGCGCGCTCTCCTTCTCGATGCGCTCCTTCTGCCAAGGGTGTGATGGAGTATCGTAATGTTTGCGGGGAAATCGTGGGTCGCCCATAATTCTACTTCTTAATCTTCTTGCGGCTGACGCCCAGCGCCAGGCCATGCCGTCCGTTGGAGTATGTGCGCTGGCCGCGGACCTTGTGCCCCGACGCATGTCGCACGCCGCGATAGCACTTGATTTTCTTCAGCCGGTTAATATCCTCTTCCTGCGTCATCTTCAACTCGATGCTCACCTGGTGCATGTCCTCGCCTGAGTCGTAATCCCGCTGCCGGTTCGTGAGCCATCCCGGGACGCTTCCGGCGGCGGTACGGATAGCCTCTTCCAGCCGCGCGATGTCCTCGTCATCCAGCTCGCCGGCGGGGCGCGCGGGCTTAAGCTTCAACCTGGTAATCAGTGCGCTGCCAATACGCGGTCCGATGCCCTTGATGGAGGGCAGGGCGTACGCCAGCTTCTGCTCTCCGGGGATGTCCGTTCCTGCAATGCGGACTATGTATTTGAATTCGCTATCTTCAGCCAAATATGCCTCCCTGAGGACTCAGGAGTTGGCGGCAGTCTAGACCCCTATTTATATGCTTTCCTTCAGGACGAGCATCTCTCAGTCGGGGGTAACAATTCTTTATAGTAGGGGTCTGGTCGCGCAGTCGCATGAAGAAGCTGAGCCTGATAATCCTGCTGCTGCTGCTCATCGCCGGCGCTGGCGCTGGCGCAGGATACTGGTTCCTGGTCCTCGAGGCTGATGACGATGATGGAGAGGAACAGGTCAACCACACCCCCACCGCCAGGATTGCGATGGAGCCGGCCGACGGCAAGGTCGGGATTGGCGAGGAGCTTTCGTTATCAGGCCATCTATCAAGCGATTCCGACGGCGACCCGCTAGTTTACAACTGGGATTTTGGTGACGGAAACACCTCCTCGGGGCTGATGGTATCCTATGCCTGGGATATGGAGGGCAGTTACTCGGTGACCCTTACCGTCAGCGACCCTGCCAACGCGACTGATTCGGACATCGTGCAGGTGACGGTTTCCAGTGGCTCGAACGTCTACACCGACGACCGCTCGGGCGACGTCCAGTGCCAGCTTACGGGTGGCAGCTGCAACTCCGAAGAGCAGGATTTCCCGGTCGAGGCTGACGCCGCGCGAGTAAAGCTGGGGTGGAACCTTACCGATGAGCGGACCCTTACAACTTCTGAGGTGAGCATTTTCGTCTTCAACGGTACCGGCGACGAGATTTTCAATAACACCTACAACGAGGGCAGCTTCTCCGTAGAGTTCTCTGGCGGGCAGGTTGATAGCGTCGGCGACTGGACTTGGCTCATCGAAGCCGAGGCGGGCGCGATGTCCTATGAGCTCTCGATTCGCGTCGAATACTAGTCGCGTTCGAGCACCAGCAGGTGCCGCGTCAGCGACCCGTGCACATACCACTCGCAGCGGTACAGCTCGCTGAAGCCCGCCTGCGGCAGCAGCGCCGGGTCCGGCAGCGCCAGCACCAGTAGCCCCCCGGCCGGCAGCGCCTCTGCACAGGCGGTGCTGAAGCGCGCGAGCAGCTCCCCGAGCGGCTCGCGCGCGGTCGACGCGGAGCGGCCGTAGGGTGGGTCGGTCGCAATTGCGTCAGGCCGCGTGCGCTGCACCACGGCGGCGGCATCGCCCTGCTCCAGTTCCAGTTCATGGCTGAAGTGCCGTAAATGTTCGCGCGACGCGTCGACCATCTCGCCGTCGACGTCGCTGCCGCTCGCCGCCAGCCCGCAGTCGGCCGCCTCGATGAGCAGCCCGCCGGTGCCGCAGAACGGGTCGAGCAGCTGCCCGTCGCCTGACGGGAGCGCCAGGTTGACCATCGCGCGCGCCAGCCGTGGCGGCAGCGAGACCGGCGCAAAGCGCGGCCGCCGGTTCAGGTGATGCTCGAGACAGCGGCGGTAGCCGGTCGGCTCGCGCTCGAGCATGAGTTCGAGCGCCTCGCCCTGGAAGACGCGCAGCGTGATTTCAGGCTGCTCCAGGTCGACGCGGCCGGTCGCCGCCAGCGCACCGCCGAGCCGCTGGTTGACCGCCTGCGGCTCGAGCGGCCCGGGCGCACAGCGTACCGCGAAACGCGCGCCGCTGAGGTTGATGGCGGCTGCCGCCGCTTCCAGCTCCGTCAGCGAGCCAGCGGCGGCGAGCTCGCCGCCGCTGCGCACCATCCCCAGCCGCGCCAGTAAGCCGGCCGGCGGCGGCCGTGCCAGCGCGCAGCACAGCCGCAGCCCTGTCGCCTCCGCGAAGGCGGGTGCGCAGTCGGCCGCCGACAGCAACTCTTCGAGTTCGGCGCGCGCCAGTTGCGGTTGCTCGCCGCCCAGCTCGAAGACCCACACGTCTGCCATGTGGCGGGAGCGGCCGGCTTCATATATGGGTCGCGAAGGTGCCGCGCCGTGTTCTTCAGGCTGGGGCGACTGCTGGGGCCGGTCTATTCGCTCTACCAGAAATGGCTGGTGCGCAACCTGCGCAAGGGACCGCTGCCGCACCACCTCGCGGTCATCATGGACGGCAACCGCCGCTTCGCCGAACAGCTCGGCCTCGCGCCGTTCGAAGGCCACCTGCGTGGGCGGGGCAAGCTGGAGGAGATGATGGTGTGGTGCCAGGAGATGGACATCCGTGTGCTGACAGTCTACGCCTTTTCGACCGAGAACCTCGACCGCCCGAAAGAAGAACTTGAGACGCTGATGGACCTCTTCGCCGACGCGTTCCGACAGGTGGGCGACGACCCCCGCATCCACGGCAGCCGCGTGCGTGTCTGCGCCATCGGCCACCGCGAGCTGCTGCCGGAGCGGGTGCGCGACGCCATCTCGTACGCCGAGGAAAAGACGGCGCGCTACGACGATTATCGCTACAATATCGCCGTCGCCTACGGCGGTCGCCAGGAAATCATCCAGGCCGTGCGACAGCTGGCGCGGAAGGTGCAGGCCGGGGACCTCGAGCCTGACAAGATTGATACGAAAATGATTTCGCGCCACCTCTACACCGGCGATTTGCCCGACCCCGACCTGATTCTGCGCACCTCGGGCGAGGAGCGGGTCAGCAATTTCCTGCTGTGGCAGCTCGCCTATTCCGAGTTCTACTTTGCCGACGTCTACTGGCCGGCGCTGCGCAAGGTGGATTTCCTGCGCGCCATCCGCGCCTACCAGCAGAGGCTGCGGCGACGCGGCCGCTGAACACGTTTATTAGCCACGCCGGCCTGCCGGCGGCGATGCTCGACCGTATCGCACGGTTGCCGCTGGAACGCCCACGCGAGATTGTCGCGGCAACCATCGTGATTACCCTGCTGCTGGCGCCGTTCCTGCAGGATGTTTCCTTCAGCACCGATGTCGAGGCTTTCCTGCCAGATTCGCCAACGGTCGCCAACCATGAGCGGACCGAAACGCTGTTCGGGCAGGAATCCAAGGTGGCGCAGCTCTACCTCGTTCCATCCAGTGGCCGGAACAACGTCCTGACGATGCCGGCGCTGCTCGAGATGCTCGACCTGCACGAACGGGTGGAACAAATTCCGGGCGTCACCAACGTTGTTTCGGTGGCTGGCTTCTTTGACCAAGTGCTCGCCGACGGTGGCCGCTCGTTCGATGCGGTGAGCCAGGATGCCTGCCCCTGGGAGCAGGTGCGTAATTCGATGGGGCCGTTCGAAGGGGGCAACTATTCGATATACTACGTCGATTTCGTGACCGACGTGCTGGTGCACCGTGACCTGGACTGGACTAATTTCTGGTACCCTGAAGAGGGCGCCTGCCGCCCCGGTCCAAACGCAACTGCGGCGCTTGTCCAGGCCTATATGGAGCCGGGCCTCGACAACGACCAGAAGAAACAGGTGGGTATCGAGCTGCGCAAGCTATCCGTGGAGTGGAACGACTACGCGACCGAGCTGGAGGCGGAGCCGTTCTCGGTGGACCTGCTAGCGCACGACGTCGACGAGTCGACACGGCTCACGAACCTGATGATGGGGGTCGGTATGCTGGTGATGACGGTGCTGTTGCTCTGGTTCAGCTTCCGCCACTGGTCCTACGTCCTGCTGCCGTTGCTGACGCTGGCGCTAGCGGTCGCCTGGACCTTCGCCTTTACCGGGCTGGTTGGAATCCAGTTGACTGCTATCGACGTGGCAGTGATGCCGCTGGTCGTTGGCCTCGGTATCGACTTCGCGGTCCACCTCAGCCGGCGCTATCAGGAGGAATTGCACTTGGGTCGCTCGGTCTCCGGCGCGATGGAAATGTCGCTGCAGCACACCGGGCGCGCGCTGACGCTGGCGATGCTGACGACCGTGATTGCGTTCCTCTCCGGGGTTACGGCGGGAGTGGGGCCGGTGCGAGACTTCAGCCTCATCTGCGCCTTTGGTATCGCCGCTGCATTCCTGCTGACGGTCTTTTTCTATTCTTCGCTGCGGTTCTGGCTCGACTCGCGCAGCGCAACACCCGCTGCGCTGCACGATACTCCCAAAATGGTCGAAACGACCATCGCCCGGGCGGCGATGGCGGTCGAGCAGCGGCCGCTCACAATCCTGGCTGTGGTCGCCGTAATTACGCTGGTGGCGCTGGCGGGGGCGACCCGGCTTGACACCTCCTTCTCAATCGAGGATTTCCTCTCGGACGACCTGCCCATCATGGACACGGCCAGCTCCATCCGAACTGATTTCCGCGGCGCCAGTTATGCCCAGTCGCAAATCCTGTTTGAGGGCAACCTGACCTACCGCGAATTCCTCGATGATCTGAGTCGCTTACAATCTGGCCTCGGCGACGACACCTATATAATACAGGTGGGCGCCGAACCGCGTGCAGATTCAATTCAGACGCTGGTGCAGACAAGCCTTAACGCTGAATGCCTACAGCAGATGACAAGAGAACAACGGGAAGTGTGCGAGCCTTATTCAGTATCTACTGGAGAAGACGAGACTTACGAATGGCAGGTCACAGTTCCGTTTTCGGTACAGGACCGCGAAGTGATGCAGATTTCGTGGACAACTGAGCGACCTGGCTCGCCAGCACTCTCGACGCTAGAGGTAAACGTCACTTGGCTTAATGACTCCGGCCTTCAGAGTGACTCGAACAGTTACCAGGCTGACACTTGGGACGGTTTACTAGCTAGCGATACCTTCACCTTTACCGTGGACGTACCGGAAACTGCTGCGCAGGCCTACCTTCGATTCGCACACGTTAACGATGCTGATGATGATCTCTTGATCGAGAGTATCGCGGTCCGCAGTGACAACTACCTTTTTGTCCAATCTCCGCTCTATAGCTTCAACCTGACGCATGAGGCGGTCAGCTTCAGCCAGACCAGCGACGGCGATATTCGCGAACTGTTTGACTACCTGTGGCAACGCGACCTTGACGTGGCTGACGTTTTCCTTGGCACCACCTACGCCGAGCAGGCGCGGCAGCTCCTGCATCGCGACTCTGCCGGCGAGTATGACGCGGCAGTGGTCCGTATCTTTGTCGGGCCGACGCACGACAACGAGCTGGACAATGAAG
>Ga0310124_10001771_pt1 | contig 14975 bp, 17 predicted proteins | sample CB11b_AW_Bot5_MG_FD_203507 | JGI IMG/M metagenome (GOLD analysis project Ga0310124, IMG submission 203507) | Marine microbial communities from Western Arctic Ocean, Canada - CB11b_AW_Bot5 | ecosystem: Environmental > Aquatic > Marine > Oceanic | place: Canada: Western Arctic Ocean | collected...
ATTATGGCCGGGCAAGGTGCCGGAATTCCTGAAGCTGGCCGAGGAACGGGCGGTCAAGATACGGGGCAACGATTACGGCAAGATGGAAGGCTATTGGTTCAGCGAGTTCGGCACCCTAAACCAGATTCTGCATCTTTGGTCTTACGACGACCTCAACGCCCGGGCGGAGGCCCGCGCCGGACTGGCCCAGAACCCGGACTGGCGGACCGAATATGTGGCCCATGTGCAACCGCTGATCCGACGCCAGGAAATCCGCTTGATGCATCCGCGCCTGCCCTTGAAGGCGCCGGGTAGCAGCGGCAATATCTATGAGTACCGCTATTACCAGACCCGCATCGGCAAGGCCGCTGCCTTCGCCGACGCTATTTCGGGCGCCATGCCAGTACGCGAGCGGCATTCGAAAAACGTCTGTTTGTGGCATACGGAGGCGGAAAACCCGAACGAGGTTTCCCATCTCTGGGTCTATAACGATCTGGCTCATCGGGCCCAGGCCCGCGCCAATGCCGGCGCCGACCCCGACTGGCAGGCTTTCCTGAAGGAAGGCGGGCAATACTTGGAAGAAATGCAGAATATGCTGTTGCTGCCGGCGCCCTTTTCGCCGCTGAAATAAGTTCGAGACGATGAGGCTAACATGACTGAGTTCAGAGAAATCACCTCCGGCCTGCAATTTCCCGAGGGACCCATCGCCATGCCCGACGGCAGCGTTATATTGGTGGAGATCGAACGCCAGTCCCTGACCCGGGTACACCCCGACGGCCGACAGGAGATTATCGCCAAGACGGGAGGCGGCCCCAACGGCGCGGCCCTGGGCCCCGATGGCAAAGTCTATATTTGTAACAACGGCGGCTTTAAATGGGGCGTGGACGACGGCCTGAACCATCCCATTGCCCCGGCCGACGATTATGTCTCGGGGCGCATCGAACGGATCGACCTGGATACCGGCGCGGTCGAGGTTTTATATAGCGAATGCAACGGCCGTCCGTTAAGCGGACCCAACGACATCGTTTTCGATGCACAGGGCAATTTCTGGTTCACCGACCTGGGCAAGGCGTGGGAACGGGAGTTGGTGCACGGCGCCATTTACTACGCACGGTCTGACGGCAGCCTAATCATCGAGGCCATGCACCCCCTAGCCAAGCCCAATGGCATCGGCCTGTCGCCCGATGACAAACGGGTCTACGCAGCCGAGACCGATGCCGGGCGGCTGGTCGCCTGGGATATCGTCGGCGAGGGGCAATTGTCGCGGCGGCCCTGGCCGGCCATCGAATGGGGCGATCTGGTGATGGCGCCCGATGGCAATGTGCGTTTTGATTCCCTGGCCCTGGAAGCCAACGGCAACATCTGCGTCGCCACCCTGATGACCGGAGGCATCACCGTCGCCGCACCGGAGGGCGGTGTTGTCGAGTTCATTCCCATGCCCGATATCATGACCACGAACATCTGTTTCGGTGGCCCCGACCTGAAAACCGCCTATATCACCCTGGCGGCCACCGGACGGCTGATCGCCATGGACTGGCCCCGCCCCGGCCTGCCGTTGCATTTCCTGAACAAGTAGATCGCGAAACTTGGTCTAATCAAAAATGCAAAGGATCGCGCCGGAATGTCACCGGGATGACGCCTCCTCGGCTGGCACCCCCTTGACCTCATGGGCCTGCAACGCCGGCAGCACCTCCTTGGCAAAACGGCGGATCTGCTCAATGAACATTTCGTGCGGCATGGCGCCGCGGTTCAGGCTGATCTGCACCATGTTGGCGCCCGCGTGTTCCCCGGCCTGGATGATCCGCTCAGTTACCTCTTTCGGGGTGCCCCAGGGCAGTTCCTCCGCCCGCCGCGCGACATCTTCGATGGTCATATTCCGCATGACCTCGCGCGGCATGGCCACGGCGCTTAGGTTTTCCGGCCGCACATAGTCCGTCGACGATTGGCTGACATAGCCAGCCTTGCGCTGTTTCTCGGTTGCGTTGAAACTGCCATGGCTGAACAGGGCCCGGTTGAAGTAAAGCTCATAGGGGCCCATCTCCTTCACCGCCTGCGCCTTGCTGTCGGCTATATAGGCGCTGATGCCGAGCGACAGATGGTTGGGCGTGAAGGTGTGGCCGGCCTGGGCCAGGCATTTCGCGTAATAACGGATGATATCCTCGCGCAAGCCGCCGCCGGCAAGCCCCGGCGTAATCGGAATATTTCTCGCGGCGGCGAATTCGATAGATTCTTTGCTGCCCAGGACCGGCACCCAAATCTCCGGATGGGGGCGCTGTACCGGGCGCGGCCAGATGGCCACATCCTTGTAGGACCAGAACTTGCCCTCGTAGGAAAACACATCCTCCGTCCAGGCCCGGGTAACGATCTCGTAGGCCTCCTCAAAGCGCGCGCGCGATTCTGCCAACGGCACATTATGGACCTGGTATTCGCGGGGAATGCCGCGAGCAAATCCGGATATCAGCCGACCGTCCGACAAGCAGTCCAGCATTGCCAGTTCTTCCGCCAGACGCAACGGCTCGTGTAGCGGCAGCAGGTTGCCGTAGATCAGCAGTTTCAGGTTTTTGGTGCGCTGGGCCGCGGCCGATGCCATCAAGTTGGGTGAATTCATCAGCCCATAGGGCGAGCAGTGGTGTTCGTTAAACCCGATCCCATCATAGCCGAGCTGGTCCATCTCTTCCCAGGCGGCCAGGTGTTCAGCGTAGGTGCACACCGCCACGTCCGCCTTGAAATGCTTTTTTGACAGTGGATAGGGTAACTCAATCCCGGTCCTAAGGTGCTCGAGGTTCTCGCCATAAGCTAGCAGATCGAAAAGAAAGACTTTCATGTACCCTCCGCCCGGATTGTTATTCGAAATCCCGCAACTGCACTTATTCCTCCGTTCTCGCGGCCCCTACGACAAGTGTGTCTCGAAAAAGGCGACAAGTGGGTCAAGCGATGCAGCGGCGCGATTGGCCTGGTCCACATAGTGCACCCCGATCTCTCCGCCAGCCTCGCGATAGCACACGGCAAAACGCTCCGGTTCGTTGAGGTCGAGATCGGATTCCGGATCGCGGTAATCGTGAATCTCGTCCGGGCGGCCCTGGACCCAAAGCGCCGGCGGGGTCTGAACGGCTTCACCCCGCTCCAAGGCCAGCAATGGATTGCCCTCGGCCATATTCTCTTCGTTCTGCCAGTATAGATCATGGCGTTCGGGAATTGATGCAGTCCAGGCCGGTGGCTCGGCACTATCCCGCAGCCGGAGCGCGTGGCGATAGCGCGATAACGGATTGATGACCGGCCATGTCATGGCCACACAGCGCACGTTCGCTGTTACGGGCGGCCCATCGAAATTCAGTTCAATGCTAGTGTAGCGCGGATCGGCTGGACGCATGGCCGACAGCATTGCCAGATGCCCACCGCTGGACTGGCCGGTGATGCCGACCCGGTTAGGATCTATACGAAGCCGTTCCGACTGCGATTTCAACCAGCGTATGGCATAGTTGATATCGACCAGGGAGGTTGGATAGCCATCGCCCGCATGGCGAAAATCCAGCGCCGCTGTGGCGAACCCTGCTTTAACCAAAATTTCATCGCGATCCTGGCACCCGGTCAAATCACCCATGGTCCAGGCGCCGCCATGAAGATCGACCACCAGTGGAAATGGTCCTGCACCGAGCGGGCGGAGAAATCGCAAATTCAGCGACGTGCCGTCGTGCTGCAAATAGGCGATGTGATCAGTCGTGTAGTCCAATGTTTCAGTTGCCATTGTATCCCCTGGTATATTTCCTAGCGAAGCGCGCCGACTAGAACAGCCTCCACAGTAAGGCTGAAAACGCCGCGCCGGCAAGTTTTACGGTGTAATGGCCCCCCTCATGCTTGATACTATCCGCGGTGCCGGCTGATCCATGGGTCGGACACTATGATCGCAAAAAAATGGAGGTTGAAGTGGAAGCACGTCCCTATGAAGCCGCGACGATCGCGGGCCGCGAGACGGTCATGGAAGGCGCCGACATGCGCGTGACGATCCTCACACTGGCCAAAACCGAATGCATCCCCTGGCACTATCACAGCGAGATCACCGACTCATTCGTCTGTCTTGAAGGGCCGATGGTGGTCGAGACGCGCGCGCCGCGAACGGAATACGTACTCGGGCCGGGCGAACGTTGCGAGGTCCCGCCCAAGGTCGCGCACTACGTCCATGGCTTGGACGATGGTCCTTTCAAATTTCTGATCATCCAAGGTATCGGCGTCTACGACAATATTGCAATGGGCGGCAAACCTAGAAGCTAGGGCAGGTTTGCACTGCGACAGGAGAAGATGACCGATGGACAACAACAGGCATTGGGTGGGCACCTGGGCTACTTCGCCGGCGCCGAGTGACGCCGGCGTGGGTTTCAACAATCACACATTGCGGATGAACCCACGCATCAGTATCGGCGGCGATACCTTGAGGCTGCGGCTGTCGAACGCCTATGGCACCGGCACCCTCGCCATCGGCGCAGCCTATATCGGGATCCGGGACAAGGGCCCGGCGATCGTGCCGGGCTCGGCGCGCAAACTCACGTTTGGCGGCGCAGGTTCGGCGACGGTCGCGGCAGGCGCGCTGGTGATCAGCGATCCGGTCAAACTCGATGTGGAGCCCCTGGCTGACCTGGCGGTTTCGTTTCATCTGCCCGGCGAGATCCCGGCCAGCTTCCAGATCACTGGGCGCTACGCCCGGCAGACCAATTACATCTCGCCGCCGGGAAATTTCGCCGCCGAAATCAATATGCCGGTGGGCACGATCACCGATGAATGGTTCTTCATCAACGGCATCGACGTACTGGCCTCGACAGAGACCGGCGGCGTGGTCGCGCTTGGCGACTCCCTGACCGACGCCAACATCTCGACCCATGACACCTATAACCGCTGGCCCGACCAGTTGGCCCGGCGGCTAGCCGCGCGGAAGGATAGCCGGCCTTTGGGGGTGATGAACCAGGGCCTCGGCGGCAACCGGGTCCTGCACGATCTGCGCGGCGACAGCGGATTGCGGCGGTTCGACCGCGATGTGCTGGCCCAACCCGGCGTGAGCCATGCCATCATCATGCTTGGCACTAACGACCTGCGCAACCGCATCGCCAAGCCCGACCAGGAGGTTACCGCCGAACAGATGATCGCCGGCCTCTTCCAGATGGCATTGCGGGCACAGACCCGCGGGATCAAGCTGTTTGGCGCCACTTTGACGCCGTTCGGAAATGAGACATTCCTGCCGGGCGCCTGGAACCCGGTACGCGAGGGGCATCGCGTCACGCTCAACGAATGGATCCGCGAAAGCGGCGCCCTGGACGGCGTCATCGATTTTGACAAGGCGTTGCGCGATCCCGAGTGTCCGACCCAAATGCAGCCGATATATGATTGCGGCGACGGCCTTCACCCCAGCGATCTGGGCTATTGCAAGATGGGTGACGAAATCGACCTGACGCTGTTCGATTAAACGATTGCCGGTAATTACGGAGCGCTTACGCCCCGTTGTGGCCTGCGGTACCGGGTGCCGGGCTCCGTCGAGGCCCAGGAACTCGGTGCCTTCATCCCGATAAAAACCAGCGGCGCCAGCCTCGCGTAAAACCTGGAGCATTTTGGGTAGGGGCCGGCCTTCGGCTTCCTGGCGGGCCATGACGCGGTCCGGGCCTAGATGGTCGAGTAATTCGAACGGGCCCTAGCGCCAACCAAAACCCCCGCGGATGGCGTTGTCGATGTTGACCGCATCGTCGCTGATCTGGGGGATCAGATCGGCGGCATACAATAATGTACCGCCCATAACGGCCCAGGCCATGGCATCCAGAGGCCCATGGTCAAACAGAATAACTTCGGCGTGGAGCAGATCATCGGGCAGTTCCACGACCTCGCTGGGACGCCACTCTCTTGTGGTTAGATCGAAGGTTTCCTTGCTGCGTTCGCCATCGGCGGTCTTGCCCCTACGGAAAGATCCGGCGTCCACCTTGCGGCCGATCTAGCCGCGTTCGAGCATCTCCTGCACAACCTTAGGGAATTTGGCATGGGCCAGGCCAATATCATTTTCCGGCAGGTTCTGCCGTAGGTCTTCCGCCACCAGGGCCATCACGTCCAATCCGATTAGGTCTAGCAGACCGAACAGTCCCGTCGGCGGTACGCCCAAGGGTTTGCTTAACGCAGCATCGATTTCCTCCATGGAGCAACCCGCATCAAACGCTGTCTGGGCCTCGTTCAGGCCGTTGAGCAGCCAGAAGCAACCGATCCGATTGCGATAAAATTTCACCGTATCCTTGGCAAAAACTACGCCCTTGCCAAGTTCGCCGCCCAGGAAATCGGCCAGGGTGTCCGTCGCGTCGCCGTCGGTTTGCGCGCCGGGGATCAGTTCCACCAGCTTCATGACCAGAACCGGGTTGAAAAATGGGTAATCGCACTGTCCCGGCCCAGACGGTCCGGTAAGCCGTCGGCAATGGTGCGGAGCATGATGCCGGAGGTATTCGCGGTGTCAATAGAGCCTTCGCTGCGCAGTGCCTCCACCCCGGTGAAGAAATTCCTCTTGACTGCCAGGCCCTAGATTATGGCCTCGACGACCCAGTGATGGCCGGCGACCTTGGTCACCTTATCCTCAAAGTCACCCACGGTTATCCGCGCCAGGGCTTCCGTATCTTTCTGCATCGGCTGGCGGGGCCCCTGAATCTCTTCCAGGGCGGCATCCGCGACGCCATTGCGCGTACCCTTGGCTGCCGGCATATCCCAAAACGGTACCGGCAAACCGGCATTGGCGCACAGAACAGCGATGCCCGCGCCCATGGTACCGGTGCCGCAAACAGCGACGGATTTGATCTGCCGCGTTCTCGTTTCACTCCATGCCGAGCGCGTGCTTATAAGTATCGATCAGGGCTTCCATCTCCTGCTGATCGGCGGTATTCATCTTCCGCAACCTGACCACCTGGCGCATGACCTTGGGGTCAAAGCCCACGGCCTTTGCCTCCGAATAGACCTCCCGCACGTCACTGGCCAGGGCCGCCTTTTCTTCTTCCAGCCGCTCGATCCGCTCGATAAATTGCCGCAACCGATCCGCCGCGATACCACCCACTTCGACCATTTAATTCCGCTCCTAGTGCAAGAAAATACGGTTCCGCCGCCGCGCTTAATTCCGCGCGAAGGGCGGACCATAGCCAACCCCCAGCACGCACGCAACGAAAGATGCCCGCCCCTATTGCGCCGGCCCTGCCTGGGGATTTCGCGGGTCCTGGGCCCAGTTCAAATAGGGTTTGCCGTTGTCCACTGGCACCATCTCGATACAGCCTTCAACCGGGCACACATGGGCGCATAAATTGCAACCGACGCATTCAGGGTCGATCACCTCAAAGCGCCGCGCAGCGCCCTGGCCGGTCACGGAAATAGCCTGATGGGCAGTATCTTCGCAGGCGATATGGCACAAACCGCACTTGATACATTTGTCCTGATCAATCCGCGCCAGCAGTTCATAATTGATATTCAGATCCTGCCAATCGACCAGATTGGCAATGGCGGCGCCGTGAAAGTCCTGCAAACGGCCATGGCCCTTGCTATCCATCCAGTTGTCCAGGCCATCAATCATATCGTCGACGATCTTAAAGCCATAGTGCATAGCGCCGGTACAAACCTGAACGGAATGAGAGCCGAGCGAGATAAATTCGGCCGCGTCGCGCCAGCTTTCAATACCGCCAATGCCCGATATGGCCATGCCGGCGCATGCAGGATCGGCCGCGATCTCGGCCACCAGATGCAGGGCGATGGGCTTCACCGCCGGCCCGGAATAGCCGCCATGGCTGCCCTTACCATCGACCATGGGGTTCGGCGCCATGCGGTCCAAGTCCACCGAAACGATGGAATTGACCGTATTTATCAAGGATACCGCGTCCGCCCCGCCGGCCTTGGCAGCCTGCGCCGGGGCCAGAATATTGGTGACATTGGGGGTCAGCTTGACCAATACCGGCATCGCCGTCGTGGCTTTGCACCAGCGTGTCACCATCTCGACATATTCCGGCACCTGGCCGACGGCGGAGCCCATGCCTCTCTCGGACATGCCATGGGGGCAGCCAAAGTTGAGCTCCACACCATCGGCGCCGGTGTCTTCCACCGCCGCCAGTATTTTCTTCCAGGGCGCCTCCTCGCACGGAACCATGAGCGATACGAGGACAGCGCGGTCGGGCCAGTCCCGCTTGATCTGTTTGATCTCGGCGAGATTAATGTCTAGGGGTCGGTCGGTGACTAGCTCGATGTTACTGAACCCCACCATGCGCTGACCATTGACCGCGGTGGCGCCATAGCGCGAGGTAGTGTTAACAATGGGCGGATCCTCACCCAGGGTCTTCCAGATAACACCGCCCCAACCGGCCTTGAAGGCCCGTTCCACGTTATAGGCCTTGTCGGTAGGCGGGGCCGAGGCCAGCCAGAACGGGTTTGGCGATTTGATGCCGGCGAACTCGCAGCGTAGATCCGCCATGCCCTTAAGCCTCCATATTACGCAAAAATAAGTCCATGGCGCGGGCCGCCAGTTTGCCATCCTGCACGGCCTGGACGGTCAAATCCTCGCCCGCGACGCAATCCCCGCCAGCCCAGACATCAGGTAACGAGGTCTGTCCGTTTGGCCCCACGGCAATGCGGCCAGCGGCCAATTCGGGGCCGCCCTGCCCCAGCGGCACGAAGGTCTGGCCCACCGCCTTAAATACCATGTCGCAGGGAATGGTTTGTTCAGCCCCCGTATCCGCCAGGCTGCCGCTATCATCTTGCCCAACGGCGGCGAAGACCGCCGCCGTGACTGCCCCTTCGTGGTTATCGATACGTAACGGCCGGAGCCAGTGCTTAATGCGCACGCCGTTGATCTGGGCAAAGTCCTGTTCGTGATGGGTGGCGCCCATCTGCACCGGGCCCCGGCGATAGAAAATGGTGACATCATCGGCGCCCAGGCGCTTTGTCTGCACGGCAATATCAATCGCTGTGTTGCCGCCGCCGATCACCACCACCCGGCGGCCAACTGGCAGCTTGGCAAGATCATCAGCCTGCCGCAGCGCGGCAATGTAGTCTACGGCGTTGTGCACTCCGGTCAGATCCGCGCCTGGCGCATCAAGGGCCCGGACCCCATCCTGGCCCAAACCAAGGAAGACCGCGTCAAAATCCAGGCGCAATTGGGCCAGGGTAAGGTCCCGGCCCAGGGTCCGGTCAGAATGTATTTCAATACCGCCGATGGCGGTGATGAATGACACCTCTTCCTGAGCGAAGTTATCGGGCACCTTGTAGGCAGCGATACCAAATTCATTCAGGCCACCAGGCTTGCTCCGGGCTTCGAACACGATCACGTCGTGCCCCTGCCGGGCCAGGCCATGGGCACAGGCCAGCCCCGCCGGCCCGGCCCCGACCACGGCGACCGTTCGCCCAGTTGCTGGCGCACGAGTGAAGGGATGGCGCGCGCCCGACTTCAGATGATCCGTGGCGTGGCGTTGCAACAGACCAATCTGGATAGGCCGATCGCCGTCACCATTGCGAACGCAGGCGCCCTGGCAGAGAATTTCCGTGGGGCAGACCCGGGCGCAACTGCCGCCGAAAATGTTCTCTTGCAATATGGTCAGGGCGGCCCCGGTCACATTACCCGTAGCGATGGCGCGGATAAAGCCGGGTACGTCGATGCCCGTGGGACAGGCGCCGATGCAGGGTGCGTCGTAACAAAAATAACAACGGTTGGCATCGACCAACGCAGCGGCAGGGTCCAGGGGCCGGTGCACGTCGGCGAAATTTTCCGCCAGCGCCACAGCACTTAAACGTCCGGTCCGAATATCTGCCACATCAGCCATGCCGCTTAGTCACCCCATCGCCTGTTCCGACAGAGGAAGTGTAACAAAATCCATGGATCTATGTGGACTTATTCGTGCCGATCCGGGGCTCCGTTGCCCGAAACAGGCGGCGGATATTCTGGTGATGCCGAATGAAGATAAGGATAGTCATGAAGGCGGCCAGTTCCATGATTTGCCAATCGCCCAGCCACCAGGCGAACGCGGGTCCGGCCAGCGCCGCGATCAAGGCGGCGAGAGAGGAATAGCGCAACCCGGCGGCAACGGCCAGCCAGGTCAGACAGCAAAGCACACCAGTGGGCCAGTTCGCCGCCAGCAACACGCCTAGAAATGTCGCGACGCCCTTGCCACCGCGAAAGCGCAGCCAGACCGGAAACAAATGCCCAATGAAGGCCCCACCGCCGGCCAGAACCGCCATGTCTGGACCGTACATCGAGCCTAGCAAATATGCCACTGCTCCCTTGCCGCCATCCAAAAACAGGGTGAGGGCGGCCAGGCCCTTGTTGCCCGTGCGCAGCACGTTGGTGGCGCCGATATTGCCAGAGCCGATGGCGCGCAGGTCGCCCAGGCCGGCAAGACGGGTCAACACTAGGCCAAAGGGGATGGAACCCAGCAGATAGCCCACCGCGCCGGCGGCCCAAAAGGGCCAGATATATGTCAAATCACCCAAAGGGGTCGGCATACTCTAATCCCCACTGTTTGGATCGGAGTATACCACCCTGCCACCGACTACTGTACGCCAGGGCCGGCCCTGTACGGGGCGCCCATGATAGGGCGTATTCTTGGCCTTGCTGTGAAAATTGTCCTCGTCGATGCGCCACGGCTTATCGGGATCAAATATCAGCAGATCGGCCGGCGCATCCGGCGACAATTTTCCGCCCCGTAGGCCCAGCAGTTGCGCCGGGCGCCAGGTCATTTTTGCCAGCAGGTCGGAAAGGCCTATGGCGCCGTTATGATATAGTTCCAGCGCCAACGGCAGCATGGTTTCCAGGCCAATGATGCCCGTGGCCGCCAACTCGAATGGCAGGCGTTTGGATTCCACATCCTGTGGGTCATGGCAGGAACAGATCACATCGATGATGCCACCCGCCAGGCCCGCGACGACGGCCTGGCGGTCCGCCTCGTCCCGCAGGGGCGGCGCGGTCTTGGCGAATGTGCGGTATTCCCCCACCGCGGTCTCGTTCAAGGCAAAGCTGTGGACCGCCGCCGCCGCTGACACTGGCAAGCCCCGCGCCTTACCCACGGCCAACGCCTCAATCGCCTGGGCCGTCGACAAACAGGCGGCGTGATATCGCCCGCCGGTCATTTCCACCAGGCGCAAGTCGCGCTCCACCATGATGGTTTCGGCCTGGGTCGGGATGCCCGGCAGCCCCAGCCGCATCGCCACTTCGCCCGCGTTCATGACGCCATTGCGGGCTAGGGTCCGTTCTTCCGGGTAATGGCAGATTAACAGATTGAAGGCGGAGGCATAGCTGAGCACCCGGCGCATCACCTGTGCATCGGCCACGGCCCGATCGGCATCGGTGAAGGCGACCGCATCTGCCTGCGCCATCAGACCCAGTTCGGCCATTTTTTCCCCGCACAGCCCCTTGGTAATCGCGGCCATGGGATGGATCCGCACCACCGCCTTGTCCCGGGCCTGACGTTTTATGTATTCGACCAACGCAACATCGTCGATCACCGGATCTGTGTTCGGCTGGACGATAATGCATGTGACGCCGCCCGCCGCCGCTGCCAGCGAGGCAGAGGCCAGGGTTTCCTTATGCTCGGCGCCGGGCTCGCCCACGAAGACGCGCATATCGATCAGGCCGGGACACAGCACCCGGCCGCCGCAATCCACCACCTCGACGCCATCCGGTATGCCGCCCGCGAACAGGCCCGGCCCAAGGTCGGCGATCTGACCATCATTGGTTAGCAGGGCGCCGAGGCTATCGAGACCGCTGGCCGGATCGATCAGGCGGGCGTTAGTATAGGCAGTGGCGCTCACGTCGTGGTCCCTTCGGGACCGACGGGCGGTTGATTTGACGTTTGCCGCGAGAGCAGGTCAAGCACCGCCATGCGCACGGCCACACCCATCTCCACCTGTTCGCGGATGACGCTGCGGTTGATGTCGTCAGCCAATTCGCTGTCAATTTCCACTCCCCGGTTCATGGGACCGGGATGCATGATCAGAGCCTCCTGCTTGGCCTTGGCCAGCTTGGCACTATCCAAACCAAAGAAATGGTAATATTCCCGCGTCGACGGCACGTAGGCCCCGTTCATACGTTCGTTCTGTAGGCGCAGCATCATCACAATATCCACGTCCCGGAGGCCCTCGGTCATGTCGTGGAAGACCTCGACCCCCATGCGGTCCATGGCGCCGGGCAACAGGGTGGGCGGTGCGATGGCGCGGACATGGGCGCCCATGATGTTCAACAGCATGATATTCGAACGCGCCACGCGGGAATGCAGTATATCGCCGCAGATGGCCACGGTCAGGCCGTGCAGATGGCCCAAACGGCGACGGATGGTCAGGGCATCAAGCAGCGCCTGGGTCGGATGTTCATGGCTGCCATCGCCAGCGTTGATAACGCTGCAATCCATCTTTTGGCTTAACAGGGCGACGGCGCCGGAATTGGGGTGGCGCACCACCAGGGCGTCCGGGTGCATGGCATTCAGGGTCGCCGCGGTATCAATCAGGGTCTCGCCCTTTTTAATGGCCGAAGCGGTCGCCGTCATGTTGATCACATCAGCGCCCAGGCGCTTACCCGCCAATTCGAACGATGTACGGGTGCGGGTCGAGGTTTCGAAAAATAAATTGATCTGCGTGCGACCGCTCAAGATCGAACGTTTTTTGTCGACCTGACGGTTTTGTGTCACGTATTGGTCGGCCAGATCTAGGATTTCAGTGATATCGGACGGCGACAGCCCCTCAATGCCCAAGAGGTGACGGAATGGAAAACCGTTCGGAGATATATCGCTCATCAAAACGCGATCTTATAGGATTGTCGGCGCATGAGTGCAATACAAAGTGCCGCGCATTGGTAAAGGACCACGAATATGAACAAAAGCAACCCAGGCCGCCTGGATCCAAAAGGCCGCGTCATCCTGCTTTCCGGGGCCAACCGAGGCATTGGCGCAGCCATCGCCCATCGTTTGCGCCAGGACGGCTACCGCCTCAGCCTGGGCGCCCGGCCGGCTGCGCTGGCGGGGCAACAGGGCGATGATTGCCTGTGTCAGCCTTTTGACGCGCTTGATCCCGAATCACTCCAGGCCTGGGCCGATGCCACGATGGAAAAAATTCGGCCGCATCGACGGCTTGATCAACAACGCTGGCGCCGCCGCGCCCTTTGGCTTCGATGACGACGACGAGGCCAAGCTGGACCATATGCTGGAGGTCAATCTGAGAGCGCCCTACCGCCTGATCCGGGCCGCCCTACCGTATTTGCGGACCTCGGGCAGCGGCCGTATCGTCAATATCACCTCCCTGGCTGGAATTCGTTACAAACGGGGCTCCCCCGGTTACGCGATCACTAAATTCGCGGCCATGGGGTTGAGTTCGGCCGCCCGTGGCCTGTTGTGGGATGATGGCATCCGTGTGACAGTGGTGGCACCAGGGCCGGTCAATACGAATATGATGCCGCAAGTGGGGGGATTGGAACGCGAGGATGTGACGCAGCCGGAAACTATCGCCGATTTGGTCGCCCTAATGCTGGCGATGCCGAACAATGCCTCCGCCGCTACCGTCCCCATCAATGCTGTATACGAGCCCCTGCCGTGATAAAATCCAGGGCGTCGAACTGGTCTATTGTTTTTGCCGGCGTCAGCGGCGCCCTGGCAGTTTTCCTGGCTGCCGGCGCGGCCCATGGTCTGAAAGACCGGCTGGCGGCGGTGGATCTGGGACGTATCCAGACCACCGTGCGCCATCAGATCTGGCACGCCCTGGCACTGCTGGGCACGGCGGCGTTAGCCACGATTACGTCATCGTCTTGGTTGCGGGTTGCCGGCTATGGCCTTGCCCTGGCCAGTCTGTTGTTCTGCAGCGGTTTATATTTGCTGTCGTTCACGGGCATGGCGCTTTTCGGCTGGGTGACGCCCCTGGGCGGCCGGTCTTTCATGGCCGGGGCTGGCCCTGGGCATTCACGGCTGGCGCCATGGCAAACCTAAAAGCAGCTAAACTGGGCCCATTGCATTTCCATGAAATGTCGCACCATGCCATTAAAGAAAAAAGACCAGGCAGGGGTCAGCACCCCGGTCCATGCGGCCACCAAGAACCCGCCGAACAGCAGGCCACCGCCAATAGTGACGAAATTTGCAGTCTTGTTTTCCATAAATCCACAATACCCTAAGCCAGAACCGCGGCAAAGTAGGAATTCATGCCTTTAATCACCATTTTGATGGCGGCCTACCAGGCGGAGGCGACTATTCTGGCGGCGGTCAACAGCGTCCGCGGCCAGGCGCATGGGAACTGGGAACTGATTATTGCCAGCGATTGCGGTACCGACTATCTCTCCCTATGCCGTGCCAATGGCATCGAGGACGGGCGCATTCACATGGTGCCAACGCCAGCAATCGGCGCCGGTCCCTCGGCCGCGCGGAATGCCGCCCTGGCGGCGGCGCAAGGCAATTATCTCTCGATCCTGGATAGCGACGATCGCTGGCAATCGGAGAAACTCTCGGCCCTGCTGCCCCTGGCCCAAAAAACCGGTCTGGCGTGCGATAATACCGGCGCCATGCATCCCGATGGACACACCATCGCCACGGCCTACCCCATAGCGGCCGCGCCGCGCGAAATTGATGCCGTGACCATGATGAACACCGGTGTGCCGCATTTCCCCCTGTTTCGGCGGAATTTGGCCGGCAGCGGCTATCATGGAGACCTACGCTTCGCCGAGGACGTGGTGTTCAACATGGAGCTGATCGCCCGCGCCGGCGCCATGACCCTGCTGCCCCAACCCCTGACCCACTATATCCAGCGCCCGGACAGCGCAACCAATGCCACCAGTTCCTGGCAGCGGGCCGAAGCCGCCTATGGCCAGATTCTGGCCAAGCTGGATCATGGACAGATCACGGTACCCGCGGGCCAGAAGGATGCCATCAAACGCGCTTTTACGGAAAAACGCCGCCTGAATTCGGCCTATGGTGCTGCGGTAGTAGCGGGAACAGCGACCACCTTCCAGTCCTTTCTTGCAACCCAGCGCTTGCCAGCCGGGCAAA
>Ga0310124_10001772_pt1 | contig 14968 bp, 10 predicted proteins | sample CB11b_AW_Bot5_MG_FD_203507 | JGI IMG/M metagenome (GOLD analysis project Ga0310124, IMG submission 203507) | Marine microbial communities from Western Arctic Ocean, Canada - CB11b_AW_Bot5 | ecosystem: Environmental > Aquatic > Marine > Oceanic | place: Canada: Western Arctic Ocean | collected...
CTTAACTACCTAAGCATCTTCAGCATCTGGGCGGTGTTCATCTTCTTGAAGCAGTTCAGTATCACCAATAACATGCTGAACTCTTACCGTTACCTTGCAGCGAAAGACTCAAACAACGCACGTAAAGCAGCACTGCTTGCTTGTGTACTAATGACACTGGGTCCAATCATCTGGTTCATGCCTTCATGGTTCATGGCAGGTCAAGGTGTTGATTTAGCAGCAGCTTACCCAGAAGCTGGCAGCAAAGCCGCTGACTTCGCTTACCTATATTTCGTTCAAGAGTACATGCCGGTTGGTATGGTTGGCCTTCTGATTGCCGCGATGTTCGCAGCAACAATGTCTTCAATGGACTCTGGTCTAAACCGTAACTCAGGTATTTTTGTTAAGAACTTCTACGAGCCGATTCTTCGCCCTAAAGCGACAGAGAAAGAGCTAATGGTCGTTTCTAAAATAACGTCTACTTTCTTCGGCATCGCGATCATCTTGGTTGCTCTGTTCATTAACTCTCTTAAAGGTCTGAGCCTTTTCGACACCATGATGTACGTGGGCGCATTGATCGGCTTCCCAATGACGATTCCTGCATTCTGTGGCTTCTTTATCCGTAAAACTCCGGATTGGGCTGGCTGGGGCACGCTAGTCGTTGGTGGTGTAGTTTCTTACTTCGTTGGTTTCGTTATCACAGCGGACATGATTCAAAACTGGTTCGGTCTAAACGAACTAACTGGCCGTGAGTGGGCTGACCTGAAAGTGGCTATCGGCCTTATCGGTCACATCGTATTTACTGCTGGCTTCTTCGTTCTTTCAACATTGTTCTACAAGCCATTACCGGAACACCGTGAGAAAGATGTCGACAAGTTCTTCAACAATCTAGCAACACCGTTAGTAGCTGAAAGTAATGAACAGAAGAAACTGGATAACAAGCAACGTCGTATGTTGGGTTCACTTATCGCGGTAGCGGGTGTGGGCGTAATGACTATGTTTGTACTGCCAAACCCAATGTGGGGACGCATGGTATTCGTTCTGTGTGGCTTGATTGTGTTCTCTGTCGGCCTGTTACTTGTTAAAGCGGTCGATGACAAAGTCGAGCAGCAAGACGAAGTGACTCCAGCCGAAGGCTAATTTAATTCGCATCCTAAATAACATCACGGCCACCTAAATGGGTGGCCGTCATTTTTATAATCCAAACTTTAACGTGAGATGTACGATGAACAAAAAACTATTATCGGTAAGCATTATTAGCGCGTTCACGCTCGCTTTTGCAACAGGCTGTACGACACAAGAGAAAACAGCACCCGTAGTCAGTGTCGCTGAACAAGCTGCGCCTGCTATAAGCGAAATCGACCGTAGTTACCTATTGAGCAGTGACCGCTTAACTGAGGTCGATGGCGACACTTTAGCCGTTGCTTCAGAAGAACAAGTGGCTGCGCTTAAAGCACAATTTGAAAACCTAAAAGATGGCGACGAAGTGGTGATCCCTGCTGGTAAATACGCGAACTTAGGTCAAGTGACGATCACGGCGAATGACATCACTATCAAGGCTGAGCAAGCAGGCTCTGCGTGGATCACTGGTTTGATTCAGTTTGAACTGAAAGGCGATGACATCACGCTTGATGGCTTGGTATTTACTGAGGGCGGTCCTAACGAAAGGTTTGGCGGCGTACGAATGATGGGCGACAACAACACTTTAAAGAATTCAACATTTTACTATTTCAACCACGCTTATGAATATCAACCAGATGAGCGTCGTTCTGAATACCCAAGATACCTGTGGGTTTCTTTGTGGGGTAAAGATGGTAAAGTCATCAACAATCGTTTTGAAGGTAAGCAAAAACGCGGCACGTTGATTGGTGTGCAAAAAGATGACACGCCAGACAACCATCTAATCGCAAATAATATCTTCATGGACCAAAAGCCTAACCAGTTCAATGAATTCGATATCAAAGAGGCGATTCGTTACAACGGCAACAGCTGGGAAGCACTTCGTATTGGTGATTCAAAATCTTCTCAGTGGGACTCTAATTCAAAATTCGTTAATAACTTGATGATCGACATGGATGGCGAACGCGAGCTTGTCTCAGTTAAGTCGGGTGGCAACACAATTTCTGGTAATACAATTTTTGAAAGTTCTGCTTTGATTTCTTTGCGTCATGGTAAAGGAAGTAGTGTTGAAAATAACATTATTCTAGGTAATAAAAAGAACTTAACGGGTGGTATTCGAATCTACGACGAAGACCATGTGATCCGTAATAACTACATTGCGAATACTCGTGGACGTGACGGTGTGATTGAAGGCAATGCTGACCTACGTGGCGGCATTGTTATTAACACAGGTATCATCGACGTAGCGAATGGTGAGCAGCTAGATCAATCAGTGAAGGGCAAAGAGCTGAACAAGCAATGGACGCCGAAAAATATCACCATCGAAAATAACTCTCTAGTCGACACTGAGTGGGGCATTATCTATGGCAACCAAACTCACCGTGTTAGCCTGTTCAATAATGCGGAAGTTGAAAAGATTTATGCAGGTGTTGATGTGGCGTTCAAACACAACGTGGTTGATAACTCGCAATCTCCTGAGTTTGTCAGTGTGCGTGCAACGCAAGATTACCCGCTAATGGGCGCAACGTATGACAATGAAACATATGTTGGCCAAGTGACAGCATCTGAGCAGATCTCGAGCTTCTCTGTTGAGTTGCCCGCAATGACAGTTACTAACGGTATTAACGCTTACCAAGGTGAGGGCGCAGACGTGTCTAAACTTGCGGTCGTGACGGCTGAAACAGCGGGTCCGAACTACATGCTTGAGAATACGACTAAGTAAGTTATTGGCTATGGGTTATTACTTAATGGCTAATGCTTAGAGCTATCGAATAAATTTACGATAACTGTCCTGACCATTAACACTTAAAAAGCCTCAACGGGTAATGTCTGTTGAGGCTTTATCGATCTTAGGTCGTGACCATCTCAATCTTACGTCGAGACTACTGTGATTTATACTTATGCAGCAGATCCCAAGGGATATGGCATAAGTGATGATCTTCAGGAAATAGGCTCAAATGATGCTGGTGGATATCATCACTCGCGACATAATGAGTTAACGGCAATATCTCGAGTGCGATACGGTCGGCATCATCTCTTGAAGAAATATAGTGCTTAGCTTCGGTTAAGTGTTCTGCGTTAGTGCTGTAAACGCCTGTGCGGTACTTCTCTCCGACATCGACACCTTGTTTATTGACGCTGTAAGGGTCAATAATCTCAAACAAGTGTTCCATCAAAATTGTGACTGACGTGATGCTTGGATCAAATTCAATTTGTACGCACTCTGCATAGCCATCGTAATCGCTTTGTGTGCCATTGCATTGCATGCTATCGCATTGTGTCGACCCGTTTTCTGTTAGCTGGGCGCTTCCATTGGCACGGCCTGCTTCTGTGCTGATAACACCAGGAACGTACTTAATAAATTCCTGTACGCCCCATAAGCAACCGCCAGCTAAATAAATTTGTTCCATACTTACCTTTTACTTCTCTGTGTTTGTTGATGTTTGTTCGATGCGTGAATCAATACGATGATACCCGCACGTATAAAAAATCGCCTATAAAGAATGAGCGCGCAAATAAAAACAAGCGTTTAGGTATTGTAAACCTGTGCGACTGAACAAACATAAGTTTAATATGATTTGTGATTATATAAGTCAGTATTGCTTTGTCATCAACTCGAATCTCAACATCAAGTGAGCGTTACTCTACACATGTTTGATCAAATAAAAGACTTCATTAATCCGAGCAAGAACCCAGATCTTACTCAGGCCCATGAATACCAGCGTCAGCATCTGCCGACATTGTGGCTGTTGGGAAAAACGGGGGCGGGCAAGTCATCGTTTATTCAGGCGGTGACTGGCGACTCTTCTGTAGAAGTGGGCAATGGTTTTTCGCCTTGTACCATGACGGCGATGTCTTACGAATTCCCACAAGACAAACCCGTGATGCGCTTTCTCGATACCAGAGGACTAAGCGAAGCGAATTATGATGCGAAAGAGGATCTGGAAGAGATTGGTCAGGCAGGTAATGCGTTAGTCGTTGTAATGAAAGCCGACGAACCTGAACAATCCTCAGTGCTTGCGGCTCTAAAGCAGGTTAAGAAACAGAAGAAAATTAAACACTTGCTGCTTGTTCATACTGCAGTGTTGTCTTCCAGTGAAACAGATCGAGCAAGGCAGGTTCAGTTCAACACCAACCAAGTAGAGAAGGCTTGGGGTAAAGAGTTTGAATCGGTAGCGGTGGATTTCGAAACGGATGACTCGAGCAATAACAGTGGTTCAATTTACAACTATGACATCTTGTTAGAAAAGCTGACTAGTATTCTTCCGGTGATCGGAATGATGGTGCAAGACAAAGAGCATTCCACGCAAGAAGAAGCCAACTTTGATCAAGTAGAAAACGAAGTGCTTTGGTATGCGGGAAGTGCGGCAGCGAGCGACCTGATTCCGGGTGTTGGGTTGGTGTCGGTACCTGCGATTCAAGCGAAAATGCTTTATAGCTTGGCGAATCAATATGGTGTCGAGTGGAACAAGAGAGTCTTCAGTGAGTTGATAGGCACTCTGGGAAGCAGCTTTGCGTTGCAATACGGAATGAAGCTGGGCACTCGCCAGCTGATAAAACTGATTCCTGTTTATGGTCAAACGGTAGGGGCGGTGGCTGCAGCGGCAATGAGTTTCGGCACCTCTTATGGTTTAGGTCGCGCGGCTTGTTTTTACTTCTATCATAAGAACAAAGGTGAAGAAGTGTCTGAACAAGAGATGCAGAAGATCTACAAAGAATCCCTGAAAAAAGGAAAGGCGGCGTCGGGCTATGAAGAAAATTAGAAACCTATTTCGATTACTGGCAGTGCTATCGAGCGGCCGCTGGGGTATTGCCCTGATTTCTACCATCTTCCCTAGCATTATCATGATGGGTTTTGGTGTCTTCTTGGCGGTCAAATACGGTTACTTACTCGAAATGTCGATTGCCATTGCCGTGAGTACCTTGGTATTCACCATTCCCTTGTTCATTTCTAGTCGTTCTTCACGCGATTCTTCAAGCCGCTCTTCACGCCGATCTTCAAGTACGGAGCCCTTCTCAAATAAAGAGAGCGACGGCCTTGGCGAAGATGCTTCTGAATCTGATTCACAGCATAGCAAAGCTGATATCAAGGATGCCTTGGTTAAGGCGTCGACTGATTGGTCTCAAAAAGAACTGTCGATCTGGAATGATTCAAAACACCATGTACGCCAACAATTAATGGTCGACATAGAGTGGGGCAACCTAGACCAAACCGGTTTAGAAGTACTTGAGTTTGTGGCGAAAAAGTTTGATAAGAAATCGCTCGATTTCTCGATTCCTGAAGGGCTAAAGCTGTTCGAAGAGGTAAGCCGACGCTACAAACTGGTAGTGCGAGAGCATATACCGGGCATTGAGTATCTCAAGGTTTCTTACATTAAGGCGGGCTACGAAGCCTATGATAAATATGGCGAGCTAGGGCAGAAGATCGTTAAGGCCGCTATTTGGGGGAATCACCTCAAAAACCTCTATTTGAACCCGTTAAAAGTTGTTTCTGATTTAGGGAGAGAGCAAGCGACATCTTCAATGACAAGAGGTGTGGTTGATGACATGCAATACGCCGCTAAACAAGCCTTATTAGATGAAGTTGCGGCGGTGGCGATTGACCTCTATAGCGGACGTTTCAGCATTGAAGATGAAGCACTTAAAGCGTCCGATGTGTCTGAACTCGACGAACAACGCTTTGCTCCTGAATTAGAACCTGTGCGAATCGTGTTGGTGGGGCAAACCAGTTCTGGTAAATCTTCGCTTATCAATGCGCTTAAGCAAGAGTTGGTTGCAGAAGTGGATGTGCTGCCATCAACCGACACTTCAACGGTTTACAACGCGTTTGTCGACGACAATGATGTTCGCGTTGTTGATCTTCAGGGGCTTGATGGCAATCCTAAAACCGAAGCCTTAATGCTGAAAGAGATGACCCAAGCCGATGTGGTGCTATGGGTGCTTAAAGCCAATCAATCTGCGCGTGATTTGGATAAGCAATTGAAAGATAGATTTGATGCTTTCTATGACGATCCTAAGAACATCTCACGCAAGAAGCCGATTGTGGTGTCGGTTGTGAATCAGGTAGACCGATTAAAGCCTGTAGACGATTGGCAACCGCCGTATGACTTAGAGAATCCAACATCGACCAAAGCGAAGATCATTGCTCAAGCGCTCGAATACAATCATATATTGCTGCAAACCGATATCGTGTTACCGCTGGCGATTGCGCCAGAAAAGGTACAGTTTGGTTTAGATACTTTAAGGCAGACGTTGATCGAGCGTATCGCTGACGCAAATAACGTTCAGAGAAATCGCCAACGTTTAGAAGCCATGAAAAGAGGGACGTCGGTTAAAGGCCAACTGAATAAAGCGGTCAAGGCGGGTAAGAAGGTTGCCCCCAGTGCATTGAAAGCAGCGACGCCAAAACTGGCTGAAATGGCCATCAAGCAAGTCGTGAAGAAGAAGTAAGTTATTCACTGCGAATACGGTTCTGGTGAGGTTTGAGCCTCATCAGAGCTTATCTTTTTAGCTCAGTAGATTCCTAGAAGATAGCTTTTTAGAAAACAGCCATCTTCGCCCCTTATTCGAGGAAGCATTGAGTTTAAAAGAGATTTGATATTATTAAGTAACTCGCTGAACTAGTTTAATAGTATATAAACGACTGTGATTCACAGTTTATATAACACGCTATCGTATTTAATTATCATTCTAAATGTTGATCACATTTATACTTTTCTAAGCTGTATTTATAAAACAATTGCACTATATTTAAATTTCTGATCATCTTGGTTTCAACGTAGGGATATATTGTGAACATGTATCTGAAATGGCAATCAACAACATGGCTAACCTTGTTAGCTTGGTATACCTTAGATCACCAGCTCTCGTTCCGCCTTTCTTCAGAGTAGTACCCTCTAGGCGTCACGCGCCAGCAAAGCAGCGTGCTTTGTTTACCTATCAGCAGCTTTGATAACCTTTGAACGCATGAATGTCGCACTTATTATTTCGTGAAGAATATTCGTTGTTTTGTCGTTCTCGCTAATTATCTCAGCCTCTGTTTAGGTTTGATTAATAAATAATTATTTAACTTGTTTATTTTCACTGTTAATTTTCCGTGTGTCTTTATATGGATCTATTAATTTAATGGTGAGGATTCGTGACATCTAAAGAAAATACATTTCGACCTGATCGGAATGTATTGAAAGGTATTATTATGGAAAACTTCAAACATCTACCAGAACCGTTTCGTATTCGTGTTGTAGAGCCAGTAAAAAGAACAACCTCTGCATATCGTGAACAAGCCATTGTCGAAGCGGGTATGAACCCATTTTTGCTCGACAGTGATGATGTGTTTATCGATTTACTGACAGACAGTGGTACAGGTTCTATCACCCAACGTATGCAAGCCGCGATGTTAATGGGCGATGAAGCTTACAGTGGTAGCCGCAGTTACTACGCATTGTCGAATGCGGTTAAGGATATCTTCGGTTACGAGTTGACGATTCCAACACACCAAGGGCGCGGCGCAGAGCAGATCTACATTCCTGTTCTTATCAAGAAGCGTGAAATGGAAAAGGGACTCGATCGCAGCAAAATGGTCGCTCTGTCGAACTACTTCTTCGATACCACACAAGGTCACACCCAAGTGAATTGCTGTGTGGCGAAGAACGTTTATACCAAAGAAGCGTTCGATACCTCAGTGAATGCGGACTTCAAAGGCAACTTCGATGTGGTGAAGCTGGAAGAAGCGATCTTAGAAGCGGGCGCGGCCAATGTTCCTTACATTGTGAGTACCATTACTTGTAACTCTGCTGGTGGACAGCCAGTGTCCATCGCCAATCTAAAAGCCGTTTATGAAATCGCTCAGAAGTACGATATTCCTGTGATCATGGACTCGGCACGCTACGCTGAAAATGCTTACTTCATTCAACAACGTGAAGTGAGTTATCAAGATTGGACAATCGAACAGATCACGCGTGAATCCTACAAATACGCGGATGGCTTAGCCATGTCTGCTAAGAAAGATGCCATGGTACAAATGGGCGGCTTGTTGTGCTTTAAAGACGACTCTTTCATGGATGTGTACACAGAGTGTCGAACCTTATGTGTGGTGCAAGAAGGCTTCCCAACCTATGGTGGCTTAGAAGGCGGCGCAATGGAGCGTCTTGCGGTTGGCCTTTATGACGGTATGCGTCAAGACTGGTTGGAATACCGTATTGGTCAGGTTCAGTATCTCGTTGATGGCTTAGAAGCGATGGGTATCGTGTGCCAACAAGCAGGCGGTCACGCTGCGTTTGTGGATGCGGGTAAACTGCTTCCACACATTCCATCAGGTCAGTTCCCAGCACATGCTTTGGCGTGCGAGTTGTACAAAGTCGCGGGTATCAGAGCGGTTGAGATTGGGTCTTTGCTGCAAGGTCGCGATCCTGCCACGGGCGAGCAACATCCATGCCCAGCAGAGTTATTGCGCCTTACCATTCCTCGCGCGACCTACACACAAACTCACATGGACTTCATCATCGAAGCATTCGAAAAAGTGAAAGAGAACGCGAGCAAAGTGAAAGGGCTCGACTTTACCTATGAACCGCCAGTGTTAAGACACTTTACTGCGCGATTGAAAGAGGTTGAAACCGTTGAAAAACAAACAGAAAAAAAGAATGAACAAACGCTCGAAGAAGCATTTTAAAATAAAAACATAAGCGAATAGTCACTAGAACCCTAATCAAAGGCTCCCACAGGAGCCTTTTCTTTTTTGGATGATAGGGAGTTAAGTCATCAAGCAGCTAAGCCTTTAAGCTTTTACGCTTTTAAGTACTTAACCCGTTAATCATTTAGGCCTTTAGATGTTGAACTATGCTTGCTTGTTTTTCAGCGTAGACTTTAGCATTTGGAATAGCCATTGATTCAAAGGCGCGTCTTTCTGTGAACGACGGCAGCTCATCACATAACCCACATCGATCGTCAGTTTTTCGGGTAAATCAATACTACGACAGCCTTCTGGTACACTGCCATTGAGGGTGATACCAAAATAGTCGGATTTGAACACAACATCGTGAATCATCGCAGGGTAGTCGACTTCCACTCTTGGGTTGACGTGAAATCCGATATTCCTAAGGCGATCAAGGATCGGGTATTTATTGTCATTCCATCCCGGGGTTTTAAATAGAATGATTGGGTAGTTGGCGAGCGACTCAAAGTCTTTCGCTGGATGATCCTCTCTCACGAAGAACACCACTTTTCCTTTGCCGAATTCCATTTGAGAAATTGACTGTGGCAAGGTTTCATCAAAGTAATGAACCGCTATGGATTCTTCGCCGTCGATGAGCCTGTTCCTCACATTGCTTCCCCACCGAACGAATGAGTAGTGAGCATGCGGGGCTTCTTTACTCAGAGCAAAGTAGAGCTTCGAGCCAAAGCGCTCCCAGAACAGGGTATTTGCGTAGATTTTGATATCACCTTGGTAAGTTTCTGGCGAAAATACTTGGTGTTTAATGGCTTCAACGCTGCTCAAGATCTGCTCAAAATTTTCGATGTTGGTTTCAACAAAAGTCGTGGGTTCAAACCCGTGTTTCGTTTGAATGAACAGTGGATCGTCGAGCTGCAACTTTAACTTCGAGAGGTTCTTGCTGATCGCCCCAGAGGTTTTTCCTAGCGACTCCGCAACCAGTCCAACATTGCGAAGTTCATACATACGCTTGATGACGAGGATATTTTGAATGTCTAGATTGATGTCCACAGGCTCTCCAAATGAATCCTTTTATAGGCAGTAATTTCGGTGCGGTAGGCGTACAGAAATTATGTGACTCTAATATCATAGTGGTAGTACAAAACAGATAAGACAGAACAGCGTCAGAACTTCGCTAATCCCTTGATTTTCCATTTGGTAAATATTGCTTTTCCTCGAATGGCTTTCACTCAAGCGCTAAAGTTACCTCAACAAAGAAACACAGATACCAAACGAACAAATAATTAAAAATAATATGAGGTGATGTATGAAAAAGTTAATCGCACTAGGCTTAATGGCTCTTTCAATGAACACGGCTTTTGCTGCCGACGGTACGTATACAGGGACTATCGACATGACAAGAAGCGAAGGTAATCAAGTAAAGGCTGAGCGTGTTGAATCTGACTTAACACTCGAAGGAAGAAATGAAGCGTCTAACGGCGGAATCCAATTCCAAAAGAACGTAGATCAAGACCAAACGATCCAGCTTACAGGTCGTCGTGATTAACGTTAAAGATGTGCTTACCATTGTCATGAGAAATGCTGCGCCCTCGGGTGCAGCATTTTTCGTTATTGGGTTGTGGAGTATTTTATAAACTCTAGCGATCTAGCCTTGGCATGTTGTGTAACGTGTGGCATTTTGTTGTTCTCTAATTTAGATCGCTATTAGGTGTTGGTTAAGCATTACAAACCAGTAAGCGAACGACTCGAAAGGACAAGGAATGACTCAAAAAGAAACGGGAATGATTCGTCATATTCTACTGATTAAGTTTAAAGAAAACGCTGAGGCTTCAGAGGTTCAAAAACTAAAGATGCTGTTTGAAGCGATGCCAAACAAGGTTGAAGGGGTCACTTCAGTAGAATGGGGATTAAATGACAGCCCTGAAAACAAGAACCAAGGTTATACCCACTCGGTGTTAATGACGTTCGCCGATGAAGAAGGCCGCCAGAATTACCTTCCGCACCCTGAGCATGATGCGCTGAAAGATGTGTTTCGTCCGCTTTTAGAAGACATCATTGTGTTTGATTACTCCCTGTAATTAGGTTCTGAGTAGGTCTCTTGTGTTTGACTTACCTTCGATAATGAAGAGTTAGGGCCTAGCGATTAAGCCCTAACTGAATAAGAAACGACTTACTCTGTAGGCGAAATCGTGACTGGTGCAAACGATGCGACAGCATTTCCGCCTGCTCCCGGACGATCTACATAAGGCGTGTTCTGCATTAAGGTGTAGTACACATCCACGAAGTCATCATCATTCACTAATACACCATCAGGAATCACATCGATAATCTTGCCTGTGATCTGAGGGATGATCGCATAACCCTGAACTTCTGGATCAGGAATCATCTTCAGTATCTCTTCTGCGGCTTGAACCAAGAGTTTTGCTAGCGCTTTGTAGTCTGTGCCATCATCGTGTTCCATTAAGATCATGTCTGCAGCGCCCCAACGGTAGCGAGGCCAGAAGATGACGGTCTGGTTCGGGTAGTACGTCTGTTTGTCGTAGTCCAGATAAGGCATCTCAACGAGGTCGATCTGGGGCTCTAAACGACTTGAATCGACACCCGTCACGATAGCGTAGATTTCCGCTTTACCAGAGATCCAAGGTTCTTGATCAACAGCCAAGCGGATTTTGGTTAATTGTGTGGTATTCAACGGCTCAGGTTCCGACAAGGCCATCGAGCGACGTGCCCTGTTCATCAAAGACGGTTTTTGAGGTTTACTCTCGTCGGCATTGGTATCGCTAACGGCATTGATTTGCGTTGTAGTACCCAGCTTTTGCATCTCTGCCTGCATTGCCATTAAGCCTGCTTTGAGCTCTTCAGCACCGTTACTATCAACCACAAACACTGGGACGTCTGGCATTTGGTACACATCTAATTCATGAACCTGTCCGTACACGTCATACGCTTCAATGTATTGCCAATTCGAATCGTCGCCTGATGGTTCAAACGCGAATAATGGGCTTTCGCCGTTCTTCCAGGCTTCAATCATCGCTTCATCAGCCATGCGAACCTCTAACACAGAGTCGCTGAAGTCGTTGATCCCTTTCATCTTGCGATAACCAAGATCCGCTTTCTGCATCCGGCTTGAAAATGCAGAGTAGGGCTGAGTAGAGCTCAATTTATCTACAGGCGCGGATAAGTTATTTTCTGAGATCTGAGCCTTCAATGAAAGCTCAAGATCGGAATAACGCTCGCTGATTTGTAACGCCAAAGATTGCTTTTGCGCAGCGCTACTTTCTGCAATACCTAATGAATCCGTTGTCTCAATATTTTGCGCATAAGACTGGAAGCCAACCACTGTCGTTGCAAGCACCATACTGATAGGAAAAGATGGTCTCATAAATAATCCTTATTTTAGTTTTTATCATTAATAGAGCATTTGCCCTATAAGGATTAACCTATCAGTAACGTGAATGTGTTCAAAAGTTAGTCAGTTATTTTTGTTTCGTTGTGCAGCACAGGATCTCAATTTAAACTGTTTTTATAAAACAATGCCTAAGTAACCTTGATATTTATAAATTAATAAACGTATCAGTAAATAACTTACAATATTATTAGCTACTACGGTGTGTCATAAAAAAACCTACTCAACGTGAGTAGGTTTTTATTTCGCGGTTAACCGCTAGTTCTCGATTTACAACTTGTTTGAGAGGCTCGCTCTAACTCAATCTAAACGCAATGTTAGACCAGAGTAGTTCGAGTATCCGCGCAGTAACACATGATAGGTGACACCCGGCTGCGCGCTCACACTGCACTGCTCATTGTTTCCTGCGCGATAAGGGCGACAGTCGTAACTCGATGTTGTCGGCTTGCTGCCCGATTTCACGTAAAGGTCGGCATCGCCGGAACCTCCAGACATTGAAACCGTCACGCTTGATGCAGAATCAACGGTGAACGTGTAGAAGCTCTCTGAAGACTGATTCCCGCTTAGGTTCGTAATTGGTGTGCCTTTCGTCAGTACATTGCCAGTTGGAGGCGTGACACCACAACTTGCATTAACGCCGACGGTATTGAAAGCATCTTCAACATCGGCAACCACATAGCCCATGTCGGCTGCGGCTTTCGCTACGCCACAAGCACCGGCATCAAAGGTACTGTTTGCCGTCCAATACAGTTGGTTTGCGACTGTGAATATTTCAAAGCCCTTACGTACATTCCAACCCGATTTGTTCGCTAAAAGGTAAAAGGCGCGGTTATAAACACCGCTAGATAAGTGAACGTTCAAACCGTCGTAATATTGAGAGGCATGATCAATCGAGCGGCCATCTTTTGACGGTTGATCAAAGTAACGCAAGCCGCCTTCTGATTTGAATATATCGCTTCCGACAACCCAATCCACATTGCCACGCAAGTAGTATTCAGCCGCTTCGCCCGCAATATCGGAGAAGGCTTCATTGATACCGCCCGACATGTTTTGGTACACAAGGCCGGAGTTTTGCTCGGTGAATCCGTGGCTAACCTCGTGAGCACTCACGTTGATATCGACCAATGGGTAAAAGGTGTTTTTGCCATCTCCAAATGTCATGGATGAACCATTCCAAAAGGCGTTTTCATAATCGGAACCGTAATGAACGCGCATTGTCAGTTGGAAAGTTAAAGGCGACGTATTCATCCAATCTTTGTACATATCGAACACGACATTACCAAAGTAGTGCGCATCGTTGAGAGGCGAGTAAGCCCCGTTGATGTATTTATGATCGGTGTAGTTGGTTCCATCGGCACAGTTGTAGCTGTAGGCTGCGCTGCCAGACGTTCCGTTCTTCAAATCGACTGTCTTAACTGAATCATTTTCTAACGTACAAGTCGTGCCTGTTTTGTCGATGGGAAAGCTAGGGAAGTCACTACCATATTCATATCGAGTGGTTTTTATATTACCACCGGGGCCAGTACCCAATGCTTTAGCGTGGTTTAGTCCATTCCATTTTTGGAGTACATCGCCAGTCGTGGCATCAATAAAGTAGAAAGGGCGCTCTGGCATTGAGGACGCGATAAAGAAATCGACCAGATACACCACTTGGGCGACTTGGTTCTCGTCCAGTCTCACCATCAGTTTCGCGTTTTTATTTTCAATCGACTTTTTGCCGACGGTAAACGTGCGATGAGCGGACAGTGCGGCTTCAATCGCTTGCTCTTGATTCAGTTTTGGCGCGATGCTGGATAGGTCACCACTGATCCCTTGTGCCATGGAGCCGAACACCTGAGTGGGTTGGTTCTTGGAAAGGGTAGCGACAACCGAAGTATCAAAGACGGGTAAACCTAGGTGAGTTTGTTGATAGCGGACTTTCGTTTTTCCATTGGGCAATACCACCCGTTTAACTTCAGAAAAACCTAATTCAAGTGGAGTAACACTCTTCGACTGAGCGACGAGGCTTTGTTGTAGTAATGCATCATTATCGACTCTGACCATTTCTGCAGCGTGTGCATTAAAGCCAAAAGAGGTACCTAGAATGGCTGCTATTTTCCAGCTTAGTTGACGTTGTTGGTTCATTATTCGTTCCTGATTTTAATATAAACTCCTTCTTCCCAACGGCTTTATAGGAAGTCTATATGCAACACATATGTGCCATGTGTTGCGAATCAAGATTGGAAGAGCATTTGGAATTATGACAAGTTTATCAGGGAGATTTATTTTTAGAGTATGTAATTCAAAGTTTACAAAAAAGCTTATTGATCAAATTGTTTTTATAAAATCTAATTTTATTATTTATCGTAAACGTATGAAGGGGCGAGAGTTATTAAAACCCGCTTTGTTTTAATTTATAGAATGAATTTCTCTAAGTTAATTTCGATATTTTTCAGTTTTTATCTTAATTACAAATGAGTAAATAACTGGATTTTTTGAAGTGGAAATATTGTCTTTATTATCAATAGTAAACTTGTTTTAACAATACCACTAAGTACAGATCTCACTTTTTTAACACTTAGTCTCGTTAGATAGGAAAACATCTACATTTTCTTGTTCAATCACAAATCAAGAACGATAAGTCGTTGTTATAAATCAAGTAAGTCGTTTAAGATAGGAAGTATATAAACTAGACAGAAAAACTCTGCTTCTAAACAGAATTTTTTGTCTAATAGCGGGCAGTATTCTGAGCGTTTTTGGAGGTTACATTGGCAACTACATTTGAAAAAACATTAGTAATTGGTATCTCTGCAACT
>Ga0310124_10001773_pt1 | contig 14964 bp, 10 predicted proteins | sample CB11b_AW_Bot5_MG_FD_203507 | JGI IMG/M metagenome (GOLD analysis project Ga0310124, IMG submission 203507) | Marine microbial communities from Western Arctic Ocean, Canada - CB11b_AW_Bot5 | ecosystem: Environmental > Aquatic > Marine > Oceanic | place: Canada: Western Arctic Ocean | collected...
TGATCCAGTATGAGGAACGGGAATGCACGCCCCGGGTTCGGACTCTACGGGCATTTAGCGCACTCGGTGCGCGCGGTTTGAGTCCATTACAAATATTTTGCATTTTCTTGTGTACGGTTTCGTCCCGACCGGCGTTTCTACATACGTGGGTCGTCGGTGACGCCCGCGCCATCGCCAACTCGGGGTCAAAAAAGCGGCCCACTTGTCCCGACTGGCGACGGTCGCGATGCGTGCCGATGGCCCATTCTCTCTCCATCGGAGCGCTCCACGCGTGTGACGCCTCGTCCCGAGTGTCATGGTCCGGCCGCCCCCCGACGAACACCCGGCTCCGGCGGCCAGTTCGCACTGCCAATTTCAGGTCCCGATGGTAAGCTGGCCCCATGCTGCGGGCTCTTCCGTCACTCAGCCGCATCGAGGTCAGTCGACGCCTCAGGGGTCCGCTCCTCGTCGGGTGGCTCGTCTGCCTCGTCGCGGACCCGATGTCGCCCCCACTGGCCCGTGCCGGCGAGCAGACACGCGACGAGAGCGCCGAGGGACTTGGCCCATCGCCGCGGTACGAGGCCCTCAGAGCGGCCGAAGTCGTACACGTCGGACAGATCCGAAACGAACGGGTGCGTCTAGATCGTTTCGAGATCGAGCTGATGGACGGCGAACTCTATCTGGCCCCCGACGTCGAGGGCATTGTCTCGCCGGTGGTCCTCCTCGGCGACGGCGTGTTGCGCGGTTACCCCCCTGACGCGGTCGAGCACCACCAGCTCCAAAAACTGTCGGACGAGCATTCGGTCGAAGAGGCATTCGACCGGCTCGTCGTGTGGTCGGCCGGTGACCTCGTCGAACAGTTACGTGCACTCGCCACGCCAAGCCCTGAGGACGACGCCGACACCGCCAACCGACTCCTGGAGACTCGACGCAAGAACCGACTCGAACAGCAGCTCGACAATCCAGAGAGCCGGGTGCTCGAAGACCTCTTGCAGCGCGAGGCCGCGACCTTCGGTCCCGACACCGCCTACCTACTCGCGGAGCTCGACAGCAAGGATCACGGGTGGCTGACGGTCGAGATCGAGCCGAACGAAACTGAAGAAGTGTGGCTCTATCGGTACGACCGGCGGCGTGTGATCGACACCTGGATGCACTTCCATCAGGTGAGCGACTACCCAGCCGACCAGGCGTCGACCGTACTGGACGGGTTCTCCGTCGACCCCGAGTCGTTGTCGGTGAAGGACGACGAGGTCACCGGAGAAATGCTGGGGCTGGCCGCGCGGCCGCACAACCCGGATCGCAGACGCGCTCCGCGTGTCTCGGTGCCGCGAGCGGCCGTCGACCTGGCACTCGACAGCGACGGCAATGCCGTCGGAACGGCCGCGCTCCTGTTCGATCCCAAGGAGCCGACCCGGGGGGTACGGCTGCGTATCAGCTCGACGCTGGAGGTGAGCGACGTGCGCTGGCGGCCGGACGACGACACATCTCCAACCCCGCTCCTCGAGCGCCCTACCCCCGAAAGTAGTGACGCCAGGGAGCCGGACCAGCCGCCGTCGCTGGTCGGGGAACAGCTGCATTTCGTGCAGGAGCGGCACAACCGACGTATGCAGGAAGACCGCTTCGAACCGTGGGTGACCGTCACGTTGCCCCGTACGGTGGCCGCGGGCGAACGGTTCATTCTCGAGGTGGCCTACGAGGGCGAGCTGGTCGAGCGACACCGCCAGACTCTGGATTTCATCCTCAAGGACACGCTGAACTGGCGTCCACGTCACCCGGACGGCTCGTACAACCAACTGGATCTCACGTTCAGGGTGCCGGAGCGATACCGGATCGTAAGCGGCGGCACGCTGATCGAGGAGCGCGTCGCTGGAGACACGCGCATCATGCGCTGGACCACGGCCGAACCGGTCCGGAGCATGTCGTTTCACTACGGAGAATTCGATATCACACAGGTGACACCGGACGGCCTCCCGGTGTCCGTCTACGCGAACGACAACCATCTGGGCTTCGCTCCCGGCAACCGGGAGAAAACCATCGACGACCTCGTGCGTGCGATCGAGTTCTACAGCGACTACTTCGGTCCGTACCCATTCGACTCGCTGCTGGTGACCGAGACCCAAACCGACTACGGCCAGGCGTTCCCGGGGCTTGTCCTCCTGTCGTATCAAACCTTCGGTGAACTGCACACGGGCGAATCTGAACTGTTCCGAGCGCACGAGGTGGCGCACCAGTGGTGGGGCGCCGGCATCGATTGGGCCGGATATCGCGACCAGTGGATGACGGAAGGGTTTGCCCATTACTCCGCCGCGCTCTTCAGCCGGGACGGCCTTGATGCGCCAGACCAGTTCCTGGCCATGATCAACGCGTGGCGACTCGATGTCCTGGGCGAGGGCCACGTGGGACAGGGCCGGGGCGTGCACTATGGATTCGGTCCGGACGTGTTGCGTCGTAGCGACGCGCACGAGTCGGGCCCGCTGGTCGTCGGTTTCCGCCTGAACACCGCCGACACCCCGTTCGACTACCGGGTGGTGGTCTACGAAAAGGGGGCCTATATCCTGCATATGCTGCGGTCGATGCTGCTGGACCCCGAGACCGGCGACGACGCCCGGTTCCGCGCGCTCATGCGCGGGTACGCCACCGACCATGTCGGTGGCGCGATGTCGACGCAATCGTTCGAAACGGCGGTCGCCGACGCCTTCGGCGAACCGATGGACTGGTTCTTCGACCAGTGGGTCTATGGCGTGGAGGTGCCGACCTACCGTCCAGACCTCGAGGTCAGCCCGCAAGTCGACAGCCCGGCGCCGTTTGTCTTACACGGTCGCATCCGGCAGGAGAATGTGTCGGAGGGGTTCAAGATGCCGGTGCCGATCCGTCTCACCTTTGACGACCGCCCGCCGATGATCCATCGGGTCTGGGTGGATGCGGACGAAGTGCAGGTCGAGCTGCCGCTCCCGGCCAAGCCAAATCGCGTCGAATTCAACGCCGAGCACGGAATCCTGGCCAAGGTCCGCTAGGCGCTCCGCCGCACGGGTTGACAACCCGCACGGTCCGGCCGACAATCCACAGTTCACACGGTCTGAGCGTGCCCGCCCCCAGACGGTCACCCTTTTTGCAGACAGTCGGATCCCGGCACACATGCGCGATTTGCAGGCGGTTCACGCCTTTGTTGAGAAGCACCGGAGTCGGCGCCAGAGCAACAAGGTGCTGCACGGCCATCCATCACCGGTGCATTGGCTCGAGAAGAACCTCGTCATGGAGGACGTCCTGCGGGCCCGCGAGCGGGCGAACCGGGACATCCGCAAACAGGTCAATCTGTATGTGGGCACGCCCTACTGCCTGCCGACCGACCCGGATCGATGCGGTTTCTGTCTGTTTCCGAGTGAAATCTACACAGGGCACCGTCAACTCGACGAATATCTGGGCTACCTCGAACGCGAGGGCGACCTGTTCCGCGATCACTTCGCCGGCACCGAGCTGGCCAGCATCTACTTCGGCGGCGGTACGTCCAACCTGTACAAGGCCGACCAATACCCACGGTTGATGGACGTGGTGCGGGGGGTCTTCGAAATCCCGCCGCACATCGAGGTCACCCTCGAGGGGATTCCCCAGACGTTCAGCCACGACAAGCTGCTGGGTATGAAACACAGCGGCATGAACCGGATCAGCATGGGGGTCCAGCAGCTCGACGACGAGTTGATCAAGGCCAGCGGACGGAAGCAGCGAGCCGAACAGGTGTACCGCACCCTGGAATCGTGCGACGCCCTGGGGCTGCCCGCCAGCGTCGATCTGATCTTCGGTTGGCCGAACCAAACACTGGACGTCATGGTGCGCGACCTCGAGGCGATGGCCGCGACCGGGGTCACCCACATCACCCACTACGAACTGAACGTCGCCGGCCGGACCGATTTTTCCCGGAACCGACGGGGGGAGCTACCCTCGACGGAAGACAACCTCGAGATGTATCGAGTCGGCAAAGCAGTGCTCGAATCGTGCGGGTACACCCAGGTGACGCCGTACGACTTCGAACGACTGGATGGCGAGCTGGCGAGCTCCTATCTGTATGAAGAGCTGTTTCGACAGCCGTTCCAACAGACGGATCAGGGCCCGATCGGATTCGACGCCTGGGGCTGGGGATACGCCGGGATCTCGTTCTTTTTCGGCACGCCGGAGTCTCCAGGTTGGGCGTTCATGAACCAGGTGCGCATCGAAGAGTATTTCCGCTGTATTCGCGATGGGCAGTTCCCAGTCATGCGTGGGTTCCACTACACGCCGGCCGACCTCCGGCTACACCTGCTGTTCCAGGAACTGCAAGGCATGTCGGTCGATCGCGAGGCGTATCACCGTCGGTTCGGCCTCGATGTCGTCGACGAGCACCGTGTGGTCTGGACGGCGTTTGAGGATCTCGAGTGGGTCGAGGTCGGCAAGAACCGCATCACGCTGCTCGGAGACGGCGTGTTCTATCTACCGTTGCTACAGACCGCCCTCGCGTACGATCGCAACGAGCAGATACGGCGGAAGCAGTCGACGACAACCGTGTCGGTGCCCGCCCCCCCGCCACTCCCGCTCGTGGCAAGCCCGACGAACGTCGCCCCCGTGTTGTCGCGGGCCTGAGCCGGCCAGCGAGGTTTTCGGGCGGGGCATCCCATTGGCGGTGTTGCTTCCTTGGTCGCCCCCGCCCGGCCAGGCGGGGCGGGCCGCCTGCCTGCTCCCTCGTCGCGCCTTACCAGCTGGGCGCCGCGCTCCGAAAACCGCGTCACCCCGTTCAGCACGCGGGACGGCACAACGAGCTACTTGCTCGCGGCGTGGACGGCGTCGGCGATGGCGAGAATCCGCTGGGCAGACGCGATCACGGGGCGCTCGATCAGCTTCCCGTCGACCAGCAGGACGCCGCCCTGATTGCCCTCGTAGGCCGCCACCATGCGTCGGGCCCAGGCCACGGCAGCCACATCCGGCGAAAAGGCGCTCTGAATGATTGGGACCTGAGTCGGGTGAATCGCGGCCTTCCCGGTGAATCCCAGACGCCGCACCGCCTCAGCCTCCTCGCCCAACTCGTCTGGAGCCGAGACATCCATGAACGGCGTATCCATCGCGTCGACCCCTACCAGCGCAGCGGCCGCGACCACCCTGGATCGAGCGTAGAGCAACGCGTCCCACTCGATGGCGCAGCCCAGCTCCGCTGACAGGTCGACCGCTCCGAAGAACAGGACGGCCACATTGGGTGACGCGGTGGCGATGGTGTCCGCCGCAGCGAGCCCGCGCGCCGTTTCGATCTGGACGATCAACGGCAACCCCGCCAGCGCCGGTCCGAGCCGGCGCTCCAACGACGTCAATGCCTCCGGACCGCTGACCTTCGGGACCATCAGGGAATCTGGCGAGACGCCGGCGCCGACCAGGGCCGCCAGATCGCGTTCTCCGAGATCTGAACCCGGCTCGTTGATCCGCAACATCACTTCAGCTCGACACGCGGGGCGCTCGGTGAGCAGCGCGAGCGCTTTGTCCCGAGCTTCGTCCTTCTGCTCGACACTGACCCCATCCTCCAGGTCGATACAAACCGCGTCGGCACCGGTCGCCACCGCCTTCGCGAACCGGTCGGGGCGAACGGCGGGCACAAACAAGACTGAGCGGCGAACGCGTCGTGTAGACATCGCTAGGACAAAATCCTCGGCCCTTCACGCTGGCACGGCGGAGAGCACGTCTGAGAACGCGGCGACGCGTGGGTGCCGCTCCAGGTCACGGAGCCAATCGAGCGCGTCGGCCGCGACCCTCGGCGACACGGCTCGCTCGGCGCAGGCGCGGAACTTGTCCCCCAGCTGAGTCGCCGTCGGCGGACGATCCGGATAGCCTCGAGCGCCGCGCACGCGTCGCTCGAAAGAGGTGCCGTTCCGCAACCGCACCGTGACGACGGCCTCGGTCAGTGTGGGCTGACCAACGCCGACCCCCGGGTCCACGCGCATCGTGATGCGAGGCAAGAGCGCCTGTATGACCGGATCGGTCAGACACGGCGACTCGAACGTCTGCACGTTCACCCGGCCGTGGGCCACGGCGGCCGCGGCGCAAAAGTGCAAGCTGAATTTCCCTTCCAGCCCGGTCGCGGGCCGGTCGTGAATCAGCACCGTCGGGGTCACGCTGTCCACCAGCACCTCGACCGCCTCGACCTCGTCTGGCGTGAACCGATGCTCGGCGCGCAGGTCGATCAGTGTGTCGATGGTTGGGTGGGTCCCGGCGCACGATGGATACAACTTGACGGTAATGCCACTGTCGACAATCTCCCATGCGTGCCCGAGCGATGCCGCTTCGTGGCCCACCGTCTCCTGTCTGGCCTGCATAGCGACGAGGAGCCCCTGTGCCCCATCGACGGCATGCTCAGACGCACTGAAGCCGGTGTCACCCAGCAGCGCCGCCAGCACGCCATTGCGACCGGCGAGCCCCGCCTGCAACGGCTTCACCATGGTCCCGAAGCTCTCCTTGAGGCCGGACGCCTCCGCCGCGGCGATCGCCATGCTGCGGGTCGCCGTGCTCGGGTCCTGCCCAAGCAAGCGGGCCGCCGTGGCCGCGGCGCCAATACTGCCGAGACTGCTGGTCGCGTGCCAGCCTCGCTCGTAGTGGGTCGGATTCATGACGCGGCCGAGCACCGCCTCGACCTCGAAGCCGACGCAGTAGGCGTCGAGCAATTCGGCACCGCCAGCGTCGGCGAGCTCGGCGACCGCCAGCCCGGCCGCAACCAACGGCGCGCTCGGATGGGCCATGGACACGAAGCACATGTCATCGAAGTCCAGGGCGTGAGCGGCGGTGCCGTTGGCGAGGGCCGCCCAGCCAGCGCTGGTCCGCTCGGCGGTGCCGAGCACGGCACATCGGACCGTGCCGCCCTCGGCCCGAGCCACCTCCCGCACCAGCCTGGCCGCCGGCTCAATCGACCCGGCCAGTGTGACCCCAATGGTGTCGAGCACGGCGTCGCGCGCCGCCACCCGCGCCGCTGAGGGGACCACGCTCGTCGCGACAAATTCGCCAAACTGGGTCAAAGCCGGGATTGGTGCTTCAGTCACAACAATGCTCCTTGAGCGCGGTGTTCGAAGGCCTGCCGACCATCCCGGCGGGTCTGAAGACCCGCGGCTGCGTACGGAGTGCCGACGGGACGAGCCGCTTCAGTTGCCGTAGGTCGTCGCGATGGCGGCGAGGCGTTCCTGAATCTCCGCCTCGGGCATCCAGCGACCGTTCACCATCACGCCGCCGCGACTGGACACGTTGGCGATGTCCTCGATCGGGTTCGCGTTGAGCAAGAGCAGGTCAGCGCGATGCCCAACCGCGACAGATCCGAAGTCGCCGGTCGCGTCGAAGTACTCGGCCACTCGGCGCGTCCCGGTCTCCAGAACCTCGTAGGGGCTCATGCCGAGCTCGACCCACAACGCCATTTCGCGGTGCATCGCGAATCCGGGAACACTGAAGACCTGCGGTGAGTCGGTCCCCAAGAGCAGCGGTGCACCACCCTCATGCAGCGCGGTGAGAATGGACCGTCGGAGGTCGCTGACCCGACGGTTCGTCGCCTGGTCGCTTGCCGCGAGCCGCTCATCCACCGCACGTTCCCACTGCTCGACCATCTCAGGCGGTATGTACCGCACTTCGGGCCGCGCGGCCCGGAGCTCCGCCGCCGACTGGTCGCCATAGAACGCGGTCTCCCAGAGCACCATGGTTGGCACAACCCACGCCCCCGAGGCGCGTGTGGCTCGAACCAGCTCGGCGATCCGTGTTTCATCGACGACATCCAACAAGGCTCCGATGCCAGCGATCCCGGGCGTGTCTACCCGGGGGGCGTCGTCCGGCACCAAGGCATCGACGTAGTTGTCGAGGTGGTCGATGGAGACTTGACCGGCTTCGAGCGCACGCAAGAGTCCGACCTCATCCGGCACATGCCCGCCGAACGGTATTCCCAGCTCGTTGGCGGTGGCCGCCACCGCATCGAACACGTCGAGCGTCAAACCCTCGTGAATCGTCACGAGGTCGTATCCAGTTTGGTGATACTCGCGCACCAGTTGCGCACCCTGCTCCGGGGTGGTGACGCGGGCCCCGCTCATCGACGTGCTTCCGACGAACAAACGTGGGCCAATCGTCTCACCGCGAGCGATCTGATCGCGCGTCGTGAACTGCGACCGGTTGCCCTGCATCGCACGTACGGTGGTCACCCCGTTGGCGACGTAGAGAAACAGGAGATTCTTGGTATCGAGCGGTAGCAGCGGACGGCCAGGCAGATGTCCATGCATCTCGGCCAGCCCGGGCATCAGATAGCTCCCCTCGGCCTCGATCACGGTGACGTCGTCCGCCACCTCGACCGTGTCAGCAGGATCGATGGAGGCGATGCGGCGGTTCGCCACCACGACCGTCTGGTTCTCCAGCACGACCGGGCCACTGGGCCCACGCATCGGAAGCACGTTGACCCCGACGAACGCCACGTCGCCGTCGACCACAGGGAGCGGGTCCCCGCAGGCCGTGGCCACCAGGCACACCCCCAGCGCCGCGCCCGCCAGGCGACCATGGAACCATCGGGGCCTTGTCGTCCAGGACACGTTGTGGCCGCGCTCACCAGAGCGGTCGCCACGATTTCCGTTGCGACTCACGATGCTTGACATCCTCGCGCCGGGGCCCGGGCCTCAGGCACCCTCTGGCAACGGCGGCCGAAACCGCGGTGGCACATGTCCACGCTTGTACACCATGAACGTGCGTTTGAACGTGATCACAATCTTACCGTCCTGGTTGAAGCCCGTCGATTTCACACTCACGATCCCCACGGTGGGACGCGACTTCGACTCTCGCTTCTCTAACACCTCGCTCCGCGAGTAGATCGTGTCGCCGTCGAACACGGGGGCCGGCAGCCGTACTTCATCCCACCCGAGATTCGCCATCACGTTCTGCGACAGGTCGATCACAGACTGCCCGGTGACGACCGCCAAGGTGAATGTCGAATCGACCAAGGGCCGCCCGAACGGCGTCTTGGCCGCGTAAGCATGATCGAAATGAATCGGATTCGTGTTCATCGACAGCAACGTGGCCCAGGTGTTGTCCGCCGCCAGTACCGTCCGACCCAATGGGTGCTCGTAAATATCGCCGACCTCAAAATCTTCGTAGACCCGTCCGGTCCACCCTTCCTTGACTGGCATATCTCACTCCCCACACATGGTCCGTCGCCGGTCGTTGCCCGGGGCGCAGCCCCGTCTGAGTACTAAATCGTGCCGTCGTCACGCCACCCGGAGACGGTGGTCCTGTCGAAGCCCAGTTCGTCCAGGATGACGTCGGTGTGTGCCCCCAGTGCCGGCACCGGGTCCATCACCGGCTCGACCCCCTCAATCGACGCCGGCGGCAGGGTCGCGCGGATCGATCCGGCCGGGGTGTCGATGTTGCGCCACCGCTCCCGCGCGGCCAGCTGCGGATGGTCAGACAGTTGCTGCACCGTGCGGAGCCGAGCGTTCGCGATGCGTGCCGATTCGAGACGCTCGAGAATCTCTGTCGTGGTCATCCCGCCGAACACCGTTTCGATTTCCGCGTCGAGTGCGTCACGGTGCTGGACACGGTCCGCGTTCGACACGAATCGCGGGTCGGTGGCCAGATCCGGCTGGTCAAGCACACCGACGCAGAATGCCTGCCACTCGCGCTCGTTCTGAATGCCCAGATACACCACCTCGCCGTCACCCCCGGCGAACGGACCATACGGTGCGATCACGGCATGCCGCGCGCCGGAACGCTCCGGCGGTGTGCCCCCGTAGACACCGTAGTACAACGGGTATCCCATCCACTCGCTCAGCGCCTCGAGCATGGACACCTCCACGAGGGTGCCCGCTCCGGTCCGATGCCGCATCAGCAAGGCGGTCAGGATACCGGAATAGGCATACATGCCGGCCGCGATATCGGCCACCGAGATCCCGACCTTCACCAGTTCGTCCGGGGTGCCGGTGATCGACAGCAGGCCCGCCTCGGCCTGCACCAGCAGGTCGTACGCTTTCCGGTCGCGATAGGGCCCGGTCGAGCCGTAGCCGGAGATCTCGCAGACGACCATCCGGGGGTGCGCCTCGCGCAGACTCTGGGCCGACAGACCGAGTCGTCCCGTCGCACCCGGCGCAAGATTCTGGACGAAGACGTCGGCCTGATCGAGCAACCGCCGCAACACCTCGGCCGCGGCGGGGCGCTTGACGTCGAGGGTCAACGACTCTTTCGAACGGTTCAGCCAGACAAAGTGCGAGGACTCACCCTGCACCGTCGCGTCGTAGCCGCGGGCAAAGTCGCCGACACCAGGACGCTCGATCTTGATGACGCGTGCTCCCAAATCGGCCAACTGTCGGGTCGCGAACGGGGCCGCCACCGCCTGTTCGAGCGACAGGACAGTGACCCCTTCGAGTGGTCGCATCAGAACGAGCGGGGCATGTCCAGCACGTGCTGGCCGATGAAGGACAGGATGAGGTTGGTCGAAATCGGCGCGGTCTGATAGAGCCGGGTCTCGCGGAACTTGCGCTCCACGTCGTATTCCTTTGCGAACCCGAAGCCACCGTAGGTTTGCATGGTCACGTTCGCGGCTTCCCACGACGCGTCGGCCGCGAGCAGCTTGGCCATGTTCGCTTCTGCTCCACAGGGCTGAGCGGCGTCGAACAACTCCGCGGCGCGGATGCGCATCAGGTCGGCGGCCTCGACGTTGACGTGCGCCCGGGCAATCGGGAACTGAACACCCTGGTTCTGACCGATCGGGCGTCCGAATACCACCCGGTCTTTGGCGTACTTCGACGCGCGGTCGACGAACCAGCGCCCATCGCCCACACACTCGGCCGCGATCAAAATCCGCTCGGCGTTCAGCCCGTCGAGCAGATAGCGAAACCCCTTCCCCTCCTCACCGATCCGGTTCTCGACCGGCACCTCGAGATTGTCGAAGAAGACCTCCGTCGTGGCGTGGTTGATCATGGCGCGAATCGGATGGACGGTCATCCCGTTCCCGATGGCGTCCTTGAGATCCACCAAGATGGTGGTGAGGCCCTCCGTCTTCTTCTTCACCTCTTCGAGGGGCGTCGTGCGCGCGACCAGCAGCATCAGGTCTGAATACTCGACGCGCGAAATCCAGACCTTCTGCCCGTTCACCACGTAACGGTCGCCCTTGCGGACCGCCATCGTCTTCATCTGCGTGGTGTCGGTCCCGGTCGTCGGCTCGGTCACCCCAAACGCCTGGAGTCGTAGCTCGCCACTGGCGATCTTCGGCAGATAGTGCGCCCGCTGGGCCTCCGACCCGTGTCGAAGCAGAGTGCCCATGATGTACATCTGGGCGTGACAGGCCGCCGAATTGCCGCCAGACCGGTTGACCTCTTCGAGGATGATGGATGCCTCGGCGATGCCAAGCCCGGAGCCACCGAACTCTTCCGGAATCAGCGCGGCGAGATAGCCGGCGTCGGTCAGGGTCTTGACGAACTCCTCAGGGTAGGTCTCTTGGGCGTCGAGTTCCCGCCAATAGCTGTCCGGAAAGCGCGAGCACAGCTCGCGCACGGCGGTGCGCAGATCGGTGTGCAATTCGTTGTTCGACACGGTCGCTCCGTCCGGAGGCGGTGATCGCCACCGGTTTAGTCTGCAGTAGGTGGAATATTGGAGATCAGATACTCGTGCACCAGTCCCCGAGCGGCGCCTCGCGAGTTGATCGCCCGGCGTGCCGTGACCTTGTAGGCTCGAAGTCCGGCGGCCCGCGCCACCACGTTGTCCGCATACAGCGCGGTGATCTCCGGTGCTGTCGAGTTACTCAGGAGTACGTGGCACCCGCGGCGGGCCAGCTCGATCACGACCTGTTGGAGACGCCGCTGGTCATCCGACCCGAATCCGCCCGGCGTATAGCCCGTGAACGATGACGTCGCGCTCACCGGTGCGTAGGGCGGGTCGAAATACAGAAAATCTCCCGGCATCGCCCACTCGCAGACCGACTCGAATCGGTCTTCGCGCACTTCCACCCCCGGTCTCGCCAGCACGGCTGAGGTCAGCCGGAGGTTGTCGGCATCGCAGATTCGAGGATTCACGTACCGACCCACCGGCACGTTGAAGCCGCCGGATGCATTCAGGCGAAACAAACCGTTGAAGCCGGTGTGATTGAGATAAATCAGCATCGCGGCGAGGCCGGGCGTGTACCCCTCGCTTTGTCGCCGGGGTCCGTCGGTCTCCGCGAGACGGCGGCGTAGTGGATTGAACCGTTGATCCCGCACGCGGTAGTAGCAACCACTCGGATCGACCTGATGCGCCTCGGCCAAACGCCGGAGGCTGCGGATCACGCGGGGCGCTTCCTTGCGCACGGACAGAAACGAGCCGATCAAATCGGGGTTGTTGTCCATCAGCACTACCCGGTGACCGTCGAGTTCACCGCGGCTGTGGAGATCAAAAAATAGCGCGCCACTCCCGAGAAACGGCTCGCAGTAGACGCCGAAACCGGCCGGCTGGAACCGGGCAAGTTGCGACAGCAACTGCCGTTTGCCGCCGGCCCACTTCAGAAAGGGACGGACCGGGGCGGGTTGCGTAGCATCGGACAGGTTCGAAGCGGTGCGGCTCTGGACCGCCAGGGTGCGCATGTATTCGGGCCGCCTCAGAAAGAGGCGGATCTCTCGCAAATGATAGCACGGACAAGGGATAGCTCTTCCTGGTCGTCTCTAGAAAAACCGCCGGGACGCCGAAAACGAAGGACCGGAGAGACATCTGTGGAGTCGCATCCTTATAATGCGGCCGTGCCTGTCACCCTCGGATCGGCCAGTCTGGCGTCTCGCCTCGACGGGCAGCGCGTCGGACTTGTCGCCAACCCGGCCTCGGTCGACTCTGACTTCGGGCACGTGACTGATCTGGTCGCGTCTCTCCCGGGGGTCACCCTCGCTGCCCTGTTCGGACCACAGCACGGATTCCGGTCGGACCTGCAGGACAACATGATCGAGACCGACCACGACCGGCACGACGCACTCGGGGTGCCGATTTACTCCCTGTACGGACACACCCGGGAACCGGATGGCGCCATGCTGGCTGGACTCGACCGGCTGGTGATTGACCTGCAGGATGTCGGCACGCGGGTCTACACCTACATCCATACGATGACGAACTGTCTGCGGGCGTGTGCCCGTCACGGCGTCCCGGTGCTCGTGTGTGACCGGCCCAACCCGCTGGGCGGGCTCTCGGTCGAGGGCCCCATGCTGGCGCCAGGGTTCGAGTCGTTCGTCGGTCTCTTTCCGATTCCGCTCCGTCACGGCCTGACCATCGGCGAAATGGCACGGTTGTGCAACGACAGCTTCGGCCTCGGTGCGTCACTGGAAGTGCTTCCCGTCCACGGCTGGCGCCGCCAGATGTACCACGATGACACCGAATTGCCGTGGGTGCTGCCGTCTCCCAACCTGCCGACGATTGACAGCGCCATCGTCTATCCCGGCCAGGTGCTCATCGAGGGCACGAACCTGTCGGAAGGGCGTGGCACGACCCGCCCGTTCGAGCTGGTCGGCGCGCCCTGGCTCGACGCGCGCTCCCTGGCGCGTGCCATGAACGACCACGGCCTCCCTGGCGTCCACGTCCGCCCAGCGGAGTTTCAGCCCACATTCCAGAAACATGCGGGTCAGCCGTGTGGCGGGTGTCAACTGCATGTCACCGACCGGACCACGTTTCAGCCGGTGGTGACGACAGTGGCGCTGCTCCAGACGTGTCGGCGGCTGGCCCCGGATCATTTCGCCTGGCGGCAGCCGCCGTATGAGTACGAAACCGTCAAGCCGCCGATCGACATCCTGTCCGGTTCGGACCAGCTCCGGCGACAGCTCGACGACGACATCTCGTTCGCCGTCATCGCGCAATCGTGGGAGTCGGACCTCCAGGCCTTCCGGTCCCGGCGCGAGCGCTATCTGCTGTATTGATCTGGCCGCTTGCTCCCGTCGTCTCGAGCGGCGATCATCATCACCATGGCCGTGCGACCGCTGACCTTCGAGCATTCTGTACTGATCACCGCGGCACCGGATGCGGTGCTGTCGGCGTTCTTCGACCCGGCGGCATTGGGGGTCTGGTGGGACGCCGTCCGCTCGGTCACCGTGCCGAGGCCGCTTGGGATCTACGCCATCGAGTGGCGGAACACGCCGTTCAGCGACAAGCTGCTCGGCACGCTGGGCGGCGTGTTCTACGGCACCGTCATGGAGTATCGACCCCGGCGCGAACTGTTCCTTGCCGACGCCTACTGGCTACCACCGGAAGCGGAACCGTTCGGTCCCATGGCGCTCGAAGTGAGCTGTCGGGTCGAAGGACCGGCCACCCGAGTGCGGGTGCGCCAGAGCGGCTCGGACGAAGGCGCGCGATGGCAACGCTACTATGCGCTCATCGCGGCGGGATGGGAGGCCTCACTCGACGCCCTGAAACAACATCTGGAACACGGCGGCGACACGGCCGGCTCCGGCTAGTGCCCCGGCGCGTTGTGAAGATGTCGCTCAGGGCCAATCGCAGGCTCACCAGACCCAACCTGCATGCCGGGCGTCCTGGTTTCGCGCCCTGGTGTGGCGCACTCCATCCCCTCGATCGCGTTCATCGCCCCAGGGTACGGGCGAGCGAGACTCTTCGTTGTCCCCCACGATCTCGTCGGTGCAGCTGACCGATCGACAGCGACCGACGCAAGCACCCGCTACCGCGCACCACCACCGCCTGTCGTCGTATCCAATGAGAACGGATCAGGGCCCTGCTGCGCGGCAAACTCCCGCTCGCGAAGCCGCGCACCGATGAACATCGCCGCCAAGCCATAGTTCCCTTCGTGGCACCGCGGCTCATAGTAGATCCGGTTCTGTTCATCGCTCTGTCGCTTTAGTTGCTGCCGGACAGTCCACGCCGCCACCCACACGGTCGGATCCTCGAGTGTTACCTCGTACTCGAGCGTGTCCGCGTCCACGCGCCTGTAGCGTTCGATGAGATGGAGATTCGCACTCGAGCCACGAAACGGGAACATGGGGGAGAAATTCGTCGTGTCGACGACCAGGGTGT
>Ga0310124_10001774_pt1 | contig 14942 bp, 12 predicted proteins | sample CB11b_AW_Bot5_MG_FD_203507 | JGI IMG/M metagenome (GOLD analysis project Ga0310124, IMG submission 203507) | Marine microbial communities from Western Arctic Ocean, Canada - CB11b_AW_Bot5 | ecosystem: Environmental > Aquatic > Marine > Oceanic | place: Canada: Western Arctic Ocean | collected...
TCCCCGTCGACGTTTCAAGACCTGGAGAACGAAGACGACTTCCGCCGTCTGGCGGACCAGGTTCGGGCTGCTTCCGGCGGCGTGCCGATCGGCGTCAAGCTGTCTGCGCAGCACATCGAAGACGATATCGACGCCGCGTTGCGGGTCGGTGTCGACTACATCATTCTCGACGGCCGTGGCGGGGGGACGGGCGCGGCCCCGGTCGTGTTTCGCGACCATATTTCGGTGCCGACCATTCCGGCGCTGGCCCGAGCCCGGCGACATCTTGACGCCCCGGGCCGTCGCGACTCGACGCTCGTGATCACGGGCGGGTTGCGCACCCACACCGACTTTGCGAAGGCCCTGGCGCTGGGCGCGGATGCGGTGGCGGTGTTCAACTCGGCTATGCAGGCGATCGGCTGCATCGGGATGCGGGCCTGTTCGTCGAACAATTGCCCGGTCGGCATCGCGACCCAGAAACCGGAGCTCCGCGCACGGCTACCCGTCGATGACGCAGCGCACCGGCTCCACAAGTTCTTTGCCGTCACTGCAGAACTGATGACCGTGCTGGCCCGTGCGTGCGGCCACACGCATCTCCGCGAGTTCTGTACGGACGACCTGACCACGTTCGGTCGCGAGATGGCCCACCTCACCGATATCGCGTATGGCGGCGTCTCGCGATAGCATCGGATCGAACGCGACGCGGGTGCGGCCGTCAGCCAGCCCTGTCGTGGTTCGTGGCGACACCCCATGAAGACCTCATTGTCCGGATGGGCGTTGCTGCTCGCGTTGCCAGTGCTGGCCGCCGCGTGCGGCGCCGCCCCGCCCCCCCCCTACGCGCCGCTGCCGATTGTCGACGTGGCTCCCGAGGTGCTCGACGACCGGGAAGAGACCCGCCGCTACCTCAACGCGTTTCCCCTCGACGACTACCAGCGGTACGACGTCCCGGATGTCGGAAGCTTCTTTGTTGACGACCCGGCGGACATGATCAAGCAGGTCATCGTCGCTGGCGACAAGTGGGAGCGACACTCATTTGACCTTCTGGCCGAGCACATCGTGCCTGGCTCTGTCGTCATCGAAGTGGGGGCGCATATCGGCACCCACACCGTGCGGATTGCGCAGCTGGTTGGCCCGTGGGGACGCGTCTATGCGTTCGAGCCGCAGCGCAAGATCTACCGGGAGCTGCACCACAACCTCGCGCTCAACGGTGTCACGAACGTCGCGGCCCTACGCATGGCGGTGGGATCCGGTGATACCCGGGTCATCGAAATGAACCCGGCTACGCCGGGCAACGAGGGCGGGACGGGGGTGGGTGCCGGCGGTGACGCGGCGGAGCTCCGGTCGCTCGACAGCTTCGGCTTCGATCACGTGTCGCTGCTCAAGATCGATGTGGAGACCTACGAGAACGAAGTGCTCGATGGCGCCCTGGACACGATTCGTCGCAACCGCCCGGTGATGCTCATCGAGATCATGGGCGGCCAAGACCCCGAGACGGCGTCACCAGATGTGCTGGCAAGAATAGAGGTCATCCGAGGGAAGATCGAGGCCCTCGGCTACTCCGTGACGCAGGTGTTCAAACACGACTACATCGCCCTGCCTACTGACTGAACCGGGCGCGGCGCTGACCATGTCGGTCGAGCGGGTGGACCCGCCGTCCCTTCAGCGGTCCGTCGCGGCTCGTTCCTCTGCTCTGGCCCCGCGGAGGATGAGCGGCATGCTGTGGTTCCCCTCGTGGCAGGCGTTCTCAAAAAGTGGCCCGATGGCGCGGGTGATCGGAAACGCGACCGTCCAGGGCGCGGCGAACGACTCCGGGTCGTCAATGGTGAACTGATAGTCGAGCGTGCCGTCGTCCGCGAGGGAAATCCGCTCCACCACCTGCATGTTCGCACCGGTACCGTTGAGCGTCCATGCGCCGTTGAAGTTCGCGGACCGCACGATGAGCGTGTCGCCGTCCCAGTGCGCGTACGAGTCTCCTTGCCACAGACGGAGGCCTTGGGCGGGATGCGGACCGTCCGAGATCCGGATGACGCGTGTGTCCCAATTTTGTTCGTGCAGGATCACGAGGTGGTCGGGGGTCTGGAATATCTGCGCCAGCCTGTTTGGCGCGACCGCCATCAGCGGAACCGTCCGACCCATGATGCAGCGTTCGTAACGCTCCCGGTCCTCCGGTCCGTCGGCGGGTCGCGAGCGTGACCGGAGCCCCAACGTCCGGTCCCGGTGCTTGGCGTCGTCCGACATAGCCGGAAGCCGGCCGTCGGATGGAACGGTGATCATCGAGGTCCTGTTGTCGGTGAGCCCGCCCGGCTCCCACCAGTCGGCGTTCAGTTGCAGGTCGCGCTCTTTGCCGATGTCCGTCAACCGTCCCGGGAGGTAGGCGGCGGCCTCGGCCGATGTCAGCGTCGCCCGATTGGGGAGCGTACTGGGACGTTGCAACGGCGTGCTGCTCCGATACTCCCAATATCCGCTGAAGTCAGGCGCGTCCCACGCCGTGCGAGGTGCCTCGGGGGTCTGTGCGGCAGAGCCGGACGCGCCGCATATCGCCAGACCGAGGCTGGCGAGACCAGTCACGAGCGTCCTGCGCATGGCCCCCCCTGTTCGAACCGAGCCGGATAGTGCCGGGAACCGCGCATGGTCGCTCCCTCCTGTTACGGAATATTGCCTGATTATGTCATCCACTGACCGCGAGCGCGGGAGAGACCCTCTCGTGTCCGTATAGCCGACCGTCGACCCTGGTCAGGGTGTCAGGCGACCGTGCGGACCTGAATCGCAGTGACGTCGCCACGGCTGGTGGCCACATCGGAGACGACGACGATCGCGTCGCCGGGGACCAGACGGTCGTGGGCCCGGAGTCGGGCAAAGGCATCGACGACGGTGTGTTCCGGCTCGTCCGACAACGCCATCTCGAAGGGCACGACCGACCGAGACAACCACAATGCTCGTCGGGCGGTGCTGACGTTGGTGAACGCGTAGATGATCGCGCTTCTGGGACGAAAGCTGCTCACCAGCTGGCCCAGCCGGCCGGTTCGCGTGATGACGACGATGGCCGGTGCACCCAGGGAGTCGGCCAGACGACAGGCGCTATTGGCCAGCTGTTCTCGGACGGTTTCCGGCGTTCGCAACGTGTGGAACCCGAGGCCCTCCTCCTTCTCGGTCCGGCGTGCGATCTGGTCCAGCACCTCCACGCAGCGAACGGGATGTAGGCCGGTGGCGGTCTCGCCGCTCAGCATGATGGCGTCGGTCTGCTCGTACACGGCGTTAGCGACATCGCTGACCTCCGCTCGGGTGGGCATCGGGTGCTCGATCATCGACTCGAGCAGATGCGTGGCCACGATGACCGGCTTGCCAGCGATCGCGCACTTGCGCACCATCGTGCGTTGTGCGGCCGGCAGTTCGGCGAACGGGACTTCGACCCCGAGATCGCCACGGGCGACCATGACGCCATCGGACTCCGCGATGATCTCGTCGAGGTGGTCGATGCCCTCCTGGTTTTCGATCTTCGCGATCAGCCTGGCATGGTGGCCGCCGGCTTCCAGGATGACCCGCCGGGCCTCTCGCAGGGCTTCGGCGCTTCGCACAAACGACACCGCCAGAAAATCGACGTCGTGCTCGAGACCGAAGCGAATGTCTGACTTGTCCTGTTCTGAGATCGACGGGAGGTTGACCCGGACGCCAGGCAGGTTGATGTGCTTGCGAGAGCCGAGCGTACCGCCATCGAGCACTTGGCAGCGGAGGTCCCGCGACCGCACTTCCAGCACTTCGAGGTTGATGAGCCCGTTGTCGACAGTGATCCGGTCGCCCACAGCCAGCTGATGCACCATGTCTTCGTAGTCGACATGGATGCTCTTTTCCTCGGGGTTCTCCGTCGGGGTCACGCTCACCGAGAACTCTTCGCCCACCGCGAGCTCGAGATTCCCGCGCCGTTCACCGGTGCGAATGGCGGGTCCCTGCAGATCGAGCAGCACCGCAATCGGATGGTTCAGGGTGCGGCTGAGGTCCTGTATGTGCCGAATTGTCCGCAGGTGGCTGTCATGGTCCCCGTGCGACATGTTGAGCCGAGCGACGTTCATCCCGGCTCTCGCGAGCTGCTCGATGCTGTCGGCCGAATCGCTCGAGGGTCCAAGCGTGCAAATGATCTTGGTTTGTCGGAAGTCGCGTCGGTCGGTCATGTCGGGGTTGTCTGGTCAGCCGGGAATCCACGCAACTATATCGCGCGGCTCGCGTCGCGATGCCGGAGTGCGGGGGCCTGATGAACGACGGTTTCAAACCGTAACGCAGATTTAGCAGGGTCGTAGCCAGTGCGTAAACCGGGGCAGCCGGTATCATTGTGCCGCTGGCGTTGCTGCTGGTCATCAACGACATGGCGGCGTGGCTCCGTGATCGGTATCAGCACTGAGGATACTGGCCCATAGCGGTGACACATCCATCGGTGTCCGAGAGGGGCGGCCGAGCCGATCCAATGACAGCGGATTCTACCGACGCGACGATTCCTGCTCTTGCCGCCGTGGCAGGCATTTCGCGAGTTGATCGGGTTCATGTGTACGGACCAGGTGGAGCCCAGCCGGCCCTGGATCTCCCGCTGATCTCCCGTCACGTGGAACGGGTCGGCGACCACGCCACCAACATCGCCGAGGAGGCCATCTTCATCCGGACTCGACGTGCGACATCACGCACGCGAAGGCGGCGCACCCACCGTCTAGGGTCCGCGGGTAAACGAGATGTCTAGTCGCATCCTCGTGGTGGAAGACGATCGGGACATCGCGGATCTGGTCGCCCACCACCTTTCTCGCGCCGGCCTCCGCGCGGACATCTTGACGACGGGTATTGACGTCCTCGACCATGTCCGGCGAGACACCCCGGACCTGGTCATCCTCGACCTGATGTTGCCCGGTCTCGGTGGTCTGGAGATTTGCCGACTGATGAGAGCCGACCCGGGCATCGCGGCGACCCCGGTCATCATGTTGACGGCGCGCGCGCACGAGGAGGACCGTGTGGCGGGGCTCGAACTCGGTGCGGACGATTACGTCACGAAGCCCTTCAGCCCGAAGGAGCTGGTCGCGCGGGTACGAGCCGTGTTGCGACGTACGCAGCCACACGGTCCCGACGAGGTGCTGCGATTTGGTCCGCTGGTGGTCAACCTGGACGAACACGAGGTGACCGAGGATGGGCGCCGGGTGCACTTGACCGCCAAAGAGTTTCTGCTATTGCAATACCTTATCGAGCACCGCGGCCGGGTCCTGTCGCGCGACCTTCTGCTGTCGGACGTCTGGGGGTATCAATATACCGGTGGTACGCGGACGGTCGACGTGCACATTCGGCGACTACGCGAGAAGCTGCCCGCCACGGTGGCCCACATCGTGACCGTCAAGCAGTTCGGATACAAGTTCGTCGAGACGCCGTGACCGCCAGTCCGGCCGTCTTCGCCACGTGAAGCTACAAACCCGTTTCTTTCTGACCGCGGTTGCCCTCGCCCTGCTGAGCCTCGCGGCGTCGTGGGGGCTGTTGGTGTCCGCTGTCCCGTTGTTCGCTGACGGTGTGTCGTGGGGCGCGGTGACCGCCGCGATCGCGGCCGGGCTTCTGGCGGCGCTGGCCGGCGGGTTCGTCCTCACCCGGGTCACGTTTCGAGCCCTCACACGACGTCTCCACACCATTGCCGACAGGGCGCGACGCCAGGCGGCCGGGGACCGGTCCCAGTCCGACGTTGGACGGGACATGAGACGTGACCTGGCCGACGACGAGGTCGGGATGGTCGCGCAGGCGGTTGATCATGTCGCGGACGTACTCAGCCAACGCGTGGAAGAGCTATCAGGACAACAGACCAGGACCGCCGCCATTCTGCAGGGGATGGTGGAGGGTGTAATGGTGATCGATGAATCGGGTCGCGTGCAGACCGCCAATCACTCGGTCACGGCGATGCTTGATATCGACGACGAGCCCACCGGCCGCCACTACCTCAAGTTGATCCGGCACCCGCAGGTCGCGCGCATGATTGGTGCGTCGCTGGCAGGTGAGCGGGTGGCTCCGCGCGACGTGACGCTCATTACCGATCTGCCCAAAGTGTTGTTCGCGAGCGCCCGGCCGTTCACCGCCGACCGCGAGCGAGGTGTCGCCCTGGTTCTTCACGACGTCACGGAATACCGACGCGCGGATCAGGTGCGGCAGGACTTCGTTGCCAACGTGTCGCACGAGCTACGGACACCGTTGACGGCCATTCGAGGCAGCGTCGAGGCGTTGCTCGAAGATGGTCTCCCGGCGGGAGATCCCCGCTTCCTGTCCATCATCGCGCGGAATAGTGCCCGGATGGAGCGACTGGTGAGCGACCTTCTGCGCTTGGCCCGGCTGGATGCGGGGCAGGAAGCACTCGACCTCACGCGGTGCTCGGTGGTGTCTCTGTTCGGTGCCGTCGCCGACGAACTGGAGCCGATGCTCGACGCCAAGATGCAAAGGGTCGAGATCTCGGTGTCTGATGATGCGGCTTCGGTCTTGGCCGATCCGGTCAAGCTCCACGATGCCGTTCGTAACCTCGTGGAGAATGCGGTCAGTTACGCGCCCGAGCGCAGCGTGGTCGAGCTGAGCGCTACCGCGGACGGCGGTGTCGTCCGCCTGTCGGTCGCCGATCGTGGGCCAGGGATCCCCGATGCCGAGCTCGTGCGTGTGTTCGAGCGGTTCTACCGGGTCGAAGTCGCCCGGTCACGCGAGGTGGGTGGCACTGGCCTAGGTCTGTCTATCGTCAAACATCTCATCGGGCTCCACGGGGGCACGGTGCACGCCGCCAGTCGGGACGGCGGCGGCACCGTCTTCACCATTGATCTGCCGCAGCGGGAGTAGTGGTTCGCAGTGGACGACGCTGACGGGGCGTGGGATGGTCAGCCGTCGGGGGCTATACTGGATTCCATGTCGGATCACGCCCACGCTGGTACACACGACAAGCACGCGGCGCATCAACGGCTCGTCGAAGGGCTCCGTGGACAGGGCGCGGAGATCGAGCGTTTGACCCGGGGCCTCGACGACGCGTCCCTCTCGGAGCGCACGGTGCCAGACAAGTGGTCGGTGAAGGAACTGGTGTGTCATCTGTGGCGCGTGCAGCGGCTGTTCGACGAGCGCATCCAGGCGATGCTGACGACAGATCACCCGGTGCTGCTCCCCTATTCGCCGGCCGGTGACAGTGACTTCGACAAGCTGGTGGCCCACGACGCGACAGAGACGCGGGACGCGTTCCTCGCGGACCGAGAGCGCTTTGCGGCTCGGCTCGCGGCGTTGTCGCCGGCTGAATGGCACCGGTCTGGTCGACATCCGGAGTATCCCCGGTTCGACGTCCACTTTCAGGTGGAATACATGGTCCACCACGAAGCGCACCACATCTATCAACTGTTCCAGCGGCGGTTGCCACTGGGGAAATTGCCACACTAGGCGGCCCCGGACCACCAACGCGGCGCGCGACAATGTGCGCCCCGCGGCCGCGGGGGGTTCGGGGCGTAGCCCCGTCTCAAGAGGTCAAGTAGCTCCGAAGGCGTCGGAACGCTTGCCCTCGGTGGCTGACCGACGCCTTTTCGTCGGCGGTCACGTCGGCCAGGGTGCGGCCATACGCCGGATAGTAGAAGATCGGGTCGTAGCCGAACCCGCCGTGTCCGCGGGCCGGCAACTGGAGGCGGCCTTCGACGGTCCCGGTCGTCTCCCACTCCAGACCATCCGGGCTGGTCAGCGCCAGCGCACAGACGAACCGGGCGGTGCTCGAGTCGGCGCCGCGTGCCGCCAGCATGCGTGCGATCGTTGCGAATTTTTCAGGGTAGGACTCGCCGTTGAACCGCGCCGAGCGCACGCCTGGCTCACCGTCCAGCGCGTCGATCTCCAGACCCGAGTCTTCCGCCACCGTCAACTCGCCGGTCGCACCTGCGTACGCCAGCGCCTTGATTCGTGCGTTTTCCGCGAACGTCACACCGGTCTCTTCAGGTTCCCGAAGGGCCGGATGGTCGGCCAGGGTGCCGAGGGTCAGCGGAAGATCGCCGAGAATGGCCCGAATCTCGCGCAGTTTGCCACCGTTGGTGGTGGCGACGAGCAGGCGCTCCGGTCGTGAGAAGCTCATCCATGCCTGACGGGGATACCGTCCGCTATAGGAACTCGCCCACCAGCTCACGCTGCAGCGCGACGAGTTGACCGATGCCCGCCTCAGCCAGTGCGAGGAGCGTATCGTGGGACTCGCGGGTGAACGGTGCGCCTTCGGCCGTGCCCTGCACTTCGATAAACCGGCCGTCTCCGGTCATGACGACGTTCATGTCCACGTCTGCAGTCGAGTCTTCCTCGTAGGCCAGGTCGAGCAGGGGCGTTCCGTTCACAATGCCGACGCTCGTGGCGGCGACGTAGTCCGTAATGGGTATCTGCTTCAGCGGCCCGCGCTCTTTGAGGTGCTGGAGCGCCAGCACGAGGGCCACGAAGCCGCCGCTGATGGAGGCGGTGCGGGTGCCGCCGTCCGCCTGGATGACGTCGCAGTCGATCCAGACGGTCCGTTCACCCAATGCCTCCAGCCGTGTGACGGCCCGCAACGACCGGCCGATGAGGCGCTGAATCTCCTGGGTGCGTCCACTCTGCTTGCCCCGGCTGGCCTCCCGTGAGTTTCGCGTCGACGTGGCCCGGGGCAGCATGCCGTACTCCGCGGTGACCCAACCCTTGCCAGTGCCGCGTAGGAACGGCGGCACCTTGTCCTCGACGCTGGCGGTGCAGATAACACGGGTCCGCCCCGCTTCGACCAGTACCGATCCTTCCGCGTGTTCGAGGTAGTGCGGGGTCAGGACGGTCGGGCGGAGTTGGTCAACCGGGCGCGAATGCAAACGAGATGGTGTGGTCATAGTTGGTCAGTCTGGTCAACCGGGCTGGTCTGCGTCGCGTCGGCGTCCGGGTCGGCGACCCATTGCATATTCAGTTCGAGTGGATGCTGGAGGTCGACGTGGCCGACGAGCGTGTCGACCTCCTTGCCGTCCACGAGGATCTGGACGGCATTGATGGCCGGAATGTTGGCGGTGACGGCGTTCACGATGGCGTAGACCGTGAACAGTTCTTCGAGTGACCCGCCGGAATGACCGAGGGCGACCTCGGCACTCAAGTCGACGAAGGCGTCTTGATCCGAGAGGTAGAAGGCACGCAATTCCGTGCCGGGCGGAATGGGCGACAGCAGCGGGGCGGGTGGTTCCGCGAGCTGCTCCTCCAGGATGATGCGTCCTTGGACCGCCGGGTCAGCGTGTTGTACGAGCCGTCGCTCGAATCCGACCAGACGCATGCCGTCGTCCGAGATATAGAAGAGTGTCGCCGCGACGAGCTCGTCGTCGGTCGCCCTTCCTGACGCCTCGCTCGTCTCCGTGGGCATCCCCTCCGAGGGATACCACCGAGGGAGTCCGACGAACAGCACCCAGATGCCGACGAGGGCCACGACCCCCATCCCCCCGTAAATCCAATAGTCGCGTTTCATGGGAGGCGCCCTGACGCGTCGGGCGCCCCGGCGTCGACCGGGCCGAGCGGCAGTGTCTCGCTCTCCACCTCGTCCCGATAGCGGATGATGCCGCGCAGGAGGCCGCTGACGATGGCGCTCTGGAAGGTGGTCGAGGTCAACTGGGCCTCCTGGTCAGGGTTCGAGATGAACCCCATCTCCACCACCACGGCCGGCATGTTGGCGCCCACGAGCACGCGGAATGGTGCTTCCTGGAGTCCACGCGGGCTCATCGGCACACGCTGGCTGAGCTCGTCGGCGACGGTCTGGGCCCAACGGGCCGAATGGTCCACGTGCCTGAGCTGTGCCATCTCCCACGGCACGATGTCGAGCACGCGCGAGCCGCCGCCAACAGTGGGGACCAGTTGGCCCGTGAACCCCGCCTCGCGGGCCTCTTCTCCGTACTCGGCGAGACGGAGGTAGAACACCTCCGCGCCGATGGCGGTCTCGCGCACCGATGCGTTGGTGTGCAAGCTGATGAACAGATCCGCTCGGTCGTTGTTGGCGATGGCCGCGCGCTCGTCCAGCGACACCTCGGTGTCGCTCGTCCGCGTCAGCACGACCCGCAGCCCGAGCTCGCTTTCGATCCGGTTACGGAGCCGCTGTGCGACGGCGAGCGTGACATCTTTCTCCAGCGCGCCATCCGGCCCTCGGGTGCCGACGTCGTTACCCCCGTGACCGGCGTCGATGGCGATTGCCCGGATCCGACGTGGTGGCGCCAGTTCGGCCAGGAGAGGCAGCATGGCGTCGCCGACCGTCTCCCCGGGAATCAGCGCGGTCGGTCCTGTTCCAGGTCCTGCCGGTGGCCCCGCCCCGGCCCCCCTCCGTGGTCCTGGGGGCGGTGTCGGCGGTGGTGCGGCCCGGGTCGTGGAGACGGGCCGCGGCTGCAGGTCGATGACCAGTTCGACGGCGCCCCCGAGCGCCGGTTCGGTCGTGGCCGAAAAACTGCCGAATCCGTCACGCAGCTCAACGACGAGCGCCGGTTGCCCGTCCACGGCCCGGATGTCCGCGACGAGGGCGTCTGGCCGCATGTCGCGTAGCACCAGATCGAGGGCGTCGGCGTCGAGGGTGACCAGCAACCGGTTGTCGCTTTGCTCGACGACGTGTTCGGTTTGCGGGGTAATCATGAGCCGCAGACGCGACTGTCGGCCGGCGCGTTGGTATCGGGCGACGACCTGCGGTACCCGAACGTCGCCCAACAAGACCAGTCCGGAGCGGGGCCTCAGCTCCAGTGGCTCGTCCTGCACGAGGGCCAGGGCGCGCCCGATGAAATCGATCGGGACATACCAGTCGCCGTCACGTTCGAGTGGAGGCGACGCAAGCGCCACCAGCTGACCGGACACCGAGACAAGACCCTCGTTGGCCGTCAGGACGATGATCCGGTCGTCACGCGTGATGGTCAGTCGCCCCGGTTGGCGTACGTCGGCGATGGTGAGGCCGAACGGGGTAGCCAGCTCACTGATCGCGACCAGGCGCCGCCCGTCAAACCGCACGGTCGGCAACGGCCGCCTGTCCTGCGGCGTCACGAGTGTGAGCGGGTCGTCAGGGGTTTGGCCACGCGCCGAACCGGCGGCGAGCCAGACGAGGCAGCAGGCGACAAGAAGCCGGCCGGTCATGCCGCGGATTGGAGAGAGGGTCTTGGACACCTGACAGGTGTTGGCCGAAAGAATGGCCATCAAGAGCATGATAGCGTACGCTCGGGCTGACTCTCGGTGCCCGCGTCTCGCCCATGCCTGAACCGATGGACACCCGCGACGAGGCGGCGTTTCAGCGATTGGTCCTCCCGATCTGGGCGTTTCTAACGCGCGCAGACTCGCCGGTACCCAGCGACGTCATCTTCGTATTCGGGAGTCAGGATCTGGCGGTGCCGCGACAGGCGGCTGAACTGTTTCACGCTGGACACGCCCCGTCGGTCCTCGTGACGGGACGATTTGGACCAATGACGGTCGGGGTCTTCGAGCAGTCGGAGGCGCTGGTATTCAAGGACGAGCTGGTTCGCCGGGGAGTGCCGGACCGCGCCATCATCACAGAGGTGGAGGCCGGAAATACCCTGGAGAACGTCCGCTTCGGGATGGCGGAATTGCGCGCGGCGGGCCAGCGTCCCCGGTCCGCGCTCCTCGTGGCGAAACCGTTCGTCATGCGGCGCTGTCTCGCCACCTTCGCACGGCAATACCCCGAGGTGGTGGCGCGGGGCTGCCCCCCCGCCGGTTCGGCGGAGGCGCGCCGAGATCGTCATGGTGACGCCTTTGGCGCCCGGCTGGTCGCGGAGCTACGTCGACTCGAGACCTATGCCGGGTCTGGAGACATCGCGCCGCAACAGGTGCCGCCGGCGGTGTGGGTTGCGGCTCGGCGTCTGGAGGCGTGGATCGATGACGGGGCGCCGTCCGGGGGGGCACGGTGAACGCGGTGTTGGCCGCCGGCTGGCCGGCGCAACCGCTACTGACGACCTTCGGCCAGAACCTCGGCCGACGGGCCGCGGACGTCCCAGACGACGTGGAGCCACCCGAGCACGGTGACCACATAGTGGGTCGCGTCGATCTCCCACCAGTAAAAACCCTGTCGCTCCGAGGTCGGATACCGGTGGTGGTTGTTGTGCCACCCTTCACCGGCGGTCACCAGCGCGAGCAGCAGTCCGTTGCGGCTCGCGTCCCTCGTGTCATAGCGGCGGTGGCCCAGCGTGTGTCCAACCGAGTTGACCGCGAACGTCACGTGATACAGCACGGTCGTGCTGAGGAAGAAAGCCACGGTGAGCAACTGCAGGCCCGACGTGCCCAGCTGGGGCTGCGTGGCTTCCAGCCAGGCGCCAAGCCCGAACAGCCCGACCGCGAGACTGATCGGCGCCAGATAGTGATTGCGGTCCAGCCAGGACAGCTCTCGAAATTTCATGAGATCCGGCACCCACTCGGTCTTGGTTCTGATGTTCGCTTGGGCCATCACCCACCCGATATGCGCCCAGTAGAACCCCTTCACCCCCGGCGGATGCACGTCGGCTTCCGTGTCCGAGTATCGATGGTGGCTGCGGTGGTGACCAGCCCACCAGAGTGGGCCCTTCTGCGCCGCGGCGGCGCCAGCCCAGGCAAGCATGAACTGAAACACCCGAGACGTCTTAAAGGAGTGATGACAGAAATATCGGTGGTAGCCACCGGTGAGCCCGAACATTCGAACGAGCAGTGTGGCGAGTCCTATTCCGGCCGCGACTGGGCTGATTCCGGTCCACAGTATCAACAGACACGCGAGATGCACCCCGAGAAAAGGGAGGTTCGTCCAGGCGGCTCGACGAGACTCGGTCGGCGGGTATGGCTCTGCGACGGTGGGGTCGATGGGGGGCAGGGCGTCGGTTGAGACGGGGGTCACGGTGGCCTCCTTAGTACTGCGCCAGCACATCAGCATGCAGACTCGGACCTTCCCCGTCAACTACCTCCTGTCTGCGGTCGCGTAAGCGTCGACGCGGTGGCGGGTGTCCCTGATGGCAGACTTGACACGTTCCGACACGATGAGACGACGCCGGGCCCGGTGGTCGACGCCCGCCCTCCTCCTACTCTTTTTGGGGAGCGGTTGTGCCGCGCTGATCTACGAGCTGGTCTGGTTCCATGTTCTCAGACTGGTCATCGGCTCCTCATCAATCTCCATTGCTGCCCTGCTCGTGAGTTTCATGGGGGGGATGGGGCTGGGAAGCCTCATGTTCCCCCGGCTGGTGCCCGGGGCCTGGCATCCGCTGCGGGTCTATGCCGGCATCGAGCTCGCGATCGGGGCCATCGGACTTGTCTTGCTGGTGGCCTTACCGTCGGCCCAGGCGGTGTATGTCACCGCCGTCGGGTATGGGTTCGGCGGCGTGCTGCTCAGGGCGTTGGTGTGTGTGATCTGCTTGATTCCACCGACCATGTTGATGGGCGCCACGCTGCCGGCGGTGGCGCGTTGGGCGGGGACGACGCGGGTCGGGATAGCTCGGGCCGGGCTGTTCTACGCTGCCAACACCATCGGCGCGGTGGCCGGTGTCCTGCTCGCCAGCTTCTATCTCTTGCGCCTGTTTGACACCGTGACCGCCACGCTGGTGGCGGTGGGCCTGAACGTCACGGTGGCGCTGTTAGCGCTCTGTCTCGCGGCCCGGCATCCCTATGCCGTGTTGGACGCGCCGCCGACACCGTCGACCTCGTCCGTGGTGGCGACGGGCGGTGTGCGCCCGGTCGTGCTTGTCGTGGCCGGGTTGTCCGGCTTTGCGTCCCTTGGAGCGGAAGTGGTCTGGACCCGGCAGCTGTCCCTGCTGTTCGGCGCGACCGTCTACAACTTCTCGCTCATCCTCGCGGTGTTTCTGACCGGGATCGGCGGAGGGAGTCTAGCCGGCGCCTGGGCCGCGAGGCGAACCGCGCGGGCCGACCTGGCGTTGGGGTGGTGCCAGTTGGTGCTTCTGGCGGCACTGCCCTGGGGCGCCTACATGATTGGCTACGTGATTCCGGCCTGGGACACCGGCCCGCCGTTCCTGCCGTCTGTCTACGAGTTCCCGGCCGCCCGCTTTCTCCTGGATATTGCCCGGTGCGGCGCGGCCATCGGTCCGGCCGCGTTGCTTTGGGGCGCCAGCTTCCCCTTGGCCCTGGCGGCCGCGAACACCGGCGAGGGTGACGCGGGGCGTCTGGTCGCCCGGGTGTCTGTCGTCAATACCGTCGGAGCGTTGGTCGGGACCGTCCTGGTCAGTCTCTGGATCATCCCCTCGGTGGGGACGCAACGCGCACAGCAGTGGCTCGTGGTCGTGGCGGCCGTGGCCGCCGGTCTGGTGTTGCTGCCGGCGGCGTGGCGTGCCGACGCCGGAACCCGCCAGGGGGGTCGCCGTCGGGTCTGGCGCGCCGCCGGCGGGACGACGCTGCTGCTGATTGCCGGCCTGGCGGTGAGCGGAGTGCCAGATACGCCGAGGGGACTCATCGCCTTCGGTCGCGACATCGCCGGCTGGGACAGCATCGCGCGGTATCACTTTGTTGATGAAGGAGTGAACGCGTCGGTCGCGGTGACCGACAGCAACGCGGGCTACCGGCAACTGCACATCAGCGGCAAGGTGGTGGCGTCGACGATGGACCTCGACATGCGGGTTCAGCGGATGTTGGGGCATGTGCCGGCCCTGGTGCACGGCGCTCCACGGAGCGTACTGATCGTCGGCATGGGGACCGGCGTGACCGCGGGGTCGTTCGTCCAGTATGCGGAGGTAGAGCGCATCGTGATCTGTGAGATCGAACCCGCCGTGCTCGAGGCGTCAGCACGGTTCTCGGACGAGAACCAGTCGGTGCTGTCAGATCCACGGACCGAGGTCATCTACGACGATGCGCGTCACTTCCTGGCGACGACCGACGAGCAGTTCGATGTCATTACCTCCGATCCGATTCATCCGTGGGTGCGGGGCGCGGCGAGCCTGTACTCCGTCGAGTATCACGAACTGGTGAAGGCGCGGCTGCGACCCGGCGGGGTCGTGGCGCAGTGGGTGCCGCTCTATGAAACGGACATG